>WNGD01007218.1_pt1 | contig 10502 bp, 7 predicted proteins | sample 5400671 | NCBI WGS metagenome assembly WNGD01 (sample SAMN13153369, study PRJNA577476) | soil metagenome | isolation source: 40 cm soil or saprolite under grassland replicate 2 | place: USA:California | collected 2016-06-15
GCGACCGGAGTAGTCGCCACGATCCCCATGCGCCGCGCGATTTGCAGCTCCTGAGTGGAGACGATGTTGTGCTCCTCGAGCTGCTTTGCAATATTCTTTAAGACTTTCGGATGCGCTGTACAGGCCGTCGGGCCGAGAGTGTGAATTTGCGATTTCGTTTCTGTCAAAGTTAGACAGCGCCCGCTATGCACACTATTTAATCCCTTTACGTGATTAAACGCCCCTCGGCATGAGGGGTTGCGCACTATTTCGATCAATTTTGGCCCCGTTGTTACTTTTGCTGACAGTCAGGTGCGTGACCAATCCGCTCTCTTCCGGGATTTGATCTCCTGCGCCGACCTTCGAGTTTCCGGCACAGCGGCCAGCGTCTTAGACGGCTCGCCGATTCAACGGCCGCCAATTCGAGCACCGTCTTCTCGTGCGCGTTCACCGCTTCGCGCATCGCGTTGGTGCTCCCTTGCAATCCGTTGGTGGCTTCGCGCGCACGCACAACCTGCGCGTCCAATGCGAGGACGCGATAAAACGCGGTCCGCGCATTGACCGCGACTTGCCATTCCTGCCAGGCGACATCCAAATCGACCGAGGGGGAAATTTTTTCGAGCGGCGGTTTGCTTCGGCAAAAATGGAATCAGCCAGCTCAATTCCCAGCCGGCGCTAAAATTGTATCCGGTCGTCGTGCCGGCGGTGTTCCCGCCCGTGACGAAGTCGCGTGCGTGGGAGACGACGGGGTCCGGCAAAGTTCCCGCCTGAATCAATTGCACGGCCGCAAGTCCGCGCCGGTCACGAATCGCGCATAACGCCGGATTCGAGTAAAGGGCGATTGTGGCTGCTTCATTCGGACCAATGCCGCTGCGAAGATCGACAACTTGCGATTTCAGTTTGGGATCGTCAAAGCGCGAGGCTGGAATGCGGAGAGCGTCCGACGGCGCTTGTTCAATCGGCCGTTCCGCGAGCGATGAGCGCGTTGCGCAGGCCACGAGGGCAAAGCAAACCATCGCAACGCAACTTGTTCTTTGGCGGCGCACTCGGCTTGATGATACGACGCCATCAGCCGTCGTCGAGGACGGGTGCCTCCCATAACAGCGAACGATGGTTAGCTGCCGTCGCCCAGTTCCTCTCCAGTGCCGAATTCCGGTGCAGGCGTTTTGCCAGCCGGTAGCACGACACCTGCGACCCCATCCTCCTCTCTAGAAGGTTCCGCAAAACCGACGCCGTAGTTTTCACTCAGAGGTAGGGGCGATTGACCCAATCGCCCGCGGGCGATTCAGTGCACTGCGCTACGTGAAGTCGATAACGGCGGGCAAAGTCGGCCAAGAGCGCGCACCAACGCATACTGCGTTTTGTTGTAATCGGTGACGATGTTGAGGTAATCATTCCGTGCGCGCGCCAAGTCTTGTTCGGCCAGGATCGTCTCGAGAACCACGCCGACACCAAATTCTTTGCGCTCCTGTCCGAGGCGCAAAGCTTCTGCCGCATCGGAGAGCGATTGTTTTGCCGTCGCGATCTGATCGGCGAGTGATTGGACGCGCGCCTGGCTCGTGATGACTTCGTTAGCAACTTGATCGATCACTTTATCGGCTGTGAATGCTGCGCTCCGCAGGCGCGCTTGCCGTGCATGAATGTTTCCGAAATCGAAAAGGCCGCCCGGGCCGATGCGCCACGTGAGCAACGCCACGTAGTCCTCGGATTCGCCGAAGTGACCGGTCTCGCGATTCATTCCGCCGCCGAGCCCGCCGAAAAATGCCTGGCCGCCGACGCTTGGAATGAGCGGACCGTAAATCGAACCGTTCTTCGCATGCTGGGCTGCCCTCAGGAGCGCCGCACTTTGTTGCGTTTCCGGCCGCGCTGCCAAAGCCTGCGAAACAAGATCACCGAGCGACTCCTTCGCAGAAACAATTGAGAGCGGCACAACGCTCGCGTCGCGTGGCATCAGCTCGACGATTGGATCGAGATGCAAAATCTGAACCAGTTTCGCAGAAGCGAGCCGCACATTTTCTTCCGCTCGCCGCAGTGCAATCGCATCACGCTGTTGCTGCACCTTGACCCTCAGCGCGTCGCCTTTGAACGCAATGCCCGCGTTTACGGCGCGATCGATCTCGGCCGCGTAATCGGCCGACGCTCGCAGCGCTTCACGCGCAACTCCCACCGCTTCATGCGCAGAGGCGAGATCGAAATAGCCGCGCGCGGCCGCGAGGATCGTTTCCTGTTGCTGCGCGCCAAGACCGTGGCGAGCGGCTTTCATAAGCTGGTGAGCTTCGAGCGATTTGAAAATCGTGTCGCCGATTTCGGTCTGGGCGAGAACCGTTCCGCCAGGGGAGTAACTCTGTTTATAGACTTCTTCGATTACGCCCTCGGTGTTTTGGATCAAGTTGTCGTGCCGGCGATAACTGACCCCAGGTGCAACCCACGGGAAAAAGCGCTCGATTGCGCTCTCCTCTGCCGCATCCGCCTCGGCCAGTTTTTCGCGCGCGAGTTTGATGTCGATGTTGCGCGCGCCGGCCAACCGCAGCACCGCGAGCAAATCAATCGTCAGCAACTTCGAGTTACGATTCGATTCGGCCGCCGTCGTGAAATAGGGAAGCAGCGCGCCGATGGCAAGACCGAAACACCAACGCTTCATTTGCTTGCGGTCGCTTGAACTCTTTGGCCGTCCGTGACGGATTGTTTACCCGCGACGATGACGGAATCGTTCGGTCCGCAGCCTTTGAGAATCTCCACGTTTACCCCGTCATCGAACCCGGTAGTGACAGAAACTTTTTCCGCTTTGTTCTCGCGCACGACGAATACAGAGTTTTTGTTCTTTTCAGTGACGAGCGCTTCGGCGGGAATGAGCAGCGCGTTTTCCTTTTTCTGCAGCTCGATCTCGACGCTGGCCCACATACCGGGACGCAACACCAGATCAGGATTCGAGATGTCGATTTCGGTTGTCATTGTTTTCGTCGATTCATCCAGCGCGTAAGAAAAACGTGTGATGGTGCCGGCAAACGAGCGGTCCGGCAGTTCGTTCACGGTCACTTTCACCGGCAAATCTTTCTTCACGAGGGGCGCTTCCGTGTCCGGGATTGTCACGTCAATGCGCACTGTGGTGAAGTCCATCAGCGTTACCACCGCTGCGCTTTTGGGCGCGCTGCTGGATGTTGCCGCCGGGATGAGGGCCCCGGGATCAACCCAGCGTTTTGTGATGATGCCGGAAAACGGCGCCGTTATTTTTGCATAACCGAGCAGCGTCTCGATTCTGTCCGCTCCCGCGATTGCCACATCCGATCTCATTATCGCAGCGTCCACCGTTTGCGGCATCACCAAATCAGAAGCCTTTTTCCGCGCCTCAAGAACGCGTTCGGAATCGAGTTGCGCCGCTTCTGCCTCGGCCTTGGCCTTGAGCAGGTCCGCCAGCATTTCAGGCGCTTCGATCTCAGCGAGCAGATCGCCTTCCTTCACGCTATCGCCCTTGTCCACGTTGATCGATTTCAAATAACCGGCGACCTTGGCGTAAAGCGTGGCCGCCTGGTAGGCCAAGACGTTTCCGGGAAGCGTGATTCGGCGAACAATTTCACCGCGTTTCGGATGAATGGTTTGCACCGGCGTACCCGGATTTTGCGTGCCTCGGAACCAATCGCACCCAACCAGCCCCGCGACGCTGAGCACGACCGTGCAAACTTTCACCGCGGTTCTCTTCATGAAACGGCGACTTCTTTTTCGCGTTTGAACAAGACGTAAAGCACCGGCACGACGAAAAGGACGAGCGCCAGCGCGGCAAGAATTCCGCCAACCACAGCGCGGGCGAGCGGGATGTTTGCGCCGCCGAAAAGCGCCATCGGCGTGAGACCGAGGACGGCGGCGATGCCGGTCATCAAAATCGGACGCAACCGGATCGCAGCGGCTTCGACGATGGCATCGCGCGGCGTCTTGCGCTCATTTTTTTGGCGCGCCTCATCGAGAACGCGGTTGGCAAAATCAACCATGAGCACGCTGAAACTCACCACGATGCCGACCATCATGATGATGCCCATCATAGACTGGATGCTAAGATAAGTGCCCGTGAGAAAGAGCATCCATGCGACGCCGATTAGACCGAGCGGCACCGCGAACATGACGATGAACGGATCAAGAAAGGAGCGAAACTGCACGATCATGACCAGATAAACGAGCACGACTGCGAGCACGAAACCGAAGCGCAGCGACTTGAATGATTCCTGCATCGTTTTCACTTCTCCGCGCATCTGGACGGAATACCCCTCCGGCACTTGCGCCTGATCACTTTTGATCTTGTCGATGTAACGCTCGATGTCGCCGGCGACCGAGCCCACATCGCGGCCGCGCACGTTCACAAAGATGTCGGTAACGCGCGTGATGTTGAGGTGATTAATTTCCGAATACGCCGTGCCGCGCGAAAATTTTGCGACGGTCCGCAACGCGACCGGCACCGGCTGCTTTTTACCCGTGACCGGAATGTCGAGCACGGTGTTGATCGATTGGATGTCGTTCTCGCGGTATTGCGCGCCGATGAAGTAGTGGTTGCCGTTTTTCTCATCGATCCAGAACGAGGGCGCGAAGTTGGTCGAGCTGTTGAGCGCGGTGACGATGTTTTTGACAATTTCCTCCTGGGTCAGCCCGACTTGCGCGGCTTTGACGCGGTCGATGTCAATGTTGATCTGCGGGGCGTCGAGCCGCTGCTGGATGCGCACATCGACGGCGCCGGGAACGTTCTCGGCGTAGCGCTTGATTTTTTCCGCGATCTCGTGCGCGACTTCGAGTTTGTTTCCTTCGACTTGGATGTTGATCGGCGACGGCAACCCGCCGTTGAGCGCGGCGGTGAGCATGCCGCCGGTGTCGAAGTTGAACTCGATCCCGGGAAACTGCTGGGGCAGTTTCTTGCGCAACTCATCGACGTAGGAAAACGTCGAGCGCGAGTGATGGTCGGCGAGTTGGACAAGAATGAACGTGTCCTGCGGCCCGGAGTTGGGCGTGTAGGCCGCTGGCCAGTCCAGCAGGATGCCGATATTGGAGATGATCATCTTGCGTTCTCTTTCCGGGACGACCGCACCGATTGCTTTTTCGACCTGCGCAATCAGCTCTTCGGTCTTTTCCACGCGCAGCCCGGTGGTCGCGCGCACTTTAACGCTGAACTGCCCGGCATCGCTCTGCGGAAAAAGCTCAGTGCCGATCAGTTTAAACATCAGCATCGACACGAGAAACAACACGGCGGTCGCGCCGAGTACACGCCAGCGCACTTGCAGGACGCGATCGAGCGCGCGGACGTAGCGGCGGCGTACGCGCTCGAACCAGTTTCCGTGCTCCTCTCCCGATGTGGTAACGCGATGCTTAAAAAATCGCGCTGCGCAGACCGGAACGAGGGTCGATGCGAGCAAACGACTTGTCCAAATTGCGAAGACAACGGATTTAGCGAGCGGCGTAAACAAAAACTTCCCGATCCCGCTGATGAAAATGATCGGAAAAAAAACGACGCTGATCGTGATCGTCACGATGGTCAGCGGCCGCATCACTTCGCTCGCGCCGACGAGCGCGGCTTCGCGCGGCAAGACGCCCAAATCAAAATGACGGGCCGTGTTTTCCAAAACGACAATCGATTCGTCGATGAGCAGCCCGATCACGACCGCGATGCCGCCGAGGGTCATGGCGTTGAGCGTCTCGCCTGTGAAATACAAACCGATGAGCGCGCCCAGCACCGCCAACGGCAGGGCGATGAGCACGATGCCGGTCGGGCGCGCGCTGCCCAGAAAGATGAATACCATCGCGGCCGCGAGCAGAAAACCGAGCCCGGCTTCTTGGACGAGATTGCGGATCGCCTGGCGCACGTAAACAGATTGGTCCATCACCACGTCGAGATTGATCCCTTTGATGCGCTCGAGGATCGGTTTGAGCTGGGCTTTGATGCCTTCGACAACTGCGATCGTGTTTGCGCCCGGCTGCCGGTAGATCGGGACATAAACCTGACGTTTGCCTTGCACCCGGACGATGTTGGTTTGGATTTGATGCGAATCTTCAACCTTTGCGACGTCGCGGATGTATGTGGTCGGGCCATTGCCAACCAGGAGCGGCAGATCGTTCAGCTCGGCAACGGTCGGCACCATGCCGTTGGCGTTAATCTGGTAATCCAGCGCGCCGAACTTGGCGTCGCCCGTTGGGATCATGACGTTGAAATCCCGGATCGCATTGATGACATCGAGCGGCGACATACCGCGCGCCTGCGCCTTCAGTGGATCGACATAGGCAAGGATGCGTCGCAATCTCCCGCCGTAAACCGCAGGTGCGATCACGCCGGTGATTGATTGCAAACGGTTGCGCAAATCGAAATACGCGACGTCGTAAAGCTTCGTTTCGTCGAATTGCGGACTCGAAACACTGATCAAACAAAGTGGAATCGTCGCGGTCGGATCGAACGGCATCACCATCGGTGGGATCGTGCCCGGCGGCAGATAGAAGAGATCGCTCATCGCCAGCGATGTGACCTGCGACATCGCGGTGTTTGGATCGATATCTTCGCGAAAGAAATCCTTCACCACGCTCACGCCCACCATCGACTTCGCCTCCTGCCGCGCGATGCCATTCGATTGCCCAGTCCAGCGTTCCAGGCGCGTGGTGATGTCTTTCTCCATCACTTCCGCCGGCATCCCCGGATAAAACGTGACGATCTGCACTGCCGGCGTTTTGAACGTCGGCAAAATGTCGGTCGGCAATTTGGAGATCGCCGTCAGACCGATGACGAGGATCGCCAGCGCGAGCACGATGACGGCGTGTGGATTTTTGAGCGCGGCTTTAACCATCGGCTCCTGCCCAAATAAAGCCGCCGCGTCCGCCGTTTATTACAAAAGATTCGTTTGGCCTTTGGCCCTCGGCGAATTTTAACTATCAACGCGCCGCACTGTCTTCAGTAAATCCTCGAGCACCGGCCGCGGCGTGTCGCCGACGACGCAAACCACATGGTCATCGACAAAGCGAGCCGCAAATTGATAACGGCCCGAGCGCCCGCAAACGATCGGATCGCCGGATTCGAGCCGCTGTTTCATAGTTGGAAAATGATCGAGCTCGCTTTTTTTGAGCACGATCATCGAGACTGGCGTCGCTCCGTTGTGTCCCAAAATCAGCGCGACCGGCACGCCTTCGACATGACACAGGCGCGCGCCGCCGGAGCTGAAAGTCGTTCGTGAAGGAAGATAAGCGAAGGCCGCGACGTCCAGTTGGTCATCCAATTGTTGCGCGATTTTTTCCGGCACCGCGCCGCTGAACTCCGGCGTGGTGAGTTGGTGAACGTAGGCGCTGTGACATTCCTCCACGGCGTTCGCCAGATCGAGAGTCCGCGATTTTAGGAAGAAAACGACGCCCGCGGCGATGATGAGCCCAGCCGCCAGCGTAGCAGGCCAAAACGCTCTGAGTTTCGCAAACCGTTTCGGCGCGATTTGCGCTTCGACATTTTCCCAAAGCGCACGGGTCGCCTGGCCACCTCGCAAAAATCCTCCAAGCCGATCATCGAATTTTTTCTCCGCCTCAAACAGCCCGGTGCACTCCGCACAGGATTCGAGGTGCCGGTCGACTTCGAAGCTGTGTTCAGTATCCAGCTCCGAATCGAGATAGAGCCGGACAAATTTTCTGACCTCCGCGCATTTCACAGTAAGGATCTCCTTCGTGCGCGCAGAATCGCGTCGCGCATTTTTTGCCGGGCACGGGAAAGATTTCCCATCACGCTGCCGAGTGGAACGCCGAGGCACTCGCTGATTTCGCGATAACGCAAGTCGCCGATCGCGCGCATGAGCAGGACAGCGCGCTCGGAGTCGTTCAAACTTTGCAAGGCGACGAGCAACTCTTCATCAAGCGCGTCGGCCAGCGTTTCCCATGAGATTGGCGCTTCCGTGGCGAAATCGAGACCAGCGAATTCCTCCAACTCCTCAGGCTCGACTGCGATCTCGAACTCGGCGATGCGACCGCGCTTCCGGTTCGTGGCAAAAATTTCGTTCGTCAGAATCTTGAACATCCAGGCGCGAAAGCTGGCGTCATCGTGATAGCGATCGAAGGCGCGAAAGGCGCGCAGCACTGCGTTTTGCAACGCGTCTTCGCAATCGCGCCGATCAAACACCATGCGCCGCGAATAATTTTCGAGATCGCGCGCGATCGGCCGAAGCAAACCTAAAAATCGAACCCTTTGTTCGTCGCGATCCATCGGAAGATGTCGATCTACTTAAATAAAGTCGCCGCGACCGCGATTTATTACAACAGAGATCGCGCCGCGTTTGGGAAATTCGGAACCTGGAAGGACGCGCGCGCTGTCGCTTCCCTGGAAAGGCGCTTTTCGTGGACAGGACCAGCCCGTCCACTCCGCGTTCAGTAAAGTTGCCGAATCGTCACGTTTTCGTCATCAGGCTGTAACAATAGCTTTCTAGTTTCAATCGCGTTTACTAAAAACGAATCCCCTCAGACAGCCGAAAACCATCACCACAAAGGAGAAACAAATGCTCACTAAAAAAATCGTCTTACGGGCAGCGGGCGCGAGCCTGGCTGCAATTATTTCGCTGGCGGCGCACCCGCTTGGCGCGCAGACACCGTCCGAGTCCGAACGGCTTCAGAAGCTCGAGCGCGCGGTCGAGCAACTGCAACACCGCAATGCCGAGCTGGAACAGGAAGTTGCCGGCTTAAAAAAGCAGGCTGCGGTTGCCCCTGAAGGCAGAATGAAAACGAAAGTCTCTTACGACGGAAAATCGTATGTCGAAAAGGCCGTTGTCGAAGAAGAGAAATTACCGGTTTACGTTCAACAGCGCGGGCCAGAACTAAAGTTGGTCCTGGGCGGATTCATCCAGATGAACTTCGAAGATGGCGCTGTCTCGGCGTTCGAAGGGCGCTTTGGTCAGAGTGCGTTGCAAGATCGATTCCGCCTGCGCCGGGCGCGCATCAATCTAACCGGTGATTTCGCGGAGCAATTCGACTTCAAAGTCGAAGGCGACTTTGGCCAGGGCGATGGCCTGAACTCGAGCCGCCTCGCCTTTTCGGCAACAGACATCTTTGTTAACTGGCATCAGTTTCCGGAAGCGAACGTCAAGGTCGGCCAATGGAAAGCGCCGTTTGGCTTGGAGCAGCTGACTCCTGATACTACCATATACATTATCGAGCGCAGTCTTCCAACCGGGGCGATCACGCCCGACCGGCAGATCGGTGCTCAACTTTGGGGAAAGCCGTTCGCGAACATTTGGCCTGATGGGAAGGATTTGCTGACGTATTACGCCGGCATCTTTAACGGGAACGGCCGCAACGTCACCGTTAATGACAACAATAACTTCATGTATGTCGGCCGTCTGGAGTCGACTTTGTTCAAAAGCAAAATGTGGGGGCAAGAATCCAGTCTCAAGCTTGGTGGCGATGTGCTCAACAGTCGCGACGATAAGGGAACAAATATCTCACAATCATTGAACCTGTTGGTAAACGATGATGGGTCCCTCTCGCCGTTCGTTCTGCCGGGCGCGGATGAAAGAACGGCGTGGGGCGTGGACGCGTGGCTCAAACTGGGTCCATTTGATCTAATCGGTGAATATCTCGAGGAATACGTCAACGGCCGCACAGTAAACGGCGTCCCTCCAGGATTCGCCGACTTCACAACAAGCGGGTATTATATAACGGCAGGTTACTTCCTGATCCCGAAGAAGCTTCAAGCCGCCGTCAGGTGGGAGGATTTAAATCCGGGGCAAAAGGGCAACGATGGGATCCATTCCATCACCGGCGGCCTCAACTACTACATCCACGGCGACGATCTCAAGCTGATGGTCAATTATATCCATACCTGGTCGGATTTCCGCGAAGCGAATCCGCAGTTTGGCGAGGATCAATTCGACGAAGTCATCGGGCGCGTGCAATTGATGTTCTAAAGAACCGACGCTTTCACACTGACTAAGCACAACCGAGTTAGGTTAGCGAAAGCCCGCCGGGAGAGCGCCCGGCGGGCCTTTCGCCAAATAACGGCCTCGCCAGAGCGCTGATCTTTTTGCAAGCACGATGCCGATCTTAACCGCGCCTCGATTTTCCATCGAGCGACCGTTTGCGCGGGAATCAGATTCAGTCTGTCGCGTGCGGGCGGCGTGGATCTCGGACGTGCATCTGGGCACGCGGGGCGCGAATGCGGGCGCGCTGCTCGATTTCCTGCGCGAGTACGAATTCGAAACGCTCTACGTGGTGGGCGATCTGATCGACATCTGGCAGTTGCGCCGCGGCATTTATTGGCCGCAACAGCACAACGACGTCGTGCAAAAAATCCTGCGCAAGTCGCGCAAGGGAACACGCGTCGTTTACATCCCGGGGAATCACGACGATATGCTCGCCAAATTTTATGGCGCCTATGGTAATATCACCCTGCAGAAGCATGCCATTCATCGCCTGGCGGACGGACGCCGGATGCTCATTATCCACGGGCACGAGCTCGACACTGTGGTGCAAAACATAAAGTGGCTCGCGTTCGCGGGCGACATTGGCTACCAATTCCTGCTCTCGCTCAATCCGGCGAT
>WNGD01010765.1_pt1 | contig 10502 bp, 10 predicted proteins | sample 5400671 | NCBI WGS metagenome assembly WNGD01 (sample SAMN13153369, study PRJNA577476) | soil metagenome | isolation source: 40 cm soil or saprolite under grassland replicate 2 | place: USA:California | collected 2016-06-15
TCGGTGGTCGCGGTTCTGCTCCTCGTGGTCTCCCTGATGCTGGTCGCGAACACAATCCGGCTCTCGATCTATGCGCGGCGGCGCGAGATCGAGGTGATGAAGCTCGTTGGCGCCACCAACTGGTTCATCCGCTGGCCCTTCGTGCTCGAGGGGCTGATCGTGGGGCTTGCGGGCGGCGGGCTCGCCGTCGGCATACTGTGGGTAGGGAAGGTGACCATCATCGATCCGCTGTCACAGAACTTCGTCCTCATCGACAACTTCTCGACCATCGCCTTTGTGCCGCTGATCGCCACGCTGATGGCCGCGGCAGTTGTCGTCTCCGCACTAGGCAGCGGTGTCACGCTGCGCCGCTTCCTCCGCGTTTGAGCCGCACGTTCACCGCACGATCGGATCCGCGCCGGTGAACGGCGCGCCGCAGGTGCAGCGTCGCCGCGGCTTCATCATGGGGTTTGGCGCCGGCGCCGTGGCGGCGCTTGGTGTGGCGGCGCTGATCGCCGCGATCGCGGGGGACTTCAGCGGCTCCAACCTCACCTCCCAGGCGAGCCAGGTGATCCGCGACGAGTACTTCAAGCCGGTCAAGAGCTCGGTGCTCAACGACGCGTCCGGCAACGGGATCATCCGCGAGCTGCGAAAGCGCTACCACGACCGCTTCTCCCACTACCTGAACCCTCACCAGCTGCGGCAGTTCGAGTCGCTGACCTCGGGCCGTTTCTCGGGCGTTGGCCTCACGGTCACCGGCGTGAAGCGCGGGCTGCGGGTGGCGAGCGTCCTGCCCCGCACGCCGGCCCAGGGTGCCGGGATCAAGGAGGGCGATCTGATCACCGCGGTGGACGGGCGCTCGCTTGCGGGGGTGCCCACCGAGGTCGCCACGGCGCGGATCAAGGGACCGCCGGGGACGCCGATCGAACTGCGACTGGTCTCCGGCTCCGGCGGCGCGACCCGCAACATCCGCCTCAAGCGCGCCTCGGTCGCGGTGCCGGTCGCCGTGGGAGAGATCAAGCGAGCGGGCACCAGCAAGGTCGCATACGTTTCGTACGCGACCTTCAGCCAGGGGGCGCACGGCGAGCTGGCCTCGACGCTCGAGCGCCTTGACCGCCACGGCGCGCAGGGCCTGGTGCTCGATCTGCGGGGGAACGGCGGCGGGCTGCTCGACGAGGCGGTGCTGTCGGCGAGCCTCTTCCTCTCCAAGGGCCAGCTGGTCGTCTCCACCGACAGCCGCACGATGGGGCATCGCGACTACGACGCCATCGGCAATCCCCTGCCGCAGCACCCGACCGTCGTCCTGATCAACCACGACACCGCGTCGGCCGCCGAGATCCTCGCCTCGGCGCTGGAGGACCATCACCTGGCGACGATCGTCGGCACGCGCTCGTTCGGCAAGGGCACCTTTCAGGAGGTGATCCATCTGGCGGCGGGCGGCGCGCTGGACCTCACCGTGGGCCAGTACTTCACGGCGAACGGAATCTCGCTGGCCAACAAGGGGATCAAACCCGACGTCAGGGCCGTGGACGATCCGAAAACGCCGCAGGACGAGGCCCTGCGCCGGGCGCTGGCGGTGCTCGCCGAGAAGATGGCCGTCGAGAACAGGTGAGCCGTCGCCGGGGGGCGCTCGGCCGGCGGGTCGCGACAGTGGAGCGGCGCGGTCGCTTCACGATCGCCGAGCCGCTGTTCGAGCGCGGGCCGCAGCTCGCCCTGACACGGGACTCGATCGACCTCGACCCCGGTGACATTGCGCTGGTCGACTTCGGACCGGGCGGCGCCCGCGCCCTGCGCGCCCTCGGTTCGGCCGAGCGCCCGCGCGACGTGGTCGCCGCGCTGCTTTGGGATCGCGGGATGGAGCGCGGCTTCGCCGCCACGCTCGAGTCGGAGGCTCGCGATGCCGCCGTGGCGGCGCGCGAGGCTCCGCTCGCGCGCCGCGACCTCGCTCAGCTCGCCACGTTCACCGTCGACCCGGCGACGGCGCGGGACTTCGACGACGCCGTCTCGGCCGAGACGGAAGGAGACGGCGTGCGGCTCTGGATCCACATCGCCGACGTCGCCGCCCATGTGCGACCCGGCGGTGGGCTCGACTCCGAGGCGCTTCGCCGGGGCACCAGCACTTACGTGCCCGGGGCGGTCGAGCCGATGCTTCCCGCCGCGCTCAGCGACGCCGCCTGCAGCCTGGCCCCGGGGGTGGACCGGCTCGCGGTGAGCGCCGAGATCGTGCTCAGCCCGGACGGCGAGCCTCGGTCGACGAGCTTCTGCAGAAGCCGCATCCGCTCCGACGCCCGCCTCGACTACGAGCAGCTGGACGCGTTCTTCGACGGCCGCGCCCAGCCGCCGCCCGAGGTCGCCGAGCCGCTTGGCCTCGCCCGACGCGCGGCTGCGGCGCTCGCCGCTCGGCGACGGGTGGGATCGCTGGAGATCGAGTCGTTCGAGCCCGACTTCAGCTTCGACGCCAATGGCGCCGTGACCGGCGCCCGCTCAGTCCCCCAGACGGAGGCCCACAAGCTGATCGAGCACCTGATGATCCTCACCAACGAGCGCGTCGCCCAGCTGCTCGAGAAGCGTCGCATCCCCACCCTGTATCGGGTCCACGAGCAGCCCGAGCCGCAGCGGATCGCCTTCCTGGTCGAGCAGCTCTCGGCCCTCGACGTGCCGACTCCGCCACTACCCGAGCGACTCTCCCCGAGCGAGGCGGGCGAGCTAGTTGGTGAGATCAGTCGCGTCGTGGCGCGCGAGACGGCGTGGCGCGGCCACGGCCGGGACGCGTATACATCGCTCGTGCTCCGTTCCTTGAAGCAGGCCTATTACTCAGAGCGCAACCTCGGCCACGCCGGGCTGGGCAGCTCTGCCTACGCCCACTTCACCTCGCCGATCCGCCGCTACCCGGACCTCGTCGTCCACCGCGCGCTCCTGTCCGCGATCGGGGCGGGAGAGGACGAGCCCGACCCCGGGGCGGTGAGAGATGCCGGCTGGCGCGGCTCCGAGCGTGAGCGCGAGGCTGCGGCGATCGAGCGCGACGCCGATCGCGTCTGCGGGTCCTTCCTGCTCGGGCGTGAGCTGTTCGAGTCGGGCTGGAGGCGCAGCTTCGAGGGCGAGATCTCCGGCGTGATCGGCGCGGGAGCGTTCGTGCGCTTCGGGGGCGAGCTCGGGGACGTGTATGAGGGACTGCTGCCCGTGCGGCTGTTGCGCGACGACCGATTCGATCTCAACCAAACCGAGACCGCCCTCGTGGGACGGCGCAGCGGCCGGGCCATGCGACTCGGCGATCCGATCACCGTGCGGGTCGACTCGGTGGACGCTCCGCGCGGACGTGTGGACCTGGTGCCGGCCGATGGGGGCGACGATGGCTAAGCGGGATGCCCGCAAGCCGGCCTCCGGCGATGTCGCCACCAACCGCCGCGCCAGACAGAAGTTCGAGCTGCTCGACCGGTTCGAGTGCGGGATCGAGCTGCTCGGCACCGAGGTCAAGGCGTTGCGCGAGGGCAAGGCGCAGCTCGGCGACGCCTACGCCGTAATCGAGCGCGGCGAGGTGTGGCTGCGCAACGCCCACATCCCGCCCTACGCTCCGGCGAGCACCGCCAATCACGATCCCGAGCGGCCCCGCAAGCTGCTCCTTCACCGTCACGAGATCGAGCGTCTGGTCGGTCGCAGCCAGCGGCGCGGCCTGACTCTGATCCCGACCAGGATCTACTTCAAGGGGCCATGGGCGAAGGTGGAGCTGGCCCTGGCTCGCGGAAAGGAGCATCGTGACCGCCGGCGCCAGATCCGCGACCGTGATGTCCAGAGGGAGGTGGAGCGCGAGCACCGCCGTCGTCTTCGCTGAGTGCTCTGGGCACGAGCGTGGGTGCGCGTGCCTGAACGACGGCCTTCACGCGGCCGGTGGTGCATCCCGCAGCCCGGTTCGCGTGCGACGATTACGACGTGCGCTCATTCAGGCTCAGTCGCAAGAAGCGCGACAACGAGAAGAAGCAGGCTTCGGAGCAGGAGCGGCCGGCGTCTGAGACGTCGGCGGGATCCGCTCCCCCGCCTTCCGCGCCTCGATCCTCGGTCACCCCCGAGGTGCCCGTCTCGGCGCCCACTGAGCCTGCGCCGGCCAAGCCCGAGAGTCGGCGCGAGCGCCGCAAGCGCGAGCGGGACGAGCGCCGGCGCCGCGACGAGGAGAGGAAGCGCCTCAACAAGCTGGCGAAGCGCGAGCGCCGGAAGCTGAAGGAGGAGCAGCGCGAGGCCCAGGAGGCCGAGCGTCGGGCGAAGCGGGAGGGCGATCGCGCGCGCCAGGCGCCAGCCGCCACGGCGTGGACGCAGGCTGCCGCACCAACGCGCGAGCCGGCCGAGACGCCAGCCAAGACGGAGGCCAAGGCCCCGGCCGAGAAGCCTGCCGAGACGCCAGCCAAGACGGAGCCCGACACGGAGTCGTCCTCGGCGCGGCGTCGGCGCAAGCGACAGGAGCGGCGCGTCGCCCGCGCCGCGGAGAGCCAGCGCGCCAAGCAGGAGCGCAAGAAGGTGCTCGAGGAGCGGCGCACTGCCCGCGAGGAGCACCGGCGCGCCCAAGAGGAGGAGCGCCGCGCGAAACGTGAGGCTCGCAAGGGTGAGGGCCACAAGACGGCCGCCGAACCCCCGGCCGCCGAACAGACGGCCGCTGAACCAGCGGCGACTGAGCCGCCGGTCAGCCAACCGACGGCCAGCGAGTGGAAGCCGCGGGAGGTCGTTCCGCAGCAGCCGGAAGAGCCCGCGCCGAGCCCGGGAGCCGGCGTCCAGCGAGCCGACGAGGAGCGCGTGATCCGCGATGCGGCCGAGCGCGCGGCGCAGGCTCGTCTGGAGGAGGTTGAGCAGAGACGCGCCGAGAGTGCGGCGGCGAGCGAGGAGGAGCGAATCCAGGCTGAGGCGGAGCGGCGGATCCGCGAGGCTGAGGGAAGGCAGCGGGAGGCGGAGGAACGTATTGAGCGGGCGGGGGCGGAAGAGGAGGAGCGCATCCGCAAGGCGGCCGAGGCGACGAAGCGCCCCGAGGCCGTCGAGGCACGAGCCGCCGGCATAGGAGAGAGCGGCGTCGAGCAGGATGCGCTTCTGGCCAGGCTTCGCGCGGCCGAGGATCAGCTCGCCAGTGGCCGCGGCCAGGAGGAGGAGCTGGCCCGTGAGCTCGAGCAGGCCGAGTCACGACTTGTGGACTCACAACAGCGCACAGGGGACGCGCTCGAACGCGCCGCCAAGCGACTCGAGGAGGTCGAGGCGCGCGCCAGCGAGGCCGAGGCCCGAGCGGCGCGGGCCGAGCGGCTCGCGCAGCTTAAGACCGAGGAGATCGAGCGCGAGCGGCGCCTGCGGGAGATGCTCGATCGGATCGCGCAGGCCGAGCAGCGTGCCTCGGAGGCCGAGCAGCAGGCGCGCGAGACGGTCAACAGGATCGCCGAGAGCGAGCCCGAGGAGCCGGTTGTCGAGGCGGAGGAGCCGAAGCCGCAGGAGCAACCGGTCGCTGAGCCGGAGGAGCCCGAGGAGCCGGTCGCGGAGTCGGCTCAGCCAGCCGCCGAGCCCGGGCCAGGCGGACCCCAGGCCGATGTCGCCACGGCATCCTCAGCCGCCAAAGGCAAAATCAACCTCAACCAGGCGACCTACGACGAGCTGCGCGGCCTGGAGCTATCGGTCACGCAAACGGGCCGAGTGCTCGCCCACCGCGAGCAGGCGGGCGGCTTCAAGTCGCTCGACGAGCTGGACAGCATCGTCGGCTTCCCACAGGCCGTTCTCACCGAGCTGAAGCGAAAGCTCACGATCTGACCGCCCCTCACAGCCCGTAGCTCTCCATCAACTTGAGCCAGACCTCGCTTCGGGTTGGGAACGCGGGCACCGCGTGCCAGAGGCGCTCAAGCGGCACCTCGGCGGCGACCGCGATCGTCGCAGCGTGCAGGAAATCCGCCGTCTCGGGGCCGACGAAGGTCGCACCGACGAGCACCCGCCGCTCCTCGTCGACCACCATCCTGGTTGTCCCGGGCATGTCGCGCCCGTGAAAGCTCGCCCCGGCGGTGCTCGAGGTCGGGACATCGACGGCGCGGGCCTCGATCCCGGCCTGCTGAGCGCCGGCTAGCGTGTAGCCGACCGCCGCGACCTCAGGGTCGGTGAAGGTAACCCGTGGAGAGCCTTGCTTGTCGGCCGTGGCGGTGGCTTCCTTCCCCAGGATGTTGTCGGCCGCGATCCGACCCTGGTACTTGCCCATGTGAGTGAGCAGCGCCCGGCCGTTCACGTCCCCGATCGCGTACAACCAGACGGAGCCACCGACCCGGAGCTGATCGTCCACCTCGAGCCAGCGTTCGACCTCGACCCCGACGCTCTCCAGGCCGATCCCGTCGGTGCGAGCCTTGCGGCCGATGGCCACCAGGAGCTCATCACCGGCGAGGCTCGCCCCACCCTCCAGCTTGACCGTGACCTCGGCGTCGCCCCCACCTACCGCCATCGCCTTGGCTCCGCTGTGGACATCCACGCCGGCCTCCCCCAGCGCGTCGGTCACCTGCTGGCTCGCGAACGGCTCCTCGTTCGGAAGCAGGCGGTCCATCGCCTCGACCAGCGCCACCTGCGAGCCGAAGCTTCGCCAAGCCTGGGCCATCTCGACGCCGACTGGGCCGCCGCCGAGCACTACGAGGCTGCCCGGGACTCGCTTGGACGTTGTCGCGTCGCGGTTGTCCCACGGCTTCGCGTCGGCAAGCCCGTCGATTGGGGGAATCGCCGCCCCCGATCCGGTGGCGATGACGATGGCGGTGCGAGCCGCGAGCGTGTCGTCGCCGACCTTCGCGCGCCGCTCGCCTTCGAGGACCCCGCGCCCGCGGAACAGCTCTATGCTCCGCTCCTGGAGCCAGGGAAGCTGCACGGAGTCGTCGAGGTCGTGGATCACCTCGTCCCGCCGGGCGAGCGCTGCTTCGGGATCGAGTCTCCCCGTGACCGCTTCAGCGGCGCCGGGGACGCGTCGCACCTCGGCGAGCGCCTCGGCGGGACGCAGCAGTGCCTTTGAGGGCATGCACGCGTAGTAGGAGCACTCACCGCCGACGAGGTGGTCCTCGACGATCGCCACATCGAGCCCGCCCTCGGCGATTCGACCGGCGCAGACCTCCCCAGGGGGCCCCGCGCCGATGACCACGACGTCGAATTCGCGTTCGCTCATTGAGTTCTCCTCCGTGTTGGGTTACCGCTCAACGGCCAGCTCCTTCGGCTTCACGTAGGCCACCAGCTCGGCGCTTCCCGGCCCCAGCTCGCTCCAGTCTCCGGCGAACAGTAGGGTCGCCAAAGCAGCCGTGGGGAACTTCGCCCTCACCCGCGCGAGCTCGGCACCATCACCGGCAAGCTCGAGGGCGAGCTCTTGGATCGCCGGCTGGTGACCAACCAGCATCACCGACTCCACATCTGCCGGAACCTCTCGCAGCCGTTGCAGGAGACCCTCGCTCGACGCTCCATACAGCCGGTCCTCGATGCTCACGTTGGCCGCGTCCAGCGCGGGCACTACCCGTTCCAACGTCTCGCGCGTTCGCCTCGCCGACGAGCACAGCACGAGGGACGGCGCGATCCGCTCCCGCCGCAGGTGCGCGGCGATCAGCTTCGATGCCCGGCGCCCGCGCCGGGCCAGCGAGCGGTCGCGATCATCGAGACCGGGGTCATCCCAGCTCGACTTCGCATGCCGCAGGAGGAAGAGGCGCTTCACCGGGACCAAAGGGTGACCGATGTCCGGGCCGGGAGTCTCCTAGACGCGCCGTCACCTTGGCTGGAACGCACGGCTCGAGCGCGCAGCCCTCGCCTCGGTACGCAGCCTGAAGCGTCTCGAGGTCGATCGGGCTACCGCCCGGCTCGCCGAAGGGAGCTACCCGCTCGGGATTCCCCGTGACAGGAACGTCTCCGCCACGCCCACGGCGAGCAGCGCCGCCAGCCCCAGATAGGTGGCGGCAACGAGCGCCCGCGTGCGGGCCGGGATCGCGTGGTACGCGCGGCCCTCGGGCGTGTTCCGGAGCTTCCAGCGCCGCCAGCTCTCCATGCCGCCGAACAGGAGCACCAGGAACAGGATCGGGTTCGGGAAGAAGAAGGCGAGCACGGCCAGCGCGGCAAGGCCGACCAGCCAGATCCAGGGGCTGAGCGCGGCCATCGCGCGTCCCCCGTCGAGGGGGAGCACCGGCAGCAGGTTCAGCAGGTTGATGAAGAAGCCGATGTAGGCGAGGGCCTGCCAGAAGTCGCTTCCCGTGGCGAGCCAGAGGGCCAGCGGCACCAGCGATGCGATGGTTCCCAGCACCGGGCCGGCGAGTCCGACTCGGGCCTCAGCGGCGGCGTCGCGTCCCATCGACTTAGCGGCGATGCAGGAAGAGCAGCGCGACGAAGCCGGCCGCGAACGGAAAGCCCCAGATCAGCGCGTAGGCGGCGATCGAGACGACGGCGGAGCCGAACGTCGTCAGCAGCTTCAGCTTCGGCAGCAGCAGGATCAGGGCCTTTGCCTGCGCCCCGAGCTTGGCAAGCAGAACACCCAGGGCGGCGATCGCGCCGCCGATCCGCTTCAGCGGGCCCGGTCGCTCGGGACGGCCCGAGCCGGGGTGGATCGGCTCGTAGCCCAGGCTCTGGGTTGCGCTCTCGGCCATCTACGACTCCATTCTCCAATACTTCAGTAAATGTAGCCTGAGCGGTAGAATCGTCACCACGACATAGCACGGGGACGACAGGCTTCGATCTGGTCGATCCGTGCGGATGGTTGCAGGCCGAGGTTCCCGGAGGCCTCGCTAAACACCGGGAAAAACCAATACGTGCGGACCATGAGTTCGCCCTCGCCACTTAGCTCAAACTAAGTAGGTGAGAGTCGGCCCTCCCTGGGCCCGTGGGAAGGGGTACCGGCTTCAGAAACGGGCTCGCCCGACGCGGTTCGTCCTCGCCGCCCGGGGACCTCTCAGGGGACTGGTCTTCCGGACTCACCCGCCGGCGCGGACCCGGAAGACGAGACCAAAGCGCCGGCTAAGCCTGTAGAAGCCTTCGCATTGCGACCGGACACAGGGGTTCGATTCCCCTCGTCTCCATCAATGCTTGTTGCCTGCGCTTACTCTGCGGGACGAGCAGGCAACGCAAGGTCGGGCTGCCGCTTTTCGGGGCCATGATCCACGGTCGAGCTCGAAGTCGGCTCTGGAGGCCGCCTGCCGTCAGCAGGCCAGCTTGAGCATGAGACGCTGTCCGGCACGCCGTTGATCCCGAAACGGAGGTTCGATTACGTGACTGGCTCTGATTTGCCCGCCCCGCAGGACCGCGAGCCGGTCCGCTTTCTGGTCTTCTCCGCCTCCTTGAGAGCCGACTCGCTCAACGCGCGACTTGCTCGTCTTGCAGCGGACGCGATCGAGGCCAATGGCGGAGCCGTTGATTTCCGGTCCATGTCCGACTTCGACACCCCCTCCTACAACGCCGACGTGCAGAACGTGGATGGCTTTCCGCCTGGCGCCGACAGATTCCGTGAGTGCATCCAGACCAGCGACGCCTTTGTGATCAGCTCCCCCGAATACAACGCCTCGATGCCCGGGGTGCTGAAGAACTCAATCGACTGGGTATCCCGCTTCAGCCCGCAGCCGTTCAACGAGAAGCACGGGCTTCTGTTGTCGGCGTCGCCGTCGATGGCAGGCGGCAACCGAGGCCTATGGGCCTTGCGAGTTCCCTTCGAGCATTTGGGCGCCCGGGTCTACCCGGACATGTTCTCCCTTGCCCAGGCGCACCAGGCGTTCGACGGCACGGGGCGGGTCGCCAACGCGCAGCTGCACGAGCGGTTCGAGAACAACCTCATCGGGTTTATGGACCTCGTCGAAGCCTCCAAGCACTACCCGTGCGTCAAGACCCGCTGGGTCGAATACCTCGGCGAGCACCCGGATCCGGTGACGGACCGCGTCGAGTAGCCCGGTTCCCGACGACGACCAGTCGCGAGGTCATCAGCAGATGCAGGGCGCCTGAGCGACGCGCTCGGCTGCGGGCCAGGAGCCTGCGTTTTCTACAGGCCGCGTACCTTGAGCCATGCGGGGTGATTGGGCCCGGCGCTGATCCGGGTTGCTCAACGGCGACCGAGACCAAGCAAGCAATGCCCCTCAGCGGACGTGGAAGACGTGGCCGCAGTGCTCGCAGACTTCGGACTTCAGAGGGGTGCGCTCGCCGCAGCGAGAGCACCTCTTGTTGCGGCTTGGCACCCACAGAAAGCGCCCTATGAGGAAGACGACTACCACCAGGAGCACGACGATGATTGCGATCGTCATCCGGACCTCGCCTCGGTCGGCTTCACACCGGACACGAAACGGACGATAGCGGCGCGGATCGGACGCGTCGCGCGCGGCATGCCGATCGCGGTCATTCGTGCGCTGGGCGGCGAGCCGCCCGGACGGGGGCGGGGATCAGAGCCGCGCCGGCGACGACGAGGCCGAACGCGATCATCCGTCCGGTGATCGCAACCGGCCCCGTCCGATCGGGTCACGGAAGACCAAGATCCCACCGATGATCGCGGTGAGGTTGGCCGCGACCGCGGTGAGCGCGATGACCTCGACGCC
>WNGD01007219.1_pt1 | contig 10501 bp, 7 predicted proteins | sample 5400671 | NCBI WGS metagenome assembly WNGD01 (sample SAMN13153369, study PRJNA577476) | soil metagenome | isolation source: 40 cm soil or saprolite under grassland replicate 2 | place: USA:California | collected 2016-06-15
CTTCGGCCCTCGTTTCTTCGAACTTTCGGCCAATTTACCAGCAGGCATGAGGGGTCGAATTTACAAGAGGTCGATGGAAGAAGCCGCGACTTTGATCAGCACCAGTATCCCGAGGCGAAACGACTGCTTATCAGTGCCGATGGAGGAGGAAGTAACGGTTCGCGTGTACGCTTATGGAAATGGGAGTTGCAACAGTTGGCGGATGAAACCGGCCTGGCGATCACCGTCTGCCACTTGCCTCCGGGAACAAGCAAATGGAACAAGATCGAGCATCGTCTCTTTGCCTGGATCAGCCAAAACTGGCGCGGCAAGCCACTGACCAGCTACGCGGTGATCCTGCAATTGATGGAAGTGTACCAGTCTCAGTAACATTTTACGTGACGGAATACGAGGGATTGACAAGGTGCCAGGTTTGGTATAGAATTTCATGCGAAATGATATGACTTGCCCTCGTGGCGGAATGGTATACGCAGCAGGTTGAGGGCCTGTGCCGAGAGGCGTGGTGGTTCGAGTCCACTCGAGGGCACCAGAAATATAGGGGCACCCTGTCTGGGTGCCCGATTGCTGTTTCGCTTTTCTATATACACGGGCGACTAGCTCAGTTGGTTAGAGCGGCTGCTTTACACTTGCGCCGTTGACGCACTTTAACTCAGGTTGCCGAAGGGCAACGCCACTGGTACCGAGGTGGCTAAAGTAACGCCTTACCTGACGGGGAAACCCGAAGGGGACACTAGCATGGCGGAATAAAGGGCGGACAGGATAAGTACCTATGCCTGGGCCGTTCAACTATCCGTATATGGTCAGGGCCAAACTGCCCGAACCCAAGCCGCGGAGTCATGGCAGCGTCTTACGCTTTCATGGTACTATTGGGCGTACCAGATGTCCCGGTCAAAAGCGTGTAAGTTGACTGGGAGGTACCACATCTGGCCTACCCGAAGTGATCGGGGATACCGGCGGAATGGGGACCTAAGTACGGGATTGAGTTAAGGTGAAACGACGGGATCACCTACAAGCCGAGAGGCTCATGGTGACAGAGGGTCCATAGTACTCAAACGATCGGGGTAACGCCCGGTACAGGGGGAAGGGACCTAGCTGTATGCGGAGAATAAGTACCGAGGATGTACCGGATGGTGCGTAAAGTCCCGGGAGGATAAACCGCAGCAGGTGAGAGCCGGATGCGCCGAAAGGTGCCCGTCCGGTTCGGAAAGGGGTAGTTGGAAACGTGATGGGTAGACTGAACCTTCTCGGATGAGCCGAGGTTCTGTTCAGAAGTCTTGAAAGAGTCTTCTGTCTCCTTCGCTAAAGAAGGACTCGGAGTTCTGCGGAACTGCCGACAAAACACAGCTCAAAGTCCGAGAGGGCTCGAAGTCACTCATTAACGCGCCGGCTATCTACTTTATGCAGTAGGTCTGGGGTTCGAATCCCTAGTCGCCCACTCTTCTTCATCGTTACAATCGAGAGGGGCAACCCTGCTCAAGTGAGCCACTACCCACATTTTATCCAGCAGACTGTTTCAATAACTAACTCCGCTTATCAAAATTATTATGTGGTCACGTTTTTCTACGAAATAGTGACTAGAGATGTGTTTTATGCTATCCTTATTAACGTTTCAAGATGTTTATTGATAATAAGGAGCTTGTCACTAACGCTAACATTAATAAGGACGTGAGGTTTTATCCTTATTAACGTTTCAAGGTGTTTATTGATAATAAGGAGTTTTGTAATGGTTACTAAAGATAATAGAAGTGCAAATTATGATCGTGCAGGTAACTATGTTAGTCAGATCGGAGGTTACAAAGCTTTTGTTCCGAAACCCTTGCCGCCTGACCCGCCTATTCAGCTAGATAATGAGATGATTCTGTTGCTATCAGAAGCTGCTACAGCATTGGGGCGTCTGGATGGTATGAGCGCAACATTACCCAATGTTGACCTTTTTGTTGCTATGTATGTGAACAAAGAAGCGGTACTTTCAAGTCAAATTGAAGGAACTCAGGCATCTCTCATAGACGTTCTAGCGTTTGAAGCAGATGCCGCCTTTCCTGAAAATCCGCAGGATATTGAAGAAGTCATCAATTATATTAATGCCTTGAACTATGGTCTTGAGCAGCTTGACAAAATTCCGATTTCGCTTCGTCTTATCCGTAAGATTCATCATCTTTTGATGCAAGGAGTGAGGGGAGCTGATCGTCAACCTGGTGAATTTCGTACTTGGCAAAATTGGATTGGAAACCCTGGAGATACGAAAGAAACAGCCAAATTTGTGCCGCCGTCTCCTGCAGATATGGATAAAGCATTAGATGATCTCGAAAAATTTATTCATAAAGAAGTTTCCTTGCCACTTCTATTAAAAGTGGGCTTAGTGCATGCGCAATTTGAGACGATACATCCATTTCTCGATGGTAATGGACGTATGGGTAGGTTGCTTATTACATTTATCCTCTGTTCTGAAGGGGTTTTGCGTAAGCCTCTGCTCTACTTATCGCACTTTTTCAAGGCACATAGATTTGAATATTACGGGCGTCTTCAGAAGATACGTGATGAGGGTGATTGGGAGTCATGGCTGAAGTTCTTTCTGCAAGGTGTGAATGAAGTCGCGCGGCAAGCAACAACGACTGCAAATAATATTGTTCAGCTAAGGGAGAGGCATCGAGAAGTTATTGCTACTAACTTTCCTCGTTCGGCTGGACCCGCTTATCAACTATTTGAATATTTATATAAAAGGCCAGTCATTACAGCTAATGGCGTTACTAAGGTAACTGGTCTAAGTTATCAAAATGCAAATAGGCTTGTAATGAAGTTTCAAGAGATTGGTCTCCTTCGCCAGATGGATACATACCAACGAAATAGGCGATTTATTTACTCCGATTACCTGGCAATGTTCGCCGATGAAGAGATGCCCAGGAATGATCGGAAAAAGCTTTCACAGGGCAAGGAGGAAGATAGGACTCGGTTTCCGACATAAAGGACTTTTTCTCTTCAATACTTTAAGTTTGACTTGTTAAGCCTACTGTGTAGTAGGTTGACACAGTCGGTTTTGGATATGTAAACTGCATCTAGAGGCTAATGGGTGGTTTTTCGTGAGTTAAATGCTTTACACGCAGTAGGTCTGGGGTTCGAATCCCTAGTCGCCCACCCCTCTTCATTGCTATCATATTCCCCCATCTCATGGTACAATTACTGCTAGCGTGCCCTTAGACGAAAGGTTCGACTGATATGACTCAACTATCTGATAAGCTTCCAGTAGTTGCCCCTGCTAATAATGTTCCGGGGCCTAAGCAGGGGTTCTGGACCTACGATGATTATGCGGCCCTTCCAGATGATGGGAAGCGCTACGAAATCCTGAATGGAGTGCTTTATATGGCTCCCTCTCCTAGCTGGTCTCATCAAGAAATCGTTGGCGAAATCTTTGCACATCTGCGAGCGCACATCCGAGCAACTGCCTCGGGTGGGGCATTTATGGCTCCCATTGATGTCGAACTTGCCCCTAATACAACATTTCAGCCCGACGTGGTTGTCTTGCTCAAGGCAAGTCATAAGAAATTGAAGGAGCGACATATTATTGGCGCCCCCGATCTGGTTGTCGAAGTCGTCTCACCCACCAGTGAAACACATGATAGATACCGGAAACTGGTGGCTTATGCTCGTGGGGGAGTACCTGAATACTGGATCGTTGATCCTGACTCGCGCACTATCGAGGTATTGATGTTAGAAGGTGGTGAGTATCAGTCAGAGGGTGTCTATCGCGGCAAAGCAACGCTTCCTTCACAAATTGTGCCAGGATTGTTAGTGCATGTGGAGCAATTTTTCGTTTCTGCCTGGAAAGAAACTGATAAATAACTGGTTTTCGTGAGAACACGTACTTCCTTAGAATTTTTTAATTCCCTGTTCCTAACTATTGCATTGAGGCGTTAAATAGAATAAGGGGGATAATTTTTTGTGTCCCTGAGAAAGTCGTAAAGCGAAAGGAATAGTTTAGCCATGCAGCGTACAATGTGCAAGGGGAAAATTCACCGCGCTACCGTCACCCAGGCCAATCTGAACTATATTGGCAGCATTACCATTGACCTGGATTTGTTGGAGGCTTCTGACATTTACCCGTATGAAAAAGTGCAGGTGGTCAATGTGAGTAACGGGTCACGCCTGGAGACGTATACCATTGCCGGTGCTCGTGGTTCCGGCGTCATCTGCTTGAACGGGGCAGCCGCTCGCCTTAACTTCGAGGGTGATATCGTCATTATCATCAGCTACGGACAGTACGACGAGCAGGAAATCCGCTCATTGGTACCGCACGTGGTCTTCGTTGATGCAGACAATCGCATCACCGAGGTCAAACATGTACCATTGATCGAGATGCTGCCAGAGGCAAGCGCCGAAACTGATGCTGAACCCGAGGTAATGTATTCCTAGCTTATAACTCTTCATTTCATTCAGCCGCCCGGTTGAATGAATTCACTTATAACCCTCCCCTATCAAACGTTTGTAAGGTAACTTCCCCACCATCTACCCCCTGACTTGTAGCCCTGAGCTACTTCTCTCAATTGTGGTATAGTATCTCCATGAAAATTACTGCCCTTGAACCCCAGGTTACCAATCCTGAGCGCATTAACGTGTTTGTTGATGGTCGTTTCCTGCTCGGCGTCAATGCCAGCGTTGTCTTTCAAATGGGACTGGAGCCCGAGCAAGAATTAGAGCCGGTCCAACTGGAAGAGTTACAGAGCGAAGCTGGACTGCAACAGGCTGTAGATCGTGCCTACAACTTTCTCTCATACCGGCCGCGCAGCCGCGAAGAGGTACGTCGCTACCTACGTCGCAAAGAGACTCCTCCCGAAACCATTGAAGCTGCCCTGGCACGCTTAGATCGACTTGACCTTATCAATGACCATACCTTTGCCTCGTTCTGGGTTGAGAGCCGCGAACAGTTTAGCCCACGCGGCGCACGCGCACTCAAAAATGAGCTTCGCATGAAGGGTGTCGAGCGTGAGGTGGTTGAGGAGATGATCGACGACGAGAAGGACGAGGAGCGGGCACTGCGGGCGGGTCGCAAAAAGGCCCTGACCCTGGTACGCATCCCCGGCATGGACTTTGCAACTTTCCGCGCGCGCCTGGGCTCATTTCTACAACGTCGCGGCTTTGGCTACGAGGTTTCTACGCGCACAATACGGGCGCTGTGGAAAGAGCTTAGAGAAGAAGATGGGGAAGAAGAGTGATCATTAAGTGTGCGAGTGTAGAGGGCCGCTAGCCCTCTATCGGGGTCTAGGGAACCATGCCTGCTTTTGAGGTAGTTTTTTTTGAACGCCGTCGTGGTTCGCGTAGGGGCGGGAGCGGAGTAGGGCGGAGTGGGGACCCTTGTGGTCGCCCGTCGTGCCTAAACGGATTTGATATGTCCCTGACAATTTGGAGATACAACACATGGACGAACAGAAACGCATACCCGGCAGATATGGGTTAGATGAGATAGAGACCAGCCAGCTGGAAATATGGCCCAATGCTCACCCAGAGAGAGATTACGTCGTGCACCTGGAGATACCGGAGTTCACCTGCCTCTGTCCCAGGTCGGGCTTTCCCGATTTTGCCACCATTACCATTGACTACGTACCAGACCGGCACGTGGTAGAACTGAAGACCTTGAAGCTCTATATTAATAAATATCGCAACCGGCAGATCAGCCACGAATCAGCGGCTAACACCATCCTCGACGATTTGATCTCGCTGCTCTCCCCGCGCTGGATGCGTGTGGTTGCTGATTTCACGGTACGTGGCAATATCAAAACGATCATCTTCGCCGAACACACAACACCAGAATACCAGGGACCCCACCCTGAGTACAGGCGCTATCTAACAGCGTAGGTCTACCTGGCGGAAGCCCCACTGCGGAAGAGGAGAGGATTGAAGTTGGTACGGTAATCGTAGGTATCAATGTTCTCTCGCCGCTTGAGAAACCCTACTACCGCGTAAGTGAATGGAGTAGCAACAACTTCATACACCACTTTGAATATCCATTGGGTGAGGATGGTTGTGAGTATCAACTGCGACGGAATGATACCCCAAAAAGCGATGCTGATAAAGATCAGCGTGTCCAGGCCTTCACCTACCAGCGTTGAGCCAATGGTTCGAGTCCACAACCAGCGACCTTTTGTGGCTATCTTTAACTTGGCAAGCACAAAAGAGTTCGTGAATTCACCCACCAGGTAGGCAACAAATGAGGCCAGAAGCAAACGCGGAGTGAAGCCAAGAATGGTATCATAAGCCGCTTGATTATGCCAGAAGGGAGCAGCGGGTGCGAGTCCGCCAATATAAAAGGCAATAACGGCCAGAAGGTTACACATGAATCCGAGCCAGATAACGTACCTGGCCGCTCCATATCCGTAGACTTCGGTCAGCACATCGCCAAAAAGATAGCTCAGCGGAAACACGATAATACCAGCGGGGACCAGAAATCCAAAGAGGAGGACGAGTTTCACTGCGATAATATTTGCCGTGATCAGACAGGTGACAAAAATACAGGCAATAACGACAAACCAGAACGATACCTTCAAACCAGGCTCTCCTTTATTAAACTTTGGGTAACTGCACAGAGGGGGAATTCGTCGGGTTGATAGGGACGATCCTCATATGCTGGATATCCCCTGGCATGGTATTGCCAACAGTCACATGAATAGCCACTGTATTCGGGTCTACCCCGGGCTGTTGTTTTATATAGGAGATCGCGTCCTTTATCTTTTTACCCTTGATAGCATTTTTAATTCCAGTCAGCTGCGCAGGCGGAAACTGATACTTTACGAGACTAGCGGCAGCAATCTTTATCGACACCAGGCCGCTATTATCCACACCGTCAACAATAGGTTGACCGACCTGCGTATATGAACCGATGAGTATGTAGTTTGGGCCCAGCTTTTGAACTTGCTGGTTCAATAATAGCCGTGCCAATTCCTGGGCATCGTGTTTCAGGAAGTAGGCAACCTGCCCTTGTTCAGTCATAGTGACGGTCACGGTCTTGCTTTCTGTCCCTACCTGCGGGTCGGACGTTGATGAGGTAGTGGTGAAGACTTTAGAGCTTACTTGATTGGCCCCAAGCCCCTCCAGTTGGCTCTTAAGATTCTGAGAGATCTGGCCGTCAAGGTTTTGTTTTAGCTGTCCTGATATTCTACCCACGTCGTCGGAGGTGACTAGATTCTCACAACCAAACCCTGGTAAAATACACGTCTGGCTGGTATATCCTGTCTGTGAGCCCGTTTTACTGCTGGCCACTGTTTTCACGGGAATAGTTGCTGTATTGACATCGACTCTTGATTGCGCCAGACTCCCCCTGATATGAAAAACCTGGCTAATGGTATGTACCTGTGGGCTAAAACTGATGTTAGCTGATGGCGTTACCGCTGATTGAAATTCAAAGAAGAAGAGACCGGCCACGGCAAGGAGTATAAGGACTATCAAGATACTGATGAGGGCCAGGACAGGATTTCTACGCGCTTTAGCAGGAGGAACAGGTTTGGTAGAGATAGGCGTTGGAGCAGGTTGCTGGACCCCTTGAGCCTGTACATTTGAAAAATCAAAACTGACCGTGGGCGATGCATAATCATTTGGATTAAACCCAGATGGATTTTGCGGGCGAGAAGGCGCGATCTCCTCAGAACGTTGCAACGTCTTGACCTCTTGCCTAAGATTTCCAGCCGCTCCAGCCAATCGCGGCGTAATTACCCTGCTGGGAGTGATGGTAGCGGCTGTAGTACCTGGAAAAGGTGGAACAGGTGGAACGGCTAGAGATGGCACTTTCTTCTGAGAAGGAGATGCATTGAGATACTGATAGGCATGCTCAAAAGCGTTGAGCACTTCTTCACCAGTGGCAAAGCGCCCTTCAGGAAGCGGAGCTATACAACGATTCACCACGTACTCAAGAGATTGAGGTAGGCTGACCCGGTGCTCTGCCGAGGGCAACTGGCCTGTCAACATCTGATACAGAATGACCCCAAGCGAAAAGATGTCGTTGCTCGGGGCGGCGATGCCAGAAAGACGTTCAGGCGCCATATAGGCAACGGTTCCCATTGAGGTACCATCGGTGGTCAATGGTGGACTCGCGGCCATTCCTTGAATAGTAGCTATCCCGAAGTCGATCAGGCGCACGTAAATCTCACCTGTATTCTCCTCTTCATCAAGCAAAATGTTGCCAGGTTTGAGATCGCGGTGAACGACGCCGCGCCGGTGGATATACGCCACGGCCTTGACTAAGGCTGTAAAGAGTTGATGGACCTCGGACAGCGACAAAGAGCCAGCTTGCAGGCGCCGCGAAAGTGTGCCTCCTGCTATGTAGGGTGTGACGAGAAAAAGCCGTCCCTGTTCTTCGCCAAACTCATACAGCGGAAGAATATGTTCATGCTTGATATGGGCGTTTACTTCAGCTTCACGGAGGAAACGTTTGCGGGCAATGCTATCATGCACAAGGTCGGAACGAATAATCTTGATGGCTACTTCACGATCAAAGACGCTACGCTGGCGTGCGAGATAGACTTCCCCCATTCCACCTACATCGATACGACGAACCAGGTCATAATTGCCAAAACGGAACTTCTTCTGCCCCTGGTTGACAGAACTCCGTTGCTCATTAGTAGTGCTTTGCTGCTCTCCCATTGATTTCTTTTCGAATGCCATCTGCTAACGCTCTAGATATACGTCCTGGTATGCTATCTTAGGGGATTAATGCAACCATACAAGAAAACTTTGACATATATCCCAAGAGCAGTATAACATCTTACATCTTGAGACGCAATGAAGCACAATCACAAACAATACTTTTCCCCCTTTATGTCCGGGCGACGACGTGGGGCTCGAGTATTGCTTGCGGCTGGCGTTCCTGCGAGGCAGGTGGTGGTGGAACTCTTCTTCTCAATCTCCCCGTCATGTAAATGAAAAAGACGAATATAAGAATAGCTTCAATGATGTTGAGTATTTCGACGAAAGGCAACACGACAAAACCAAGATTCAAATTCCAGCTGTTGAGCGTCGAACCCGCGGGGCCAGGGAGCAGCGAAAGAACAGCTGTAGCGTTCCAGACGAAGTGTTGGAATACCGCGTAAGCCCAGCATCCGAAGGCTTTTAACAGGCGCTGCTCTTTCGCGTGAACAAGGTAATACCAGCCGAGGGCCACCATAGCTGCTCCAAAGCCGTGCAGGAGGCCAGCCCCTGTACGCTCAAGTGCCACGGTCAGCCAGTCGTGATAACCGGCACCGATATAACCAACCGTCTCGACCATGGCGAAGCCAATACCTGCAGCCATACCCAGCACAAAAGCCTCTGAGGCACTGCGCACCCGTCCAATATAAAATGCGACCGCCAATGGTTTGACCGTTTCCTCGACGATTGGTCCCACGACAGCTACGATGAGAAAAATGAGGTTGAAGGTGGTAAAGCTGCCACAGCCGGGTTGATCCGGATTGTTAATGCACCTCTGGAAATTGGCAGCAGCTGGACCCCGCACGAGCAGGAAGAGGAAACCAAGCTCCAAAATCGTTGCCAGAGCAATGCCCAGGGTAGCCCCGCTGGTAAGCGCCAGGGTAAAACGTCGCCAACTGGTGGGCCACTCGGGGAAGCGCAGGCGACGTACTCCGAGTGCGAGCAGGGCAAAGGCGGGAAAAATGGCAGCGAGGATAATCAAGGAGATGGTGAGCAGTGGAGATGCTACTTCTTGTCTACCGGCGTACAAGGCATAACCAGCACCAATGACAAGCAGGTAAAGGACAAGAAAGACCCAGAACCAGGGTAGGGCGAAATTGGCCGAGGGTTTTCTGAGCAGAGCACGAATACTATGATAGGTACTAAAGCCGCCGCCGAACAGACCGGCAATACCAAAGGCGATAAAGGTCAACACTGCGCTGAAGTATTGGTCAGGTTGTAACATCCTGCTACTCAGGCTGACAGAAGCACCTATTAAGGCCAGCGCCAGAAGGAACACACTTGCCAGGCCCCCTAAGAAGAACAGGATCGACGCTACCAGGGAAATGATGCTGACGGCAAGATGGAAGCCATCTCGTTTTGGCTCGAGTGGCTGCCAGGCATAATAGGGAGGGTAGCCATTGTGGACTGGATAAACGCCATATGGGACGTATCCTGGCGCAGCTGGCGCATAGCCCTGATAACCCGGGTCACCTGTCCCCCAGACAGGGTTCCCCTGGTAGGATGGAACTCCTTGTGGCGGGTAGCCCGGCATCGGATACGTTGCATATCCCTGATGCGCTGGTGGATAACCCGCTCTTTGTTGCTGAGGGAAAGGATGGCCAGGGATTTGTGGCGCAGGTGGATAGACCTGCCCTTGAGATGGGGGATAGGGCATATAAGCTGGCCGGAAGAGTGGCGCATCCGATGAATAGGCAGGGAGCGCCCCCGTAACATGCTCGCTGTAGGAAGTTTGTGGATTGACAACCTGCTGCTGGGGCGGCTCTTCTTGTGGTTCTCCGGCAGGTGATGAAGTAGTGGAAGAAGGGACGGATACAGCAGGCAGCGGCAGCGT
>WNGD01011451.1_pt1 | contig 10501 bp, 10 predicted proteins | sample 5400671 | NCBI WGS metagenome assembly WNGD01 (sample SAMN13153369, study PRJNA577476) | soil metagenome | isolation source: 40 cm soil or saprolite under grassland replicate 2 | place: USA:California | collected 2016-06-15
AACAGTGCGGGCGCGCTGCTGCTCTTCGGGCTCGCGCTGCTGTCGATTCCGCACGATCAGCGCAAGCAGGATCTTCGCGCGCAGATGTTCGCGACACCAGGCCTGCTGATCGCGCTGCTCGCCATCCTTGGCTATCTGTTCGGCGTGAAGGGGATGTACAGCCTGTCCCAGTCGGCCGGAATGGCGCTGCCGACGGCAATCGGAGAGGTCATTCTCGGAATCGGAATCCTGCTCACGGTAAGAGATCGCGGCGTGGGAATCCTGCTGCTCGACGAAGGCCCGGCAGGTGTGCTGACGCGGAGACTTCTGCCTGCTGCTCTGTTAGCGCCGATCGTGTTGGGTGTCGTCAGGATACTCGGTGAATCGGCCGGAATCTATGAGTCGGAGTTCGGCGTCTCGCTCTTTGCCATCACCAGCATTCTCACCTTTGTCGGACTGGTGCTGTGGTCCGCTCGGGTGCTTCGCAACACCGACAAGGAACGTGTAGATCTATTGGCGCTGGAGCAGCAGGCGCGCGCCCACGCCGAGAACGCGCGTACGGAAGCGGAGACCGCGCGGTCAGAAGCCGAGCGCGCCAACAACAGCAAGACGGATTTTCTCGCCGTGATGTCGCACGAGCTGCGAACTCCGCTGACGGCGATCATGGGCTACGAAGAGCTCCTTTCCGACGGAATTACAGGGCCGGTGACAGAGCTGCAGCGCCAGCAGCTGGGACGAGCCAATGGCATCGGCGAAAAGCATCAACTTCTTCGTCCACGTGCTCGAAGAGGATCAGGCGATCCAGACCGACGGCACGAAGGTGCGACAGATGCTGGTCAATCTTCTCTCCAACGCCATCAAGTTCACGGAGAAGGGAGAAGTCAGAGTCGAATGCGCGGTGAACAGCGGACTTCTAGAGGTGCGGATTGCCGACACCGGTGTGGGGATCGCGGCAGAAAACATCGAGGACATCTTTGAGCCATTCTGGCAGGCCGAGCAAACGGCTACCAGGAAAACCAGCGGTACAGGCCTGGGGCTGAGCGTCACCCGCAAACTCGCGCGCCTGCTCGGCGGCGATGTAACAGTGGCGAGCAAAGTTGGAGCAGGATCGACTTTTCTGCTGACACTGCCGATGAAGGCACCGGCGGGCGAGGCGGTCCGTCGGCGGGATACGCCCACGACTCCCACTGGTCCGCTACAGGCGTTGCATACCTAGATAGACCGTTTTCCCTCGAGGGCGTTTACCAGCAGCGGAATCTCATCGCCGAGCTCTCTGGCCAGAAATCCGATCGGACCTATTCGGCGCTTGAGTCGGTTTCCCGCCGCGCCGTGCAGATACACCGCCCATACAGCAGCCTGATCGAGCGTCGCGCCCCGCGCCAGCAGACCCACGAGAGCTCCCGCCAGGATGTCCCCCGAGCCGGAAGTTGCCAGTCCGACATCACCCTCAGCGTATCGAAAGACTTCGCCGTAGGGCGTGGCAATGAATGTCTCGCCACCCTTGAGTGCGACGACTGCGTTGAGATCTCTGGCAACGGTCAGCGCGACTCCGGGCGGATCGGCTTCCACTGTCGTCCTCTTATCACCGGTGATTCTTGCCATCTCGGCGAGGTTTGGCGTGAGGACCACGCGAGTCTCTTCGGTGAATCGGTAACGGCCACCGCGCAGCGCGGTGAGTGCGGCGGCATCGATCACCAGCTGGCTGTCCGCGACTTTGCGAATCAGCTCGTCGAAGAAACCGCGGATGGCATCCTCGTTGAGCATTCCTGGCCCGATGAGAATCGCATCAGCGCCGCGAGCGCAATCCGCCGCTCGTCCTCCGGAGCGTCGATCGAGAAATCCATCGCCCGATTCCGGGAGTGCGAAGACGCGCGCTTCGGGGAGTGCGACTCCCAGTGATGGCGCGACACTGCGTGGCGCGGCAAGCTGCAATTTTCCGGCTCCGACGCGGAGGGCAGCGACACCGGCGAGCAGCAATGCACCTGGCACCTCCGTGGCGCCGCCGATCACCATCGCGACGCCACGGTGTTCCTTGTCTCCCGATGCCGCAGGTTGTGGCAACTGCCAGCGCCGAAGGAGCGATGCTGTAACCGCGACTGGCCGTTTGCTAGCGCGCGCCAACTTTCGCGTCCGGCTCCGACGTCACTGGAGCGCCGGCTTCTTCGAGGGGCGCAACGAAGTTGAATAGCTTGAGGCGAAGATTGCCGTGTGGGCCCAGCGTCTCATCGTGTTCGTAAAGTGTCACGGAACAGTTCGCGATCTCCTGCTTCTTGTCGATGGCGAGCAGCTCCTCTTCCGTCAGATGCTCCACTATGTATCGCATGCAGAGCACCACCACGGCGTGGCACACGATGAGGACACGCTCGCCGCAGTATTCGCGCGAAAGCATCTCCGTCGCGCTGCGCAATCGTAGAATCACGTCGCACCAGCTCTCTCCCCCGGGCGGACGGTGGTAGAACTTGCCGAGGACACGGCGGAACTCTGCCTGATCGGGAAAGTGTTTCCTGATCCCGACGGCGGTAAGCCGGTCTAGAATTCCAAATTCCTTCTCGCGGAGTCGCTCATCGACGATGAGCGAATAGGAATCCTGCTTCATCCCCGCGGTTTCCACGATGAGGCTCGCGGTGTGGCGGGAGCGCAAATAAGGAGATGTCAACACGATGTTCGGGCGCTGCTCGGCCCCAAGCGCTCCGAACCACAGCGGACTCACCGTGGCGAACGACGTAGAGCAAGTCTGGCCAGATCTGCCCTGATTTGTCGGATTTCACGCGCAGAAACAGGTCAAAGAGCGTACCAGTTCGAGTGCAGGAATGACGTGTCGTGCTGGTGCGAACCTTGTAACTCGCTTTTGACGTGAGATCAACATCCGATCAACACGATCCCGACTGGCCGCGCTATCCGGAAACGATCCTCAGCTTCTCAACGAAGCCCGAGATCGAAATCGATTTGCGCAGAATTCCATCGGCGGATACGCTGGCGAACCTCGAATCAGCCGGCTTCGGACAACCGTTCGCGGTGGTGACTGCGTTTGATCCCCAGGGTCGGAATCTGTCGCGAGAGGAAAATGAACGGCGGAAGCGCGATCTCGATCGGCGATTGAGCGCGGACCGCTACAAGTTCGCGCACGTCGATGCATGCTCTCCCGATCGCGCGCACTGCGAGTGCAGTGTCGCGGTGCTAATGCCTCAAGAGAAGGCGGTCGAGCTGGCGCGGACGCTGGAGCAGGTCGCGATCTTCTGGTTCGATGGGAAGCGGTTCTGGATACTCGGAGCCCTCGTGGAGACTGATCCCATCCAGTTGCCGCGCAGTTCCTAAGTTAAGTAACCGGCTTGTACCTATACCCGAACACTCCGCCTTTCGCGGACGTGATCTTGAACGTCCCCTTCGATTTCGCGGCGACTGGCCCAACCGTCGCGGTCTCAGTCGCGATCACCGTCCCGCTCTTGTCCAGGAACTCGACGTTCAATGTGTAGCTCTTTGACGTCGCACTCTTGTTCTCGATCGTGCCGACCAACATAGTCTGTTCGGGACGACGCGTGAATTCCGTTACCAACACCTTCACCGGCGCGTTCTCGGATTTGGCGTTGAAGTAAACCAGCGAGTCGGTATAAATCTTCTGCAGCTTCTTGTCCTTGGTTCCCTTGTACAGGCCCTGGTACGCGAAGGCGTAGAGAAGAGGGTTATCGGGATTGCTTGGATCCAGCGCGATCAGGCGATCGATGAGTGGGAACGCTTTGGAGAACTCGTTGTTCTGGATGTACGTGGCCGCGAGGTTGTTGATCGCGTCACGCGAGTAGGGGTTCTGTTGCAGCGCGGCGTCGAAAAGCTTGCCCGCATCAGCGAATCGTCCGTTGCGCGTCGCAACGACGCCGGCATGAACGAGACTAACCTCGCCGTACTTGGATGGGTTCGCCAGCATCGGTGCGTAGATGGTCGGAACCGACGCGCTATCACCAGCGTCCATGTACATGCGCGACGCGTTGTCGATCGCATCGGCGAGCATGAGATCGTTGCTGGCGACTGTTAGGTAGTCCTGCCACGACTTGATCGCCTCCCTGGCGGCGGCGCGCTTGGCGGCACCGCTGGCAGCGTCTGCTCTGTCAGACGCCGCTGAGGCGAGCTCGTACATCGTCTTGGTCCGAACATCGGCGTAGGTCGTGTCGGTTCCCGCAGCTGCCAGAGCCTGTTTCCAGTATTCCTGTGCGGCCGCTGAATTCTTCCGTTGCGCGGCAATGGAGCCGAGAACCGAGTACGCGTACGGGGCCCGACGGTCGAGAACGAGTGACCTCTTCGCCAGGATTTCCGCCGAATCGAGCTGCCCGGCATTGAGTGCGTTGATTGCGCCATTGAGGGCATTGAGCCAGGGCTTCTGCTGACGCCACTGGGCGATCAGCGGTACGCACTCGGGCGATGCTTTTTCAACCAAAGAGAACGCAGAATCAGCAGCGGCGTACAGGTCGATCGTCGCTGTTGGGTTGTTTGTCAGTCCGAGTGCGCTCCTCTGGACCACCGCCTGGATATTCGGCTGCATCAGATAAATGATGTAAGCCTCGCCGCGGAGAAAATTGCGCGCTGTCGGATTATCGTTGCCGTTCTCCACGAGTCTCAAAGCATCCTGCAGGTCGCGCTGCGGATTTCCCTTCTCGGAAGCGGAAATCGCGCGCGTCATCGAGAATTGGGCCTTGGCGATGTCGCCCTTGGTGTTGGCGGTGGGGTCGCACTGCTGCGCCGTCAGCGGCGACGCGGCGACGCCGATGGAAAAAGCGGCCGCCATTCCGTTCACGATAGCTTTCATCAAGGATCTCCCTGACTTGTTAAAAGAAAAAAGGGTGCGCTGAAAAACGCGTCCGAAATACGTCCGTTAATATACCGCCCAGCATTCTTCGTTCCGGCGGGAAGGGGGGAGCGGGAAGAGGGAAGCGGGAAGCAAGATCGGCTAGCCAGCCTCGGCCGCGTTCCTCACCAACTCCAGTGCCCTCCGAACGTGCCCTTCGGTCGTGTGGATGTTCCCGATCGCAATCCGGAGGGCGTAACTGCCGCGGACGCGGGTGTGGGACAGGTAAACTTCGCGACTCTCGAGAACATTCTGCAGCAGTCGAGCGTTATGATCGTCCAGGTTTTTGCCACTCATTCCCGCTGGACGGTGGCGGAACACGACGGTTGAGAAGTTTACCTCCGCCATGCGTTCGAGCTCCGGATCCGAGTCGATCCATTCCGCGAGCAGTCGCGCGATTCGAATGTGCTCTCTGATGATGGAGCGCAGACCTTCGACGCCGAAGCTCCTGATGACGAACCAGAGCTTGAGCGCGCGAAACCGCCGCCCGAGCGCGATTCCGTAATCCATCAGATTTGCAACGCCCTTCCCCGCCCCCGCCCCCTCGCCTTCGGTTTCCGGAACCACCAGGTAGTCAGGGATGTGCTGGAATGCACGCCTCAACAAATCCGGATGGCGGGTATAGAGGGCCGAGCAATCCATCGGCGTGAATAACCACTTGTGGGGATTCACCACCAGCGAATCCGCGCGGTCACAGCCGTCGAGCACGTGTCGCATCTCGGGCAGAATCGCTGCCGTTCCTCCATACGACGCGTCGACGTGCAGCCACATCTTGTGCCTGGCGCAAATCTGCGCGATCTCCGGTACTGGATCGATCGCGGTGGTCGAAGTCGTGCCGACTGTCGCCACTACCGCGAATGGAAGCGCGCCGGCGCTCAGATCCCGCTCTATCACTGCTGCGAGCTCGTTTGCATCCATCCGCAGCTTATCGTCGGTGGAAATCTTTTTGAGCGCGTTCAATCCAAAACCGAGCGTCATTACCGCCTTGTCTACGCTCGAATGCGCTTCCTCCGAGCAATAGATGAACATCGGCGGCAAATCCGTTCGAGCCACGGTTCCCTGCTCGCGGATGCGAAGCTTTGGACGTACTTCTCTGGCCGCTGCCAGCGCATAGAGCGTATTTGACGACGCGGTGTCGGCAATGACGCCAAAGAAATTCGCGGGGAGCCCGAGCATCTGCCTCAGCCAATCCATCGTCAGCAGCTCGAGCTCGGTTGCGGCTGGACTTGTTCGCCACAGCATTGCGTTGACGTTCAGTGCGGCAGTCAACGCTTCGCCGAGGACGCCCGCACCGGTGGAGGAATTGGCGAAGTAAGCCATGAAAGCGGGGTGGTTCCAGTGCGTCGTCGAAGGCACTATCAGGCGCTGGAAGTCTCCGAGAATCTCCTCCATCGACTCGGCGTGTTCGGGCGGTGATTGCGGTAGCGCTGCCCGCACATCTCCTGGGCGAACTGCCGGCAGCACCGGCCATCGATCTGGCGCCTCGAGATAATCCGCAATCCAGTCGATCACTGCGTGCCCGTGCTTCCGGAATTCAGCTGGCGACATGTCCGCCGCGCTGCCCGTTGCTGCCGCGGGTTGTTCGCTAGTCGTTGGCTGCGTCTGCTTCATCGTCACAAATATAGAGTTTCTATCCGTCGCCGACGGCGCGTCTAACTGCTCGTATATTTGCGCCAATGCAGCGCAATCCTGTCGTGCTCGTCCACGGATATTCCGACGATGGCGTTGCGTTCCAGGTGTGGGAGCGCATACTCCAGCAGCGCGGCTACGAAGTCGGGATGATCCATGCCTGCAGCTACCGGTCGCTCACCAACGAAGTGACGATCAAGGACATCGCCGAGGGCTTCGACCGCGCGCTTCGCATCAGGTCCGGACTGAGCGCCGACGAGCCGTTCGACGCAATCGTGCACTCGACCGGAATGCTGGTGATCCGGGCCTGGCTCACCGCCTACGCTGGCCGACGTGAGCGACTGAAGCATTTGAACGGGCTCGCTCCGGCAAAATTCGAATCTCCCCTCGCTCACAAAGGCCGCAGCTGGCTCGGTGCTCTGTTCAAGGGGAATCGTCACCTCGGACCCGATTTTCTGGAAGCGGGAGACAAGATTCTGGATGGTCTCGAGCTCGCCAGCCGCTTCACCTGGGATCTCGCCCATCTGGACCTGTTGGGCGACGAAACATTTTATGGGCCGACTCGACGCACGCCATACGTCTTCATCTTCTGCGGCAATCAGAGTTACGGTGGATTGCGTCAGCTGGTCGACGAGCCCGGCTCGGATGGAACGGTGAGGTGGGCGTCGTGTCCACTGAATACTCGGAAGATCACCCTTGATCTGACTCGCGATGCCGCGCGCGAACCCTCCGCAAAACGCATCTCGGTTGCCGACTGGAAGAACACCGACATCCCACTGATTCCAATCGATGGCAAGAATCACGGAACGATTCTGTCCGAACCGGGCGATGAGCTCATCGACCTCGTCGACAGCGCACTGCAGGTGTCGAGCGCAGCGAGCTTCAGCGAATGGATCGACAGCGCGACGAAGCGGACGCAGCGCACGCTGGCGAAAATCGACGAGTGGCAGCAGTTCGTGGTGCGAGTACTGGACGAGCGCGGAGATGCGGTGCCCGACTACAACGTCCAGCTGTTCAAACGCGCCACCGGCGCCGGAGCCGATAACAGCATCCACCAGTTCGATGTCGACGTGCATACATATAGAGGAGATCCAAGTCTCCGCTGCTTTCACGTGCGACTGGCAGACCTCGATTACAGGAAGCTTCCCAATCTGTGGATCCGGGTCATTGCGTCCTCAGGCTCACAACTCGTTGGCTATCAGGGGTTTGGCAGCGAGAAGCTGGCGGACGCGCCGGCGCTGGCACGCGAGGCGAAGTGGGACGCTACTCTCGACATATCCTCCCTATCCGACGATACGGGGATAAAATTCTTTTATCCATTCACGACGACTCTGGTCGAGTTGAAACTCGATCGCGAGCCATTACCACTAACTGGCAAAAATGAAGTCTGCTGGTTCTAATCCGCTCGGACGGAAAGCCGTTCCTCATCTCAAGAAGGTCGACCCGATACTGGCGCAGGTGATCGACAAGGTCGGGGTATACAAGGGATGGCCAGCGAGCAACGGCACTCACTTCGATGCCGTCGCGCGCTCGATCGTTTTTCAGCAGCTCTCCGGTAGGGCTGCCGGAACGATTCATGGGAGATTCCAGGGACTGTACGGTGGTCGCACACCACTACCCGCCGAGCTGGCGTCGACATCCGATGAGCAGCTGCGATCCATCGGACTGTCGCGTCAGAAATCTGCCTATCTCAAGGACCTCGGCTCTCGTGTTGCGTCGGGAGAGCTACCGATCGAGACCCTTCACGAGTTGACAGATGAGGAGATCATTACTGCTCTCACTCAGGTGAAAGGCATTGGACGCTGGACGGCCCAGATGTTTCTGATGTTCAGACTGGGCAGACCGGATGTGTTGCCGGATCTCGATCTCGGCGTTCAGAAGGCAATCCAGAAGGCGTATCGCTTGCGGAAGTTGCCAACTCCGGAGAGAGTAAAAAAGATCGGTGCCAAGTGGGCACCATATCGCACTGTCGCGTCGTGGTACCTGTGGCGGCTTCTCGACACACCGGCACCGGTCCCGCGCTCGAGTGGCGGAGGGTGATTGCTGCACGCAATTTCTTCAATCTCTGATCACCTGGCGTCACGAGAACTACAGGACAGGATTGCGCAACTTAGCTTGATGCTTATGTCCACCGTCCACGCCGAACTGGAGACCGCGCAATCGCGCGCCTATGACGACGCGCTCTCACGCTGCCGGGCGGTGCTGACCGCCTTGCTCGGCGAGCCACACGAGCGTTCGTTCGACGTGCGATTCTGGGATGGCTCGATCGATCGCGGCGGCAACGCGCGTACTCCCTTCACGCTGGTGCTAAATCGGCCAGCGGCGTTGCGGCGGATGCTGCTCCCCCCGAATGAGATGTCACTGGTCGAGTCATACCTGAGCGGAGACGTGGAGATCGATGGCAGCATGGAAGCGGCGTCGAATCTGTCGGAGGCCATCGGCGACAGACTCAAATCGCCGCTCAAGGTCGCGCGTTTGATAGGACTGCTGTTGCGGCTGCCAGGCAAAGCCGCCGATGATCTTGCGGATGCACGCTTTCCCGAACGCGCAAAAAACCTTGGTCTGCGGCACACGCCAGTGCGTGATGCAGCCGCGGTTCGCTTTCACTACGATGTCGGAAACAGCTTTTACAAGCTCTGGCTCGATCGCCGGATGGTTTATTCCTGCGCCTATTTCAGATCGGCGGAAGACTCGCTCGATGTCGCGCAGGAAGCAAAGCTGGATCTGATTTGCCGGAAGCTTCGCCTCAAGCCCGGTGAGCGTTTGCTCGACATTGGCTGTGGTTGGGGTGGTCTCATCATGTATGCCGCCCAGCGCTATGGCGTCGACGCAACGGGAATTACGCTGAGCGAAAATCAGGCATCGCTGGCAAAGGAGCGCATCGCGGAAGCCGGGCTGGCCGATAAGTGCCGTGTTGCGATTCGCGACTATCGCACGCTCACGCAGGGGGACGGGTACGACAAAATCTCCAGCGTTGGAATGATCGAGCACGTTGGCCTCAGTCACCTGCCAGTCTACTTTGCGTCCGCGTTCCGCGCTCTCAGGCCCGGTGGACTGTTTCTCAATCACGGCATCGTCAGTCTCAGAGAGGCGCGTCCGAAGTCGGTGCGCGAAAAGATTTTCAAGAAGTTCTGGAAGGCTGACGCGTTCATCGACACCTACGTCTTCCCCGATGGAAAGCTCACTGCCGCGCACGACGTCATCTCGTGGGCGGAAGCGTCGGGCTTCGAGGTGCGCGATGTAGAGAGTCTCCGTGAGCACTACGCGATGACGCTCAGGCACTGGGTGCGATCCCTCGAGGAAAAGAGTCGCGATGCAACAGCACTGGTAGGAACCCACACCTTCCGCGTCTGGAGGCTCTATATGGCAGCGTCGGCAAATGCATTCGCCACCGCGGGGATCAACGTGATTCAAACCCTGCTGGCGAAGCCCGACGCGCAGGGTCGTTCCAACATTCCGCTCACTCGCGACGACCTTTACGCGAACGCCTGACCCAAACCAAGTGTTCCGTGGTAGATTTCAGGGACACAATTCGCGACGGAGAGCAGGATGGCAGTGAAAGCGGTGATCATTCCAGATCGTAGGTACTTCCAGGATCGCAGCGGAGTTTTCCGTCCGATCGAGAACTTCAGCATCACCGCTTCCACTCCGATCTATCCGGCTGTGCTGCACAAGACGAGACGTACGATGATCCTCGCCGACGATCATACGCATGCGGTCATCACTCTCGACAAGGAAATGCTCATCAGCCGAAATGCTGATCTAGCCGCGGTACTGATTGCGTACAACGAGCCCACCCCCGAGACCTGGAAAGCCCTCGAGCAGCACATGGAGACCGAGCGTTCGATCGCCGAGAGGGCGAGAGAAGCAAAGGGGAAAGCTCTCCTCGATCGAAGGAAAAGGGCGGCCGAAAATCAGTAAGTGATGCGGGCTGGGGGGCTGGGCGTCACGCAGAAATTCAGTAAATAATGAGGGCTGGGCGTCGCACCCTGGCAATTCTGGCGTCCGCGGGCGCACTGATTGGATGCGCTTCGCCTCCCCCGCCGCCGCCACCTCCTC
>WNGD01008664.1_pt1 | contig 10495 bp, 10 predicted proteins | sample 5400671 | NCBI WGS metagenome assembly WNGD01 (sample SAMN13153369, study PRJNA577476) | soil metagenome | isolation source: 40 cm soil or saprolite under grassland replicate 2 | place: USA:California | collected 2016-06-15
GCGATCCCTCCACCCCGCCGGAAGTAGCGCCAGACGAGCACTGCGGCGAGGGTGAGGAAGACGATGTTGAGGACGGTCGTGTAGTTCCACGTGACGGAGGCCTCGATCACCTTGGCGTTCCGCTCGCTCGGGATCAGCCCGAGCGAATCGAACACGAGCTCGACGATGAGCCCTGAGGCCGCCATCGTCACGTAGAAGACGACGAGCAGGAAGCCGGCCATCCTCCACCCGTAGTACTTCCGATAGATGTCGATGATCGGGAGGATGATCAGGTCGGCGAAGATGAACGCGAGGACGCCGCCGAAGCTGATGCCGCCGTTCCAGAGCACTGCGGCCAGGGGGACGTTCCCGATCGAGCAGACGAAGCTGAAGATCGCGACGAGCGGCCCAATGAGTGGGCCCCACAGCTTCGCCGCGGTGTGGTGGTGCTCGAGGAAGAGCGATTGCCACCACGAGTCGGGAACCCACGCGGCGAGTGCACCCGCGATGAGGAGACCGCCGAAGATGTCGAACCAGATGGCGGCCCAGTCCATGACGAAGAAGTCCGCGGTGGCGGTGAAGCCCTCGGGCGAGGCCAGTCGTCTCCAGATCGACCCTCTCTCCTGGACCGACATGTCCATCTCGGCTCTCGGCGTGCCCCTCCATCTTCCCGAGCGCGCCGCGATCCGCCGTCTCACGCGCTTCGTCGACCAGCCGCCGGCTCAGGAAGAGCCGGAAGGCGATCGCCATGAGAACGATCATGAGGGGCCCGCCGAGGAACTCGCCGAGCGTGAACTGCCAGCCGAGGAGGAGCGTCATGACGATCCCGAGCTCGATGACGAGGTTCGTCGAGGCGAACTGGAACGCCATCGAGGAGGTGAAGTCCGCCCCCTTTCGGAAGAGCGAGCGCGAGAGCGCGACCGCTGCATACGAGCACGACGAGGATGCGGCGCCCAGGCCGGACGCGATGCCGATTGAGCGGGGCGAGTCGTCCGGAAGCAGCCGGCGCATCTCCCCTTTCGAGACGACCGCCTGCACCGCTCCCGAGAGCGCGAAGCCGAGGATCAGCGCCCACAGGATCTCCCAGAACATCCCGAACGCGAAGCTGAGCGCGTCGCTGATCGAGCCGATGAGGTCGGTCGCCAGCACTCTGGCCTAGAGTTTCGAGGATAAGGGAGCGTGACGTTTGACCGAACTCGCACAGACCACGACTGCCCCGTCGCTCGCTCTTCTCGAGCACAAGCCGATCGACCCGCTGGAGCGCGAGCGGCTCGTCCGACGGGCGAAGCTGCTCGCCTGGGGCGGGAACGCGTGGCACCTCGTCGAGTTTGCGATCGCGGTGGGCGCTGGTATCGCCGCCGGATCGATTGCGCTCGTCGCCTTCGGCGCGGACAGCCTGATCGAAGCGCTCGCCGGGTTCATCATCATCTGGCGTTTTGCCGCTCGTCGCACCCATTCGGAGACCGCGGAGCGGCGGGCGCAGCAGCTCATCGCCGCCAGCTATCTGGTCCTCGCGGCCTACATCGTGATTGCGTCGGCGCGATCTCTCATCGGCGGCCATCATCCCGACGCGAGCTGGATCGGGATCGGGCTCGCTGCCTTCACAGCGCCCACGATGCCGGTGCTCGCCCGCGCGAAGCGCCGGGTCGGCCGAGAGCTCGGATCGTCCGCAACGGTGAGTGAGGCGGAGCAGAATCAGATCTGCGCATATCTGTCGATCGCGCTGCTCGTCGGGCTTCTGGCGAACGCGCTCGCGGGTTGGTGGTGGGCCGATCCTGCCGCGGCCGTCGTGATCGCGGCCGTTGCGGGCAGGGAGGGCTGGGAGAGCTGGAAGGGGCGACAGCTGCGACTGCTGCTGAGTAACCGGACGGAGTCGCGCACCTGGTCGCTATCCTCGGCGAGTGCTGAGCATCCAGCGCATGCGCAAGCGGATGCCGCTTGTCGCGTTCATCCTCCTCTTCGTACTGCTCCTCATGTTGGTCGGGTTCGCCTGTGCGTGCCTGGCCGACCATCCGATGCAGGCAGCCGACAGGGCGATCTCCTCGATCGCGGCAGCTCCGGCGATCATCGAGCTCTGGACGTACACCCTCGCGGCGCTGCTCGTCGTTGCTTTCGCCGCCACGCAGAGACGCCGCGCAGTCGGACGCCCGTCGCCCGCTGACCTCCAGCGCTTCCTCTACTGAGTTCGGCCACCCGCCGCGGGCGAGAGCCTGACGGACCACGTGCCCGACCGATCTCACGAAGGAGGAACCAGATGACTACCAAGACCAAGAGCCGACGGACGAAGCGGCGGGTCGACCCAGCGCCGCAATCCGCACCGCTGCGCCGATGGTGGCCGTACCTGGCTACCGCAGCTGCGCTGGTCGCTCTCGCGATCGCGCCGGTTCTGGCCACGCGTCATAACGGTGGGAGCCCGATGTTCTCGGCGGGGCTACCGCACACACCCGACTACCACTCTCTGCTCGTCAACCCCTCCGATGCGCGGTGGCTCCTGCTCGGAACTCACACAGGCCTGTACGTCTCGCGGGACGGCGGCCGTCACTGGCGTTTCGACGCGCTCTCCGGCAAAGATGCCATGAACCTCTCACGTCCGGCAGGGAAGACCATCTGGCTCGCCGGCCACATGGTTTTCAAGCGGAGCCCCGACGGCGGTGCCAGCTGGGCCGACGTGAGCCCTTCAGGGCTTCCGAGCCTCGACATCCACGGCTTCGCTGCGGACCCGAACGACCCCCAGATCCTGTACGCCGCGGTTGCCGGGCAGGGCCTCTACCGCTCGAGCGACGGGGGCGAATCGTTCTCGCTCGTCTCGCACGATGTCGGCGGCGCCGTGATGGCGCTCGCCGTGCTCCCCGGCGGGCGAATCCTTGCGGGCGACATGCAGCAGGGGCTACTCGAGAGCCGCGACCGAGGGGCGACGTGGACGCAGATCGTGCGGGCGCAGGTCATGGGACTTGCAGTCAATCCGAGCGACTCGAAGCGAATCATCGCCACCGGGGCCGGCATCGCGCTCTCCACCGACGGCGGCCACAGCTGGCGCTTGGCTCAGGCGCTGCCCAAGGGCGGCGGCCCCGTCGCCTGGTCGGCTAGCGACCCGAAGCTCGCATACGTCGTCGGGTTCGACCGCACGCTGTGGCGATCGACCGACGACGGCGCGACATGGGCGTCCGTCGCGCCCGCAAAGGAGGGCTAGATGGAATGGCTTCCCCTGGCTGCCGTTCTCCTCTGCCCGCTCGTCATGGGCGGAATGATGTTGTGGATGCACCGCTCCAGCCGAGATCGAGGAGATGACTGACCCGAGCGACGAGGTGGCGTCTCGAGGGCGACGACTTCGCCCGCTTGTGCTCGCGCAGGTGGCGTCGGTCCTGCTCGTGCTGGTTCTGTTCTCGCTGCTCGTGCGGAACATCATGCAGGGCTCGAGTGGTGGCCAGTTCGTGTCTGCGATCAAGCGGGGCGAGCAGCCTGTGGCGCCCGCCTTCGACCTTCCCGTGATCTGGAATCGGCCTGGCGTCTGGCCCCGACGGGCCCGCCCAGCCCTAGCCGACGGTCGTGTCGAGCTCGCGGAGCTTCGCGGTACCCCGGTCGTACTCAACTTCTGGGCTTCCTGGTGCATCCCGTGCAAGGACGAGGCGCCGCTCCTTGCCGCCTCCGCCCAGGCACATCGGCGCGTCGTAGCCTTCCTCGGACTCGACATCCAGGACTTCTCCTCCGACGCGCGGCGCTTCCTTCGACGGTTCGGTGTGCCGTACTCGTCCGTGCGCGAGACAGGAGACAAGACGTATCGGGCTTACGGCCTCACGGGCGTGCCGGAGACGTACTTCATCGACAGCCGCGGACGCGTCGTCGCGCACGCGATCGGAGGGGTCACGCGCGACGGGCTCGAGCGTGACGTCAGCCTCCTCGGTGGGAAGGTGCAATGAAGCTCGGATTGATCGGGATCGTGGTGACGCTCGTGCTCGCGGCCGCCGCCATCGCGGCAGTCACCCTCGTCTACCGGTCTTCTGGCGCGACCTCGCCTGACAACGGATCTTTCCGGGGGACGGTCGAGCCTCCGGGCCTGACCATGCCCCGGTTCGATCTGCGCGACCAGCATGGCCGGCGCGTCAGCCCGGAAGACCTTCGCGGCAAGGTCGTGGTCCTCACCTTCCTCGACTCGAGGTGCCGGGAAGCGTGTCCGATCATCGCGGGTGAGGTCGCCGCAGCGTGGAGGCTCCTCACCCCTCGGGAGCGTGCGCAGTCCGCTGCCGTCGCGATCAGCACGAACCCACGCGACGACACTCCGGCAAGCGTCCGTGCCTTCCTGAAGAGTCATCGTGCTTCTCGGACGATCCGCTACCTCGTCGGGCCGTTGCCGGTGATGCGCGGCGTCTGGCACCGCTTCCTGATGTTGTCTTCGTACGAGTCCGGCAATGCTGCGACCCACTCGGATCCGGTACGGGTCTACAGCCGTGACCTCGTCTGGCTCGAGACCGAGCATGTCGGCGTCGACCTCTCGCCGCAGAACCTCGCGCACGACATCCGGCTCGCTCTCAATCGCCGCTCCTAACGGGTCTTCGTGAAGCGCTCGACGGCGGCGAGGAGCTCACGGCTCTTCTCGGCTGCCGCCTCCTCGTCGCCGGACGCGAACGCGTGCGCGACGCAGCTGTTGACGTGGTCGCCGAGGATCTTCAGTCCAAGCGAGTCGAGCGCCGTCGTGACCGCGCTCACCTGGGTGAGGATGTCGATGCAGTAGCGCTCCTCCTCGACCATGCGCTCGATCCCCCGGACCTGCCCCTCGATCCGGTGCAGGCGATTGATGAGCGCCTCCTTCTCGCGGACGTAGCCGTAGGTGGCGTGCTCGATCTGACTCATGTCGGCGCTCCCTGCAGTAGTGGGTTGAGGGTCTCGGTACCCGCGACGTTGCCTAGCTCGCGGCGGCTCGAGAAGCGCCGCAGCCTGAGGCTGTTCGAGACGACGAAGAGGCTGGAGAAGGCCATCGCGGCCGCCGCCACGATCGGGTTCAGCAGGCCGGCGGCGGCCAGCGGGATTGCGGCCACGTTGTAGGCGAAGGCCCAGAAGAGGTTGCCCTTGATCGTGCGCAGCGTCCGCCGAGCAAGGGCGATCGCGTCGGCGGCTGCGCGTAGATCGCCGGAGACGAGTGTGAGGTCGGACGCCTCGATCGCCACGTCGGTTCCGGTTCCGAGCGCGAGTCCGAGGTCGGCCTGCGCGAGCGCGGGGGCGTCGTTGACGCCGTCCCCCACCATCGCGACGACCTTTCCCGCCTCCTGCAGCCGTCGCACCTCTGCCACCTTGTCCTCCGGGAGCACGTTCGCGAGCACGCGCTCGATTCCCACCGTGCCGGCGACCGCCCGCGCCGCTCGCTCGTTGTCGCCCGTGAGCAGTACCGGTGTCAGCCCGAGGCGCTTCAACTCGGCGACCGCCTCGCCGCTCGTGGACTTGATCCGGTCGGCGACGATGAGGAGACCGCGCACCCACCCGTCCCAGGCCACGGCGACGACTGTTCTCCCTTCGCCTTCGGCGTGCTCCAGGGCATGGGTGAGCTCGGCCGGAAGCTCCAGGCCCCACTCCGATAGGAGCGAGGGCCGCCCGACGACAACGGAACGGCCGTCGACGACGGCCTCGACACCGATCCCGGCTCGGTTCCTGAAGCTCTCCGCCTGCGACAGCTCGCCGAACTCGCTCCGCGCTCGCTCGGCGATCGCACGCGCGATCGGGTGCTCGCTCCCGTCCTCGGCAGCCCCGGCGAGGCGAAGCAGCTCCTCGCGCGCGACGCCGTTGGCAAGCGCGACGTCGGCAACGCGCATCGCGCCCTCGGTCACGGTCCCGGTCTTGTCCAGCACGATCGTCGTGATCCGCCGCGTCTGCTCGAGAGTCTCCGGCCCCTTGATCAGGATCCCGAGCTGTGCGCCGCGGCCGGTCCCGACCATCAGCGCCGTAGGTGTCGCGAGCCCGAGCGCGCACGGGCAGGCGATGATCAGGACGGCGACCGCGGCGGTGAAGGCCGCGGTTGCGTCTCCCGTGAACGCGAGCCAGCCCGCGAGCGTCGCCAGCGAGAGCGCGATCACGATCGGGACGAAGACGGCAGAGACGCGGTCGGCGAGCCGCTGGATCGGCGCCTTGCCCGCCTGCGCCTCGGCGACGAGACGCCCGATCTGGGCGAGCGCCGTCTCGGCGCCGACCTTGCTCACGCGTACGACCAGGCGCCCGTACGTGTTGATCGTCGAGCCGGCGACCTCGGCGCCCGGCCCGACCTCGACCGGCACCGGTTCGCCGGTCAGCAGCGACTGGTCGACTGCCGAAGCGCCATCCTCGACGACGCCGTCCGTCGCCACCTTCTCGCCCGGACGGACGACGAAGCGGTCGCCGACCCGGAGCTCTTCGACCGGCACGACGACCTCGACTCCGTCCCGGAGCACGCGGGCCTCCTTCGCACCCAGCTCGAGCAGGGCGCGGATCGCTGCGCTCGAGCGCCGCCGGGCCCGCGCCTCGAAGTAGCGGCCGAGCAAGATCAGGGTCGTGATCACCGCCCCCACCTCGAAGTAGGTGTGGGCATCGGGAAACGCGAGCAGAGCGACGAGCGACCACCCCCAGGCGGCGAGGGTGCCGATCGAGATCAGCGTGTCCATCGTCGCAGCCCCGTGCCGCAGGTTGAGCGCCGCGGCGCGATGGAAGCGCCAGCCGCTCCAGAGCACGACGGGTGTCGCGAGCGCGAGCGCAAGCCACTCCCAGCCGTTGAACTGGAGTGGCGGGATCATCGCGATCGCTGTCAGAGGCGCAGTCAGTACTGCGGCGACGATCAGCCGCAGGCGAAGCTGACGAGTGGCCTTCTCAGTCTCGGCAGCATCCGCTCCAAGGCTGGCCCCGTAGCCGGCCGCCTCGACCGCGCCCACCAAGTCCTCGAGCGAGGCGCGGGTCGGGTCGAAGCTGACCGCGGCCTCCTCGGTCGCGAAGTTGACCGTCGCTTCGACGCCTTCGAGCTTGTTGAGCTTCCGCTCGATGCGCGCAGCGCACGAAGCGCAGGTCATTCCCTCCAGCTCGAGCCGCACACGCTCGGGCGTCTCGACGACGGCCGCCATCAGGCCGCCACGGCTTCGTAGCCGGCCTCGACGATCGCTGCTAGGAGCGCCTCGTCGGAGAGCCCCTCGCCGCGAACGGTCACCAGCTTGGTCTCGAGATCGATGCTCACCGACTCGACGCCTTCTACTTCGGAGACCTCCTGCCGTACGGCCCGCTCGCAGTTGTCGCAGTGCATGGCGGGAACGCGATATGTCATCTCGGGCACGCTAATCTCCTTCGACCCATCGCCGAACGAACGAGCATACCCTAGTGGGGTACATCGAAGCGTTAGGCACGGGCGACGGGCCGCCCGCGCCTGTCTTCGGTCTCAGTGCACGATCAAGACGTCGCGATGTGCCTTCCGCGAGACCGCGCCGCTGACGCTCATCCCCAGCGCACGCTCCACGAGCGAGCGCTCGTGCGTTCCCAGCACGATGAGGTCGGCGTCCACCTGGTCCGCGATCTCGAGGATCACGTCCGCAGGATCGCCGTGTCCGCGCTCGAGGGTCGGGGTGATGCCGTGCTCGTCGAGCAGCGCGGCTGCTTCCTGCAACTGGGCGTCGTGTGCGGAAGGGGGGTCGGCCGGGTCGTACGGACCCGCGCCGCGCGGCGTTCCGACGAGCATCGGCGCGACGCTCGTTACGACGATCTTCGCACCGAGCGGCTTGGCGATCTCCGCCGTCCGCTTGAGGGCGTGCTTAGAGGTTTCGGTGCCGTCGTAGCCGACGAGGATGGTCTTCATGGTCGCCTCCTTTCAGGTGATCGTTACCCGTGACGCAGGCTCTGTAATCCGTAGGAGACCGCGCGGCAAGTTCCCGGAGAGCTAGATCCCCCTCGGCACGTAGACCCCGAGCCGCTTCTGCGCCGCTGCAATCGCGCGGAAGGCCTCGCGGAGCTGGCGCCGGGCGAGCGGAGGCAGCTCTTCCGGATCGACGAGGTCGTCGATGCTCTCCCCCGCCTCGATGCGGGCCGCGTGATGCTGCAGCCTCACATGGGTCGAGATCTCGAAGGCCTCGCGCAGGCTCTGCGCCGACTCCGCGTCGAGCGCCCCGATCTCCTCGGCCGTGACCAGCCGGTCGAGCGTCGCCGAGATCGTCACACCCGCTGCGAGCGCATGGAAGCGGGCGAGGTTCGCGATCGGCAGCAGGCCGCCGCGCTTGATGTCGAGCCGCCCGCTGCCACCCCCGTCTCGGTCGAGCACGAGAGACCCGCGGAATCCGAGCGGCGGCTTGAAGTCGGTTGCGGTCCGGGCTAGCCGGCGGACGAAATCGGGATAGCGCTTGGCGTCGCGAAGGACGGCGACGAGTGGGGGCGTCACGTCGAGCCCGCCGAAGACGTGGCGGAAGTCGAAGGCCACCGATGCGCGGATCAGGTGCGACTCATCGGGTTGGCCGAGGCAGGCGCGAAAGGTGTCGATCCAGGCAGAGCGGGACATCCGCCAGAGCCGGTTGGACGCGACGACGTGGTTGGGGTCGATTCCCCACCCGCAGCGCACGAGACCTGACGTCACCTCGCGGCCGAGACGCTCGAAGTATGCGTCGGTCTCGTCGGACGCTTCCTGGTCGCCGTAGGCGAGCGCGTTGTCCTGGTCGGAGCTCAGCGTCAGCTCCCGGCGCGCGGCGCTGCCGAGCGCGAGCCAGGCCCACGGCACCGGAGCCGGACCGTGCCGCTCGATCGAGAAGTCGATCAGCTTGAGGGTCGCGGCGTCCTCGGCGAGGGCCAGCACCCGGCCGACGTCCGGAGGGGCGAGGTCTGCGTCCATGAGCGCGAGGAAGACCTTCGGCAGGCGCGCGCAGGCCTGCACGAGCTCGTCCTCGTCGCGCGCACGCAAGATGGCTCGGCGCAGGGTGAGCGGGCTGCGCCCCTCGAGCCCTACGAGCTCCTGCGCAGACACGGTTCCGAGGACTTGCGGTCCGTCGAGCACCACGATGTGATCCAGGTCGCGCTCGAGCAGGTCGATCATCGCCTCCACGGCGAGCTGGTCGGCACGCACCGTCGGCGCCGGAGCAACTGCCACCGCGCTCACGGGATCGTCCGTCGCGACGTCGCCGCCGACGACCCTCTCTCGCAGCTCGGCGTCGGTCACGATGCCGAGCGCGCCGTTCATCCGGACGAGCGCAGCGGTGCTACCCGCCTCGGTCATGAGCCGAGCCACGTCGCGGATGGGCGTATCCCCCGGGCAGGTGGGCGTGGTCGGATTCGCGAGCGGTCCGACGTGCGCGGTCCGGACTTCCGGGAGCCCGTGCACCGTGTGGCCCGTTCGCGTCAACCGCTCGCGGAGCGACCCCGCGACGTAGCCGATTCCCGCCGGTCGTGAGAGCACGGCCAAAGCCTCCTCGCGCGGGATCGCCAGCACGCGCGAGTTCTCGTGCGCACGGACCGTGAACGCCGGAGCCATGCCGGTGAGGAGCGACGGGTGGCCGAAGCCCTCGCCGGGCTCGAGGACGTCGATCACCTCGTCCTCGTGAACGAGCTCCATCGAGCCGTCGCGAACGACGTAGAAGCGATCCGAGGGCGTCCCGTCCTCGACGAGCACCGTGGCGCCTGCGGGACACTCGATCAGCTCGGTTGTGCGCGCGACCCTTTCGAGCTCTTCATCGGGAAGCGCATCGAAGGGCGGAAACCGGGCGAGAAAGATGTGCACTTCCTCCATACCTGCGGTCATTTTCGCGTGCCGGGACCGCCTTGCTTCGACATAGGCGATCTGTCAAGTTTGCGCCGAACGCGACGAACCTGCTGCGAAGGAGGCCTTATGTCGACCCCTCACGACGACCAGCTCGAGTACGAGGGGGGTGGTCTACCGCGGGAGACGAACTGGTGGGGCGCGTTCGTCATCGGGCTCGCCGGCACCATCCTCGTCACCGGGATCGCCGAGCATCGTGATCGTCACCCTGACCGGTTGGCTCCTGTGCCTCTTCCTGGCAGAGCTCTCCGCGATGATGCCGGAGCGGGTGGGAGGCGCGCCGTCGTACGCCTATCCGGCCTACAAGGACCGCTGGCCTCGCGCCGCGGAGCACGTCAACGGCTTCACCGCCTGGGCGTACTGGCTCGGCTGGTTTCCCGTCGGTCCGCTGAACATGATCCTCGCTTCCTTCTACCTCGTCGACAAGTTCAACCTCTCGGAGAAGGGGTTCACGCCCATCAACACACCCATCGCTTACTGGACGGTCGTAATCTCGATCGTCGGGTTGGGAATCGTCTTCATTCCCGCGGTTTTCGGAATCCGGCTCGGCGCGATGTTCGCGACCGTGCTCGGGCTTCTCTCGATGATCCCGCTGACGTTCATCGCCATCGCCTGGATCTTCAACCCGTCCTCGGCGACAGCATCGAATCTGAAGGGCTTCAAGCAGCCGGATGGGACGAGCTTCTTCTCGCCGCTCTTCGGTCACGGGTGGCTGACCATCTACATCGCCTTTGCGTTCCTGCTCACATGGAACGTGATCGCGATGGAGGCGGCAGCCTG
>WNGD01007225.1_pt1 | contig 10493 bp, 9 predicted proteins | sample 5400671 | NCBI WGS metagenome assembly WNGD01 (sample SAMN13153369, study PRJNA577476) | soil metagenome | isolation source: 40 cm soil or saprolite under grassland replicate 2 | place: USA:California | collected 2016-06-15
AATATCTCCTCCTGTCTTAGTGCTCCTCAGTCGCTTCAATCCGCGGCATGCATGGACGCGAATCTTATTCACACACGGCGATGTCCAAAAGCTCGCCGGCTTCCAAACAACTTAACCCATGCTGCTGCATGAGTATCGCTGCCGCGTCCTTTACGCGGTTCTCATGCAAAGCCTGTCGTGCTTCGGGAGAAATGCTTTTTCCCGTAAGAAGTAAGGGTATGAATGAAAGTTTCATGGAAAGCCTCTCCTTTCTTCTTCGTCCTTTTTGGTGTCAACGACTAAGGGAGCGTCACATTTGTTCTCACACCACGCCGCCGCCGGCCTGCACATTCTGCCCCGTCACCCAGCGTGCAGCGTCGCCGGCAAGAAACGCGGACACATCCGCCACTTCCTGTGGCGTGCCTATGCGATTGAACGGCGACAGGCCCGCGCCGTATGCGCGGTATTGTTCGGGGAGCATGTCCGTGTCTGTGAATCCCGGTGACAGAACGTTTACCGTGACGTTGCGCGGGCCGAGTTCGCGTGAGAGCGAACGAACGAATTGTTCCACCGCCGCTTTGCTGCCGAGATAAAGCGAAGCGTTTGGGAACGGCATTTTCGTGCCTCCGGTGGAAATGGCGATGATTCGGCCCCCATCGCGCACGCGACGGGCGGCCTCCTGCAACGTGAAGAAGACGCCTCTCGTATTGATGTCGAAAACATAGTCGTAATCCGCTTCGGTGTTTTCGATTAGCGGTTTTGAGAGATACACTCCGGCATTGGCGACAACGATGTCGAGACGTCCCACCGCCTTCTCGGCTTCACTGAATAGCCGGCGCACTTCGACCGGCTTCGAAACATCTGCCTGAATGGCGACGGCCTTGCCGCCTTTCGCCAGGATGGCGCTCACCACTTCTTGCGCGCGTTGTTCATTACGAGCGTAGTTGATAACGACGGCTGCACCATCAGCGGCAAGCCGTTCGCCAATCGCTTGTCCGATGCCACGCGAGCCGCCGGTCACCAATGCAGTTTTCCCTTCGAGTGAAAAAGACATAAACTCTCCTTGGTGAGTAATCTGTGGGATACCGCTCAATGGATGAAAAGCCATTGCGGGTTTCTCAATGCGTTGTGTACAATCGTTATGCCAAGTCCACCTGAAACTCGGAAGGCAATTGTAAACGCAGTGGACAGAAGCATTTGCGGTGATTGCAGTCTTTTGTTTGCGTGTCCAGGACGACTGTGACGAATGAGGCTGCGCCGATTTGTCGTCAGATGCCGAAATATGGGCGTGCTTTGAAATGAATTAGTTGAAGAACAGCGATGCGGTGAACGGCTGCCGATCAGACGAGAACAATACGCATTCACTCTTCCTAAACCCGGCCGGCCAACGAAACTCCTGTCCGCTCTGCAGTGAGTTCACGTGGACTCCCTCTCGCGAGAATACCTGGGGAGCCCATCGTCTAAAAAAATCCATGAAAGCTGGCCTTCTATCCACGTATGATCCTGAGGAGCCATCATTTCCGGATCATCCATACTTCCGAGCGTCACGTCGATCGAAGCGGAGAGGTTGCGTCGCTGATAGGTCAAAGCGGTTCCGCATTTTCCACAGAAAGTACGGACGACGTTCGGAGATGACCTATATGAAGCTGGCTGGCCTTTGACGAACGTGAATTTATCTGTGTCAAATCCGGCCCACGTGACAAATGGCGCGCCGCTCGCGCGCCTACAAGTTTTGCAATGGCAATGCGTGATGCCGTACGCTTGCCCCCGCGCACGATAGCGAACTGCGCCACAAAGACAGCCGCCTTCTATAAGTTCCACAATAATTTTCTCACTCTGAGTCATGTTGGGCTCCCTTCTTCCGGCACCAAAACAATCTTTCCAAAGGGCTCGCCCCGTTCAACCATCCGTGGACCTCGCCCGCTTTCGACAACGGCAGAATGGCCTGCACTTTTGCCTTTAACTTATAGACCCGACATGCTTTGCGTTTCGACGGATTGCGACGAGGCTGGCTCGCCGATTTATCGGCAGGTGTTGAACTAATAGCTTTGACTGGAACGAGCGATGCCCAGTTTTCTCATCCGCGATTGCAGAGTCGTGCGCTTCATGCCGAGTCGAGCGGCGGCACCCGTGGGACCGCCGATCACCCAATTGGTTTCGCCGAGAGCGCGCACGATGTGCTCCCGCTCGGCATGCTCCAGAGTAAGGACGCCGTCGAGCGGCGCAACAGGGACTACTTTCGATCTTTGCTTTAATTCAGCGAGAGGAAGCTGGAGTTCCGCTCCGCGGGAAAGGATAACGGCGCGTTCGATGAAGTTTTCGAGCTCGCGCACATTGCCGGGCCAGTGGTATTCCGTTAAGGCGATCATCGCCTTCACGGGAATCGTATCAATCGGCTTCTTCATGCGTTGCGCGTATTTTTGTACGAAATAACGCACCAGGAGAGGGATGTCTTCTCTGCGCTCGCGCAGCGGTGGAAGGACGAGCGGGAAAACGTTGAGCCGATAATAGAGATCAATGCGAAACTGATTGTCCGCTACTTTTTGCGCCAGATCCGCGTTCGTGGCAGCCACCAAGCGAGTATCCACACGAATCGTTCGCGCGCTGCCCAGGCGCTCAAATTCTTGTTCTTGGAGCACGCGCAAGAGCTTAGGTTGAAGCTCGAGCGGGATGTCGCCGACCTCGTCGAGAAAGATCGTGCCACGGTGCGCGAGTTCGAACCGACCGATCCGTTGCGCAATGGCGCCCGTAAATGCGCCCTTCTCGTGCCCGAACAACTCGCTTTCGAGGAGCCCGGTCGGAATTGCCGCGCAGTTCACTTTCACGAGGGTTCGCTCCCGGCGGCCGCTGAGATTGTGTATGGCGCGCGCGATCAATTCCTTGCCGGTCCCGGTTTCACCTAGGATGAGAATGGTCGAGTCCGTCGGCGCTGCTGTCTGCAGTTGTTCCAAGATCCGTTTCAAGGCGGGACTTTCCCCGATGATCTCTTCGAAATTGTGTTCCGTACGAATCTCATCTTGCAGATAGAGTTTTTCCTCACTCAGTTTATTCGCCCGGTCCACCACCTGGCGAAAGGCGAGCGAGTTTTCTACCGCAATCGCTATTTGATTGGCGACATGTTGAAGCAATTCGGCATCTCTCTCAGGGAAATTCTCCTCCTTCAGACTCGCCACCACGAGTGTGCCGAGAGGTCGACCATGAGAAATCAGGGGCAAGCAATAGGCAGATTTGAGCCCTTCGGCCAAAATGCGCTGGGCGATGTCAGAACCGAACGCTTCGATATCGCCGCGAGTTATAAAAACCGGTTGGCGTGTAGTCAGAGCCCGGCCCGTCGGCGAACCCTCTACCGGAATCGAAAGACCTTCCTGAAGCAGCCCCTTGCTGACCGGAAAGTCCAACGCGTGAATCTGCAAACGCTGGGTTTCGGGATCGTAGAGGGAAAGGCTCGCATACTCATGCGGCACTAAACGCCGCAGGGACGCGGACACCGCGTTAAGCAATTCGTGCAGATCGAGCGCGGAGACGACCGTGTTGTTCACCTCAAGCAAGAGGCTCAAACGGTCGCGTTCCTCCTTGAGTTGTCGCTGGACGGATTGGGCCTGCTCGAAATTAAGCGCGTTGTCAACCGCCACCGCTACCTGCCGAGCGACCTCTTGCAAGAAAATGACATCGATCTCAGAATAGGCCGCTGCGGTCTTGCTGCCAAAAGCTAGAGCGCCCAATTTTCTTAACGCGGTCGTAACGGGAACGACACAGAGCGATAAGACCCCTCGATCGCACAGCCATCGCGCCAAATCCGGAAATCGGTGGTCGTTGCTAAGATTAGAAGCCACCCAAGATTCTTGCGTCTCCCAAACCCACCCGCCCGGCGTCTCCATGGGACATTCCCCAGGAGGGCAAGTGTACGCGGGATCGGGAGTCTCCAGGACATGCGACTTCATCACCTTGCGGGTTGGTTCGTACAGAATCAGGTTGGCGAAATCGAACTGCACGACACGGTGCAGGCCTGGAGCGAGATCATGAAAGAGCCGGTCGAGGTCTCGGTGCGAGGCAATCGCCTCTGATACTTCAAGAAGAGCCTGATACTGGCTGTGTAAGAGATCCATCTCTTGTCGCTCAATGGTTTGGTCCTTCACAGGTTCAAGAATATACGTCGATCCCGACTCGTTCAAGACGCTCTTCGCTTATTTCTACTAACTTGAAACTCTGCATCGCTCACACCTTAGGTGAGTGCTTTTTATCTACCTAGATTTAATACAGATGAACAAGCTGTGAAGAATTTATTAAGCTTCGGTTACCCAAAAGCTACGTCAACGTGGAAAGATTTTTCCGCTTGTCGGGATTCCGAACGATGTAGACAGCGAGAATGCGCGTGCCCGAACCCGGAGTCGTCGAGTTCCTGAATCTATTTTGGCCGAGAGTTTAGTGTTACGCTTCGGTGGTCACGCTCGAATTCTGGCCATGGCGATGAATGCACGACGGAAAAGGGCCGGCATTGATCGATCAGCTTGGTACCCCGGCGAAGTGGAAAGACTTCAATTCTCTTGTACCTAAACCGGAAGAGCCTGCGAGCTGCTTTCCGAGAGATAAAGTCGCTTAACAACCCATCTTAGAGTGGATGATAGAGTCACGAGCAGTACTAGAGTTATCAGAAACCCGGCAAGCCCTTTGTCGGTTTGACCCGTGGCGCTTGCTACCGTCATCATAAATCCAAGTCCTGCCGTCGCAGCATATAGCTCTCCAAAGCACATGGTCACAAATGCGATGGGCAATGAATTGTCCATAGCCATCAGGACGCGATACAGAAGAGGACGGACACGCAGCCCCCACAGACCTTGGACAAATGGGAAGAAGGTAAGACATCCGACAGCAATTACTTTGTGCCACAAGACGAGAAAATCCTGCAAGCCAACAATCCAGGTGACCCAGACTAAAAGCCACAAAACAATTGGTGCGATATGAGTGAGCGGCAACAAAAGAAACAGGAAATTTCTAAAAGTCATTGTAGTAGACAAAAGCGCGAACACAACCAGGGCTATTGAACCACCTAAAACGATACCGCCAACTAATTCCAACAGTGATCTCCCTATATCTCCCCAAATTTCACCGCTCATAAAGAGATAGTAGGCTGCCTTTAGAGCTTCAAGTAGAGAACTATGCAGAAAATTGAAACGCGCTGCGCTAAACAATTGCCAAGTCGCCAAACAAGCGACCGTAAGAAGAAGAACTCCCAAAAATGATTGCCAGCCGGCACCGCTCAATTCCTTAGACAGTACAGTCGAACCCATTTCAGCGATAACGTCGAAATTTGACCGAAAGACCCAATTCACAAACCCAAGAAAAACCACAAGGACAGCCAACACTCCGAATCCCATTGCCGGGTTCCGCGGCCACGGAAAAATGAACCACAACCAACTCTGGACCCATATCTGCGAAATGAGTGAGATAAATAGCGCTTGTAGAACAACCCTCTCGCGTCGAGTAAGTCAGTGCCTCATACCGTTCCAGGCGCAATAAAGATCTAGCTGTAAGATAGTGATAACCAACACAGAGCGTCACTGCCGTGATGCTCAACCAAAATGTTGCCGGCACAGCAAAAATGACCAAGAAAGGCAACCAGAGCCCGATGCGCAAGAAGTGACGCGTCGCCTCTGTTAGCCAAGGACTGTAGAGGATAAGCGATCCAATCGTGAGACCGAGAATACTGCCGGAGACGAAAGAAAATATTATTTGGCGGAGCATTACCGGAAACCCGCGGAGGAACTCGACATCCCCGAGCGTTCTGAAAATCACGAATGGATGAGGGAATCGAGTAGGGTCTCTAATTCCGAGAAAGTAAGCTAGGTCCCAAAGGAATAGAATGAACACAAGACAGAGAAATATTGTCGTCCGGTCGATTTTCCATTTTGCCAAGTTCTACCTCTGGTTCCCAGCGTGATAATTCCTTACGTCATTCCAGCCAACCCCGGATCATAGTCCGGGGTAGCGCGAGCCGGAATCCAAGAAATCCCGAAAAGCCTAGATTCCCGCCTGCGCGGGAATGACGGATACAAAAACGCCGACTTCTTAATCCAACTTCTGAGACACGACACTAGCGCGGCTTCATGAGGATAAAGAAATCTCACCTCATCTTAAAACTCGGCGATACGACCTCATCGATGCTTTTTCCCGTCCAGTGCCATTTGGGGACGCTGGCCCAGACCTGTTCGCCTTTGGCCTGAACCCGGTCAAGCAACTCTTCTTCGTTCAGACGGAGGTATTTGCCGTTGTCGACCAGCGTCTCGCCGTCACCCTACGCACGTTCCCACATATGATGGTATCCACGACAATAGTGTAATGCTGGCACCGTGCCGTTTACCCAGACTTTGATTGGGGTTTGAGTTCTTTGGGGAGGGCCGAAATAACAGAACGAAGAAAGTTATTGACCGACTCTGTCGAGCGGAACACGGATGCAACGTCTTTGTCGAGCACAATCGCCACGGTTCCACCCTTCATGAGCGGCGCAAAGCGGTTTAGGCGAGCTTTGCTGTAATCAAACCGATACTCTGCTCGCATCTCTTTCTGTCCTTTCGATCTGATTTTCTTACGAGTTGACATTTTCCTCATAATCTTCACGTTCTCTCCTGGTCGCCTTTCTTGCACTGAAGATCCTAACGGTTTGTCCGGGGGCGGCGAAACAAACCACCAACAAGCGCTCTTTAACCGAACGGCCGATGATAATCTCGCGCTGCTCCCGAAGTGAATGGTCCTCGTCGTCGAAAATTCGCGCCAATGGATCAGCAAAAACTGTTAGCGCTTCGTCGAACGCGACACCGTGCTTGGAAATGTTGGATACTGCTTTACGGCGGTCCCATTCGAACTTAACGCTCATTCGTGCATCATTATCCTAACACAGTCCTCGGAGACCTGTAATGCCCGTTTTAATTGTCAACTCACCAAACAGATACTAGGTGTCACCTTATCTTAAAACTCGGCGGCACGACCTCGTCGATGCTTTTTCCGGTCCAGTGCCATTTGGGGACGCTGTCCCAGACCTGTTCGCCTTTGGCTTGAACCCGGTCAAGCAGCTCTTCTTCGTTCAGACGAAGGTATTTGCCGTTGTCGACCAGCGTCTCGCCGTCGACAATGACAGTGCGCACGTCGCGGCTAACGGCGGTTTCCATCAATGAACGAATCGGATCGCGGACCGCGCCGAAGGCGATGTCTCTGAGGTTGACGATAGTGATGTCCGCCTTCGCGCCTTTTTGTAGTTTCCCCAAATCGTTCCGTTCGAGCATCTTCGCGCCGCCCAACGTCACCGCGTTGTAGACGTCGCGCGGGTGACCGGACATGAAGCTTTTGTCAGCGACGCGTGAAGCGAACGCGGCGTAGCGCATATCCGAGATGATATCCTTGGGAAAGGTGTCCGTGCCGATGCCCATATTGATCCTTGCTTTTCGGTATCTGTCGAACGACTCCATCGTGATACCGAGCTTCAAATACTTGAGCGGGCTATAAGCTACTGACGCGCCGGAATCAGCGATGATCCTGAGATCGTCGCCATACGGGTAGGCAAGCCAGCTGTGGCCGCTGGTAAAAATACAATGGGAAAGCGAAACCTCTGGATCTAAAAAGCCGATCTTGTGCAACAGCTCGATCGGCGTGCAGCGTTCGCGGTGCATCACGGTATGGAATTCGAAGAGATTGATCGTAGCGTGAATCTGGACGCGCGCGCCGGTGTCTTTTGCCGCCTTTTTGGTGTCTTTGAGGAGTTGCGGCGTGCACGAGTCGACGTGGCCTGGAAACAGCATCGTTGTCATGCGGCCATTACACGCGCCGTTGAATTTTTTGGCGAACTCGACGGCTTTCTTCAACCCTTCGCTGCCGCGTGCATCGTCCCAGTCGTATTCCAACCGACCCTCACGGTCGTGAAAGAAACTGACGTTCTTGTAACTCGGACCGGTGGCGCAGCGGATGCCGACCTGATCCACCATGTCGACATACTGTTGCGGCTCTCCTCCCGGGCCGCCGATCTCGAATGTCGTGGTCACGCCGCTCTTCAAAACGTGGATCAAAGAAAATCTTTGGCCCACGTCAACGTCTTTCAGATGAGCGGCATGAGCGCCCTCGCGCGTGGGCCCGCCGTGGGCTAAATAATTGGCAGCGAAGAAATCCGTTTTCGTCGAGTCATTCAGGATGTAGTCACTGGCATTGATGCCGGAGTGAAAATGGGTGTCGATGAAACCGGGAGAAACGAGACAGCCTCTGGCGTCGATTTTTTTGTCCACCGGTTGGGAATATTCTTTGCCGACGAACTCGATTCGATCGTCTTGAAATACCACGACACCATCCTCGAGGATTTCGTGTTCCTTGCCGTCGAAACCGACGACGTAAGCGCCTTGTATGAGTGTTTTCATCTTTTTCCTTTCCCTACCTGTAAACGGAAGGCCGCGCCGCCCCTTTAGCGAATAATAGCGAAGTTATTGTGGCTTGGGCCGCGCAGGAGCGAATCACCGGCCGGGACTGTCCAATTCGCTGCCCCACAGTTCCTTGAGCAATCCGGAGCTCTCTCCAAATGAGACCCTTTGTCTACCGGCCGGTTGCGCGCAGATCATTACCCCAAAGCTCTTTCAGAAAACCGCTTTTCTCCAAGTTGTTAACGAAGGAATTATCGTAGAGATCTTCCGGCTTCCTTTTTACCTGAATGCCCGAGGCACGAACCAAGCCGACGGAGTCGGCGACGGCCGCCGCCGGAACGATCATGTGCCGATCGACGATATCTTTGGTGTAGACGTGGTAAGAGACTTGCAACGCCTCTTCGTCTTTGACTCTCATGGCTTTGGAAATGGAAGCTTTAGTCTTGGCGGGATTTTTCTCGACAAAGTTGATCGCTTCGCCGAACGCCGCCACCATTTTTTGCACCATCTCCGGCTTTTCCCGTATCGAGCGTGAACTTGCGTGAAGGGAGCTATAGATAAACGGAATGTCGAGATCGATCAAATGATAGAGGATATTAAACCCATCGTTCTTGGCGCGGATATCCAGCGGCGGCGTGACGAGTACGCCCTGAACGATGTTCGCCGCCATCGCTTGATGGCGCTCGGATTGGCTCCCGCCGATGGGCCGCATCGTAACGTCGGCAATGTTGAATTTTTTGACCACCGCCCGTGACAGCCGGTCACTCAGATCCCCCGGCCGCGCCACGCCCAGGGACTTGCCTTTCAAATCCTCCATCCGGTGAATCTCTTTTTGAGTAACCAGGACATAGGGCAATTTGATCAACGGCGCCGCGACCAGCTTAACCTCGACACCCGCGGCGAGCGAAGGCAATGTAGCGTCGGCAGCACAATATAAGAATTGGATCTCATCCGCGGCCAAAGCCGCCAGAGATGGGCGGCTGCCGCGGATGAACACGTGTTCCATTTTGAAGCCGTATTTCTCGAACAGATTGTTATCTAAGGCGGTGTAGAGATGGGCGAATCCGCCTGAGACCGCGCAGGTGGCAATTCGGACCGTGACGGCTCGCTCTCCTGATTTCGCGAGATAAGGATTGGCGCGAGCCGGGTTCAGCCATGCGAGGACGAGAGCCATTGAGAGCCATAACCGCGCCCCGGTCCGTGCAAAGTGCGCTAACCATTTGGGCGCAACGCCAGTATTCATGAATCAGTCCTCCCGAGACAGTCGCGATGATAACCGCGCCGGATCTTATTTTATTTTGCTCCGCTGCTCAAACGGTTGCATTGGGCCACCATCGACTGGCACTCTGGGTAATTCCGTTTAAGGAACTGAACAGGAAAGTTTATTCAAAGCCCAATGAAGGTGCTCAGCATTTGCCCACACCGTGCGCATCTGATCCCGGGCATCGGTAATCAGTCAACCGACGGTTCTCATAGCCCGATAACCTGCAAACCCGCTAATCCCGTAACCATCCCCGTGAATCTGCACATCATCTCACTTACCTAGTCTGTACAGTATGTTTCCGGCCTTTGAAGCTCTTGACTCTTCAGCTTTTGTAGCTGCCCTTGTTTGTCTGTTAAGGAGTGAGCGACAGAATTATAATCGCCTCTAGGAGGGAGCTATATGCTTGTGACACGAATCACTCAGAAAGAAGGGTCGTTTTACTTCATCGCTTATGACGCCGGAGCTCTTTTGGATCGGGTCAGTTTCAGCAGCCGCTACTATTTCGAAGGGGAGCGCATCGAGGCCGACGAGCCTGGGGACGACGAGGTTGCCAGATTCATCGCCGGAATCGAAAAGAGCGAGAAATCATTCCAGCGCCTGCTCAACCGCAGGAAGGTCCGCCAGATCGTCAATTTCTATGAAACGGCGGTAAGCCAGCCGCTGATTCCGGGCACGATCCTGCTATTTACGGACGAGACGCTGCGCTTCCGGAGGTCCGATTCAAGCGACAGTGTCGGCTTTCTGAGCGAGCCCGAGGGAAAGTTTCTCGTCATCGACGGTCAACACCGGCTGGCCGCGCTCCATTTTTTCCGCCAGAAACAACCGGACCAAATCAAACAGGTGGAGGTCCCGTG
>WNGD01007227.1_pt1 | contig 10492 bp, 9 predicted proteins | sample 5400671 | NCBI WGS metagenome assembly WNGD01 (sample SAMN13153369, study PRJNA577476) | soil metagenome | isolation source: 40 cm soil or saprolite under grassland replicate 2 | place: USA:California | collected 2016-06-15
GCAGGGATCTCCCGCAGGAAGATGAGGATGAAGAAGAACGCCGTCAGCACGCGCGCCCGCGGCAGCAGCACGAAGTATGCGCCGAGCACACCGGCAATCGCCCCGGAGGCGCCGACGTTCGGGATGCTGGCGCCGAGCGCCCCCGAGAACTTGAGCGTCACGAACGTCTGCAGGGCGGTCGCCGCGAGCCCGGCGGCCAGGTACCAGAGGAAGAAGCGCACCTTTCCCATTGCGTCCTCGACGTTGTTGCCGAAGATCCAGAGGAAGAGCATGTTCCCGCCGATGTGGAGCCAGCCCCCGTGCAGGAACATCCCGGTGAACGCACCCTCGTACCACGGCAGGCGATCGGATGGAACGATCGACGCCAGGCATTCATGATCGAGGGTGCACGGGTAGTAGCCGTAGTGCAGGACCTCCTTGTTCACGCCCGTCTTCCACTCCCAGAGCCAGACGATCGAATTGGCGACGATCAGCGCGACCGTGACGAGCGGAAAGGTCCGCGTCGGCACGTTGTCCTTGAGCGGCAGCACGGAGCCCGGAGGCTACGGCATGACGAGCGCCATTAGCGCCTTCTGGGCGTGGAGACGGTTCTCCGCTTCGTCCCAGACCGCCGACTGCGGCCCGTAGAGCACGGCTTCGGTGATCTCCTCGCCGTAATGGGCGGGGAGGCAGTGCAGAACGATCGCGTTCTCGCCGGCGAGCCGGACGAGCTCGTCGTCGATTCCGAACCCGGCGAGGTCGCGCAGGCGCCGCTCGCGTTCCTCCTCCTGGCCCATGCTCGTCCAGACGTCGGTGTAGAGGACGTCCGCGCCCTGTGCCGCCTCGCGCGGGTCATGCGTGAGTTCGGGTTGTCCGAGCTCGACCGCCTTCGGGTCGGGCTCGTAGCCCTCGGGCGTCGCCGCGACGAACTCCATCCCGAGCTTCGCGGCGGCGACCATCAGCGAGGCGCAGACGTTGTTGCCGTCGCCGAGATACGCGATGCGCACGCCCTCGAGCCGACCGAGCCGCTCGCGGATCGTCATCACGTCGGCGAGCGCCTGGCACGGGTGCGAGCTGTCGGTCAGGCCGTTGATCACCGGGATCGTCGCGTGGCGCGCGAGCTCCTCGACGTCGTCCTGCGCGAAGGTGCGGATCATCAGGCCGTCGAGGTAGCGTGAGAGCACGGTTGCGGTGTCGCGCAGGGTCTCGCCGCGGCCGAGCTGCAGGTCCGACGCGGCCAGGTAGAGCCCGTGGCCGCCGAGCTGCGCGATCCCGACCTCGAACGAGACGCGCGTCCTGGTCGAGGGCTTCTGAAAGATCATCCCGAGCGCCCGGCCGGGAAGGAGCTCGTGCTCCTCGCGACGCTGCTGGCGCTCCTTGAGGTCGTCGGCGAGGTCGAGAACGCGCAGCAACTCGTCGCCGCTCCAGTCCGCGACTCGCGTGAAGTGCCGGCCCTTGAGGCTCTCGGAGACGACCGCCATCGCGGTTGAATCCTAGTTTGAGAACGATTCCTCGAGCCCGGCCTGGGCGAGGAGCTCTCGTAAGCGCGCGAGGCCGGTGAACATCCGGCTCTTGATCGTCCCGAGCGGCTGGTCGAGCCGCTCGGCGAGCTGCGACTGGGTCAGGCCGCCGTAATAGCCGAGCTCGAGCGCCTCGCGCTGGTCCGGCGGCAGCCGCCGGAGCGCCTCCTGGACGACGCGGCGCTGGAAGCCGAGCGTCGCTTCTTCCTCGACGGTCTCGGATGCCGCAGGCTCGGGGGCTGCCTCGAGCGGCTCGCCGCGGCGCCGGTCTTCCCGGCGGACGAGGTCGACTGCGCGGCGGTGGACGAGCGTCAGAATCCAGGTGCTTGCCCGCGCGCGCTCGGCGAGGAAGCGGTCGGCCGTCCGCCAGACGGACAGGAACGCTTCCTGGACGGCGTCCTGCGCGAGCGCGTCGTCGCGCAGGATCCGCAGCGCGAGCCCGTAAGCGATCCCGCCGAAGCGGTCGTAGAGCTCCGCAAGCGCGTCTTCGTCGGAAGTCGCGACGAGGGAGAGGAGCGCCTCGTCCGAAAGGCGCACGAGCTCGCGGTTCCGGCCGCCCACGGACGGATTCTCGTGGACCAGGCCGATCACGTCTTCACCTTCTCGCTCTGCGCCAGCGGCGTCGATGTCGGCTGCTGGGCCCCACCCTTGTGCTCCAAGGTCACGGCGACGACGGCTCCGGAGCGCACCGCGCGCGGGATCTCGACGATCGACGTGCCCGCGCGCCCGCGGAAGAGCCCTGCGGGCTTCGCCTTCCCGGCCTCGATCACCCACGCTTCGTAGGTCTTGTCCGACGGCGCGGGCGGCACGGCGACCGCGAGCACGGCCGTCCCGTCGGGTGCGACCGCGACACCGCCGGCCCGGCCCATCGAGACCAGCATGGAGCCCGGCTTCGAGAGGACGTTCTCGAGTGGATCCTGGGAGTTCTGGAGTGAGGAGGCCCAAATGCCGAGCACGACCGCGGCGCAGGCCGCGACGGCCGCCGCCGCTGCGAGCGGGGCAGTCCAGCTGTGGCGGCGCCGGAGCGGCACGACGTTCGGCCGCTCGGCGTGCGCCTGGGCGAGGATCCGCTCCTTCAGCTCGGGGGGCGGGACGGCGCGCGGTGCGCCGTACGCGAGCGCGGCCGCGGCCTCGCGGAGGCCGGCCAGCTCCTCGCGGCAGCGCTCGCAGAGGGCAAGGTGCTGCTCGAAGCTCTGCTCCTCGTTCTCGTCGAGAGCGTCGAGCGCGTATGGCCCGACGAGCGCGTGGACGTCGTCCGCCATCAGAAGAAGTATGGCGCGACGTCGAGTGCGCCTAGCGCGTACCAGGCGCCGAAGGCGAGGCTGAGGATCGCCATCGCGGGCGCGAGCCGGTCGAACGAGGCGCGGAGCGGGGCGGATGTGAGCGCACGGCCGAAGCCGGTCGAGAGCAGCGCCATCGAGAGGGCCGTGCATGCGGCGAAGATCGCCAGCGCGCAGACGGCGAGCACATGGTCGTGGATCGACGCCAGCAGAAGCACCCCGACGCCCGCGCTGCCGCCGGTCCCGTGGATGAGTCCGATGCCGAACGCCTGCGCCGGCCTTCGTGCCGGTCTCGCGTGATGGGGATGTGGGCTGCCGCCGTGGACGTGGCCGTGGGCGTGCAGGCGGTCGTGCGCGTGGAGGTGGACGTGGAAGAGGCCGCGCCGCCAGCGGACGAGGAGCCAGACGGCGAGGGCGGCAATGAGGATTCCGACCGCGGTCCCGGCACCCTGCTGGACGCGCTGGGGGAGGTACGCCTTGAAGAGGACGATCGGCACGCCGAAGGCGAAGAGGCTCGTCGCGTGGCCGAGGCCCCAGGCCGCTCCGAGCCGCGCAGCGGCCTTCGTTGCTCGCTCCTCCGCTCCCGCGATCAGGGTCGTGACCGCGGCCAGATGGTCCGGGTCGGTTGCGTGGCGGAGGCCGAGGATGACCGCCACGAGTGCGACGACGAGGAGCGTCGTCCCGTCGGAGAAGCCTGCGACCCAGTTGTCGAAGCCGAACATCTCAGCTCACCTTCGGGACGGCACGGACGGTCATGGCGAGGCCTGCGGCGAGGATTACGAGCGCGCTGGCCGCGGGGAGCAGGCGGACTAGCGGGCCGTCGAAGCCGACGCGCCGGAAGGTGTTGCGCGCGAGGACGGCGACGAGGCCGATGCCGGTGATCGTGAGCGCCAGGCCGGCGCTGAACGCGAGGATAAGGACGAGGCCGAACGCGATCCGGTGCAGTGAAATCGCCGCTAGCAGGACGACGAGCGCCGACGGGCAGGGCAGCAGCCCGCCTGAGACACCGACGGCCAGCAGCGAGCGCAGCGAAGGGGCGTCATGGTGGTGGTGATGGTGGTGGTGGTGCCGGCGGGAGCGGGCGCGCAGGACCGCGGCGCCGATCCCGACGACGAGCAGGCCGGAGACGAGGTTCAGCCAGGGGTAGAGGGTGTCGGGCACGATCAGCTGTGAGAGGGCGAGCGTAACCGCGCCCAGCGCGAAGACGCCGATCGTGTGCGTGATCGTCACGATGAGGCCGAGCAGCGCCGCGTGGGCGGGGGTGCCGCGCTGGCCGACCAGGTAGGCCGTGATGATCGTCTTGCCGTGCCCGGGCGAGAGCGCATGCGCCGCGCCCCAGAAGAGCGCGGCGGCCAGCGAGGCGAGGATCACGAGCGCGCTCAGGTGCGAGCGGCCGACCAGCGAGGCGAAGCCCGAGTCGGCGACCCGGTCCGGCGCGCTCAGGGTTGCGCCGCTCGAGAGCCGAGGCGGGAGGTCCGGGCCCGGCCTTGGGGCGAGCCACGCCTGCGCAGAGATGACGTCCAGCGGGCTCTGCAGCAGGTCCTTCGGGTAGGCGCGGAGCTCGTGGCTGGTGCTCGGCGTCGTGTTGCCGACGACGATTTCCTTCCATCCGATCCGGTCCCTAAAGTTGTTGTCATGGTAGGAAACAGAGACCCGCCCGTGAAGGATCGGCCCGGCGAGGACCACCTCGAGGCGTGTCGTTCGTAGGCCCGCGGCGCCGCGCGGGTGCGCGAGCGCACTGCGTAGCGGGACGAGCTTGACCGCGTGTCCGGCGACGGTCAGGCGCGCGTTTGCCGCGATTCGCTGCGCGTACGCGCGTAGGTCGATACGACCTGCTTGGTAGGTGGGGATCTCGGCCATGTCCAGCACGTAGCGGACGTAGAGGCGCGGGCCCGAGGCCTCGATCCGGCTGAAGCGGTTGATCGTGAAGTTGCCGAGCGGATGCGCTGCGGCCAGTGCGGGCCAGGCGAGCGCCGCAACCGCGGCAACGAGCGTCAGGCGCTTCATCCGAGGGCCTTCCTCGCCACGGGCGACCAGACAACCGAGAACTGCGGGTTCAGCGCGAGCGCGCGGCCGAGGTAGCGGCGAGCGGGGGTGCGGTGGCCGAGACACCGCTCGATCATGCCGCGGTGGAAGAGCTTGAGGGCATCGAGCGTCCCCAGCCTGAGCGCTTGCCGCGACCAGAGGAGCGCCTCGTCGCAGCGACCGGTGCGGGCGAGTGCCCACGCGAGCACGTCGTCGCCGTCGATGCTCGGCCGGTCCGTGTGCGCGCGGCGGGCAAGCGCCAGCGCATGCCGCAGGCGGATCCCGTGATCGACGTCGAAGAGCGCCGTCTCGAGGTCGGTCTTGACCCCGTTCGCGACGAGCAGCCGCTGGATCACGCCGACGAACGCGTACTGCCGCCGGGCGAGCGCGAGCTGGCCGTGTGCGCGGTAGAGATCGCCGAGCAATGCGGCGAACTGCGGTAGCGGGACCTCGTCGATCGCGCGGCGCTCCAGCGAGATCGCCTGCCCGGTGTGCCCGCGGGCCGCCTCGACCTGCGCGAGCGCATCGAGCGCGTAGACGTAGTTCGGGAACGTTGCGAGCGCCGCTCGGTACTGGTGCTCGGCTGCGTTGATGCGTCCCACCGACCAGTACAGCTTCCCGAGCTGCCAGCGCGTCCATGCGGTGGGCTCGCGCTCTGACGTCGCAGCATCGACGGCGAGAGCCATCGCCTGGATCGCCCCTGTCGTGTTTCCGAGGAGCTCACGTCCGTAGGAGACGCGCGAGTACGAAGCGACACCCGGCTTGAACCCGGCCATCGTGTCGAAGGCCCGGAACGCGGCTTTGTAGCGTCCGAGCTCGACGAGCGCATCGCCGACGATCCCATAGGTCACGGCCGTCGTCGGAGAGAGCCGGAGCGCCTTTCGGCCGAGCGCGAGCGCCGTGCGGAAACGGTGCCGCGAGAGCGCGAGCGACCCGAGCCCGCTCGTCGCGACGAGATCCTTCGGCGCGAGCGAGAGCGCGCGGTGGAGCACTCCGTTTGCCTTGGTGTAGTAGCTCGGGTCCCCCGTCTCGCGAGCGCGCTGCTCGTACGCGACTCCCAGGAGCGCGTAGGAATGCGCGTCGCGGGGATTCGTCCGAAGGCGCCCCTGCAGTTGCTCGACGGTCGACTCAGCGGAGCTGACAGCTGCTCCTGCCGTCGCCGCCACCGGCCCCGGCGCGGCCTGCCCGGATCCGCCACGCAGGGCGTCGCCGAGCGACAGGGCAGCGGCGGCAATAGCCGCCGCTGCCCCTGCGATGAGTAGTCGCCGTCGCATCGACGTCTTACGTGTGCGACTCGTAGCCCTGATGCGGCAAGCCGACGTACGGGAACGTCGAGAGCAAGCCCTCGTCGTTCGCGTCGACGCCGTCACCGAGCTGGTCATTCGGCTGCAGGTCGCACAGCCCGAGCGCCTGGTGCAGGATCGGGCCGTAGCCGCAGGCGATTGCACGGAGCTCGATGTCGACAACGTCGTCGGTGAGGCGCCGCCCGTTCGGGAAGCCCGCGAAGTCGCCCGCCAGCGCTCCCAGCCGGTCGGGCATCGCCGACGGCGGAATCGCCGTGTTCAGCCGCAGCAGGTCCGACTCGTGGGGGCCCGTGAAGTTGAGCCCAGGCACACCGGTGAGCAGCACTGCGACCAGGTCCTGCCGATCGGTGGTCGGTGGAACCGGCAGCGACGGGTAGAGGACGTGGATCAGACCTGCGAGCTCGGGGCTCAAGTACCGGTTGGCGAACTGCGAGTCGTCGGCCGGGTCCTCCCGGTTCCAGAAGTCCTTCTGCCCGAGCGGGATCAGCACCTCGTTCACCAGCGGCTCGCCGAGACGCGAGACCTGGACGAACGGCCCGACGTGACGCTGCCGGCCGTCGGCCCTGAGGATCCTGACCTTCGGCCGCTCGGCGCTCGCGTAGATGCCGATCGTCGAGCTCGCGTCGACGAGCTGGGAGATCGGTACCTGAATCGCGATTGAGTGGCCGTTGTAACCCCCCACGTCGTCCACGCCGGGCGCATCCGGCAGCGGGATGAGGTGGAGCGAATTGAACGGTCTGAGCCCGGCCAGGTCGAAGATCGAGCCCAGGTCGACGTAGAACGGGTCGTCACGCTGACCGGCGAAAACCTTGATCCCACCAGAGAGCGAGTTGACCGCCGCCGTGGCGAGGCTGGGGTAGCTCGGCGTCGAGCGCGGGCCGATGTTGTTCGGCGGTGACGGCAGATTTGACCCGAGCACGGTGCGGTGATGACCGATAACGCGCGTGACGGAATAGAACTGCCGGATGTTCCAGTTCGGATCGTCTAGCGAATTGATCGGCCCCGTGTTGTAGAGGAACGTGTTCGGGTTCCGGGTCTCCGTCCTGAAGCGGAATTGGTAGGTGACGTCTTCCTCACCATCGCCGTTGTTGTCGACCTTGATCTCGTAGAGGACGTTGTCGTCGAAGTTGAAGAAGTTCGGCCCTCCCGCCGGCTCCTCGAGCGGGATGTAGTTCGCGATCATCGTGACCGTGTCGGGCCTGTCCGGGCTGACGAACGCATAGACGTCCGTGTTGTCAGCAGTTGGATCGTTTGCGATCAGGGGCGCCTCACGGTGGCTCGAGGCCTTCGCGGCCTGCGGGCCTGGGCCGACGGCGAGCACGAGCGCGATCGCCCCGGCCAGAAGCCCCAGCACCGTGATCGTCAGGCGCGGGTGGTGGATTGCGGTTCTCATCTCCCTCCTCCGGTCGTGTGCCGTCGTGATTCGCACGACCGGCGGGAGTGGTTCGACTAATCGGTGACGCGCGTGCCGGCTTCGCCCTCGAGGGCTGCCCCGAGCGAGCTGGGTGAGGTGATCAGCGCTTCATGGCCGGTCGCGCGGGCGAAGTCGACTGCGGCTTCGACCTTGGGCCGCATCGATCCCGCTGCTAGCTCGGGCGCCAACGCCGCCGCCTCGTCCGTGTCGAGGCGGCGAAGCTCTTCCTGTGCGTCGGTTCCGAAGCCCCGGTAGACCGCCGGGACCTCGGTGAGGATCACCAAGCGGTCGGCCCTGAGCTCCCGGGCAAGGAGCGACGACGCGCGGTCCTTGTCGATCACCGCGTCGACCCCGGCGAGCCTGCCGTCCCTACGCGCGACCGGGATTCCGCCGCCGCCGCAGGCGACCGCGATCGCGCCGCCGCTCAGCAGCGAGCGGATCGACTCCAGCTCGACGACCTCGAGCGGAACCGGAGAGGGAACGACGCGCCGCCAGCCGCGGCCGGAGTCGTGGACGATCCGCCACTCCCGCTCGCGCTCGAGCTCGTGCGCGCGCGTCTCGTCGTAGAACGGCCCGACCGGCTTCGTCGGCTCGGCGAAGGCTGGATCGTGCTCGTCGACCACGACATGCGTGAGCAGGCACGCGACCGGGCGGCCCGCGACCGGAGCCAGCTCGCTCTCGATCAGCGCGCCGATCTCCGCCTGCGTCTGCGCGACCGCGAGATAGAGCGGCAGCGGCGGTGCCTCGTCGGCCGCGCGCTCGTGGCGCAGCAGCTCGTTGCCGACCTGCGGCCCATTGCCGTGCGTGATCACGAGCTCGTCCTCGGCGAGCAGCGGCCGCAGCGCCTCGCAAGCCTGGCGGAGGTTCGCGCGCTGCTCCGCCGCAGTCCCGCGTTGGCCCGGCCGCATCAAGGCGTTGCCGCCGAGCGCGACGACTGCCGTCACACGAGTGCTTTGTCGCCGATCAGCCCGCGCTCCTCGAGGACGTCAGCGAGCGTTGGCTCGCCGACCTCTTGGAGGCGGTAAGTCACGCGGAGGGCGGGCACGTCAAAGTCGATCAGCCGGCGCAGGTCGATCGGCGTCCCGATCAGGACGAGCTCGGCGCCCGAGGCCTCGATCGTCGCGCGCAGGTCGTCCATCTGCTGCCGGCCGTAGCCCATAGCAGGCAGGAGCGCGCCGACGTTCGGGTACTGCCGGAAGGTCTCCGCGATCGAGCCGACCGCAGCCTCGCGCGGGTCGATCAGCTCCGCCGCGCCGTTCGCCTTCGCAGCGAGCACCGCTGCGCCATAGGCCATCTCGCCGTGCGTCAGCGTCGGTCCGTCCTCGATCGCGAGGACGCGCTTGCCTGTGATCTCCGAGGCATCGCCCTCGACGGCGTACGGCGAGGCGGCGAGCACGATGCGCGCGCCAGGGTTGTGCTCACGGATCGAGTCGAGCACCGCGTCGACGCCTTCCTGCGGCGCGCTGTCGACCTTGTTGACGACGCAGACGTCCGCCATCCGCAGGTTTGTCTCACCCGGGTGGTAGCGCAGCTCGTGCCCGGGTCGGTGCGGGTCGACGACGACGACGTGCACGTCGGGCTTGATGAACGGCGTGTCGTTGTTACCGCCGTCCCACAGGATCACGTCGGCTTCCTGCTCGGCCCGGTCGAGAATCGCGGCGTAGTCGATCCCGGCGAAGACGAGGTTGCCCTCGGCTAGATGAGGCTCGTACTCCTCCCGCTCCTCGATCGTCGCGTCGGCCGCGTCGAGATCCTCGTAACGCTCGAACCGCTGAACGGCCTGCGCCGCGAGATCGCCGTAGGGCATCGGGTGGCGCAGGACGGCGACCCGCTTGCCGGATCCGCGAAGCAGCGCTGCGATGTGCCTCGTCGTCTGGCTCTTCCCGGAGCCAGTCCGCACGGCGCAGACCGCGACGACCGGCTTCGACGAGGTCAGCATCGTCTCGCGAGGCGACATCAGCCGGAAGGAGGCGCCCGCTGCAAGCGCGCGCGAGCCGATGTGCATGACGTGCTCGTGCGTGACGTCTGAATACGCGAAGACGACCTCGTCGACTTCGTGGTGCCGGATCAACTCCTCGAGCTCGTCCTCGTGGCTGATCGGGATCCCGTCCGGATAGAGCTCGCCCGCGAGCTCAGGCGGGTAGACCCGTCCCTCGATGTTCGGAATCTGCGTGGCCGTGAAGCCGACCACGTCGAACTCCTCGCGGCCGCGGTAAACGAGGTTGAAGTTGTGGAAGTCCCTCCCGGCCGCACCGGCGATCAGCACCCGTGTCCGCTGCATGCATAAAGCTTATGCAGCTACACAGGACGTAGGGGCTGGACCTTAGGTCAGGGATTCGCGGACGCGGTCGGCGACCGCTTCCATCTCGAGCTTTGCGCCCGTGACCTCTTCCAAGAGCTCGTCCGCGGTCGGGCGCTGGCCCTCGGCCCACAGCTCGCGCAGGAGCGAGCCCGCTTCGCGCGAGGTGAACCAGTCCGTGCCGAAGCGCTCGCGCAGGTGGTCGCGCAACTGCGCCTCGAACGCCCAGGAGCGCAGGTACGAGTAGACGTAGAAGCCGTCGTCGATGTCCGCCAGGTAGTTCGCCGGGCTCGGCTCGATCTTGAGCGCGTCGCCCAGAAGCTCGACGTAGCGCTTCGACATCTCCTCCGCGGCGCCGTTCGCGTGGAACTCGAGCTCGTAGAGCAGCTTCGCCGAGTAGCGGCGCACGAAGAAGAGCAGCCACATCATCCCCTCGGCCGCGTACTCGTCGGGCCGCGGGAAGTCGAGCCGGCGCGTCAGCCAGGCGGGCTCGTCCGTCCAGTGCTGGAGCAGCATCGCCCAGCCCTCGGTGACCGCCGAGTCGCCGAGTCGCTTCTCCTCCATCCGCAGGTCTCGCGAGGTGTTCGCGTAATGCTCCGTGTGCCCGGCCTCGTGGAAGAACGCGCGCCAGTCGTCGGCGCCGCCGATCGGCTGGATCACGAGCATCACCT
>WNGD01008830.1_pt1 | contig 10491 bp, 12 predicted proteins | sample 5400671 | NCBI WGS metagenome assembly WNGD01 (sample SAMN13153369, study PRJNA577476) | soil metagenome | isolation source: 40 cm soil or saprolite under grassland replicate 2 | place: USA:California | collected 2016-06-15
CTGCAGACCTGAGCGCTTGCCCAGATAGCTCTCGACCTTCTCCCAGAAGTTTCCATCGCTCCTCACCTGCCGGCACCACGCGCAGATGGGAATGAGGCCCTGGAGCTGCTGGACATGCGCGAGCGATTCCTCGAGGGCGAGAATCCGGTCGGCCAGCTGCTGCTGCAGGGTGATCATGCGGACGCCCACGGTGACGCGTGCCCGCAGCTCTTCGGCCTCGAACGGCTTCGTGATGTAGTCGTCCGCCCCCGCCTCGAAAGCGGTGACCAGATCGCCGGTCTGACCTCTCGACGTCAACACCACGAGATAGGTGGGGGCCGACCCTCCTGCCTCACGGACCTTTCGACACACCTCCACGCCGGTCATCTGCGGCATCATCCAGTCCAGAATCGCGAGGGCGGGAGGGTCTTGCCCGCTCAGGATCTGCCACGCCTCGGAGCCGCTCGCCGCCGCCACCACTTCATGGCCCGACTTTCCGAGGATCTTCTCGAGGATGCGCCGGATGAGCAGGTCATCGTCCGCGATCAGGATCCTCACAGGCTCTTCCAGTCGAAGGAGCTGAGGAACGCGGCGACCTTCGTCATTTCCCGCTCGAAGGCCTCGCCGACCGCGGCCGCCCCGCCGAGCCGGCCCGCCCGGCCGAGGGTCTCGAGCTCTTCCGCCAGCGCGAGCGCCTTCTCGGCGCAGAGAACCCCGAGTGGACCCCGCAGGCTGTGCGCCGCCTGGAAGGTCTCCTGACCATCGCCCCGGCAGATCGCCGCCGTGAGGGATGCCACGCGCTCTGACAGATCTTCCTGAGGGACGAGACACGCTCCGACAGATCTTCCTGGAACGTGTGGACCAGCTCCTGGAGGAGATCCTTGTCGCCGTCGACCCGGCCGAGGGCGAGCGACATCCGCACCGGTGACTCGTCGAGCTGTCCGTCGCGCGGGGTCACTGGGCGTTCCGATCAGTTGGCGCTGCCATCTCGATCTCCCCGTCGGTAAACCCGCATGAAAGTGGATTCCCTACGGGTCGTGCACTGGCAGTGCCAATCTGCAACGTCCTGCCTTATTCAGGAGTTCGCCCGTTCTTTGGGCAGGCCATGACGGAAGGCGGCACGACCGGTGACGAGGAATGCCAGTCGGCCGCGGCGCCGGCAACGCCCTTTTCAGCGGCCCGAGAGCTAGGCGCGCGTTACGTGGGCGGAGACGGCCTGCCAGGAGCCCTTGCGGCGAGCCCAGACGTCCGTGTAGCGGCCGGCGCCGGGCTGGCCGTCGGGGCGCGCGTAGGTGGTGCGAGCGTGGATGATGGCGAAGTCGCCCATGAGACGGATGTTGACGTCGTGAGCCTGGAGGTTCGAGATCTTCACCGGCTGCGCCGTCTGCTTGAGGAAGGCTTCGCGATCGATGAGGGTGCCGTCGGGATTGGAGCACAGGAAGTCGTCCGCGAGGATCTGGTCGAAGCGGCGGACATCGCCGGCCTGCACGGAGTTGATGTAGTCGCGGTTCAGGGCCTGCAGGGTCTCGAGATCTGACCGGGACGCGGTGGTGGTTGCCATACGATCTCCCTTCCGGGCTCGTTACCGCTTGGCAGCGGGCCGGCGAATCTCCTCGATGGCCGCCGCGTAGCCCGAGCGGAGCACGGCCGTGTCCGAGGAATAGTTGACGATGGTGGCACCGAGGGCGATCATCTCACGCACGCCCTCCACGCTGTCGATGGCCATGGAAACGGCCTTGCCGTGCTTGCGCGCGGCCTCGGCCAGGCGGACGCGATAGTCGCGCAGCGCGTCCTTCTGGGCGGGCGTACCCAGCACGCCCAGGTCCTGGGCCAGGTCGGTCGGGCCGATGGTCAGCGCGTCGATGCCCGGCACCGCGGCGATCTCGTCCACCCGCTCGAAGGCCTTCTTCGTCTCGAGCATGGCCGTGACGTGCACGCGCGCGTTCGCGGATGACATGTGCTCGCCCGGCGGCGACGTGCGGTACTGCGTGTGCGGGCCGAAGCCGTACATGCCGCGCTCGCCCAGAGGGGCGTAGCGGCTGCACGCGGCCACGGCCGCCGCCTGCTCGGGCGTGTCGACCTGCGGGATGTGAAGGTTCCACACGCCCGCGTCGAGGAGCCGCGTCACCCACTCGCGATTGCCCTCGGGAGGACGCACCACCATGGGAAAGTCGAGGGCGCGCGCCAGGGTCGCCATGTCGGCGACCGTCTCCATCGAGAAGGCGGAGTGCTCCATGTCGACGCGGACGAAATCCAGGCCGGCGGCCTGGAGCAAGGTGAGCACGGCGGGCGTCCGGATCATGGTCACCCACGTGCCGATCTGCACCTCGCCGCGCTCGGCGCGGGCCCGGTAGGCATTCTCATTCATCTCTAGGACCCCCAGCTCACCCCTTCACCGCCGTCCACCGCCAGGGAGACGCCGGTGATGAAGCCAGCCTCGTCGGAGTGCAGAAAGAGCGCGGCATGGGCGACGTCCCACCCCGTGCCCATGCGGCGACGGAGCGGCACGCGGCGATCTCGAGCGGCGATGACCTCGTCCCGAGCCGTCCCCTGAGCCACCCGCGCCTCGATGGCCATGGGCGTGTTCATCAGGCCGGGCAGGATGGAGTTCGCGCGCACGCCGTAGCGCGCGTTGGCCGCGGCGAGGTTCTCCGTCAGCGCCACCACTCCCGCCTTCATCGTCTTGTAGCCCACGAGCGGATACGCGTTGCGGGCGGCCATGGAGGCGATGTTCACGATCGAGCCGCCCGTCTCGCGAAGCGCAGGCAGCCCGTGCTTGCAGACCAGCCACATGCCTTTCAGGTTGACGGCGAAGCTGCGGTCGAAGGCCTCCACGGTGAGCTCCGTGGCCACGGCGTCGCCCAGCGCGAGGCTGGCGCCCACGTTGTTGTGCAGGATGTCCAGCCGACGGAAGCGCTCCAGGGCCGCCGCGACCAGCCGGCGGGCGTCGTCTTCGCGGGTGATGTCCGCTTCGAAGGCCCAGGCCTGGCCGCCCTCGTCGCGGATCAGGTCCACGGTCTCCTGGGCCGCCTTGAGGGTGCGGTCGGCCACGATGACCTGCGCGCCTTCCCGGGCGAGCACGATGGCGGTGGCCCGCCCGTTCCCGACCGTCTGGCCAGGCGTCTGCCCGCCTCCCACCACGATGGCCGCCTTGCCCTCGACGCGCTTTGCCATGTCTGGGAAGCTACCGCGGTCGCACCAAGGTGGCAAGTCCAGCCTCGCAGGCCGCCCTTGTCAGAAACGACGCCAGAGGAGAAAATCACGCCCGTCGCGACCATCTCCGACTCGATGAGGTCATGGAACATGAGAACCGGTGCCGAGTATCGAGAGGCCTTGCGCGATGGGCGCAGGGTCTATGTCATGGGCGAAGGCCTGATCGAGGACGTGACCGTTCACCCAGCCACTCGCGCCATGGTGGACGAGCTCGCAGGCTGGTACGATCGCCACTTCGATCCGGAGTGGCGGGACATCCTCCTCGCCCCGCCCGACGCCGAGGGCAACCGCGCGCCGTGGGCGTACGCCTTGCCGAAGACCTCCGCCGATCTGCGCGCCATGGGTCGATGCTTCTCCGCGACCACCTTCCTGAGCGCGGGCAACATCACGCACACGCCCGCGTACGGCAACCTCATCGCCCTGGGCATTCTGGACGCCATTCAGCAGCGATACGTATCAAGTGAGCAGATCGCCCACATCGCGGCATACCGAGAGCTGATCGGACGGACCGGCCGATTCCTCACCTTCTCGGCGGGCGCCGCCACCATCGGCTTCCGCTTCCGTGAGGATCCGCTCGAGCGCGCCGCCGTGCGCGTCGTGCGCGAGACCGACGCGGGCCTCGTCCTGAGCGGCAAGGTGGGCATGCACACGAGCCCCGCGTATGCCGAGGACGTGTACGTCGGGGCCCACTGTGCCGTGGATCGCGGGCCGCACCGCGCCAGCTTCATCGTGCCCGTCAGCGCGCCCGGGGTCACCATCCTGTGCCGCAAGATTTCCGCTCGCCACCCCAACCCGTTCATCGCGCCGCTGAGCAGCCGCTACGACGAGCTGGACGGCCAGATGTGGCTCGAGAACGTGCTCGTGCCGTGGGAGCGGATCTTCCTCATGGATCCCTCGCCGGATGTCATGGCCTCGTGGCTCTTCTGGCATCAGCTCTATTGCTGGCTCTCGAAGGCGGAGTTCACGCTCGGGCTCGCCCTCGCCTGCGCCGACGCCATGGGACTGAAGGAGCACGAGCCCACGATCGAGTACCTCGTCGATCTGATCGTCGACGTGCAGACGGTCCGCACCTGCCAGACGGCGGCCGAGCTCGACCCTGAGGTAACGGCCGAGGGCTACTGCATCCCCGGCCGGGGTCACATCGCGGCGGGCAGCATCGCGATGCAGAAGGCGCGGCAGCGCATGGCCGAGATCCTTCGCATTCTTCCGGGCTCCTCCCTCGTGGTCGCGCCGTCGGACAAGGACCTGACGGCGCCCGAGGTCGGGGCGGGGCTCGAGGAGTCGTTCAGCGGGGGCGGCTATACGGCGCTCCAGCGCTCGGCCCTGCTCCAGATGGCCTCTGACCACATCGCGTCCGCCCTGGACGGCCGCGAGTCCGCTTTCGAGCTCCACGCCAACGGCGGCATCCCCGCCTGGCGGGGGCGGCTCCGACGCTACTTCAGTCGCTACAACGACCTGGCCAACGCCGTCCTGCGCTCGCTGAGCCTGGACATGCCGGAGGTCAACTTCGACAGCATCCGCGCCATTCCCCTCGCTCCGCGGCGACCAGTCACTCCGCCGCCCGGGGCTGGTGATCGGCGACCCGGTTAGCACCCAAGCTGCTACACTACGCGGCGGCCGCCGATCTTCGTCGCGCCGCGAAAGGGGACCCGCATGAGGAATGTGAGAGCATCGCTGCTCGTTGTTGTTCTGACCGGCCTCGCCATGGCGGCAGCCCAGCCCGCCCTCGCCCAGACGACCACGCTCACGATGTCGTCGTGGGTGTCGCCTCAGCATCACCTGACCGGCGTCGTGCTGCAGGGTTGGGCGAACGAGGTCGAGAAGGCCACCAGCGGGCGCGTGAAGCTCCAGATGCTTCCCAAGCATCCCTCCGCGCCTCCCGGCACCTTCGACGCCGTGCGGGACGGCCTCGTGGACGTGTCCTACGTCACCGCGAGCTATACGCCGGCGCGCCACATCCTGCCCCTGATGGCGGAGCTGCCCGGAGCCGGCGAGACCGCGCTCATCAACTCCGTGGCCTACTCGCGGATCCACTGGAAGCACTTCGACAAGGTCGGCGAGTACAAGGGCGTGAAGCTCCTCGGAGTCTTCACGCACGGGCCCGGGCAGATGTTCACCAAGCGGTCGGTCGCCGGCATCAACGACATCCAGGGTCTCAAGATCCGCACGGGCGGTGGCGTCGCGGAGGCGGTGGCCAAGGCCCTGGGCACCTCCGCCTTCGTGAAGCCCGCGCCCGAGTCCTACGAGCTGCTCAGCTCCGGCGTCGCCGACGGCGTGTTCTTCCCACTGGAGTCCATCGTCTCGTTCAAGCTCGAGACCGTGCTCGAACAGGCCACGCTCTTCCCGGGCGGGATGTACAGCTCGGCCTTCGGCTTCTTCATGAACGAGGACAAGTGGAACAAGCTGCCCAAGCAGGATCAGGAGGCGATCGCGAAGCTCTCCGGCGAGCACATCGCGCGGCTGGCCGGCGCCTCCTGGGACGAGGCCGACCGGAAGGGCATGGAGGCGCTGAAGAAGTCCGGCGTGAAGATCGTCAACGCCAATCCCGCCTTCGTGGCCGAAGTGCAGAAGCGCTCCGCTCCCATCATCGACGACTGGATCACCAAGGCCAAGGCCAAGGGCGTGGATGCCCCCAAGATCCTCGCGGAGTTCCGTGACGAGCTGAAGAAGGTCGCCGCGGGCAAGTGACCACGTCCGAGAAGCACTGGAAGGGGAACGCCGACGCCCTCCTGGGTGTAGTCGCGTCGGCGATCCTCCTGGCCATGATGCTCCTCACGGTGGTCGACGTGGTGGCGCGCTACGTCTTCAGCCGGCCGCTGCGGGGCGCCTTCGAGATCACCGAGCTCATGCTGCTCGTGCTGATCTTCGCGGGGCTCCCCCTCGTCTCCTTCGCCGACGAGCACGCCGTCATGGACTTCATCGACCGCCTGCTCGGTCCCCGCGGGCAAGGCTGGCTCGAGCGCGCCGTCCAGCTCGTGAACGCCGGCTTCATGTTCCTCCTCACCTGGCTGGTGTGGCGCAAGGCCGACCGGATCTGGGCCTATCGGGACGCCACCGACGTGCTCCGCATCGTGTACGGCCCCTTCGTGTACTTCATGGCGGTGACCCTGGCCCTGGCCTGCGTGATCCACCTGTACAAGGTCGTCGAGCGCCGGTGATTCGAGAGAGCGGCCGGTGATCGAGGGGCTGGTCGGCCTCGTCGTCATGATGCTGCTCTGCTGTCTGCGCGTGCCCATCTCGTTTGCCATGGCCATCGTGGGCTTCGTGGGCTACGCGTACATGCGCGACTGGAACTGGGCGGTGGCCGCCGCCACCGTGCAGACCAAGATGTACGAGACGGGACGCAACTACACCCTGTCCGTGGTGCCCCTCTTCATCCTGATGGGCAACTTCGTCACGCGCGCGGGCATGTCGCAGGAGCTGTTTCGCGCCGCCTACGCCTTCATCGGCCACCTGCGGGGCGGGCTGGCCATGGCCACCGTCTGGGCCTCCGCCGGCTTCGGTGGCATCTGCGGCTCCTCCATCGCCACCGCGGCCACCTTCGCGAAGGTGGCGTATCCGTCCATGAAGCGCTTCGGCTACTCGGACCGACTCGCCGCCGGTGTGGTCGCGGGCGGCGGCACCCTCGGGATCATGATTCCCCCCTCGACCATCATGGTCATTTACGGCGTCTTCACGGAGACCAACATCGGCAAGCTGTTCGCCGCGGGGATCCTGCCCGGGATCCTCGGGGCCATCCTGCTCTGCGGCGCCGTCCAGTACATGACGTGGCGGGATCCCCGCTCCGGTCCGCCGGGAGAGCGCTCGAGCTGGCGCGAGCGCCTGCTCGCCCTCAAGGACGTGTGGGCGGTAGCCGTCCTCTTCTTCTTCGTGATGGGCGGCATCTACATCGGCTTCTTCACCGCCACCGAGGGCGCGGCCATGGGCGCCTTCGGAGCCATGCTCTTCGCCCTCTCCCGCCGCGCCCTCACCTGGCGGACGCTCTACGCGGCGCTCCTGGAGAGCGCGCGCACCACCTCCATGCTGTTCATGATCCTGATCGGCGCCCTGATCTTCGCGGAGTTCGTGAACATCACGACCATGCCGAACGATCTCAAGGCCTGGGTGACGCGCTTCAACGTCAGCCCTACCATGGTGGTGGCGGCCATCTGCGCGGTCTACGTCGTCCTCGGCACCGCCATGGAGGAGCTGTCGATGATCCTCCTCACCATCCCCGTCTTCTTTCCCGTGATCGTGCACCTGGGCTTCGATCCCATCTGGTTCGGCATCATCATCGTGTGCGTGGTCGAGATCGGCCTCATCAGCCCGCCCGTGGGCATGAACATGTTCGTGCTCCGAACCCTGATCCCCGAGGTGAGCACGGCAACCGTCTTCAGCGGCGTCCTGCCCTTCATGTGGGCCGACGTGATCCGCCTCGCCATCCTCGTCGCCTTCCCCATCATCTCCCTCTGGCTCCCCAGCATGATGCGCTGACCGGGGTCAGGTCTCACATTCCAACATCAATAGGAGCCGTTTACCCGCGGCGATCGGTCAATGTAGGAATGTGAGACCTGACCCCCGGCGTTGCGGGGGTGGGCGGCCGCGGTATAGACTCGGCGCGGCCATTCACACCTCAACGGAGAGGAGAACGACCATGCCACGTGCCCTCCTTGCAGTCGTCCTCGCCGCAGTATTCGGTCTGACATGGGTGCCCGCCGCCGCGGCGCAAACCTGGACCGTGCCGACCGAGAGCCAGCGCTGCCCGTCGAAGTGGGGAGCGGGCGACGAGCGCGGCTCGGGCAACCACATGAAGCCCGCAAGCGTGATGCGGGCCAAAGAGCTCATCAAGACGGGCGAGGTCATCGAGATCGCCCACGTGATGAACGACAAGATGCCGCTCTTCGGCACGCGACGCTTCGACGTGCACGTGAAGCGCACGTTCATGAACGACTTCTCCAACCGCCGCGGTAGCAACGAGGAGCTCGTCGTCTCGGAGATCGGCCAGGTCGGCACCCAGTTCGACGGCTTCGCGCACCAGTCGCACGAGGACAGCCACTACAACTGCTTCAAGACCGGCGCCATCTCGACTCGCGGCGGCTTCACCAAGCTCGGCATCGAGAAGGTGGGCACCCTCATGACCCGCGGCGTGCTCATCGACATCGCGGCGCTCAAGGGCGTGGACACCCTCCCCGACACCTACGAGATCACCGCCAAGGACCTGCAGGACGCCCTGGCGCGCCAGCGGATCACGCTGCAGGCGGGCGACGCGGTGCTCATCAACACGGGCTGGAACAAGCTGTGGGCCAAGGACAACGCGCGGTACGTGAAGAGCTGCCCGGGCATCGGCGTCGGGGCGGCGGAGTGGCTGGCCAAGCAGGACCCGATGCTGGTGGGCGCCGACAACTGGCCGGTCGAGGTGGCGCCGAATCCGGATCCGAAGCTCTCGCTGCCCGTGCATCAGGTCCTGCTCGTGGTCAACGGCATCCACCTGCTCGAGAACCTGAAGCTCGACGAGCTGGCGGCGAAGCAGATCTACGAGTTTGCCTTCGTGATGCAGCCGATGAAGGCCCAGGGCTTCACGGGCTCCACGGTCGCTCCCGTCGCCATCCGCTAGTCACTCCGGTCACCCTCAGTCTGAGCACTGGCACTGGGGCAAGTTGCGAGCCAGACGAGGCGCGAGCGGGTCGGCAGCCCGAGGCGTACTTTGATGTACGTTGAGGGCTTGCCGGCCCGCTCGCAACGTGGCCTTTCGAGTTGAGCAGCGCAGCTGCGAGGCGAGGGCTGAGTCAGTATGGCGAAGCAAATTGGCCCAGTGCCCTAGAGCTGGAAGGTCTTGACGTAGATGCCGGGTGACCCCTGGGCGTGGCGCATGTGCGGGCGGATCTTCTGGGTCACGGGTGAGGCGTCGCGCTGGGCGAGCCAGGGCGCGCTCTCCGAGACCCTGGGATGCTCGAACTCGTAGAGGGTGAGATAGGTGGGCGTGCCGACCACGGCTCGATAGCGGCGGCCGCGGATCACGCCGGGCACCTTCTCGTAGTTGGGCACGTAGATGGTGTTGTACCAGTCGTTGAACTCCGCGTCGACCTCGGGCGGCACGTCCATGCGTCCGATCTGCAGTGACGGCGCCATGCCGCTCTCGGCCACGCTGGGGGGCAGCGTCTTCGGATGGATCATGGCGTAGACGTTGCGGATGAACGTGGTCCCGATGACCTCGGGCGAGCAGCGCTTGGTCCACGGCGTGGGATTGGCCTGCACCTTCTTGTAGGCGGGGCTCTCGAGCACGGCCGGGCTCTCGAGCTCGTAGACGGCGAGGTGCTTGGGTCCCCCCTTCACCGCCTCGTAGCGGGCGCCGCTCAGGAAGCCCGGCACGGCGAGGCGCTCCTTCAGATGCTCCTCGTTGTACCACTGGTTGAACTCGGCTTCCTTGTCCGCCGGGACGTCCGTCCACACCATCAGGAGTCCGGTGCCCTTCTTGGCCATGTGTGGTCTCTCCTTTGAGGAGCCCCTCAGGGATCAAAAGCGCGATGGCGCTCTTCTACTCCGGCCCCTCGAGCGTGTCAACGGCCCTCCGTGGAGATCGCGGCGAGCGCGGGCCGGCGCAGCAGGGTGACGGCGAGGGGGCCGAGCACCAGGGCCGCGCCCAGCGTGTTGAGGATGGTAAAGCCCCACAGGCCGAGGATCATGCCGCCCGCCGCGGATCCGAAGGCGCCCATCAGTCCCATGGCGAGATCGGCGAGCCCCTGCGTGGGCGCCCGCTCCGCGGGTGACAGCGCATCCGTCAGGAGCGCGCTGCCCGCCACGCCGCCCGAAACGATCGCAGAGCCAGCCCGAGAGCGGCGAGGTCACGTACATGCCGGCCAGGTGAAGGGACACCGCCACCCCGATCGTCTGCACGTTGTGCCCCTGGTCATGGAGATAGACGGGCGAGGTCGACGTCGTGCTGATCATGACGAACTGGCTGATGGAGAGCGTGGCGAGGGCGATCTGAACGCGAACGTCCGCGAAGATCTCACCGGCTCGGCGGGCGACACCAACCGGGCGACCCGCGTCCATGCGCTCCTGGTACTGGCGCGCGACGACCAGCGGATCCGGCCGCAGGAAGACCTCGATCACGAGCGCGGCCACCGCGAAGCCCGCGATGCTGACGAGAAACGCGCTGGCCGTCTCCGGCACGCCCAGGAGCGCGCCGACTCGAAGGGTCGGGCTCATCAGCATCGGTCCCATGATCGAGCCGATGGTCGAGCCTCCGACGATGAGCCCCATGGCGCGGCCGCGCTCGGTTCCTCCGCTCACGTCGGCGGCGGCGTAGCGAGCGAGGAG
>WNGD01007230.1_pt1 | contig 10490 bp, 9 predicted proteins | sample 5400671 | NCBI WGS metagenome assembly WNGD01 (sample SAMN13153369, study PRJNA577476) | soil metagenome | isolation source: 40 cm soil or saprolite under grassland replicate 2 | place: USA:California | collected 2016-06-15
CTCGAGGCCGCCGAGGACGCTCTGGTCTGAGAACCACCGGACCGGCTGCTTGCGGGGGGGCGAAATCGGCGACAGCTTCACGATCCCAGCGCCCTCGAGTCCATCCTCAGCTCCGCGGAGTCCCCAATGCCCAGACACGTCCTGCGATTTACCCTCGTCACCGGCGCGATCGTCGCGGCTGCATGCGTCGAGTACGCCCCGATCAGCCCCACGGCAAGCACGGCCAGCATGCCGACGGCCGGCAGTCCCACGCTGCAGCTCGTCGCTCCACCTGCGAACGCCAAGTCCTACGTCATCAACTTCACCGGTACACAGCTCCCTGCTGATCTCAATGCGCAGGTGGCGGCGGCCGGCGGTGCGGTGACGACCAGCTTTACCCAGATCGGCGTGGCCCTCGCGTCCTCCAGTGACGCCGACTTCGCGGTGCGCGCCGGCAAGATCAAGGGCGTGGCGACGGTAGATGAGGACATCGACGTGCAGTGGGTCAAGCCGGATCGCGTCATGGACGCGGGTGACGTGTCCGAAGCAGTCTCCGTGACTCCCAACGCCTCGTTCGGCAATGCCGAGACCTTCCGCCGGATTCAGTGGGCGCCTGACGCGGTGCATGCGCCTGCAGCGTGGGACGTCGGTGCCCGCGGCGCCGGTGCGCGCGTCGCCGTGCTCGACGGCGGCATCCGCAGCACTCATATCGACATCGCGCCGCGCCTCGACGTCGCGCACTCGGTCTCGTTCGTCGCGGGCCAGCCGTTCAACTTCGACCAGGCGCGCGACACACTCGGCGTCTGCCATCTGAACGACACGTTCTGGCACGCCACGCACGTCGCCGGAATCATCGCCGCGCCGGCGTCGACCAACACTCCGTTCCCGAACCTCGGGACCGTCGGCATCGCGCCCGAGGCGACCATCATCGGCGTCAAAGTGCTGCACTGCGGCAGCGGCTCGTTCGGGGCGGTGATCGCGGGCATCATCTACGCCGCCACCCCGATCAGCGAAGGCGGTGCCGGCGCCGACGTCATCAACATGAGCCTCGGCGCGCTGTTCCCGCGCCAGGGACGCGGCGCGGCGCAGCTCGCCGTGGCCCTCGGCAAAGCGACGACCTACGCGTATCAGCGTGGCGTCACGGTCGTCGCGGCTCTCGGGAATGACGCCGCCGATCTGGATCACACCGCCAACCTGATTTTTGTCCCGGCGATGTCGCCGCATGTGATCGCCGTCTCCGCGACCGCGCCGCTCGGCTTCGCTCTCGGCGCGACGAACTACGACCGGCCTGCGTCGTACACGAACTTCGGCCAGTCGGCGGTCGGGTTCGCCGGCCCGGGCGGTGACTTCGCGCTCCCCGGCAACGACGTCTGCACCTATCAACGCAACCCGAGCGGCTCCAGCCTCCAGTTCTGCTGGGTGCTCGACATGGTGATTGCGCCATGCCGTGGCTCGGGCGCCAGCATCAGCAGCTATTGCTGGGCGGCGGGCACCAGCATGGCGACGCCGGCGGTCTCCGGTGTCGCGGCGCTCATCATCGGGAGGTTTGGCCGCGTCGGACCAGCCGAAGTCGAGCGGCGCCTCCGTCAGTCGGCGGACGATCTCGGCAAGCCGGGCAACGACGACTTCTATGGTGGAGGACGAGTCAACGCGCTGAGAGCAGTCCAGTAGTTCTCGTGCTTCTGGGCAAACGGGCTCGCCACGCGGCGGGCCCGTTTGTCTTAGGCGGCTACCGACTCTCGCCTGGCGCCGCGTACATCGAGGATCATCCGGCCCGCCGTCGCGCCGAGAATGACGGCTCCGCCCACCAGCGTCGCCGGACCGGGGGTTTCACCGTGGACGAGCCAGGCCCAGATCGGATTCAGAACCGGCTCGATAAGAAGGAAGAGGCCGACCTCGAGCGCCCGCACTTGCGGCACCGCGCGGGCCAGGAAGAGATACGGGATGCCGAGCTGGCAGACACCGAGAAAGACGACCACGGCCCAGTCGGCCGGCCGCCCCGCGCTGAGCGGTTGCGCCATCACCAGCGCGAAGATCCCCGCCGTGACGTTCCCCGACACTGCCGCCGCGGCGACTGACGCGCCACGCGCCGCGAGCCAGCGGTACCCCATCACCGTGAAGGCCCAGGTCACGGCGCAGATCGCGGCCAGCACGTTGCCCAACGCCGGATTCGGCGCCGTCGCCGACGGCCGGTCCATCCCGAGAAAGAACAGCCCCAGTCCTGCCCCATGACGGCCATCTGCATGATGTCGCGCCGCGTCGCATGTTCGCCCAGGAGCAGCGGGGCCAGCAGCAGGATGAACAGCGGGCTCGTGGACTGCAGGAAAATCGTGCTGGCTGCCGTCGTGTGCTTGTTCGCCTGCACGTACAGCAGCGTCGTCGCCGCATACGCAAAGCCCACCACGATGGTCCGCCAGCTCCAGCCGCGGCGCGCCTCGGGGAGCAGGATCAGGATTGTCAGCATCGCGAGCGCGGCGCGGCAGGCGGCGAGCTGCCACGCCCCGAAGCTGCACCACTTGATCGCCGCGCCGCCGCTCGAGAACAGCACGGCAGCCAGAATGATTTTGGACCTGGGGCTCATGGTGGCGTGGAATATATTACCAGCCATGGAAGTGCAGATCTTCGGTGTGAAAAAGAGCTCCGACACGCGTGCGGCGCTGCGCTTTTTCGCCGAGCGCCGCATCAAGGTCCATTTCGTCGACCTGAACGAGCGCGCCGCGGCGGTGGGCGAGCTGCGCCGCTTCGCCCAAAAGTTCGGGATTCAGGCGCTCGTCGACTCGGGCTCGCGCCGCTACGCCGAGCTGGGGCTGCGCCCGGGAGTCCTCAGCGAGGAGCGCTGGCTGGAGAAGCTCAGCATCGAGCCGCTGCTGCTGCGGATGCCGCTGGTGCGCCACCAGCAGCAGCTCACGATCGGGGCCGCACCGGAGACCTGGGACGCGTGGTACGCTGCTGCCAAGTCCTGACCCTCGCCCTGTGCGCCGCCTGCGCGACCACCCCCCCCGGTGCTCGTGTGACCACTGACGACTTCCGGTTCGTCGATTCGCTGTTCGCAGCGTACACGGGCTCCGACGTCCCCGGCGCCAGCGTCGTGGTGATCCGCGACGGCAAAGTGATCGTCCGTCGCGCCTACGGGATGGCGGATCTCGAGCGGCGCGTCAGCGCTGTACCCGAAACCGACTACCGCCTTGCCTCGGTCTCCAAGCAATTCACTGCGATGGCGGTGATGCTGCTCGCCAAGGACGGCAAGCTGCGCTACGACCAGCCAGTGCGCGACTTCCTGCCCGAGCTGCCTGCGGCCACACGCGCCGTCACGGTGCGACACGTGCTCAACCACACGTCGGGACTCTGGGACTACGAAGACCTGGTTCCCGAATCACGCACGACCCAGCTCGACGACCGTGATGTGGTGGCGCTGCTCGGGTCCAAGGACTCGCTCTATTTCTCGGCGGGCAGCGAGTATCGCTATAGCAACTCCGGTTACGTCCTGCTTGGCATGATCGTCGCCAGGGTGTCTGGTATGACGCTCCCTCAGTTTCTGCGCGCGCGGATCTTCGAGCCGCTCGGGATGCAGGCCTCGGTCGCACACGTGGAAGGATCGGATACCGTCGCGCGGCGCGCGTTCGGGTACTCCCCCAGCGGCGGGACGTTCGTGCAGACCGATCAGAGCGTCACAAGCGCGACGCTGGGCGACGGCGGCATCTACACGAACATGGACGACATGACGCGCTGGGATCAGGCGTTAGAGCGAAACACGCTGGTCGACTCGGCGACGATGCGCTTGGCGACGACACCGCCACAATTGCCCGCCGGCGCCGCGACAGAGTACGGGTTCGGCTGGTTTATCGACCGCTATCGGGGAGAGAGACGCTGGCGGCATACAGGCGAGACGAGTGGCTTTCGGAACGCGATTCTCCGCTTCCCCGAGCGCCGGCTCACGATCGTGATTCTCACGAATCGCTCCAGCGGTGAGCCCCAAGCCATCGCCGAGAGAATCGCCGATCGGGTCCTGTTCACGCCCTAGTCCCGAGCCCCAAACCCCGAGTCCCGATTACCGCTCGATCCGGTAGCCGAATGTCCGCACGGTGACGATATGCCGCGGGTGGGCCGGATCATGCTCGAGCTTGCGGCGCAGCATCGCGACGTGCGTGTCCACCGTCCGGCTCATCACGTCCTCGGCGTAGCCCCACACTTCCTGGAGCAGCTCGAGGCGGCTCACCACGCGCCCACCGCGCTTGAGCAGCGCGACGAGCAGCGCGTATTCCTTGGGCCGGAGCTCTGCTGTCTGCCCGGCGCGCCGCACCTGATGGCGCGCGAAGTCGACCGTGACATCCCCAAAGCCGTGCAGCACCGGATCAGCGGCGCCCCCGTCCCCTTCGCGCCTGATCCATTCGAGAAAATCGGCGGCCCGCTTGACGGTGGCGACGATGCGCTCGTCATCGAAGGGCTTGAGCAGGTAGTCGAACGCCTGAATCTCGAACGCCCGCACCGCGTGCTCGTCGAAGGCGGTGACGAAGATGATCGCCGCCGGGCGCTCCTCATTCGCGGCCGCCGCCACGGCGAAGCCGTCGAGGTCGGGCATCTGGATGTCGAGGAACACGAGGTCGGGGGGGGGCGTGCCGCGCCGCAGCAGCTCGACGGCGTCGCGCCCATTGGCACACTCGTCGATCCGCGTGACGGTGCTGATCTGCTGCAGCACGCCGCGCAGCCGCCGCCGGGCCGGCGCTTCGTCGTCAACGATGATCGCGCGCATGATCGGAGAACGGGATGTCGATCGTCGCGACGGCGCCGCCGGTCGCGGGAGGCGGTGCGTTGGTCAGCTCGAAGCGGTGACTGGGACCGTACAGCTCGACGAGCCGCGCCCGCGTATTCGCGAGGCCGAGTCCGCCCCAGCCTCCACCGTTGCTCGTGCGGCTGCGGTCAGCCTGCACGCCGGGTCCGTTGTCACGCACCTGCAGGTGCAGGCGGTCGCCTTCCCGCGTGGCGGCGATCTCGATTTCCGCGACCTGGCCGTTGGGGACGATCCCGTGCCTGATCGCGTTCTCCACGAGCGGCTGCAGCAACAGCGTGGGGACCACGGCGGCCGCGGCGTGCGGATCGACGCGGAACGTCACGCGCAACCGATCACCGAAGCGAGCTTCCTGGATGGCGACATAGTGGTCCAGCAGCTCGAGCTCCTCCTCGAGTCTGACGAGGGGACCGCGTTCGGGGTTGAACGATTGCCTGAGTAGCTCGGACAGCCGGGTGATCATCCGGTTCGCCTGCTTCGGATCCTCCAGCACGAACGCCGAGATCGTGTGGAGGGTGTTGAAGAGGAAGTGCGGCTGCAGCTGTCCCACGAGCGCATCGAGCCGAGCCTGGACGAGCTGCATCTCCAGCCGCTGGGCGCGCCAGGCGTGATAGAGTCCCGCGATCATCGCGTAGACCAGCAGATTGAAGGTCCACCATATCGCGATGCCGTCCGAAACGCCGCTCAGGACCGTATGCGGCGTGCGCCACTCGCCGAGCGCCCATTTCATGCCGCCTTCGAACCCCGCACAGGCGACCGCGATCGCGACGGCCATCGGGACGTGCGCCGTAATGAGCAGCGCCGGCCGGCGAATGTGTACCACCGCCCACGCGGCGATGGCGCACACCGGGGCGGTAAACAGCGCCCAGGTCCACCATCCCGTGAACTGCCACGCGAGAATCCAGCCCCAGGGACGAGGCTCGGCGTCAGCGATGGTCTGAAAATGCATCTGGATGGAGAACAGCAACGCCACCGCCGACCAGGCGCCGAATACGATGAATGCCCGCTTCATGAGCCTCATTGTAGCATGGTACGAAACAGTCGGCCGAGGCGTGGGCGGGTCGTGGTCAGAATCGTGTGAATTTCACACGGCCGTAACGCGCCGCCTCTACGCTGGCGGCGTCCGTGCGCTCAGATTGGTGCCCGGAGGTAATCCATGCGACACCTGCTGCTCGGCATCACGCTACTCATGACTGCCGGCGATCGAACCGCGAATCGGGACGCCCTGCTCGCCGCCGACCGCGCGCTCTCCGACAAAACCGCATCGCTTGGCATGGTGCAGGGCTTTGTGCCGGTGCTGGACCACGGCGCGGCCTACCTGTATCCCGGCGCGCCGCTGCTTCGCGGCAGCGATCGCATTCGATCGTTTCTCGAGAGTACCGACTCGATCCTACAACAGACCTGGGCGCCGGTCTTCGCCGACGTTTCCGCGGACGGCCGTCTGGGCTACTCGTATGGCTGGACGCGCTCGAGCGGAGCGCGAGGCAAATACCTCGCGTGTTGGCAGAAGACACACGATGGGTGGCGGCTCGCGGCGTTTGCGAGTTCGCGCCCCGTCCCCGGGCCCGACTCGGTTGCCCTTCCGCCCTCCCAGCCGGTCAACGGCGCGCTCAGCGCCCAGGTGCGCGGCCGTGCCGATTCGCATGAGCTGATGCAGGCAGACTCGTCCTTCGCGGCGCTGTCGGCGGCGAGCGGCGCGAAGACCGCGTTCCTTGCTTTCGCGGCGGAGGATGCCATCTCGTTCGGCGGTGGCGCGCAGCTCACGGCAGGCCGGGAGGCGATTGGCGCGAGCTTCGACGGCTTCCCGGCGGGTGCCGTGCTCGAGTGGTGGCCGATCGCGGCGCAGATTGCGCCGTCGGGGGATCTCGGCTGCACGGTGGGCGAGGCCAGGATTTCCACTCTGAACCACTACAGCAAGTATCTCACGATCTGGCGGCGGCAGCCCGACCAGTCGTGGAAATTTGTTGCCGATGGAGGGAACGTACGGCCGGCGCCGTAGTTACCGGTATCCGGCGGCCTGCAGGCTGAACAACTCCGCGTAGAGTCCGCCACGCGCGACGAGCTCGTCGTGGCTGCCGTCGTCTGCGAGCTCGCCACCCTTGAGCACGAGAATGCGATCGGCCATCCGCACCGTCGAGAATCGGTGCGAAATCAGCACGGCCATCCGGCCCTGCGTCAGCTCCGCGAAACGCAGGAATACCTCGTACTCAGCCCGCGCGTCGAGTGCGGCGGTCGGCTCGTCGAGGATGAGGACCTGCGCGTCACGCATGTACGCACGCGCGAGCGCGACCTTCTGCCACTCGCCGCCCGACAGCTCGACGCCGTTCTCGAACCGCTTCCCGAGCATTTGGTCGAAGCCCTGCGGCACGCGCTTCGCGACGGAGTCGGCCAGGCTGCGCTTGGCAGCCTCGCGAATCCGGTCTTCGTCATTCATGGCCTCGACCTGACTGACGCCGATGTTCTCGCGCAGGATGAAATCGTAGCGCACAAAGTCTTGAAAGATGATACCGATGTTGTGTCGCAGACTGTCGAGATCATAGTCGCGCAGGTCCACACCATCGAGCAGGATTCTGCCTTCGTCAGGGTCGTACAAACGCGACAGCAGCTTGACGAGCGTTGTTTTGCCCGCCCCGTTCTCGCCGACCAAAGCGATCCGCTCGTGCGGCTCGAACGAAAACGTCAAATGGCGTACCGCCCAGCGCTGCGAGCCCGGGTACTGGAAGCCGACGTTCTCGAATCGGAAGCCCGTCTGCATCGGTCGCGCGACCGCCTTCGCCCCGGGTTTCGACACAACCCGCGGTCGGACCTCGAAGAACGTAAACAAATCGCTGAGATAGAGGCTCTGTTCGTAGATCGATGAGAGCGCGAGCAGCACACCCTGAATCAAGCTGCGGCTCGCCCGAAACGACCCCGCAAGAAACGTCAGCGTGCCGATCGTGAACACGCCCATCACGGTGCGATAGATGATGACGGCGTACGCGCCGTAGTAGCCGAGCGTGCCCAGCGTCACCAGCAGCGTCGAGACGATGTTGCGCTTGACGGCGAGCCGCTTGTTCTCCTCATAGAACTTGTCCGAGAGATCGGCGTACCGCCCGACCAGGAGGTTCGAAAGACCGAACAGTTTGACTTCCTTCGCCGATTCATTCGAGGCGCCCATGTAGCGCAAATAGTCAAGCAGCCGGCGCTCGGGCGTCCACCGGAACAACAGGGAGTAACCCAACGATGCAAAGTGCGCTTCGCCCAAGAACGCGGGCAGCACGGCTACGGTCAGCAGCAGCAGCAACCAGGGCAGCTGCACGAGCAGCACACTCGCCAGTGAAATCAGCGTGATGAGATCCTGCGCCGTTCCCAGGATCAGAGTGAACAGGCCGATGCGGCCGACCGTTTGCCGCCGCGCCCGCTCGAGGTGATCGTAGATCTCGGCGTCCTCGAACTGGGCGAGATCGAGCGTGGCGGCGTGCTGCATGAGGCGCACGCTGAGCCGATTGGCGAACAGATCGCCCAGCAGGCTCTCGAGCAACGCGGACAACCGCGCGAGTCCTTCGCCGATCACCGCGATCCCCAACTCGAGCCCGACGAGTACCGCGAGCTGCCGCCAGTCGGGCGAGCGGCCGGCATGCACGGCCGCCACGCCGGCAATCACCCCGTCGATGATGAGCTTGCCGACCCAGAGCACCGCGACGGGAATGAGGGACCGGATCGCCCGCAGGACCAGAATGGCGGCGGTGTAACCGCGGTGCGTTTGAAACACCAGGCGGAGCAGCGGCAGCACGTGCCGCAGCGCGGCGAGCCGTTCACTCCAGGTGGGCGGCGCGTCGGGACTGGCGCCGTGGGCGGCGCGCGCAGCGCGATACTGACGCCGTTTTCCCATGGCGTTAACTTCGCTCAGACCGAGGCGTCAGACCAGACACGTGCCACTATTCCTGATAGCAACCGCTTGTATGCTCACCATGCAAGCTCCCAGCGCGAGCCTCACCGCGCGTGATTCCGCCTTCCATGCGCTGAATCGCCTCGCGTACGGCGCGCGCCCCGGTGAAGCCGACAGCGTCGCCCGGATCGGCGTGATGCGCTGGATCGAGCGCCAGCTCGACGCCGGCCATGTGCCCGATCCACGGCTCGCCGCGCGGGAGCGGGAATTCAAGATCCTCGACTACGATCGTGCCGATCTCGCCGGCCGCTATCGCGACGCGGTCCGCGAGCGCCAGCGCCTGCAGCGAGAAGCCGCGGCGAGTGGCGACTCGATGCGTGTCCGCGGCTCGGCTCCCATGCGCGAGTTTCGCGAGCTGGGCGGTGAGCTGCAGCAGCTCGCGATCGTTCGGGCCGCGCTCTCCGAACGCCAGTTGCGCGAAGTCATGGTGGATTTCTGGACCAATCACTTCAACGTCTTTGTGGGCAAGGGCGCCGACCGCTTCCTGCTGCCGTCCTATATAGAGGAAACAATCCGGCCGCGGGCGCTCGGGAACTTCGAGGACCTGCTCATCGCGACCGCCAGGAGCCCCGCCATGTTGTTCTACCTGGACAATGCGCAAAGCGTCGCGCCGGGGTCTTCACGCCCGTTCCCCCTCTCCGCAATGCGGAGAGGGGGCCAGGGGGTGAGGTCCCAGCCGACGGGCATCAACGAGAACTACGCGCGCGAGCTGCTCGAGCTGCACACGCTCGGCGTCGATGGCGGCTACACGCAACAGGACGTCATCAACGTCGCGCGCATCTTCACCGGCTGGAGCATCGAGCGGCCGGAGCGCGGCGCGGGATTCGTCTACCACGACTGGGCCCACGATCAGGGTGACAAGGTCGTGCTGGGCCAAAAGTTCCAGAGTGATGGTGAGGATGAAGGAGTACGGCTGCTCAAGGTTCTCGCCAACGAGCACGCCACCATGCACCACGTCAGCGCCAAATTGTGCGCACGCTTCGTCGCCGACGAGCCGCCCGACGGCTGCATCGATGCCGCGGTCGCCGCGTGGCAACAGAGCCGTGGCGACATTCGCACCGTGCTGCGTGCGATCTTCACCTCTCCGGACTTCTGGTCGGCGCAGGCGGTGCGCTCCAAGGTCAAGACGCCGTTCGAGTTCGTCGTGAGCGCGGTGCGCGCCACGGGCGTGGAGCCCGACGATACGCCGCGGCTCGCGCAGCTCGTCGCCCGGCTCGGCGAACCGCTGTACCAGCAGCCGGCCCCGACCGGCTATGCGGAGACCGAGGAGCACTGGGTGAACAGCGGCGCGCTGCTCGCGCGCATGAACGCAGCGATGATGATCGCCAAGGACTGCGCGACCATTCCGAACATCGACGACCACGCCCAGCTCGTAGACGTCATCGATCAGAAACTCCTTGCGGGGACGATGTCCGCGCACACCAAGAGCGTCATCCTCGAGCAAATCGCCGATCTCACCGATCCGGGGCAGGCGCGGGTCATGGCCGTCGGCTTAGCTCTAGGCGGACCGGAGTTTCAAAAGCAATGACGATCTCGAGACGCGTCTTCGTGAAAGCCGGCGGCCTGGCCCTTGTAAGCGTAGGTCTCGAGCCGCTGTTCTTGGAGCGGGCCGCGTACGCCCTTCGCCGCCCCTTCGCCGCCCCTCGCCGCCCGATTTTAGTCTGCCTCTTCCAGCGCGGCGCCGTCGACGGGTTGAACATGATCGTCCCCCACGGTGAGGCGGCGTATTACCAGGAGCGCCCGCGCATTGCGGTGCCCGCCACCGAGGTCGTGGATCTCGATGGTCACTTTGGCCTG
>WNGD01007231.1_pt1 | contig 10489 bp, 9 predicted proteins | sample 5400671 | NCBI WGS metagenome assembly WNGD01 (sample SAMN13153369, study PRJNA577476) | soil metagenome | isolation source: 40 cm soil or saprolite under grassland replicate 2 | place: USA:California | collected 2016-06-15
CGTTCCGCTACTTCGTCGCCAGCGGCGGCCTGATGTCCTATGGGATTGAGCTGCTCGAGACATACCGGCAGGCAGCGGCCTATGTCGATCGCATCCTCAAGGGCGAGAAGCCGGCCGATCTACCGGTGCAACAGCCGACCAAGTACGAGACGGTGATCAATCTGAAGACCGCACGGGCGCTCGGCCTCGACGTGCCGCCGACGCTGCTCGCGCGCGCCGACGAGGTGATCGAGTGAACCGCCGCGCGTTAATCGGGCTGCTCGGCGGCGTGGCGACGGTGTGGCCGTTTGCGGCGCGGGCGCAGCAGCGCGAGCGCATGCGGCACATCGGCGTGCTCACGAATCTAGCCGCGGCGATGCCGTCGGCATGATTGCGAAGAAAGGTCTTGCAGCCTTGCGACGGAGGCTCCTTCTCCTCGTCATGTACTTTGCAACGGTGGTCTGCCTGACATCGAAGTCTCAGAGGATTGTGGCCATCACTGCGCCTTGAGGCCAATGATCTTGATCAATTGCTCCATGTTCTTGACCTCGTTAGCCACAAGCCTGCTCATCTCTTGCGGCGTGCTGCTGGCGACAATGTTGCCGTTTTCGGTCAACTTCGCGATCAGCTCTGGAGTATGGGCCGCCTTCACGAATTCCCGATTTAGCTTGTCGACGATGGCGGTGGGCGTTCCCGCCGGCGCCAACACGCCAGCCCAGTCGGCGACCCTGTGCGCGCCGAGCCCGGCCTCGATCAAGGTCGGAATGTCAGGCAGCGCGGGAAGCCGCGTCTCGGCGTCGACCGCGAGCGCCCGCAGCTTCTTGGCGTCCATATTCGACCGGGCGCTGTTGAAGGAGGCGAGGCTGAAATCCACGCGCCCGGTGATGAGATCGGCCATCACCGGCGCGCCGCCGCGATAATGGATGGATTGAATCGGCGTGTCGGTGGCGAGCGCGATCTTGGCGGCGAGCAGATGGCCGGGGGTGCCGGCACCGGGAGACCCAAGCAGCAGGCCGCCAGGCTTCGTTTTCCCCCAGGCGAGCAGATCGGCCACGGTCTTTGCCGGGCTGTCCATGGGCACGACGAGCAGAGTCGGAAGCCGAAACGTCAAGCTGATCGGAGCAAAGCCTTTCACCGGATCGTAGGGAGCGGGCCCCATGGCCGGGACCGAGCAAAACTGCGAGCCGACCACCGACAGCAACGTGTATCCGTCCGGGGCTGCGCCCTGAACGCTGGCAGCGGCGACCGCGCCGCCGGCGACCGGACGATTTTCGATGATGATGTTCTGGTCGATATTTTTCGACACGACCGCTGCGTATTGCCGCGTGGTGACGTCGGTGATGCCGCCGGCCGCAATACCGACCAGGATGGTGATTTGCCGGTTCGGATAGTCCTGCCCCCAAGCGGGACCGGGCACACTCAGGGCGAGCGCAAGGCCGCACCAGATCAAGGAATGCCAAATCATGGTTCCCTCTCTGCGAATGATTTCGGAGTCTCTGGCTCTTTTTTGGCCGCAGGCCGGCTCAAGCCGATGCCATTGCGCGGCGGCGCTCCATTGTCGAAGCCCGCGCAGCCTTTGTCCAATCCGGACACCATATGCTCGGGGTGACCCTGGCTGTGTGAAAACGTCGCAACTTCGAAAGCAACTAAAATAGTTTTTCTCACGTCGATCGAAATTGACCGCGCTTAGGAAGTGTCGGGACCGAATCGTGATCTAAAGGAATATCCATTCTATCGGTTCTTCGAACTGCCGCGTTTTCACACGGCCAACACCCAACTCGGACATCAGCTGATGCCGTCCGCGGAATGACACGTTGTAAAATCCTTCCGTTACCTCCTGACTGATCCTCGCCAATTCGATATTCTGCAAGTCGGCTCGGGCGGGCAGGGACCGAATGCAATTCGATCAAGTGAAACGTCGCGCGTTCATCACGGTGCTCGGCAGCGCTGCGGCGTGGCCGCTCGCGGCGAAGGCGCAGCGGTGGCGCGGCCGCGTGGCCGCGCGCGGCGAGAGCGCAGCAGGCGGCAAGGGTGGCCCGAATTGGATTTTTGGGCCTTGCTTCTTGCCTCTATTTTCGCGAGCCGTGTAGAGGGCCACCTTGAAGCGCCGTTCGAGTTCCTGCACCTGAAGCGTCACGGCAGGTTGCGTTAGGTTCAGTTCCTTTGCCGCCGCAGTGAAACTGCCGCGTTCAACCACTTCGACGATTGAGGCTGCGCATGGGTATAAGTGTCGTTTATTGTTTCCATCAAAATAATAACGTTGCACCCCGATCGTTTTTTGCCAAGATATTCCCGGCCGCTCAAGCCTGCCACTGACCGCGGGAGGTCGCCAACAGCAGGTCGCGCCGAGCATGAGATGTCTTGCGGCGGGGGTTTGCATGTCCATTACGACTTACCTAGACGACTTCGATGCCGATCTCGAAACGAAGACGGTTCTGGGGGTCGCGCTCGAAAGGACTCGTGTATCCCTTGGCCTTGACAAGTTCGCCCACGGAATCATCCCCAGGCGAATCGTCGAACTTGCCAAGGCCGGCGAGCGCAATCCCGATCTCTTGTGTGAAGGCGCAATCGAGAAGTTACGCGGGCATTTGTACGGGGACTGACAGGGGAATGATCCAAGCGCCCCCCGACCCGAAACCTACCAAAAAACTGACGGCTTGCCGCTCCTGGTTTCGGGGCTTGTAGGGCGCTTTGTCACCGGCCTATCTTTCAGGCCATGCGTCCTGAGTATCTCTCCAAAAAGCTTGCCTCGCCCATTCCGACGAAAGATAGCGGCACGCTGCGCACAATTCAGCAGGGGTGCGAATACATGGCCGCGATTAGCAAGGAGCGCGAGCAACGTCGACACTGGCGGCAGGTTCGCGAGCTGATCGACCAGGAAGCCGACGTGGACGCCGTCAGCTGAAACCTCCGGATTGCGGTTTTGAAGGACGCCAAGCTTGACGTTGCGGCAATGGCGTAATGACAGTGCTGCTACTCAAACGGGCCTCGACTAACCACGTTCTGCTACCATTTGGACGGCGACGGTTCAGATGGCGAAGCCTGCCGAGGCGGGATGAGGTTATCCCACTTCCGAGCAAACCCCGTGGCTATTTCTTTGATCCTTGCGACCGCTGCTGTCGCTGTTCTGTCGGCTGCTCTCCGGGCCGCAAGGGCTGCGTCTCGCCTTCGCACCCTTTCGAACGCTTCCATCGGTGTCCTCGGTTTGACAATGCGCTCCTTCTTACGCCTGTAGCTTGGCGAAATGGGTTGCGTCTTCTCACGGGTGAACACCAATCGGCGCTCTATCTCACCGCACTCCAAACACTCCAGGGTGTGGTGCTCGAAGCTCGGGACCGGCATGGTGTCGTCTTGCACCACCTGCGTCACATACATTTCTGCCGCGCACATTAAGCATCGCATTGCAACTGCTCCCTTTCAACGCGGCGTGCGTCGTACCCATCCCTCGTGCGTTTCATTTGAGGAGGCTCGAGCGAGAGTGGCCTCGAGGCAAGCCGCTCCACCTTAGTCTCATGTTTGACTCCACAGTGCGGACACTGAAAGCGCACCAAGTTGGACCAGACGCGGGACAAGGTCGCGTCGTCAACGTGAAGCTGAAGATCAGTCGGCTGTCGGGTCTCGGGGCACCAACCAATGAGATTGCGCATCGCGTCGCCCCCAACTCTCAAGAAAAAAAGGGCAACTTCCTCGCGGCCTTTCTGCTGCTTGGTCGGCCGCACCGCGCGAGCTACACGCGGCCCGAATAAGTTGCGAATTACTGGAGCGGCGCCCCGTCGTCGCCTCTCGTTATCTATGGCTTTGATGAGACGAATTAGATCGCCCACAACTTCTATCTGATCGACGTCGCCATCTGTGATTTCCACGCCGGCGAATTGATCTTCGACCGCCATCATTAATTCGAGACGGTCGAGCCAATCGGCCCCTAGATCATGAGTGAAGTGCGCTTCATCCGTAACACGACCGACGCTGACGCCCAGATGGTTGGCAACGAGAGTGCGGACATCATTGGTGGCAAAGTCCTCTTTGATAGCCGCTGTTTGCTCGGTCGATGTCATGCTACCGATGGTCATGATAAGCCCCCCAATCGTTGATTGCGTTGGGCATGCGACCAAGCAATCCGCCCCGCAATGTGGCGCTGTGTAAAAATCTTGAGAGTGTTGCAATAGCACCACAATTGCTGACTGCGCGAGCAAGTTGCCAGCGTCGGCTGGGGGACCGGGGCACTTCGAGTGCGTCCGGGTTTGGCTCGCAATCCGCGCCTTATCTCACGAATTGTTCGGCCTAAGGCGACGGCTTGAAGCTGCTATAGGCTTCGCGCGTCTGCATTGGCCTTGGCGTGTGTTGTTTCGCGTTCCAAGTCGGAACAATGCAAGCTCGATGCCTCCACTTCGTCGCTTCCTCGGCCCAAGGCCCCACCCGTCCCCTCTGACTGCTCTGCAAGCCTGAGCCAGCGAAACCCCAACGATCGCCAGTACGTTGCTACCTCTGGTGATCTTGCCAATCTTGCTCGTCGCGCGCAGTCGATACCCTGATCCTGACAGTAACTTGCATAGGACGACATATCCCAGCCCTCCTCTTCACAGCGCAGGCTGCTCAGAAAGGCCAATTCATTCTGAGTGGAATCGGTCCATCTCATAATAAAGTCGCAGCAGCTGTTGCATAACAATCACACTGAAGGGGCAGGCGTCGGCCTCCTGGCCGGCGAAAGTTCGGTGTATCGAACCGTGTGCTGGATGTTCTTATGCCCGAGGTAGTGCTGCACCGCTCGCGTGTCGTGGCCGTCATTGGCGAGCTAAAAAATCACGGCTATTATCGGGTGGCCTTCGATCTGATGCCAGACGGTAAGCAAGCTCGGTGGATAGTGGCCTAGACGTACTGAGGCCGACGAGTCCGCTGAGCTCGGCTTCTGCCACGTGAGAGCAGGGTCCATCGTCGATCCGGCCTCACACGTAAGACTAAATGGCTACCCTGGTCAGGAGGACAACATGTCGCTCTTAACGGGTTTCAACACCTCATTGGATGAAGTGGGGCTGCTCGGGCAGGCATCGCAGGCTGCGTTTGTCGGCGGAATCATACCGCCCGGTTGGACCGTTCTGACTCCCGCGCAGCTTGGCTTGGGCTCTCAATACATGGACGGCATCTACTTCACGGATCCAACTTCAGGCGCTAGTGCCATCGTACTGCAGCAGGGCTCCAATTACATTGTGGCCTTCCGCGGCACTGACGGTCTGAGTGACACCCTACACTATCCCGAACTTCTGACAGGCACCTACATTCATCATTACGACGCCCTCCTCTACGCCTTGAGTGCGAATGCCCCGTCGGGTGCAGCTTTTGCATTCACAGGCGTGAGCCTTGGCGGCGCGGCCACCAATCTTATGGCTGATATTGCAGGTGACGCGTTCGGCGGACGGTTTGCAGCGGCCACGTTCGTCGGGTTTGCCTCGCCCATTATCAGCACGGCTGCGGGAATTCTAAACCTCGGTTTCGAAAACGATCCCGTCTACAAGGCGATCAACGGCTACGCAGACTTCCCATCGAGCTTGGACAACCTTGTGCTCGCTACAAGCGAGTACATGGCTGGCAATTACGACGGTTTCCTCCCACTCGACTATTATGCTCACTCATCCGCTCTTGGCTTCGAGGCTCTAAGTCGGCTTTCGCAATCGGTATTCTCCGACGTCATGACGCCGGATTCGGTGGTGATATTCGATGCCAACGCTGGTTTTGTACAGGATGTTACACCCGGGAGAGCGAACGCGGGCGCCTTCTACCTCGGTGAAAACGTCGCGGACAGTATTGCGGGCCGGAACGGTAACGATTTTCTCGAGGGCTTTGGCGGCAATGATACCCTCAACGGCGGCGCGGGCGACGACGCGCTCGCCGGTGGTGCTGGCGCGGACATCCTGATCGGTGGACCTGGTGCGGATCGCTACGTCTTTGACATGGCGGCGCTGTCGGACGCTTCGGTTGGCACGGTCGACCGGATCGTTGACTTCACCCTCGGGCAGGATCAGCTCGACCTCAGCCTGATCACGAGTGCCGAGCAGTCACCGACGACCCTCGTGCATGCCATCGAGGACGCGTCCAATTCATTTGCGACAGTCGAAGTGGACCGCGACGGTTCCGGAGCGAGCTACGGCTGGGCGCCGGTGGCGCGGCTCGACGGTCTGCATGCTGGCGATCTCTTTTCTGTCGTGCTGGCAGATCAGTCGGCCACACTGGGCGTCGCGACCGACTCCGCAGGCTCGCACTTCGGACCGGCTACTCTCGGCATATCGGCCTTCGGTCCGGGCGCCGGCGGCTGGAGCAGCGATGACACCTACCCGCGTGAGGTGGCGGACGTGAATGGCGACGGAATGGCCGACATCGTGGGATTCGCCCAAAACGGCGTTTGGGTGTCTTTGGCGACCGGACAGGGGAATTTCGCCCAACCTACCTTCGAGCTTTCCGCATTTGGCGTGACTGCCGGCGGCTGGAGCAGCGATGACACCTACCCGCGCAAGGTGGCGGACGTGAATGGCGACGGAATGGCGGATATCGTCGGTTTCGGGAATGCTGGGGTTTACGTCTCCCTCGCTACCGGCGGCGGAAGCTTTGCCGCGCCTGTCTTCACTCTAAGCAGCTTCGGCACGGCTGGCGGTTGGACTAGCGAGAACCTCTATCCGCGCGAAGTTGCCGATGTGAATGCCGACGGACGGGCTGACATTGTCGGGTTTGGTGGTACCGGAATCTACGTCGCTCTTGCAAACGCTGATGGCACGTTTGACTTGCCTACCACAGATCTCAATGCATTCGGAGCCGGCCCATCTGCGGGAGCCTGGACGAGCGAGGACCAATATCCGCGGCTCTTGGCCGATGTGAATGCCGACGGACGGACCGACATTGCCGGTTTCGGTTATAATGGCATGTACGTTTCGCAATCGCACAATCTCCTTCCGGTCTAAGCGGGTTGGAAAAATCAATTGAACGCGAGGGAAATGCGGTGACGTTGCCGCCCGCCGCACGGCGCTCTTGTTGTCGCATCTTCGCGACAACATGGCTCTGTTAGAGCAGACAATCGACGCCGCTCGCCAGACGCGGGAGCGCAGCAGCGACTGAGACAGATGCGGCCAACTACCGCTCTGCGATCGGTAACCTTAACCGCTTCTGGCCCGCTCCTGACACCGCCTCAAATAGTTAACAGGGGCTGTCGCAGATACTATCGCCCCCTCCACCGTGCAGGCAGCTTTAAGCAGTAGAACACCGAGCTCCGTTAACCTTGCCGGCACGCTGACAGCCAAGTCGGTACGAAGCGCGGGTAGTATGCACACGCCAAGTGGCCTTTGGCTCGATGATCTTGGCTCGTCCAGGCGCGGATAATTGGGAGCAGGGTCGGTTCACGCAAGTCCTAGCTTTTAGGAGAACGCCTATGCGTCGTCCTTGTTATGACTGCGTCCTCGTGAGCGTTGCTCTTGCACTGATGCTTGCCATCCCGGTTGGCGCCGCCTTCGGGCAGGACTCGAATAAACTGGCCGCCACGTTCAATGAGCGTTTTCCTGCCGACGAGATTTCAACGCCGCCCCCTCCCGACGTCCCCGGAGTCAAGAAGGAACACAGCGTTACGACGACCATCCGCGCTGTCAGGGTGAAACGCCCGCGGTCGCGGGTCGTCGTTGTGCCACGCTCATTTCTCAACGCTGGCACCAACGTGTTGCCGGGTGAGCGCAAGTTCCTCGATTACGCTTTCCCGCCGACCTATGCTGCGCTGGACGTGGTCAGCAATACGGGCGGTCGCGTGGGCTGGCACCATTCACCACTTCCGGGTCCGTTCTTTCCTCAGTAGATATTTCGCGCTTGCTTTCCGGCTGCCGCGACTTTGGCGCGTGGCGGCCTACTGCCTCGAGCTGCCGGGCGGCCGGCAGATATAACGTCATGTACGTGCCGCGGCATCGATTTCCTTACCTTCGCCTCGACGCTTATCGCTAATCGAAAAACCTTGCGGCATACGTCACTTTGTTGCAGTGCATGAGTCCGCTTTTGACACACACCGACGGATAGGATTTTTGAATGCCGACCGTCGCCTTCGGGGCGAAGCGGAAGTGCATGGGCGTGTGGCTTCGACAGCTTCGGTCGTGGATGACCCTGAGCGGTCATTCGTAGGCTTTATTCGACTTGCCTATCGGCCTTAGTCACTGACCGCGCGACGGAAGCGTGGTATCATCCTTCCATTGCATGAATGACCCCCAACCGGAGGGTCGCATGGCAAGCCACATCGAACGACGAAAATTCTTAGCCACGCTCGGCGGCGCAGCGGCCGCGTGGCCGCTGGCGGCGCGCGGGCAGCCTGGCGAGCGCATGCGGCGCGTCGGCGTGCTCATGAACCTCACCGCCGACGATCCGGAAGGGCAGGCCCGCCTCGCAGCGTTCCTGCAGGGGCTGCAGGAAGGCGGCTGGGCGGTCGGCCGCAACGTACGCGTCGACATCCGCTGGGGTGCTAGCGAGGACCTCATGCGCAGGCAGGCGGCGGATCTGGTCGCGCTCGCACCGGACGTGCTCTTGGCCTCCGCCAATCAGGCCATGGTGCCGTTGCATCGGGCCACCCGGACGATCCCGATCGTGTTCGCGGCGGTCACCGATCCGGTCGTCCACGGCCTAGTCGAGAGCTTGGCGCGGCCGGGCGGCAATGTGACCGGCTTCACCTCGGCCGAATACCGCATGAGCGCGAAATGGCTGGAGCTGCTCAAGGACGTCGCCCCGCACGTGACGCGCACGGCAGTTCTGTTCGAGGCGGACAACCGCGCTGCCATCGCGCAGTTCTCCGCCATCCAGGCGGTAGCGGCGTCGTTCGGGGTCGAGTTGATCCCGGCCGGCCTGCGCAACGCCGGCGAGATCGAGCGTGCCGTCACCGCGTTCACGCGCATCCCCAATGGCGGCCTGATCGTAACCAGGACCACGGAGGCGATCATGCATCGCGGGTCGATCATCGCGCTGGCGGCACGGCATCGGCTGCCGGCGGTCTACCCCTTGCGCGTGTTCGTCGCCGACGGCGGGCTGATCTCCTACGGCCCCGATATCGTCGACCAGTACCGCCGCGCCGCCGGCTACGTTGATCGCATTCTCAAGGGCGAGAAGGCGGCAGACCTCCCGGTGCAGGCGCCGACCAAGTTCGAGCGGTCATTAATCTGAGGACCGCGAAGGCACTCGGCATCGAGGTGCCGCCGATGCTGCTCGCCCGCGCCGACGAGGTGATCGAATGATCTGAAGCGAGAGGGGGTTCAAAATGAAACTTCCCCGCCGCAAATTCTTACATCTGACAGCGGGCGCTGCCACGCTGCCGGCAGTTTCGCGGATCGCTTGGGCGCAGACCTATCCGACGCGGCCGGTGCGAATCATCGTCGGCTTTGTCCCCGGTGGTGCCGCCGACATCATGGCACGCCTGATAGAGCAATGGCTGTCGGAGCGGCTCGGCCAGCCGATCATCGTCGACAATCGGCCTGGCGCCGGCGGCACTATCGGCACGGAAATCGGCGTGAGAGCGCCGCCGGATGGCTACACGCTCCTGATGGCGCTTTCGTTGAACGCAATCAACGCGTCGCTCTACGACAACCTCTCTTTCAATTTCATCCGCGACACCGCGCCGGTGGCGAGCATTGCCAGTATCCCCTTCGTCATGGAGGTCCATCCGTCGTTTCCGGCCAAGACGGTCCCCGAGTTCATCGCTTATGCCAAGGCCAATCCGGGCAAGATCAGCATGGCGTCGGCCGGCATCGGAACTCCCGGCCATGTGGCCGGCGAGATGTTCAAGATGATGGCCGGTGTCGAGATGGTCCATGTGCCATATCGCGTCGTTCCGGCCGCACTGACCGATCTCTTGAGCGGCCAAGTTCAGGTAATGTTCGATGCCACGCCCTCATCGCTTCCGCACATCAGGGCCGGCAAGTTACGCCCGCTTGCGGTGACCACCGCAAAGCGTCAGGAGATTTTGCCGGACGTCCCGGCCGTGGACGAATTTCTGCCGGGCTACGAGGCGAGAGGCTGGTATGGGGTCGTCGTGCCCAAAGCCACGCCCCGCGAGATCGTCGAGAAGCTGAACAAAGAGATCAATGCAGCTCTCGCCGATCCCAACATGAAGAAGCGCCTCACCGACCTGGGAGGTGCGGTGTTCGCGGGTTCGCCCGCCGACTTTGGCAAGTTCATCGCCGACGAAACTGAGAAATGGGGCAAGGTGATCAAGTCCGCCGGCATCAAGCCTGAGTGATCCGGAAATTCCGACCGATATGCCATAACCTCCCGTTCCGCGAATAGCGGCCGACGGGGTGATCGAATAGCCGGGCCGATGTCGCTTCTTGGCACCTTTCCGCCGTGCCAACCGCGCCGAGCAATGTCCGCTATTGATGCTGTGGACGGCTCCTCCACCGGCACGCGAGTGCCATAGATGTGGGTGCTGTTAAGGCTCCCATGATTCGGAGGAGCAAAACATGCAAACGATTAAGACAATCGGTCTCGACATCGCCAAGTCGGTCTTTCA
>WNGD01012990.1_pt1 | contig 10489 bp, 12 predicted proteins | sample 5400671 | NCBI WGS metagenome assembly WNGD01 (sample SAMN13153369, study PRJNA577476) | soil metagenome | isolation source: 40 cm soil or saprolite under grassland replicate 2 | place: USA:California | collected 2016-06-15
CGAGCACGCCCCGCGTTGTGCACGCAGCGCCGGGTCCGACCCCGACGAGGATGCCCGCGATCCCGGTTTCCATCAGCTCGAGCGCGGTGTCGTACTGCACGCAGTTGCCGACCACGACAGGAATCTCACAAGCGCGAGCGAGGTCCTCGAAAGACAGCTGGTGGTAGGAGCGGGACGAGTGGCGCGCGGTGAGGACGGTGCCCTGCACGACATAGACGTCGGCGCCCGCCTTCTGTACGACCTCGGCGCGCTCCTCGGCCCGCGCGGGGATGGTCGAAACTGCGCATGCGACCCCCGCGTCCTTGATCGCCTTGATCCGCTCGCTGATCAGCTTCGGCTTGACCGGCTCGCGGTAAGCGTTCTTCAGCACAGCATTCACCATTGCCTTATCGGCTTCGGCGATCTTCTTGATGATCGGAGCCGAATCTTCGTAGCGCGTGTGCACGCCATCGAGGTTCAGCACCGCAACGCCACCCAGCTTGCCCATCGCGATGGCGAACTCCACGTCGACCACACCGTCCATCGCTGATCCCCAGAACGGGAGAGGAAGCGCGAAGCTTTCGCCAGGCCGCGCGCGCGAAGGGCGCACATCCGCCATCGAGAATGAGATGTCGACCTCGTCCGGGTTGAGGGTCACGCCGCCGGGAACGAGCGCGATCTCGTCAAACCCGTAAGCCCGACGCGCGCGACGACCGATTCCTATCTCGAGGCCGGACTCGTCCCGGGAAACTTCTTCTCGGGCCTTCAGTCGGGTCTGATTCAGGGTGTGTTTACTCCAATGAATGGGGCGGGTTCGCCGAATTATACCCGAGCACTATTCTTGGATCGGATGTACCGGACGCTTGAGTACCTCAACGGAATCTCCGACGACGACGTGCGGCGTCTGCGCGCCGTCGGGATCCGTCACACGAACCAGTTTCTTCATCGCGGATCGCTGGCGATCGACCGCCGGCGCTTAGCGAAGAAGACCGGCATCAGCAGCGACCGCATCCTCGAGTTCGTGCATCAGTGCACGGTGCTCGAGGTGTCCGGCATGGATCGTTGGATCCCCTTGATGCGCCGGCTGGGCATCGCCACGATGAAGGATCTGCGCGGGCAGGACGCGGGTGAGCTCCACGCGAAGCTGCGCGAAGCGATCGGACTTGCGGGAGCGCCCAGCTTGAGCGACGTCCAGTACTGGATGAGCCAGGCGACGGCCCTCGACATAGTCGAGGAGCCCGAACCGATTGTTCAGCGCTCAGTCATCGACTGACGCGAGACCCGTTCGGGCTACTCCGGGCCCCTGCGCGTTCGTGCCAGAGCTTCCGTCAGGCGCTCCGCCAGCACCGACGGAGGGGTCACGGACTTTCGCAGCCACGCCAGCGCGCCCGCCGCGAACGCCCTGTCCACCCCTCCGTTCTGGTCGCCCAGAAAGTTGCTGAGCATGAGGACCGGGAGGTGCGTCGTCCTCTCGTCTCGACGCAGGAGCTCCAGCGCCTCCGCCCCGCTCATCCCGGGCAGCTGCCAATCGAGGACCAGCACGTCGGGAACCTCCTCGCGAATCGCTCGAAACAGCGAGGCGGGATCGGCGAGCACGGTGACCCTGAAGCCGGCGACCTCCAGGCCAAGCCTGTACATGTGGGCGATCGCAGCGTCATCGTCGACGAGCATCGCCAACGGCAGCGGCTCTTGCCCCCCAGAATTGGCAACTGTTGCCGACCTTTTGCCCCCCGGCATCACCACTGAGCTTACTACCTCTGCGATAGCCATGCAAGACCCATGCATTTGCTCTGCACGATCTGGGGATTGCTACACTGTTGCGGAGTCAAATTGCCCCCGCACGAGAACCGACCCGTCTACAGCATCGGTGCCGTAGCTCGGATGCTGGCTGTCCCGGTATCGACCTTGCGCGCTTGGGAAGAGCGCTACGGGGTGGTGACTCCAGGCCGCAGCGAAGGTTCGCAGCGGCTGTATTCCAGGAGCCAGGTCGAGCAGCTTCGGTACATCAAGGTAAAGATCGAATCGGGGATGAGCGCCGCCGACGCCCACCGCCTTCTGGCGCAGGATCTTCAGACCGGGCAGCTGCCCGCGACGCACGTCGCCGACGGCGCCGACCGCCTGCCCTTGGTCCTGATCGCGGAACGTGACGCGTATGCGGCCAACCTGGCGGAGTACTTCCTGCGCACCGAAGGCTGCGAGGTCGCCGTCGCCATGAACGCAACACAGGCCAAGCTCCATTTCGACGAGCGTGGCCCTGACGTGGTCCTGATCGACCTCCTGATCTCAGGTGGTGCAGGCTTTCGCCTGCTCGCCGATTTCGCGAGCCGGGGCACAGCTCGCATGGTGGCGGTGTCGGCGATTGACAGCGCTGACGAAGCGCTGCGTCTGGGCGCCGCCGCGTTCCTCCGCAAGCCTCTGGAACCGTTGTTGCTGGTCTCGACGATTCGCGACCTGCTCGGCACGAGCGCCCTCGTACGTCCGGGCGGGGAACAGCGCGTCAAGTCTTGAACGAGCGCCTGCCAAGCGGCAATCGGCATCTCGATGCGATCCTCAACGGCGGCCTGCTGAAGAACGCGATCAACCTGATCGTCGGCATTCCGGGGAGCGGAAAGACGATCCTGAGCCAGCAGTTCGCCTTCCACAACGCCGACATGGGCCAGGTCCTGGGCGAGCACGGCCTCGACGACGTCATGGAGTCCGTCGATCGGCTCTTGAAGGACGTCAATCCTGGCGTCGTCGTCATCGACAGCTTCAGGGCATTCCACGCGCTGGCCCCGGACGCGAGCTCGTTCCGCCGCTTTCTCTACGCCCTGACCCGCCGGCTGACCGCCGCTTCAACGACCTCAATCTGGAACGCGCCCTACTCGCGCACGCAGGCGGTGGACGAAGCGGAGTTTGCGGTTGCGGATGGGATCATCGCTCTCGATCTCAAACAGGTGGCGGAGCGCGAGCTGCGGGTGCTGCAGGTCTTGAAGCTGCGCGGAAGTGGGTTTCAGTCGGGGGAGCATGTCTACAGGATCACAGGCGCCGGCCTGTTGGTCTTTCCGCGGCTCGCCGATGCTCAGGATCAGACGCGATACGAGCTGAGCGCTGGACGGAGCGAGAGTGGCATCGCCGCGCTCGGGACTTCATTTTCTGTATGAGGGCGCCAGGGTGGGTGAACCTGGCGTTCTGGCCACCTTCCAGGAGAACGTGAGCCAGCTGTCCCGCATCGTGGCCAGCTTCGGGTGGTCGATCGAAGACAGGAACGTGAAGGTCATGAGCCGCGGGCTCGTCGACCTCAACATCGACGAATGGGTCTATGACCTGCTGGGCCTCGTCGAAGCCACGAATTCGAAGCGGGTGGTGATCGACAGTCTGGGCGATGTGCTGTCAGCGGCGGCCGATCCCGTTCGCTTCCGGGAGTGGATGTTCTCCCTCATCCAGCGTTTCACCCGTGCCGGAGTCAGCCTGATGCTCACGAACGAAGTTCCTGACCTGTTTCAGCTCCGACGCATCTCGGATGACGGTATCTCGCATCTGGCTGACAACGTGGTTCTTCTCCAGTACGTGCGGGAGGGAGCCGAGCTCACGCGCACGCTGACAGTGCTCAAGACGCGCTCCATGCCGCACCGCCCCGTGATCCATCGCTACGAGATCACGAACCAGGGCTTCGTGCTTGGCGACGTCGTGCCGCTTACCGGCTAGGCCTTCAGGAGGCCCGGATTGCGTCCGTAACTAAAGAAAGACACCCCTCCGCCGCTTGAGGTTGTCGTAGATCCCGCGCTGGATCGTGTCGCGCACCTCATCGGCGAGCGCCATCACCAGGTGCTGGTCATCCGCCTCCCTGAGCGAAAGGTCGGACACGTCGATCGGCGCGTGAAACTGGATCCGCCACTTGCTCGGGAGGGGAATCATCCCCAGAGGGCCAAGCCAGGGCCAGAACGGCGTCACGGGGAAATACGGCAGCCCCAGCAATCTGGCCACCGGCCGGAGGTCACCGACCATCGGGTAGATCTCCTCCGATCCGACGACCGAGACCGGGATGATCGGCGCGCGTGCCCGGATCGCCGTCGCGACGAAGCCGCCGCGCCCGAAGCGGCGGAGCCGGTAGCGATCGCGAAAGCTCTTGCCCGTGCCACGCGTGCCCTCGGGAAACACCAGGACCAGCTCGTCCCGTTCCAGGAGCCGGCGCGTGTCATCTGGGTGCCCCACCGCCTGGCCCGTCCGGCGCAGGAACCAGCTCATCACCGGCATGCCCATGAACTGGCTCGCGACCAACGCGCGGACGTGCCGCGGATGGGAATGTTCCGTGAAGACGGCGGTCTTGATCATCGTTCCGTCCCACGGGAGGACCCCCGCGTGGTTGGCCACCAGCAGCGCACGGCCGGTCGAAGGCACATGCTCGACGCCGACCGTCTCCACCCGCCAGTAGTCGCGATACAGCGACTTGAAGACGGTGATGAAGGATTCGGTCCACTGCGCGTCAAATCCAAAATCGTCGACCGCGTAGTGAGCACCCCGTCGGGCGAGCTCGCGCTGCTGATAGATGAACTGGATCACCTCCATGATCCGGTTCATATCGAGGACCTCACGGCCCGTGATCTCGCGCAGGCGGGTCGAAAGTCCGCTGAGGGCCTGGAGCGCGTACATCGGCGCCTGACGCTGCAGCCGCCGGATCGGTTTCGGCAGCCGGAAACCCTGTGGCGGCGGCGCCACGATCTCCGCCTTGCGGCTGTTGCGGCGCCTTTGCCGCGGCGTTGTTTCGGCGATCAATTCTTCTGGCTCAAGAGGTTGCGTTCGCGGCGGCGGCGCTGCTGGAGATAGACCTGGAGCTCGTACTCCTGCGGCGGCGAAGGCGCCTCGATGAGCTCGAGCTGCTTGCCGACGGCGAGCGCGTCCATCGCTTGGCGAGAGCTGTAAGAAGGCTTCCATGCGAACGAAGACTCGAGACGTGAGCAGTCCATCACGGAGCCAAAGGCCATGATGTCGGCGAGATGCGCGGGCAGGTCGATGCCGGCGCACATCCTCAGCGCGAGCCTGGCGAACCAACGTCCATACGGCGGCAGGATCGGAGCGGGGCTGCCACCCATCACGGCGATCGCCTGACTCAAGAGCACCACCCCGTCCCCGGCCACGTTGAAGACGCCAGGGTGATGGCCCATCGTCGCGCGGACGATGGCCTCGACCGCATCGTCCTCGTGCATGAGCTGCAGCCGGGGATCGAAGCCGGCGAAAGTCGGCACGATGGGGAGTGACAGATAGCGCGCGAGGCTCGTGCCCTCGCTCACGCGCAACCCCAACCGGAGCACCGTTGGATCGCAGCTCTCGTTGCGAAGGGTGTACTCGCTTACAAGCTGTTCCATCTCGAGCAGGTCGCGAGTCAGGCCCGAGGCGACCTTGTCGAAGGTCAGCATGTCCTCGGAGAAGAACGACGGGTCGTTCGGGCCGGCGCCGTAGATGGCCTGGCTGGATTTGACCACCAGCCGGCGGACCGCGCTGGACGGGGCCGCGCACCCGACGAGGACGTTCATGGTCCCGATCACGTTGGTCTCATGGACCGACCGCGAGTCGTGCGGAGAGTCGATCAGCACCGCGAGATGAACGAGCGTGTCGATCCTCAGCTGCCTGATCAGCTTGCCGATGACGGAAAGACCGGTGTCGGCATGGACGAAGTCCATCTCCTCGAGTGCGCTGATCGGGTCGGCGATGTCGCACCCGAAAAGGTGCGGGACCTGGGGAGCCAGCCTTCTCGCTACCTCGGCGCCCAACGGGTTGGAAACGCCCGTGACAAGGACACGCTTGGGAGTCATCGACTCCCAAATCTACTGGAGTGGAGCGAAAGCCCGGATCTATTCCGGGCGCCCCCCAGCCCATTCAGTTACGACTCCGGACACGCTGAATGTCAAAGGGGGGTTCCGCGGGGGGATCCTGATCCCGCCGCGCCTATGGGTAGATGCCCCGGACCGTGGTCGCGTTGGCCACCCGCTGCACCGCGAGGGCGTATGCCGCTGCCCGCATATCCACCCGCTTGTTCACCGATGTGTGGAGGATCTCGTAGAACGCGCGCGTGATCACGTGGTGCAGCTTGGTGTTGATCTCCTCCTCCTCCCAGAAGAAGGCCTGAAGGTCTTGCACCCACTCGAAATAGGAAACGATCACGCCGCCTGCATTCGCGATGATGTCGGGGACGAGAAAGATCCCGCGTTCGTGAAGGATGGGGTCGGCCTCGGGCGAGACCGCGGCGTTGGCGCCCTCGGTGATCAGGCGCGCGCGTATCCCTCCCGCGTTGGCCTCTGTGATCTGATCCTGCACGGCGGCGGGGACGAGCACCGTGACGGGCAGCTGGAGCAGCTCGGCGTTGGTCACCGTGTCGGCCTTCTTGAAACCGCTCACGCCGCCGCGCACCTGCCTGTGTTCGTCGAGCGCGGCAAGGTCGAGGCCCTTGGGGTTGTAGATGCCGCCGCGTGAATCGCTGACCGCGACCACGTTCAGGCCGGCTTCGGAGAGCAGGCGCGTCGTCGACCGGCCGACCTGGCCGTAACCCTGCACAGCAACGGTCGGGGTCTCTTCGTCGATGTGCAGGTACTTGAGCGCCTCCAGCGTGAGATATGTCGCTCCGCGCCCCGGCGCCTCAACGCGGCCCTCTGAACCGCCGACGTCGACAGGCTTGCCCGTCACGGACGCCGTCACCGAGTGGCCTTGATGCATCGAGATGGTGTCCATGATCCAGGCCATGATCTGGGGGCTGGTTCCCATGTCGGGGGCGGGAATGTCCTTTTCCGGGCCGATCAGGATCGCAATCTCGGTCGCGTAGCGGCGGGTCAGGTGCTCGAGCTCGTTCTGGCTCAGCTTGTGCGGATCGACCGCGACCGCGCCCTTTGAGCCGCCATAGGGAATGCCAACGGCCGCGCACTTCCAGGTCATCAGCATCGCCAGCGCTTTGACAAGGTCGAGGTCGACGTCGGGGTGGTACCTGATCCCGCCCTTCGCGGGGCCGCGGCTGATGTTGTGCTGCACGCGCCAGCCGGTGAAGACGTGGACGGAGCCGTCGTCCCTGCGGACGGGAAAATGCACCGTCAGCTCGCGCTTGACTTCGCGCAGGCCTCGCCGCGCGTCATCGGATAGGCCGATGACGTCCGCGGCGGCGTCGAAGCGACGCTGGGCGGTCTGGAAGGCGGAAGCGCGGGTTTCAACCGCCATGTAACGGCTTCCGATAGTACCTCTCGGGTGGCCCGAGGGCGCGCGGGGATGCATCTCGAGCTGAGAATTGGCACTGATGTCACCTCGCGGCCTCGCCAGCGTCGCGCTCGTGGCGCTCGTCGCCCTGGCCACCGGCTTCGTGGTGGCAGATCAAATCCGGGCGCAACTTCTCACCCCTTCCAACCAGGTCGCGCGCTATCAGGCGCTCCTGCGCAGCGTGCAGGAGCTCGAATCGACCAACGCCGGCTACCGGAGCCAGATCGCGCAGCTGCGGGCCGATATCGACGCACTCGAGTCCGAGGCAGCGGCACGTTCGGCGACGACGCAGTCGCTGAAGAACCAGGTCGCCGAACTGCGCGCGCACGCCGGCCTGGTCGCGATGCACGGCCCCGGGATCGTGGTCACGCTGCGCAACGGGGTCGCGGGCCCCGGGTCTGGCGGCGGGACGGGTTACCTCGTGAACTTCCAGGATGTCCAGGACGTCGTCAACCTGCTCTACGTCCAGGGCGCTGAGGGGATCGCCGTCAACGGTCGAAGGCTGATACCGTTGACCGCGTTTTCCGGCTTGGAGGGACAGATCGTGATCGACCAAGGACCGCCGCTCTCGTCACCGATCACGGTGGCCGCGGCCGGTGACCGCAACCGGATGTCGGATGCCCTCGGCGACCAGTCTTCTCTGCCGGACGTCCGTGCCCGCGAGGTCCAGTTTCAGCGGCGGCTGACGTTCACCGGCAGCCCGGATATCCCCCTGCCCGCCTACGACTCAAGCCTCCAGATCCCCAATGTCCACCCGGCCTAAGACCGCGCGCACCGCGCCCAGCCGCACTCGCGCGGTCGGGGTGTGGCTGATCGCGTTGCTGGTGGCTCTCGTGGCGACGGTTCAGATCGCAGCGAGGCCGAGGTCGAGCGAAGCCTGGCGGGTGTCGACGCAACGTCGCTTGCGTTCCTGATCGACGACCTGCATCGCGCCAACGATTCACTCAGCGTTGGGAAAACCGATGAAGCCATGCGGCTGCGCGCCCTGGAAGGACTGATCCCGGTCCACGGGCCGGGGATCGTGATGCTGATCGATGCGAGCGGGCTCACGGCGCTCGACCTGCAGGACGCGCTGAACAACCTGGCGGCGGGAGGCGCTGAGACGAGCGACGGCGTGACGGTGGATGGAGTGGTCGTCGTCCCGCCGTGGAAGATCTCCGTGATCGGCGACGCCGACCGGCTCTCCGGCGTTGCTGACCTGATGTTGCAGCACCTGCGTGCCGACCGCCGGGTCCGGTCGGCTAGCTATCGCGTGGACGGCGACCTCGTGATCCGGTCCGTGATCAGCGAGAAGCCTTTCGTCTACGCGGTCGCGTCACAGAACCGTTAGAGAGTCCTGCCCTTTTCAGCTGCGCCGTCAGGCGATCGAGGCGATCGTTGATGCGGTCGATGTCGCGACGTGTCGGGATACGCAGTCTTCGGAGTGCGCGCTCGATCGCGTCGTCGGCCATCGTCTCCAGGCCCTCGCGCCGGCGTCCAACCTCGGTCCGTAAATCGGCGGGCACGTTGAGCGTCTTCCTCACATAGTCCAGCAGGGCCTGGCCGCGATCGTGGAGCATCTCGCCGCCGGCATCAACGATTCGCGAAGGCCCGCGTTTCTCCTCCGACAACACGATCTGAGAAAGGGTGACCTGGGTGAGGTCGCCGCCCTTGTCGCGGTCGACCACTTTGATCTCTTCGCCGGCGCGCACGAGCTGTGCGATTTGATCGAGCGTGATGTAACGGCTCGTGCGAGTGTCGTAAAGCTTGCGGTTTGCGTACTTCTTGATAAGGTGTCGTTCGGGGGCTGATGTCACGGGTGGCCCATTTTAACGCGGTGCGTTAAGCGCTCCGCGCGGCTTGGCTTCATGGAGGTGCTGCATGGCAAAGAGGAAGCGCGCAACCAGGCGATCAGGCATTGTCGGGCGTGCGGTGAGCGCCGGCCGGAGGGCGCTGCGGGAAGCGGAAAAGCGTGTGCCGCCTGACCTCCGTCGCCAGGTCGAGCGGAGGATCAAAGACGCTGACAAGACGGCACGCGCCGCGATCAAGCAGCTTCAGGCGCAGGCCAAGAAAGCGAGCACGCGAGCCGACGTCAACAATGTCTTGAAGCGCATCGACGGATTGACCAAACAGGCGCGCCAGGTCGCGCGCGGGACCGGCACACGCGCGGCGTCGACGCGGCGTCGCGCGGCAAGCACCACCAAGCGTGCAGCGACCAAGACCCGCCGCGCGGCGACAAGCGTCAAGAAAGCGGCGGGAACCGCCCAGCGCAGGGCTTCGAGCCGCGCCATCTCGACGCGAAGCGCTGCCGCTCGCACGACCACGACCGTTCGGCGGGCTGCGGCGCCCCGGCGCCGCTCCACACCGAGGCGGGCGCCCGCGGCCGAGAGCCTGCCGGCGATGCCGGAGACCATGGCGCCGGAGGCGGGCGGCGCTGTCGAGATGGGCGAGATCAGCGAGACCTGAGGGAACCCGAGACAACCTCTCCGCCCAGGACGACGGCTCTTGGGCGGAGCTCGTCCCACATGACCTCCGCGCCCCCGTCGAGCGGGTCGCCGCTGTAGACCTGCAGGTCGGCCAGCATGCCCGGCTCGAGCGTGCCCTTGGCGTTCTCCTCGAAGCTCGCGTAAGCGCCTCCTGACGTGTAGGCGCGCAGAGCGGCCAGGAGGCTGATCCCGTTGATCTGGTCGTCGACGGCGACGCGGATCCCGGGCCACGGGTTCGGATCGGGGGAGACCGGAAGGTCGGAGCTGAACGCGACCGGAACCTTGGCGCGCAGCAATCCGCGATGAGGCGCAAGGTGCGAGCGGTCACGGACCGGAAAGAAAATCGTCGATGCGACGCGGCCGAAGCGCGCGGCCATGGGCTGCATGACGGCGACCATTCCGAGCTGGGCCAGCCGCGCCTGGAGGTCTGGTGGGCAGATGGTGCAGTGCTCGACGCGATGTCGCATGTGCTCCCCATGCGCGCCTTCCACGGCATCGCACATCGCCTCGATCGCGGCGTCCCCAATGGCGTGAGCCGCGACTTGCAGGCCCGCGGCCGTGGCGCGTGCGACGATATCGCGCAGCTCCTCCGGCGTTGTGCGCCAGACGCCGCCTCCTGAGCGCATCGCGACACGCTCGGCCCCCCCGTCGACGAAGACCTTGATCGGTCCCGCCCTGATCAGCGAACCACCGAACCCGCTTTGCACGCCGAGCTGCGAGGTCGCCTCCAGCAGCTCCCACGAAAGGAACTCGTTGACGCGGATCCGCAGCTTTCCGTCGCAAGCAAGTCGTTCGTAGGCGCGGAGGTCATCGGCAAACCCGCGGTT
>WNGD01023055.1_pt1 | contig 10489 bp, 10 predicted proteins | sample 5400671 | NCBI WGS metagenome assembly WNGD01 (sample SAMN13153369, study PRJNA577476) | soil metagenome | isolation source: 40 cm soil or saprolite under grassland replicate 2 | place: USA:California | collected 2016-06-15
AGCACTGGGCCGACAGCGACCGCCTGAACCTGGCGAACGGTTCGAATCTGGTGCCGGCGGAAGAAGCGCTCACCTCGCAATGGGGCGAGGCGCCGCCCAAGAAATTCATCGATCACGCGAGCCCGTGACGCTGGCGTCGCGATGGGGCGGGCGAAACCGCGCTTGCGCGACAAGGCGGTCATCGTCGACAATCCGACCGCAGGCACGAGAAAGCAGCATGACCATGCAACACGGCGACAGTACCACCCGAGGCGCCATCCTGGCGGCTGCCGCGGGCGGCGCGGCGGTGGCCGCGAGCGCTCCCGCGCGGGCGCAGCAACCGCGCGCCAAGGGTCCGCTCGTTTGGCTCGACATGGACCAGCAGGCGCTCGACGACGCCTACGATCAGATCGTCTACGCGCCCAATCGCGAGCAGGTCACCAAGCGCCGCATCGCCAACAGCGAGCGGGCGCGCGCCGCCATCGGCGCGCCCGAGCGCGTCCCCTACGGCGCGACCGAGATCGAGAAGCTCGACATCTATTGCACCCGGCAGGCGAACGCGCCGGTCAATTTCTTCATTCACGGCGGGGCGTGGCGCGCCAATCGTGCCGCCGACTATGCCTGCCTGGCCGAACCGTTCGTGCGCTCCGGCGCGCATTTCGTCATCGTCGACTTCACCAATGTGGACGATGCTGGCGGCAGCCTCTTCCCCATGGTCGAGCAGGTACGCCGCGCCGTGGGCTGGGTCTACAAGAACGCCAGGAGCTTCGGCGGCGATCCCGAGCGGCTCTATCTGAGCTCGCACTCCTCGGGCTCCCATATCGGCGGCTGCGTGGTGACGCACGACTGGCCCAAGGAGGGCCTCCCGGTCGACATCCTCAAGGGCGCGACGCTGGGCAGCGGCATGTACGACCTCAAGCCGGTGCGGCTCTCCAAGCGTTCGAAATACGTCACGTTCACCGACGAGATGGAAGCGGCGCTGAGCGCGCAACGGCATATCGACAAGCTCAACACGCCGCTCATCCTGGCGCACGGCACCTATGAGACGCCGGAATTCCAGCGCCAGACCCGCGACTTCTACGCGGCGGTGAAGGCCGCCGGCAAACCGGTCGAGCTCATCGTCGGCGAGGGCTACAACCACTTCGAGATGCTGGAGACGTTGGCCAATCCTTACGGCGTGCTCGGCCGCGCGGTGCTGGCGCAGATGCGGCTCGCCGCGGCGGCGTAACGGGCGCTGTCTCCATGCCGTCACGCCGCAAGGAGGTCACGCGCCGTACCCTCATCGCCGCCAGACGACGCCTATGACCAGCTCGTCTACGCCCCGAACCGCGACCACATCCTCAAGCGCTGCGCCCGCAACAGCGAGCTCGCCCGCGAGCGCCTCGGCACGCCCAAGCGCTTCGCCTATGGGACGACGGCGATCGAGGCCCTCGACGTCTTCACCACCAAGGTGCCCAACGCTCCCGTGAGCGTCTTCGTCCATGGCGGCGCCTGGCGCGCGGGGCTTGCCATGAACTACGCCTATGCCGCCGAGATGTTCGTCAATGCCGGCACGCATCACGTCGTGCTCGACTTCAACAACGCGCTCGAGACCGGCGGCGATCTGATGGTCATGGCCGATCAGGTGCGCCGCGCGGTCGCCTGGGTCTATCGCAACGCCAAGAGCTTCGGCGGCGACGGCGAGCGGCTCTATGTCTGCGGCCATTCCTCCGGCGGACATCTCACCGGCGTGCTGCTGACCACGGATTGGCAAAAAGATTTCGGCTTGCCGCCCACCATGATCAAGGGCGGCGTGTGCGGCAGCGGCATGTTCGATCTCAAACCCGTGCGGCTGTCCAAGCGTTCGAGCTATGTGAAATTCACCGACGAGATGGAGGAGAGGCTCAGCCCCCAGCGTCATCTCGACCGGCTGGTGGCGCCGGTCGCGCTGGTCTACGGCACCCTGGAGACGCCCGAGTTCCAGCGTCAGAGCCGCGATTTCGCCGCCGCGGTCGAGGCCGCCGGCAAGCCGGTGACGCTGGCCGTGATGGAAAGCTACAACCACTTCGAGGTGATGGAACAGCTCGGCAATCCCTACAGCCTATTCGGCCGCGCGGTGCTGGAGCAGATGCGGCTCGCGCCGCGCTGATGTCGGCGGCTATTCGAAATCGCGACTACGCCATAACGCAGCGCGGCGCGCTCGGCTGCGTCAATGCTGCATGTCGGCGGTGGCGGGACGGAACCGTCTCGCCGGCTGGGCGGCCGCGCGCTGGCTCTCGAACACTTCGGCGCAACGAAGCCATCGCTCCGCCATCCGGTTCCATGTCGCCTTGCTCGCGGGATCGCGCGTGAACTTGGCCATTCGCTCGCAGTCGGCGGCGTGCCTGAGAAATTCCTCGGGTGGGTTCATCGACCGGTCCTCCTGATGGTCAGGCTGCGCGGGACTTCGCCTCGCGGCGAAACTGTTCCGCATATTCGGAAAGCCGCAGCCAACACAGAGCCAGTTCACGCCACGTCATCCGCTCCTTCTCGTTGACCGATTGCTCCGCGAAATGAGCGCATTCGCTCACTCGCTGCTGATACGCATCCTGGGGCTCCATGGCGCTCGCTCTGACCTTCGCACCCCGCCCCTATGTCCACTCGTGGACGTAGCTCAACGGGAATCGGCCGGAAAGGTTCCCCGGCGGAGCGAGAGGTCGGCCCCGGCGTGCGCCAGGTGGGCGGGAGCAGGGGCAAGTTCCACGGATCTGGCTGGCTTGCCCAGTGGAACAATGAGAAATTACCGGGCGTGAGCCGAATGGGCTGGGGAGATCAAGCGATGGCTAAGGGAGACGTTGATGTTTCCCGCCGCATCCGTGCCGGTGTTCGCGAGCGCACGAGGGCCGACGCCGTGAACGCAGGCGCCGACCACGGCGCGAGCGCGCTGCCGCGTCGAGGCGCGGTTTACGTCGACGAGGCGATCTGGGAATGGCGGGACCTCAAATGGGCCCACCTACTCGCCGACGATATCGATGACCTCCATCGCTTCGCCACCGCGCTCGGGATTCATCGCACGTCGTATCAGGGGCCGCCCCGGACCTCGGTCCCCCACTACGATCTCACCTCGTACGAACGGCGACGGGCGATCGCCCATGGCGCAATCGCCTGCGGCCGCGATGAAATCGTCGCTGTGGTGCGTCGGACGCGGTCGTCTTGCGCCGCGCGCGGAGCCGAAACCGGCTCCTAACGCACATGTCCCCACGGGTCGGATTTTTTCTGGTCCGGTATCCTATCGAGCGCGGCTTTGTATGCCTTCTCGGCCGCGGCCGCCTTCTGCTTCTGCTCGCTGGTCTGCTGCTCCGACCCGGAGTGCCTGGCGCCCTTTCCCCGCATTTGGGCATAAGCCGGCGCGGTCAATATCGCGATGCTCGCTAGCGCTATGACGACGGTTCTCATTCCAGTCCCCTAGAACGGTCGCACCCCTCACGGCGGCAATGGTAGGCGCGGTTGTGGCCGAAAATAGGACGCCGCGCGGGCGCGTGAGGACACGGCCATCCCCGCCGCTCGGCCGCCCAAAATTGGGACGGCAAGGTCGATGCGGCGACCCATGCGCGCACGCTTACCTTAGCTGCTTACTTGGGGGCACAGGCAACCACGACTTTGACGGCGGCCCCCTGTCGCTGCGGCCGAAACGTCGCCCGACCCTCGTCCTCGAACACGAAGGTGCCTCCCGGGTTGATGGCGTAAGTCGTGAGGATTCGTTCGTTGGCCTCGCATGCGACCGTGCACGCTTGGCGGCACTCTCCGTCGACGAAGCGAATGACCATTCCGCTCGGTCCCGCCGGCCCGGCAGGCCCGGCAGGACCGGGCGGTCCTTGCTCGCCCTTTTCGCCCTGGGGGCCGGCGAGCTGCTGCTTCTCTTCGCAAGCCGAAAGCGCCAGGAGCGCCAACAGCACGGGAATCATCAACACACGAACTTGCATGGGCGGCACGCTCCCTCGCTATCCCGCAGGATATGGCGCTCAGGAGGTTAAGATAGCATTCCGGTGCGTGAAAGGGCTCCTTGCGCGCCCGTCGCGGGCTCAACGCCAGAAGCCGCCGCCAAGGTCCTGTCGCCGTCGCTCCGCCTGGCGACGCCGGCGGGAAATCCATTCGCGAACGCCGTATCCGAGCGCGAACCCGACGGTCAGAGCCATTGTAAGGTCAAGTATCAGGGTAGGCACGACCACCGCCTTGGAAATAATCATTGAATCGTATCTGCCTTAGTTAACGAGAAAATATAACCGGCCGTTCCAATCGGGTGGGCAGCTCAAATCCCGGCGGCCTCGAGCACCGCCGCCTTGGGTGGCGTCGCTGACATGGTGGAACCAAAATTTACGGTTGGGCTTGCCCTGCGGCCATCAGGCGCTCCGCCAGCGAGCGCGCCACCGCTGGCGTCATCCGCACTTGAATGATCGGGCCCATGGGGCGGTGCCAGTCGTCGAGGAGATGCAAGGTGACTTCTATGCTTTCGTCTACGACTCGGGCCGTCGCCAGTTCCGCTGTTCCCAGGTCATGCGGTGAGGGCCCTCTGAATTCGGCGACCATGGTGGGCCCTCCGGGTTACCAGGCCCGGTCATGCCGGGTCATGTCAAACTCTCACCCAATCGCGCGATGATGAAGCCGCCAAGTGCGGCGGCCCCGCCTTCGCATGTCCATTACCAGCAGGGACGACACCAGCATCGGTACCGACCGCACGTGCGGACAAATCCAGGCCGACAATAGGGTCCCCATCCCCGGCACGCCGCCGGTTCGATCGGCGTGAAATTCTGCGCAGCACCGGCGATGTTATTGGCCCCGCGCGAGGTTTGCGCGTCGGCGGTCAAGACCGCCGATCCTGCGAACAGCAACGCGATCGCAAGGGTGAGCGTGACTTTGCGCATCAGTTTTCTCCTTTAGGTTTGTCGGGATGTGCCCCACTTGGCAGTGCCGAGGCCGCCGATTTTACCGAGCTGGCTGTTTTGGTCCACGGCCGAATATCGGGGATTGTCCGTCAAGCTTAAATTCGATCCCCGATGCCGCTTCGAACCAAAGTCATTTCTAGTAGGGTCTGACGACGCCTTTGCGATTTGATCCTCCGGCGCCGAAGCTGCGATGCGAACTCGCGGCAGCGGCCGGCCGGGCACACGCCTTTCTACGCAGGCGGGAGCGCGGCCGATTCTCGGGCTCGCACGTGCAGGCAATGGTAATATCTTACGCTTCTTTTGCGAGGTCAGCAACGGACCGCAAAATGCGCACCGTCGGACTTGGCCCAGGCCGCTTGGGGTCAGAGCAGGAACCTGAGGCGGCCAAAGAGAGAAGCCCCGGCCGTGGTAGGTCCGGGGCTCTCGTGCAGAGGCTTCACCACGATTCTGGCTGATCGTGATGTTGGAACGTAATGCAGCATGCGCGCTTCCCGCAACAGCCGCGAATCCGAAAACGATCCGGTGTGACATTTCTGCCAGAAGCGGCCGGTTGTTTTCAGTGCTTCCCTTTCGAATTTCGCAGGGACCCGTTTTTGGAATATAAGATTTGCGCGCACCACCAGTTTGTGGGGGACGTGATGGCCCGTCTACTTTTTGGAACCGTTGTTGTCGCGGTGCTCAGCGTGCCGTTCGTCGCAATGCCCTACAGTGAAGCGTGGGCCCAAGAGCGGGCAACCTGCTCGCAGGCACGGGCGCATTGCGGCACGCAGCGAGTCTGCCAGAGGCGGTACGAGGCCTGCATGGAAACGGGCTGCTGGACGGTAACGCTGGTGCGAAGGTGCGGATACGAGAAGCGCTAAGGGGGAGGAGGCCCCCAACCGAGGCGGCCTTGCGCGCTAGCGCATGTTTCCCCAGGGGTCTGCTTTCTTGACCGGCTGTTCGCGCGTCGTCCGCTTGAGCATGTCTTTGTAGGCCTTCTCGATCTCTTCGCTCTCTTTCTTTTTCTGCTCCACGGCCTTGTTGCCCTCGGCCTTACTCGGATCTTCCTCAGCGAATGCCGGCGCTGCCAATGATGTGATGATCGCGGCTAGGACTAGGGCTCTCATGTCGATCTCCGTCCCCGCAAGGAATTAGGGCATTGCCCGTCGTGCGGGTCCTGTCAGGTGCTGACTAGGAACATTGGTTGCCCCAAGCTGCGCGAGCACCTGGGCGCAACGATGGCTTATACGAAAACGAGTAAGACCTATCACGATCGTCGCAATAGGTGAATTCCATCCGCGATTTGGGGAATACTATCGACTTTGGGCGCGATGAGGACGACGGACGATGGATTGCGAGGCCCCTACTGAGACCGGCTAGTAATCCAGGCCCAGCTCGTGGTGGCGCCTGATGGCGGCTTTCCGACGGCGATAAGAAATAACCTCGCGCGTGCCGTATCCGACAGCGAAGCCCGCGAGCGCGATGCCGATCCCGCTGGACCTTCGTTGTCGGTCCTGCGAATCCGGTCCTATAAGGAGTGGGAGCAATGACCACCACTGCGTTACGTCTCGTCGAAGGTTCCTCCATGGATAAATCGAAGGCCCTCGATGCCGCGCTCTCCCAGATCGAGCGCAATTTCGGCAAGGGCTCGATCATGCGGCTCGGCAAGAACGACAAGTCGATGGACGTGGAGACCGTCTCCACCGGCTCGCTCGGCCTCGACATTGCGCTCGGAATTGGCGGCTTGCCGCGCGGCCGCGTGGTCGAAATCTACGGGCCGGAATCCTCCGGCAAAACCACGCTCGCGCTGCATTGTCTGGCGGAAGCGCAGAAGAAGGGCGGCATCTGCGCCTTCATCGACGCCGAACACGCGCTCGACCCGATCTACGCGCGAAAGCTCGGCGTCAATGTCGACGACCTCCTGATCTCCCAGCCCGACGCCGGCGAGCAGGCGCTCGAAATCGCCGATACGCTGGTGCGCTCGGGCGCGGTCGACGTGCTGGTCATCGATTCGGTCGCGGCGCTCGTTCCGCGCGCCGAGCTCGAAGGCGAAATGGGCGACAGCCAGCCCGGCCTGCAGGCGCGCTTGATGAGCCAGGCGCTGCGCAAGCTCACCGCCTCGATCAACCGCTCCAACACCATGGTGATCTTCATCAACCAGATCCGCATGAAGATCGGCGTCATGTACGGCTCGCCCGAGACCACCACCGGCGGGCACGCGCTCAAATTCTACGCCTCGGTGCGCCTGGATATCCGCAGGATCGGGGCGATCAAGGAACGCGACGAGGTGGTCGGCAACCAGACCCGCGTCAAGGTGGTCAAGAACAAGCTTGCGCCGCCGTTCAAGCAGGTCGAGTTCGACATCATGTACGGGGAAGGCGTGTCGAAGAGCGGCGAGCTCATCGATCTCGGCGTGAAAGCGGGCGTGGTCGAGAAATCGGGCGCCTGGTTCTCCTACGACAGCCAGCGCATCGGGCAGGGCCGCGAGAACGCCAAAGCCTTCCTCAAGGCCAATCCCGACATCGCCGCCAAGATCGAAACCGCGATCCGGCAAAACGCCGGCCTCATCGCCGAAAAAATCCTCGCCGGCGAAGACGGCGGCGAGAACGAGGACGCCGCCGAGTAAGCGCCGAGCCACCGATCTCGGGTTTACCCGAGATCGGCAGTAATGAGATCTCGGGTTTACCCGAGATCGGCAGTTATGACTGCCCAAGTCGAAGGCTGAAGTCGGCCAAGGCCGACTTGGGCGGAGCTCCCCGACCGTCATTGCCGGACTCGATTGCCTCGAACCGGCAATCCATCCCTTCGGTGCGTTCCGAGTTTGATCGAAGGCGATGGACCCGCGGGTCTCCACCCGCGGGTGACGGACGGGAGTGGGACATGACCATCAACTTGAGCAGCGTGTCCCGGGCGCAGCGCAGCACCTCGAGAGCGTTTACGCCCGTCTTCGCGGGCTATGGTGGTGCGCTGCAGACCACCGATCTCGGGTTTACCCGAGATCGGCGCTTAAAATGTGCGCAAGTCGGGCAAGCCCGACTTGCGCGACCGTTACGGTCTGTGGCGGTCCCGGATCAGCGGCGCCATAGCGCGTCGAAGACGCGCGTCAACGCGCTTATGGCTCCACTTTGTTTCGCACTGCACCGCATCCGGAGACGCAGCGTAAAGTACGTCGCTTTGCCGGCTACCGCCGCGGCAGCCGCTGGCGCGCTTCGGCGATCACCCGCGGCACCGCGTCCTCGTTTGCCGGCGCCATCACGTGAACCCCCGCGACGCCGGGAATCGTCGCCAGTTGCTCGATCAGCTCGACCGCGATGTGTTCGCCCTCGGCGGCGGGATCGGCGGCTTGCTCCAGCCGCTCGATCAAGCTGTCGGGAATGATGGTGCCGTAGAGGCGCTGCTGCATCCAGCGCGCCGATTTTGCCGAGCGCAGCGGGGCAATTCCGATCAGGAGAAAGACGCCCCGCGTCGCCGCGTGCTCGGCAACGCGCGCGGCGTAGCGGCGCACGACCCCCGCGTCCATGCAGAACTGGGTCTGCACGAATTCGGCGCCGGCGGCGACTTTGGCCGCGAGCTTGTCCGGCTGCCAGCCCGCTGGCGGGTCGATCGGCGCGTCGGCCGCGCCGAGAAAGAAGCGCGCGCGGCCTGCGACCTCGCGTCCGGAGGGAAGCTCGCCCTTGTCGCGCAGGTCGCGCGCCATGGCGGTCAGCGTGGTCGAATCGACGTCGAACACCGCCTTGGCCTGCGGCTGGTCGCCGGCCTTGGGGTCGTCGCCGGTGAGGCACAAGAGGTTGTGCACGCCGCAGGCGGCAGCGCCCATGAGATCGGCTTGCAGCGCAATCCGGTTGCGATCGCGGCAGGTGAATTGGAGGATCGGCTCGATGCCCGCGCGCGCGAGCAGAGCCGCCGCGATCGGGGCGGAGAGGTGCGCGCGGGCGCTGGCGCCGTCGGTGACGTTGACGGCATCGGCCAGGCCGGAAAGCGGCTGCGCCTTGCGCAGCAGGTGGTCCGCGTCGCACGAGACCGGCGGCGTGATCTCGGCGGTGATGACGAATTGCCGCGCGCGCAGCAACGCTTCCAGGCGCGAAGCCGGCTGCCGCTGCGGTGAGGTCATCGTCTTGTCCGGCGGTGTTGGGCGCGATGGCCGCGGGCGCGGCACGGTGCGCGGGTGGGCGAAGCCGCTTATATAAGCAATCGGCGCCGCGCGAGTAAGGCCAGTGCTCGGCCACGGCCGAGGCGGCAAACGCTCGCGGCGCTCCGGCGAGGAGAACGGGTGCATCAGAGAGCTGCGCGTTGCGGTCGCGAGCCGGCGCTTTCTGGACAGGGGATGGAGGCGCCGCTAAAAGCACCGGCAAGCTGCGCAGCGCCGGGGCGCGGGCTGCGAGTCCCCGCAGGCGCAGGCGCGGCACACAGAGACGATTGACGGACATCCGGCAATGAGCGGCGTCAACGAGATCAGGTCGAGCTTCCTCGACTATTTCGCCAGCAACGGCCACGAGGTGGTGCCGTCGTCTCCGCTCGTGCCCATCAACGATCCCACGTTGATGTTCACCAATGCCGGCATGGTGCAATTCAAGAACGTCTTTACCGGCCTCGAGAAGCGCCCCTATTCGCGCGCGACCACCGCGCAAAAATGCGTGCGCGCCGGCGGCAAGCACAACGATCTCGACAATGTGGGCTACACCGCGCGCCATCACACCTTCTTCGAGATGCTCGGCAACTTCTCGTTCGGCGATTACTTCAAGGACCGCGCCATCGAGCTCGCCTGGAACCTCATCACCAAAGAGTTCGGCCTGCCGGTCGATCGGCTGACGGTCACCGTCTTCGTCGACGACGACCAGGCATTCGATCTATGGAAGAAGATCGCGGGCCTGCCCGAGAGCAAGATCGTGCGCATCGCCGGCTCCGACAATTTCTGGCAGATGGGTGAGCTGGGCCCCTGCGGCCCATGCTCGGAAATCTTCTACGACCATGGGCCGCAGATTCCGGGTGGTCCGCCCGGCTCGTCCGAGCCCGAGGGCGACCGCTTCATCGAGATCTGGAACCTGGTGTTCATGCAGTTCGAGCAACTGCCCGGCGGCAAGCGCGTCGAGCTGCCGAAGCCTTCGATCGACACCGGCATGGGGTTGGAGCGGATCGCCGCGGTGCTGCAAGGCACCCACGACAATTACAAGATCGATTTGTTCGGCGCGATCATCTCCCACGTCGCCGGCCTGACCGGCGTCGAGCCCGAGGACCCGCGCGGCGTATCCCATCCCGTCATCGCCGATCACCTGCGTGCGTCGTCGTTCCTGATCGCCGACGGGGTGCTGCCGTCGAACGAGGGCCGCGGCTACGTGCTCCGCCGCATCATGCGCCGCGCCATGCGCCATGCGCAGCTCCTCGGCGCCGACGAGCCGTTGATGTGGCGCCTCGTCCCCACGCTTACCCGCGAGATGGGTCAGGCCTATCCCGAGCTCTTGCGCGCGGAGACGCTGATCGCGGAAACGCTCAAGCTCGAAGAGACGCGGTTCCGCAAGACGCTCGCGCGCGGGCTTGCGCTGCTCGAGGAGGGAAGCAAAGGACTGGGGCGCGGCGCGAAGTTTTCCGGCGAAGCCGCCTTCACGCTCTACGATACCTACGGCTTTCCGCTC
>WNGD01007233.1_pt1 | contig 10488 bp, 8 predicted proteins | sample 5400671 | NCBI WGS metagenome assembly WNGD01 (sample SAMN13153369, study PRJNA577476) | soil metagenome | isolation source: 40 cm soil or saprolite under grassland replicate 2 | place: USA:California | collected 2016-06-15
CCGCGCTCGCCGGCCTCGCCCGGAGCTACGCTGGACTGTTCGCCGCGCGCGCGGCGGTCGGGATCGGCGAAGCCGCATACGGCACCATCTCGCCCGCGCTGCTTGCGGACTACTTCCCCCGCGAGCGCCGCGGGCGCGCTTTCGCCGTGTTCTTTGCCGCGATTCCCATCGGCTCGGCTCTCGGTTACATCGTCGGCGGCCTGGTCGATCATTACTTCGGATGGCGACAAGCGTTCTTTGTCGCGGGCGTGCCCGGCCTCGTGCTGGCCGCGCTGGCGTGGCGGCTGTACGATCCGCCGCGCGGCAGTCAGGACACAGACCTCTCCCCCCTTCCCCCTCTCCACATTGTGGAGAGGGGGTCAGGGGGTGAGGACACCCGAGCGTATGCGACGTTGGTCCGCAATCGGCCCTATGTGCTCACGGTTCTAGGGTATGCGGCATACACGTTCGCGATCGGCGCGCTGGCGTTCTGGACGCCGACGTTCCTGGAGCGCGTGCGCGGCATCCCCAAAGCGCAGGCGACCGTCCAGTTCGGCGCGATCGTGGTCGTCACGGGATTCGTGGGCACATATCTCGGCGGCTGGCTCGGCGACCGCCTGCTGACCGTGTCGCGCCAGGCGTACCTGTGGCTCTCCGGAATCGCCACGCTGCTCGCGGCACCGCTGACACTCGTCGCTCTCGCCGCACCACAGCCCGGTGTGTACTGGCCGGCGATCATCGCCGCGGAGCTGTGTCTGTTCGCGTCCACCGGACCGGTCAACTCCGCGATCGTCAACGTGGTCTCGCCCCACATGCGCGCCACGGCCGTCGCCTTGAGCATCTTCACCATCCACATCCTCGGCGACGTGCCATCTCCATCTGTCGTCGGAATGATCTCGGATGCGCGCTCGCTGTCTCAAGCCGTCTTGATCATCCCGATCGCTGTGCTGATGGGCGGATTGATTTGGACGTACGCGGCGTGGCGTAATAGATGAGAGCCCTGCTGCTCCCGCTGCTGCGCGTCGTGCTCCGCATCTTCTTCCGGCGAATCGAGGTGAGCGGGACAGACAGCGTGCCGAGGGTAGGTCCGGTCATCTTCGTTCTCAATCATCCGAACGGGCTCATCGACCCGGCGTTCTTGTTGTGCCTCGCGCCGCGGCGCGTCTCATTTCTCGCGAAGGCTCCGCTGTTTCGGATGCCGATCATCGGTGCGATTTGCCGTGCCTTCGAGGCGATCCCGGTACACCGCCGCCAGGACACGGGCTCGGATCCGAGCAAGAATGCGGAAACGTTCGAAGCGGCGCGCGCCGTGTTGCTCCGTGGCGGCACGATTGCGGTCTTCCCGGAGGGCGGCTCACACTCGGACTCCAAGCTGCGGCCGCTCAAGACCGGCACCGCGCGGATCGCACTCGGCGCCGCCGCGACCTTGCCTGCCGATCTGATCCTCCGGATAGTGCCCGTCGGGCTCTACTACCGCGCCAAGCAGACATTCCGCAGCGTCGCACTGCTGCACTTCGGGAATCCGTTTCCGGTCGAGCGCATCCCGCTGCCTTCAGGTGCGGAGCCACCCGCGGAGCCGGTGCGTGAGTTGACCGCTCGCCTCGAGGCGGCGCTACGTGGCGTGACCCTCGAAGCGGAGGAAGTGAACGCCCACGCGCTGATCGCGCGCGCCCAGCACATCTTCAGCGCCGCAGACGAGGTGCCGGAGCGGCCGCCGTCATTGGCTGAGGAGTTCGAGCTGCGGCGCCGGCTTCTCGCCGGATACGAGGTGGCGCGGCGCCACTGGCCCGAGCGCGCCGCCCGGCTGCAGGCCCGGTTGGCACGCTACGAAGCCTCGCTCGCTGCCGCGGGACTGGACGCTCAGCATCTCGCGCCCCGCAGCTACGCATGGCAACGGGTGGCCGCGTACGCGTTCAAGAGCCTGCTGTTCCTGATGCTCGGACTACCGGCCGCGATCGCGGGTGTAGTGATCAACTACCCCGCCTATCGGGCCGTCGGGTGGGTGGCGACGGGAATCTCGAAGGTCGAAGACGCGCTCGCGACAGTCAAAGTGTTGGCGGCCGCGCTGCTCTTCCCACTGACCTGGGCGGCAATCCTCGTAGCCATCTGGCTGTGGCGCGGCCCATGGGCGGCGGCGTTCGTTGCGCCGGTGCTTCCTCTCACCGGTTATGTCGCGCTGCATTTCGCCGAGCGGTTCGATCGCCTGGTTGGAGCGACGCGCGCGCTCGCCATCCTGCTCTTGCGGCGCCGCGCCTTCTTGCGGCTGACCGCCGAGCGTCACGACATCCAGCGGGAAATTGTTGCGCTAGGTCGCGAGGCTAGCGGCCTCCCGTCGCCCTGAACAGCGCCGCGTACGCCGTCCCCGCGTCGATGCGCGCCTGCGCCAGGCGATCCTGCGCCTCGAGCTGCGTGCGCTGTGCGTCAAGGACCTGCAACAGATCCGTCGCCCCTTCTTTGAAGCGGAGCAACGCGAGCTCCGCCGCGTGCTGGCTTGCGGCGCTCGCTTCCTGCAGCCGATCCACGCGCAGACGCGCCGCGCGGTATTGACTGATGCTGACCTCGAGGTCTTGCATCGCCCTCAAGACGACCGCGCGGTAACGCGCACGTGCCTCATCTTCGCCGGCCTGCGCCGCATCCACGTCCGCTTTCACGCGCCCCAGGCTGAGCAGCGGCCAGCTGATCACCGGTCCGACCGCGTAGCGCAGCGTGCCCTGCGCGCCGACCGTCCGGATCTCCGGCGCGACATAACCGGCGCTGCCGCCGATCGAGATCTTGGGCAGGTAACTCGCTTTCGCCGCGCCGACGAGCGCTCCTTGCGCCGCGGCTTGGCGTTCGGCGGCGGTCACGTCGGGCCGATCCCGCACGATCGCTTCCGGATTGCCCATCGACGCGACATCGGGAAGCGCGGGGACGCGAGCCGGCTGTTCCAATTCGGCCGCGACGGCGGCTGGGGCGCGGCCCACCAACACACCAATCCGATACTGCGCGGCGGCAACTTGCGCTTCCCTCGCGGGAATCTCGGCCAACGTCGAGCTGAGCTGGGCCTGCGCGCGCTCGGTATCGAAGGCGCTTCCGCGCCCGGCGTCGAGCCGCTGGCGCGTGATCTCGAACGTGCGGCGCTGATTCTCCGCGTTCTCGCGCGCGACGCCGAGCTGATCCTGTGCGCCACGCAGCTCGAAATACGTCAGCGCCAACTCGGCGGTGAGCGATACCTGCACATCGCGCAGCTCCGCTTGCGCAGCCCCCACCATCGCGCCACGCGCCTGCGCCGTCTGGCGGATTTGTCCGAACACGTCGAGATCCCACGCCGCCGAGACCCCGGCGTCCCAAATGTTCTGATCCGGGAACGAGCCGGCCAAGCCCGGGAAGCTCGAGCTGGAGAGCCGCTGCCGGGCATAGCTGCCCGTGAGCCTCGTATCGGGCGTCAGGTCGAGCAAGGTGCGCACGCGTTCCGAGCGCGTCGCGCGTACGCGAGCCTCGGCCGCCTGCACGTCTTGGTTGGCACGCACCACTTCCGCGATCAACCGATCGAGCGTGGTGTCGCCCAATTGCTCCCAGTAATCGGGGCCTGGGGCTTGGGGCCCAGGGTCTGGAGCAATCACGTGCGGCGTAACTGCGTGCGGCGTAGAACGCGACGTATCGCTTGCCTCACGAAACGACGCCGGGAGCTGCAACGCCGGCGACCGATAACCCGGGGACGAGGCGCATCCTGCGAGCAGGGCGAGACTAAGAATGAAAGCGCTACGCATGGGCCGTCTCCTCAATCATGCCAGATGGAACCGGCAATTCTTCGGTGATTATCGCGGGCTTCGGCGCGTGCTCGGCCGCGATCAGCGAGTAGAACACCGGCACCACGAAGAGCGTGAATAGCGTGCCGACGCTCATGCCCGCCACGAGCACCGTGCCGATGCTGTTGCGCGCCGCCGAGCCCGGGCCGGTCGCGAACACCAGCGGTAAGTGGCCGAACACGGTGGCAGCCGATGTCATCAACACCGGCCGCAGCCGGGTCAACGACGCCTCGCGCAGCGCGACCAGCTTCGCGACGCCTTGCGCTTGCAGCGAGTTCGCGAACTGCACGATCAGAATTCCGTTCTTCGCTATAAGTCCGACCAGCGTGATCAACCCGACCTGCGAGTAGATGTTGATCGTCGTGAGATTGAGGAAGCTGAATACCAATGCGCCCGAGATCGCGAGCGGCACCGAGCCGACCAGCACGACGAGCGGGTCGCGGAAGCTCCGGAACTGCGCCGCCAGCACGAGATAGATCAGGATCACGGCGAAGATGAGCGTCGTGGTCAACGCGGCGCCTTCGAGCCGCATCTGACGCGATTCTCCCGCGTAGTCGATGCCGATCGACGGTCCGGCAACCCCCGCCGCCGCGTTCTCCAGCACTCGCAAGCCCTCTTCCTTGGTGACTCCGGGCTTCACGCCGCCGAAGATCCGGACCGCATTGCGCTGTTGGAAGCGGTTGAGCGTGCGCGGCGCGGTCGTCGACTCGATGCGCGTGAACGTCGAGACCGGGACGAGCCGGCCGCTCGGCGTCTTGATCTTGAGGTTGAGCAGCGGCGCGACCGTGGTGCGGTCCTCGTCGCCGATCTGCGGAATGACCTTGTAGCTCCGATCGAAGTAGTTGAAGCGATTGACGTAGCCGCCGCCGAGCAACGTGCCCAGCTCCCGGCCGACGCTCGCGAGATCGAGCCCCAAGTCCGCGACCTGATCGCGGTCGATGACGACGCGCGCCTCCGGCAGATCGATCTTCAGGTCGGTGTCGACGTACAAGAACTTGCCGCTCTGCCACCCCGCACCGATGACCGCCCCCGCGGTCTGCAGCATCTGCTCGGGCGGCAGATCGCTTGCGAGGATCAGCTCGACGTCATACTGGCCGGGCGTGGGCAGCGGCGGATCGAGGCGCGGGAAGACTTGCAGCCCGGGCACCTGCGAGACGGCGTAATAGACCTGGCCATACATCTGCTCCGTGGTCCGCGACCGCTCCTTGAAGTTTTTCGTGACCATGCCGCCGAAGCCGCCCCACGGAGCCGTGAGCGACCACATGAACTTCGCTTCGGGGAACGACCGAATCGCCTGCACGACCTGCAGTGACGCGCGGTTCGTCGCTTCCAGCGATGCGTCGGGCGCCGCCGCCATGAAGAGGCTGATGTGGCTCTGATCTTCGACCGGAGCCAGCTCACGGCGGGAATAGTTGTAGAGCGGCCAGGCGGCAATCATCACGAGCACCGCGCCAACGACGATCGCCCAGCGCATCTGCAGCGCGCCTTCGAGCAGGCGCTCGTACCGTTTCCGAACGGCTTCGAAGGCCGCCTGCACCCATTTGGTCAAGCGCCCTTCCTGGCCTGCCTTGTGGACGAAGCGCGAGCTCATGACGGGCGACAGCGTGATCGCCACGATGCCCGACACCACGACGGCCGCGGCGAGCGTGATCGCGAACTCGAGGAACAATGAGCCGGTCAACCCACCCTGAAATCCGATCGGGGTGTACACGGCCGCCAGTGTGATCGTCATCGCGACGATCGGACCGACGAGCTCCCGGGCGCCGATGAGGGCCGCCTGGATGCGCGATTTTCCTTCACGGACGTGGCGCTCGACGTTTTCAACCACGACGATCGCGTCGTCCACGACCAGTCCCACCGACAGCACGATCGCGAGGATCGTGAGCAGGTTGAGGCTGAAGCCGAAGGCGTACATGACGATGCCGGCGCCGACCAGCGATACGGGCATCGCGACGAGCGGCACGAGCGCGGTGCGCACCGATCCCATGAACAGAAACACGACGAGTCCGACGATCAGGATCGTCTCGACGAGGGTCTTGGAGATCTCGTGCAACGCATCGGTCATGAAGACGGTCGCGTCGTACGCGAGCTGCATGTCGATGTCTTTCGGCAGCGTGCCGCGGATCCGGTTCATCTCCTGGTGGAGCCGACCCGCCACTTCGATCTCGTTGCTACCGACGAGCGGCCAGACACCGAGGTATACGGCTTCCTTGTCGTTGAACTTGGTGATGAAGTCGGCCTCCTCGGCGCCGAGCTCGACGCGCGCGACGTCGGAGAGCCTGACGATCGCGCCGTTGCGCTCCGCGACCACGAGGTCCTTGAACTCCTGCGGGGTGCGCAGGTCGGTGTTCGCGAGCAGGCTGACCTGCACCAGATCGCCTTTGGTCTGTCCGACCGCGGCGAGATAATTGTTGCGCTGCAGGGCGGCCCAGACGTCGCCCGGCGCCAGGTTCAGCGCCGCGAGCCGCTCCGGATCGATCCAGACCCGCATGGCGATCGGCCTGCCGCCGACCACATCCACCCGCTGCACGCCCGCCAGCGTCGTGAGCTGGGGCTGCAGGTTGCGCGTGAGCCAGTCGGTGAGCACGGGAATCTCACGCGCCGACGACGTGAAGCTCAGGTAGAAGGACGCGTAGGGACGGTCCGCCTTCTGCACCTCCACCATCGGCGGCTGGGCCTCGGCGGGAAGCTCCGACCGGACCTGCTGCAACCGCGCGGTGACCTCGGCGAGCGCCGCCGTGGTGCTGTGGTTCAGCTTGAGGTGCACCGTGATCGTGCTGAGACCGGCGCGGCTGCTGGATTCGACGTAATCGACGCCGCCGATGGCCGACACCGCGCGCTCGATCGGCGTTGTGAGAAATCCGCGTACCGCTTCGGCACTGGCGCCGTAGTAGACCGTCGTGATGACGACCGAGGAGCTTTCGATCTTCGGATACTGCTGCACGGGCAGCGAGGTGACCGTCCGCCACCCGACCAGCAGGATCGCGAGATTCGCGACGATCGCGAGAACGGGGTGCTTGATGAACGTATCGGTTATGGAACGCATGCGAATGCTCCCGCCCGGTTAGCGAAGGGAATCGCCGGCGACGGCGACCAACACCGCTTCGCGCAGCTTGAAGGAACCGGACGTCGCGACGCGCTGCCCGGGTGTGAGACCGCTGAGAATGAACACCTCGTCGCCGACCATCGACCCGCTCTGCACGGGCTGTTCATGCACCCGTGTGTGGCCAGTCGAGTCGGGTTCCACGACGAAGACGTGATCGCCGCCCGGTCCCTTGCGCAGGGCGCTGACGGGAATCGCGACGACGGGCGTCGCTGGGCCCACCGGGACCTCGACTCGCACCGACGCGCCCGGCGCCGGCGCGCGACGCGAAATCCGTGCGCGCACCAACGCGTTACGCGTCACCGGGTCCACGCGCGCATCGAGCGCGACGATCCGCGCTTCGATGGGATTGGGGTCGCTCGCGGCAAAGACCGCCACCGATTCGCCGGCGCGGAGCTGCGCCGCGACCACCTGGGCCACCGTGAAGTCCACGTGCGCCGCGGCGTCAACGCCCTGCAACGTCGTCAGCTCGGTGCCTTCATTCAGGTACTGGCCCGGATGGATGTCGGCGAGACCCACGCGCGCCCGGAACGGCGCGCGAATCGTCTTACGCGCGATGATGGCGCGGGTCCGAGCGATCTGCGCGACGGCGACGTCGCGTGCGGCACGTGCCTGATCGACCTCTTCCTGGGAGGCGGCGTCGGCCTGCCGCAGGCGTTCCAGCCGTGCCAGGGTCGTCGTCGCGAGATCGGCCTGGGCGGTCTGGGCCTCGAGGTCCGCCGCTTCAACCGAGACGTCTAGGCCCACGAGAACGGTGCCCGGTTCGACGATTTGACCCGGAACGAGCATCACCTGGCGCACGGTACCGGGCAGCTCATTCCGCAACGTGATCGAGTTCAGTGCGAGCACCGTGCCGATCGATGTCGTCGTCGGGCGGTAAGAACGCTGTTCCGCCACGGCCGCGGTGATGGATTCGATCGGCTCAGGCTGATGTGCCGCCGCCGCATTCGCGCTGCGGATTGAGGCGCTTTTCCATGCCGCGAGGCCGCCGCCGGTGACGAGCAGCGTGACGAGCAGAATGGTCGATCCAGTCAAACCGCGCGTGCTGGTACTGAAGGGACTGCGCATACGTGATGATCTCCTCGCTGTGTGGACCAACTCGGCGAACGTCATTGAGCATCGCTGCCTACTGCTTGTTGTCGAATGAGTGGAAGCGAATTCGACATCATCGGCGCCCGTGTCACGGCAGTGGCGGTTGTTGTGAGTCGACAGACGGGCGATTCAATGACTGTGCGATAACGTGTTTACAACAAGCAATAGTTCCCGGTTAATACGGGAACTCTCCGAGGAGTCTTGACATTACGAATTGCCAACGGAGGTTCGGGAAATGGCCACGCATCCGGCACAGGAAGCCACCGTCAGTCTGCTGGTGGCGGCCGGTCATCTGTTGCAGGCGCTAGAGGAGGTCTGCGCGCGTCACGGCATCACCGCGGAGCAGTACAACATGCTCCGCGTGCTGCGGGATGCGCACCCGGGCGGCCAGCCTCGCAACAAGGTGGCCACGCACTGCACCCACCGCGCCCCCGACGTCACCCGCATGCTCGACCGCCTGGGGCGCCAGGGGTTGGTCGCGCGCGCGCGCGCGCCCGAGGACCGGCGCTGCTCGATGGCCCGAATCACGAAAGCGGGATTGAAGCTGCTCGCCCGCGTCGACCCCGAAATTGGCGCCGAGATGCGCCGGCTCACGAAGTCGCTCACGCCTGCCGAGCTGCGCCAGCTGACCCGCCTGTCGGACACGCTCGTCCCCTAGACCCGCTCCGGGAACAATGTGTGTTGTGAACAACGTTCTCGCGTCGTTCACTCACCGTTCACTCTTCCGGAGGATGTTATGCAGTCGCGCCTACGCTCTTCCCTGACTATTGCCATTGCTCTCGCTGCAGTGCCCGCCGTCGCGCCTGCGCAAGCGACGTCCCGTGTCACCGGCGAGCGTGTCACCGCCGCGGCGGCCTTTGGCGGCTTGTCCGGCGCCGCTAACCTCAATGACGCTGGTTCCGCCGACTGGCGACTTGGCTGGGCGGCTTCGGTCAACGCGACGTACTGGGTTCATCCATTGATCGGGCTGCGCGCCAGCGGTAATTGGGCGCAGGATAGCGTTCGCTCTGCCACGATCGTCGGACGCGGCAAGTTCAACAAGTTCGCGTATGACGCCGGGCTCGTCGTGCGCTACCCGGTCGCGGCAGGCACCGGGACGTTCATTCCCTACTTGCTCGGCGGCGCGGGCGCAATCAGCGTGCATCAGCTGGACTCCGACAGCACCTGGACGAAGTTCGCAGGGAATTTCGGCGCGGGACTCGAGTACCGCTTTGGTCGTTTTGGCGTGCGCGCGGAAGGCCGCGATTACGTCTACAAGTTCGACCGGAACGGATTCGACAAGACGCAGCACGACGTCGCATGGCAGGGTGGCGTGACTGTTTCGTTCTGATTGACCCGAGGGCTTCGGCACTCGATGGATTCTGATGACGCAGTAGAGTTGCTCAAACCCGCTATCCCTCGTGAACCAGGTGTCTGGGCCGACCTCGGAGCCGGCACAGGCACCTTCACGAGGGCTTTAGCCTCTCTACTCCCCGCAGGCCATGTCTACGCGGTCGATACAAATGCGCGCGCCCTTACCGAGCTGAATGGGCGCCGCCACGGGTCGGTTACGATAATCCCGGTGGTTGCGGATTTTACGCGAACGTTCGATCTGCCGGGGGTCGGAGGTGCCGAGCTCGACGGGCTGCTCTTCGCCAATTCGCTCCATTTCGTCGCCGATCCGGCAACGGCGCTCGGAGCGCTCGTGGCGCGCGTCCGGACCGGCGGGCGCATCGTCATTGTCGAATATGACCGCCGCGCCGCCAGCCGCTGGGTTCCCTATCCGATTCCCGCGAACCGCTTGCCGGCGTTGGCAAAAGCGGTCGGGCTCACCGAGCTGACCATTGTCGCCAGCCGGGCATCCTCGTTCGGAGGAATCCTGTACGTCGCTACCGGGTCAAGGCTTTCCTGAGATTGTTGATCAGCCCCTCGAACATCCGGTGCGCATTCCGCCGACGATAGAACTGGCCGTTGAGCCAGGACCGGAAGCCCGACGGCTGCCAGATATGCTTCAGTGAGACCTTGGTAGACCCGCCCTCCCAGCCGAGACCAAAGAATGTTTTGGACCCTGCACGATGGTAGATCTCGACCCAGCCAAACGTGTGCGGCGGCGCGAAGTCGATAATCTCGATGACCGCTTCGTGGCGATGGGTATCGCGCTGGAACGTGACCTTATAGCGCGCGCCTGTGCCGACCCTGTCGCTCGTCGTCGCCTTGACCGCCACGCAGCGCGGCAACCACTCCGGCATCCGCAGGGGATCGGCAATGAGGGCGAAGACCTTGTCGATTGCTGCCGGAACTCGGGCTGAGTAGGTGAAGGAGACCGGTCCCATGGGCGGGGGAATATAATTAGGAGTCAGGAGTCTGGAGTCAGGAGTCTGGCGTCAGGAGTCTGGAGCCAGGACCCAAGGGGGTCCGCGCCCCAACTCCTGACTCCACTCTCCTGCCTCTTCAAATCTTCAGCGTCAACCCCGCCTGCCACAGCAAGTCGTTCTCCGTCTTGCTATAGCCGAACCGATCGAACTTGTACAACAGACTGCGTCCTTC
>WNGD01007234.1_pt1 | contig 10487 bp, 9 predicted proteins | sample 5400671 | NCBI WGS metagenome assembly WNGD01 (sample SAMN13153369, study PRJNA577476) | soil metagenome | isolation source: 40 cm soil or saprolite under grassland replicate 2 | place: USA:California | collected 2016-06-15
ATAGAGATAGGTTTGATAAGTTTACAGAGCGAGCACGCAAGGTTTTGAGTCTCGCCCAGGAGGAAGCCCAGCGCTTCCAACATAACTATATCGGCACAGAACATCTCCTTCTCGGCCTTGTACGTGAAGGCGAAGGCGTCGCCGCTAAAGTATTAAGTAATCTCGGCGTCGAACTGAATAAGGTTCGCAGCGCTGTAGAGTTTATTATTGGCCGTGGAGACCGCATCGTTCTCGGCGAGATTGGTCTGACTCCGCGCGCTAAAAAAGTGATCGAGCTTGCTGTCGATGAAGCCCGCCGCTTGAATCACCATTATATCGGTACAGAACATCTCTTGTTGGGTTTAGTACGCGAGGGCGAGGGAATCGCTGCAGGCGTGCTCGAAAGCCTGGGTGTCAACCTGGAGAAGGTCCGCACACAAACCATTCAGGTACTCAGTCAATCTGGCGCTCCACATGAGCGCGACGCCAAGCATTCGAAAACTCCTACCATCGATCAGATGGGCATTGATCTGACTGCCTCCGCTCGCGCCGGCACACTAGACCCGGTCATTGGCCGCCATCAAGAGATCGAGCGTGTCATCCAGATTCTTTCTCGACGCAATAAAAACAATCCCGCCCTCATCGGTGAACCCGGCGTTGGTAAAACTGCCATCGTCGAAGGATTGGCACAACGCCTTATCGCGGGTGAAGTTCCTGAGACACTGGCAGGCAAACGCTTGCTCACCCTCGATGTCGGTTCATTGGTAGCTGGCACCAAGTATCGTGGTGAGTTTGAAGAGCGCCTGAAAAAAATCATCGAAGAGATCCGCAGTAGCCGCGACTGTATCATCTTTATTGACGAGGTACATACGCTTGTCGGCGCTGGTGCGGCAGAGGGTGCAGTTGATGCTGCCAATATTCTCAAGCCAGCCCTCTCTCGCGGTGAATTGCAATGTATTGGCGCAACCACACTCGATGAATATCGCAAGTATATCGAGCGCGACGCGGCCCTCCAACGCCGCTTCCAGGAAGTCATCGTTCGCGAACCAACCGTCGAGGAAACCATTGAAATCCTCAAAGGTATCCGTGAACGCTACGAGGCGCACCACCGCCTGACCATCACAGACGAGGCTCTTAAGGCCGCTACCGATATGGCCAGCCGCTACATTACCGACCGCTTCATGCCTGACAAAGCGATTGACCTGATCGACGAAGCCGCAAGCCGCGTTCGCATGCAGAACTCCCTTGCCCCACTGAACCTCAAAGAGGCTATGAAGGGGCTCGAATCAGTCCTTCGTGAAAAAGAAGCTGCGATTCAGCAACAAGAGTATGAGTTAGCAGCAGAACTACGCGACCGTGAAGTCAAACTACGCGACCGCATCGCCAAGCTGGAATCCGGCTGGCATCGTGAGCGTGGCACCGATAAACCAAGCGTCGGCGAAGAGGAGATCGCCCAGATCGTCTCGATGTGGACGGGCATTCCTGTAATGCGTATCGCCCAGGAGGAGTCACAGCGCTTACTCCAGATGGAAGATGCATTACATACTCGCATTATCGCCCAGAACGAAGCGATTGAGAAGATTGCTCGCGCAGTCCGCCGCGCTCGCGCAGGTCTGAAGGACCCTAAACGCCCCATCGGTTCGTTCATCTTTATGGGGCCAACAGGTGTCGGTAAGACCGAGCTTGCTAAAGCGCTTGCCGAATTCATGTTTGGGAGCGAAGATGCCCTGATCAAAATCGACATGTCGGAATTTATGGAACGCCATGCGGCAGCTCGCCTGGTTGGCGCCCCTCCAGGATATGTCGGCTATGAAGAGGGCGGCCAGCTCACTGAGGCAGTACGTCGCAAATCCTACAGCGTCATCCTGCTCGACGAAATTGAAAAGGCCCACCCTGATGTCTTTAACATGCTGCTGCAAATCCTGGAAGATGGCAAATTGACAGACGCCAAGGGCCGCACGGTAGACTTCCGCAACACTATCGTCATTATGACATCGAATGTTGGTGCTGCCTTGCTGAATAAAGAGGCCTCCATCGGTTTCAAACAATCCAAAGATAAGGACAAAGTCAACCAGTCTGAGTATGAGAGCATGAAAGGTAAGGTGCTGGGCGAACTGAAGAATACCTTCAAGCCTGAGTTCCTGAATCGTATCGATGAGGTCATCGTCTTCCATTCATTGCGTATTGAAGAAATGTATTCCATCGTCGACCTACTGCTCAATCGCGTCCGTGTACAACTGACCGAACAGCAGGTTGAACTGATCGTGCCTCAAAGTTCCAAAGACTTCTTGATTGAAAAAGGGTTCGACGCTCAGTATGGCGCCCGTCCATTGCGCCGCACCATCCAGCGCATGGTCGAAGATCCCCTGGCGGAAGGCCTGTTACAGGGCAAGTTCCACCCAGGAGACCTGGTAGAGGCCATCGTTGTTGATGATGAACTGCTCCTACGTGTACGCAACCGTATTGAGCAGTTGCCCCCACCGGCTACGCCTGAAGCAGCGCTCTCCGCTGGTAGTGGTGAAAATGGTGCAAGCAGCGAATCTTTGTAAATCTAGTTAAAGGACAGAACATGTGAGGGGAGACAATGCGAGATCTCGCATTGTCTCCCCTCACATGTTCTAGCACTGAATGTATGGCGAAAACACGCACAAAATATATCTGCCAGCAATGCGGCGGCGAACAAAGCAAATGGGTTGGCAAATGTCCCGACTGCGGCGCATGGAACACCATGGAAGAAACCATCGATGTACCCCAGGGTCCAGCGCAACAACGCCGGCAAACATTGTTGGGTACTTCTTCCATAGCACAGGGCACCCAGATTCCTCTCGTCCTTCCAGCTATCAAACCACTTGTACAACAACGCATCTCGGTAGGCTATCCAGAAATGGACCGTGTCCTCGGTGGTGGCCTGGTCGCAGGCTCCCTCACGCTCATCGGCGGAGAGCCTGGCATCGGTAAATCCACGTTGCTCCTGCAAGTCTCGGGTGACATCGCGATGAACGTAGGACCTGTTCTCTATGTCTCCGGCGAAGAATCAATCGAGCAGGTGAAGATGCGTGCAGAACGCCTCGGCATCACTGGCGAGCAACTCTATCTCCTGGCCTCCATCGAGCTTGATGTCATAGCCGAGGCTATCAGCCGCGTGAAACCCGCGCTGGTGGTCGTAGACTCTATTCAAACCGTCCTGTCAAGTCACCTGACAGCCGCCCCTGGTAGCATTAGCCAGGTGCGCGAATGCACGCTGCAACTGATGCACCTCGCCAAAAGCACCCATACACCCATTTTCATTATCGGTCATGTCACCAAAGAAGGCACCGTTGCTGGCCCCAAAGCCCTGGAGCATATCGCCGACGCCGTATTATATCTCGAAGGTGAACGCTATCACAGCTACCGCCTTTTACGTGGCGTGAAGAATCGTTTTGGGGCAACGCACGAAGTGGGCGTCTTCGAGATGCATGGAGAAGGGCTGTTAGAAGTGGCTAACCCGTCGGCGGTCTTCCTGGCAGACCGGAATAAAGAAGCCTCAGGCTCGGCTGTAGTAGTGAGCCTGGAAGGAACACGCCCGCTCCTGGTCGAAGTACAGGCCCTCGTCACTCCAAGCAACTTTGGCATCGCCCGCTGCACGACCAACGGCATCGAACATAACCGCCTCGTGATGCTACTCGCTGTTCTGACGAAACGCGTGGGACTGGCCGTAAGTAATCATGACGTCTACGCCAATGTGGTTGGAGGCTTTACCCTGGAAGAACCGGCCATTGACCTGGGAGTGGCGGCCGCCATCGCCTCAAGCTATCGCGAAAAACATATTCCTGCCGATATGGCTTTCATTGGAGAGGTCGGCTTATCGGGAGAACTACGCCCTGTCAGTCGCCTGGCTCAACGCGTACGAGAAGCCGCGAAACTTGGTTTCAAACGCTGTATCGTACCAGGCGCGGGTCAAGGAGCACAGCTCCGTAAAGAGCTCGAAAATTCTGGCCTACCCGCAGATTTCAAAGTAATCACCTCCAGTTCACTTGCAGTTGCATTAGAGATTGCGCTACACTAATGAGTAGTATGTCGTTCATTGGTACTCATAGTCACAACCCAACCCACCTTCTATGAGTGCCGTTCTCGCCGCTATTGATTCCTATGTGGTAAGGGTGTATACTGCTTAATCGACACAGTGAATTATTACGGCTAAACGGGCGCGTTTCATGGTTCATTACAGCAGGCTCGGCAACAATTTCATCACGCTATTATCATTTTTGTTTTTATCATCGGCCCTGCCCGCATGTCTTACCTCACAACGCCCCCTACAGGTACCTATAGGCGACTCTTTCATCTTGGAGCATAGCTCCATCAAATTCTTCTCCCCTATAGGGCGCTATTTTGGAGGATGCAGGGATGTCTATCAACACAATTGCTCGCTTCGCCGGGGCTTTGTTGACTATCAGCGTTGTAACCGTTCTCTTCTTTTTAGATAGAGCTTCACTTCCACTGAATATCTGGTGGCTTGGCGGTATCGCTCTGGGTGGTGCTCTGCTAGCCTTTGTCATCACCCCCTATATCACCGTCGTCCCCTACCGCTGGATGCGCGAAGCTGCTGCTAGCGACCTGGTCGCGGCAGTAATAGGACTCATCGTCGGACTCATTATCTCCTTTCTGATCTTTATCCCATTATCAAATCTGCCCCCTATTTGGGGCCGCATTCTTCCTTTTGTAGGAACCATGGTTTGTGGCGGACTCGGCATCTCACTTGCGGTCCAACGGAAAAACGATTTCTCTCATCTGTTTCAAGCTGCCTTTGCCTCCCGGCGCGCTCGCGAACGAGAACGCGAGGAAGAGCGCCAAAAAGAAAAAGAGAAAGAGAAAGAGTTGGAGAAAGAGCAATCGTCACAGCTTCAACCTGTCACACAGATACTTCTCGATACTAGCGCGATCATTGATGGGCGTATCGCCGATATCAGCCAGACCGGTTTTGTCTCGGGTGCGCTCCTTGTTCCCCGCTTCGTCCTCAACGAACTACAGCGTATCGCCGACTCGGCTGACACCATGCGCCGCAATCGTGGCAGACGCGGCCTCGAAATGCTCAACCGCTTGCAAAAAGATACGACCGTACCCGTTCAAATCACCGATGCCGATGTAGAGGATGTCGCCGAGGTCGATGGCAAACTCGTCCAAATGGCACGCAACCTGCATTGCCCAATCATTACCAATGACTTTAACCTCAATCGCGTCGCCGAGCTACAGGGCGTGAAAGTTCTCAACATTAACGAACTCGCCAACGCTGTGAAACCTGTTCTTCTACCAGGCGAAGATATCTTTATCAAAATTATGCAAGATGGGAAAGAACTCGGCCAGGGTGTCGGTTACCTCGATGACGGCACGATGATCGTCGTCGAAGGCGGGCGACAATATATGGGTACAACCATCGAAGTCACCGTTACACGTGTACTGCAAACAGTCGCAGGACGCATGATCTTCGCCCATCCTAAACAGGGGGCCAACGGCAATTCACCCCCCCTGCCGCCGGCTAGGCCAAGATAATTCTTATGCAAGATACATCAGCTGCCATTATTGTAGCCGCTGGAACCAGCCGCCGTATGCATGGTCGCGACAAACTCTGGACCCCGCTGGCAGGTCGTATCACCCTGGCGCGCACCATCGACGTTTTTGAAATCTCACCCATCATAGCTAGCATTATTCTGGTGCTTAACCCCGAACGTATGCATGATGCGGCTGCGCTCTGCAAACATGAAGGTTGGCAAAAAATCGCCGCTCTTGTGCCCGGCGGTCAACGCAGGCAGGACTCCGTTTGCGCAGGTCTTGATGCCCTGGCAACAATTTCCCCCACCTGCCAATGGGTGATGATCCACGACGGCGCGCGACCACTAGTTTCCACCGGCATACTTGCAGCCGGCTTACTTGCAGCCCAACAATATGAGGCAGCCATCGCCGCTGTTCCCGTCAAAGACACCATCAAACTGGTCCTGGAAGGGAAAGTCAGCAGCACCATTGATCGCTCGCAACTCTGGGCAATCCAAACACCACAGGTCTTTTCTTTCCCCCTCATCTATCAAGCGCATCACAGTAGCGCGGCACAACGCGACGTTACCGACGACGCCGCGTTGCTGGAAGAGCTAGGGCAACCGGTAATGGTTTTTCCCGGCGCCTATACAAATATCAAAATCACTACACTAGAAGATTTGTTACTGGCAGAAGCGTTCTTTAAGGGACACGTATCATGACCATGCGTATTGGCTTCGGCTACGATGTTCACGCTTTCACCCCAGGCCGTCCGCTCGTCCTCGGGGGCGTGACTATCCCCTACACCTTTGGTCTCTCCGGCCATTCAGATGCGGATACTGTCATTCATGCCGTCGTCGATGCCCTTCTTGGCGCCGCAGCCCTCGGCGACATTGGCCTGCACTTCCCTTCCAGTGACCCCCGTTGGGAAAACCAACCCGGCTCTGTCTTCCTCGATTATACCTTTGATTTGTTATGTCAACATCAGTGGAAAATCAGTAATATCGACGCCACCATTGTCGCCGAACAACCCAGACTTGCCCCCCATGTTCAATCCATGCGTACCCACTTGGCAAAACACCTGCGTCTAGACATGACACAGGTAAGTGTCAAGGCCACCACCACCGACGGCCTGGGTTTCGCCGGTCGGCGCGAAGGAATCGCCTGCTACGCCATCGCACTCCTTTTACCCCTCATATAACTGGTCAGTCTTTGCCGCCATAATAAAATCATTGCGGTGCAGTCCCCCAATCTTATGCGTCCACCATGTCACCGTCGTCCTGCCCCACTCGGTTAAAAGGGCCGGATGATGTCCCGCCGCCTCAGCTATTTCGCCCACTTTGTTCGTGAAAGCCAATGCTTCGACGAAATTAGGAAACGTGAAAACACGCTCCAAACGCTGAATACCATCAATTTCTACAACATGCCACTGCGGCACCTGAGGCTGAAACTCAGCCATCTCGGCCTCTGTCACCGTCGGCTCACCTTCGCGACATGCAACACAGACCATCTGCGTCAATTGCTCCATCTATGCGTTACCTACCTTTCATTTCAACTCAAAAAACATCCACATGATAATCTACCATATTTTACGATGGCCTGGAATGCTATAATGAATGCAAAACATTGCCACGTATAGTGAGGAAGATCCCTTTCCCCGCTACTACATAGAACCTGGAGGAGAAAACGCATGGCAGACCAGATCCCCGCACAACTCATTCCAAGAAAAATCTTGTTTGGCAATCCTGTGAAAACCAGTGCCCAAATTTCACCTGATGGCAAGAGATTAGCTTACCTCGGCTCCTACGGCGGCTATGCAGCTTTAGTGGGCGCCACATTCACACCAGACCTCTTCTGCTGCGCCGTCGATGTTGTCGGCCCTAGCAACCTTATCACGCTAAACACGCTGATTCTATGATGGGCTTTAGCTAAGATGTTTGATTAGGAGCATACAATACTGTATGCTCCCTGGTCTCTTACGCGTCATAAACGACGCTGTTAAGCTTCATAACGGCCACCAAGATGCTTAGCGAGAAATCTTTCGGCGGCTGCGAAAAACTTGAGCCTATTTTCCGGCTTGGCAAAGCCGTGGCCTTCGTCGGGGAAGAGCATGTACTCATAATCGATGCCCTTGCTCTTCATCGCTGCAACGATTTGTTCGGACTCCGCCTGTTTTACACGCGGGTCATTTGCCCCCTGACCAATCAGGATAGGTATCTTGATCTGATCGGCCTTGAACAATGGCGAACGCGAATTCAGAAACTCTTCCTCGGTATCGGGATTACCGACCCGCTTGTGGAAGGTCGCCAGGAAGGTCGACCAATAGGGGGGAATTGTCCTTATTAATGTGTTGAGGTTGGAAGGGCCTACAATGTCGACGGCACAGCAGAAAAGGTCGGGCGTGAACGTTGCCCCCACCAGTGCAGCGTAGCCACCATAGGATCCACCGAAGATTGCCACCTTTTTTGGGTTCGCGATGCCATTATCTATTGCCCACTTCACGGCATCTACCAGGTCGTTGTGCATGTTTCGTCCCCACTCCCTATCGCCGGCGTTGACAAAATCCTTGCCATAGCCTGTAGACCCCCGAAAATTTACCTGCAAGCAGGCATATCCACGGTTCGCAAACCATTGCGCATCAGGACGATACCCCCACGCATCGCGACCCCAGGGACCACCATGCACGTTGAGCACCATCGGCAGTCCGGTCTTCTGCTCGTCTTGCGGCAAGGTCAAGTAGCCGTGAATAGTCAGCCCGTCTCTGCTGGTGAAGGAGATCGGTTTTATGGTTGCGAGCGTATACTTGTTCAATTCTGGCTGGTTGTCGAAGAGAAACGTTGCTTTCTGGCTTTTCCTATCGTAGGCGTAAAACGGCACAGGCCCATTGTCAACCGTGAACGCTACTACCCAGGTCGTATCGGCGTTGTCACGACTAATGATGAAGAAGTCTCCCTGATGGATGCCGCCAATGTTGTCAAAATCCATCTTGATGGACTCATCTAATACAACCCATTCGTTACGGTCTCTGTTGAATGCGACTGCCTGAACCTCGTGGGTATCGGGGTGGACCATCACATTGCCTACGTCATATTGTGGGTCTTCAGCGATGACAGTAATGTCGCCAATGGCGATGTTCAGCTTGACGAGGCGACCAGCATTGACTTTACGCGAGTCCTGGAGATAGATTGCTTGACCATCCAATGTGAAGCCAATAGAGCCACTGGTGAGGCTATCATCTGCATCCCAGGTGACAAGCTTTCTCCATTCGGAGTGCTCGTCGTCGCGAGCCAGAAGTTCTGTGCCGCCGTCAGACAATGCCGTGACTGCACCGCGTACCTTGAAATGTGCATCCGTGACCCAATTCATGATGTTACCTGGGTTCTTGGCGACAAGCGTGAGTTCGCCTGTAATCAGGTCGAGGTGATAGACATCGTGAACCTGTGGGTTTTCTTTGTTCATGCCGATCAAGAGTTCGTTAGGAAAGTGCTTATCATGATCAATGACCTGCACCTGTACATTCTCAAAGGGCGTCAGGTCTCTCGTCTCCCGCGTTTCCAGGCCCGTTGCATACAAGCGCCAGTTTTCATCGCCCCCAACATCCTGGATGTACATGATGTGCTTGTTATCCTGTGCCCAGAAGTAGAAGCGCACGCCTCTATCTTCATCTTTGGTAACAGGCTGGTAATTGTCGCTGCCGATGGTTCCTACCCAGACGTTTAGGACATTGTTGACTGGGGCAAGATAGGCCATTTTTGTGCCATCCGGTGAAACCTGCGGACTCGTCTTCTCTGGATTGCCAAACAGCACCTTACGTGGTATAAGCTGTGTTTTTGCCGATGTTATCATTTTTCTTCCTCTTGTTCATATGGTAATAGACAGTGCCCTCTAATAGAACTGTAAAAGTGTCTCTGTTGTCAAGGCAGAAAACTACCAATGAGGAGTCACGAGCGTTGCTGGGCGAAAAATGATAAACTAGAAGAGAAACAAGCTTGCTATCACGATATCTCTTGTAGTGTACTGGTTTCTGCCCTACGATTAAGGAGGCGTTGCAAAACGACAATAGCGCGGTCAATATCGAATGAAGAAGGAATTTTACAAGATGTTACTCATTAAAACGATACCACCCTACTGGTCTACCTTCCTGGCAACATTCCACAATCGCGTCGGCAACCCTGACACTGAGGAAGAGTTTCTGAAGTCGCGTTCTCCACTCTTCAAGGTTGACCAGATCAAGATTCCCATGCTTATCGCGCAAGGAGCCAATGACCCTCGTGTGAAACAGGCCGAGTCTGAACAAATCGTTGCAGCGATGAAAAGCAAAGGCATAGATTACGAGTATATGCTCTTCCCAGACGAGGGACATGGCTTCGCCAAGCCAGAGAACAGGCTCAAATTCTATGCAGCGGCAGAAAAATTCCTCGCGAAGCACCTGGAAGGTCGCTTTGAGAATCAGGATCACGAATAGACGAACAGGGCTTGTAGAGGAGACCAGCATATGAGCTATGACGAAATGATGGTATTTGCAGGCAGCGGCAGCCAGAGGCTCACTGCACGCATTTGCGACTACCTGCACATTCATCAAGGAAAGAACGAAACCCTCCATTTCTCTGATGGCAACACCTTTGTGCGTATCCTGGAGAATGTTCGCGGCCGCCGGGTCTATTTGGTCCAATCCACGGTCTTCCCTGTGAACGACAATTTTATGGAATTGCTGTTCTGGATCGACGCCTTTAAACGCGCGGGCACGGAGACCGTGACGGTGGTCATTCCGTATTTCAGCTATGCCAAGGGAGATAAGAAGGACGAGCCACGCGTCTCTATTCGCGCTCGCGTGTGCGCCGATGCCATCGAGGTCGCGGGAGCAGATCGCGTCGTGACAATGGATTTGCACGCTCCACAGATTCAGGGCTTTTTTCATCTTCCGGTGGATAACCTGTATGCTCTTCCAACTATCGTTGATTGCATACAGGCGAAAGAGCTGGAAAACATCATCGTCGTCTCGC
>WNGD01010227.1_pt1 | contig 10487 bp, 8 predicted proteins | sample 5400671 | NCBI WGS metagenome assembly WNGD01 (sample SAMN13153369, study PRJNA577476) | soil metagenome | isolation source: 40 cm soil or saprolite under grassland replicate 2 | place: USA:California | collected 2016-06-15
CGCCGGCCTCGATCATCCGCAGCACCAGGTCGGTCGACCCGATCTTGAGCAGGGTGGTGGTCTCGCTCATGTTCGAGTCGCCCACGATCACGTGCAGCCGCCGGAAGCGCTCGGCGTCGGCGTGCGGCTCGTCCCTGGTGTTGATGATCGGGCGGGACCTGGTGGTGGCCGAGGACACGCTCTCCCAGATGTGCTCGGCCCGCTGGCTCACGCAGTACACCGCGCCGCGCGGCGTCTGCAGCACCTTGCCCGCACCGCAGATCACCTGCCGGGTGACCAGGAACGGGATCAGGATGTCGGCCAGCCTGCCGAACTCGCCGTGCCGGCCGACCAGGTAGTTCTCGTGGCAGCCGTAGGAGTTGCCCGCCGAGTCGGTGTTGTTCTTGAACAGGTAGATGTCCCCGGCGATGCCTTCCTCGCGCAGCCGCCGGTCAGCGTCGACCAGCAGGCCCTCCAGGATCCGCTCCCCGGCCTTGTCGTGAGCCACCAGGTCGAGCACGTTGTCGCACTCGGGGGTGGCGTACTCCGGGTGGCTGCCCACGTCGAGGTAGAGCCTGGCCCCGTTCCTGAGGAAGACGTTGCTGCTACGGCCCCATGACACCACGCGCCGGAACAGATAGCGCGCCACCTCGTCGGGCGAGAGCCGGCGCTGCCCGCGGAAGGTGCACGTGACGCCGTACTCGTTCTCGACCCCGAATATTCGCCGATCCACACGCCAAGGCTACGTCCCGTTGCCCCCTGACAACAGCATCCCTGGCGTGTTGCCCTCCTGTGAGGTCACTGGTGAGAAAGTTCAGCCAGCAGGTTCTTGTCGTAGACGTACACGGTGTAGGGGCCGGTGCGATAGGTCCTGACCGGACGGCCCAGCGCCGCCAGCGCGGCCGGTTTGGGCTGCCAGTTGTTGAAGAATCCGGGGTGGCCGCCGGTGACCAGGAAATTCGCCTGGTTGTGGCCGGGGTCGTACCAGGAGCTCTTGGCCTCCCACGGGTAGGGCGCCAGTGGGAGGGAGGCCACCGCCCGGATCGTCACGGCTCCGTCACTGCCGACGGTTACCACGCTCGACCCCCAGTAACCGCCGATGCCGCTGGTCAGGTGGTGCGCGGCCAGGAACTTCGCGAGCCGCGCCTTCATCGGGGGGACCGACGGCTGGGCCGCTGCGTAGCCGAGGCCGGCCCCGTAGCAGGCCAGCAGGGCGCCGGCCAGCAGGACCGCGGCCCGTGGGCGCCGACGCACGCTGGCGTGCAGGCTGGCCGCGAGCGTCCGGCCGGCCAGCACCGCGCCGAACGGGAGCACCACGGCGAACTCACGGGCGTTCAGGTCGGTGGCGTTGGCCAGCGTGCTCGGCACGTACGCGACCACGTTGAGCACCATCGCGACGAGCAGGATCTGGCTGATCATGTCCGGCCAGGACAGGAAGCGCCGCGCCACCCGCAGCACCGCGCAGGCCACCAGCGCCACCCCGGCCAGGTGCAGCAGCGCGAAGGCCACCGCGGCGGGCGGCCCCTCGGGCTTGGCCCCGAACAGCGCGAGCAGCCCCCTGGCGGTTACCCAGGCGTGCCCGGGCCAGGTGTGCACCGGGGCGAGCTGGTACGCCAACGGGTGTATGTAAGCCTGGAGGAGGCGTCCGGCTAGCGACGCCAGGCCCTGGGCCGCGATGGCCGCCACGGCCAGGGACAGCTCGTACCAGCGGGCACGCAGCACAGCCTGGACCGAAGTGTCCTGCCGCCGGGCCAGGTCACGGGACACGCGCAGCGCGCACACCGCCACCAGGGGCACGACGCCGACCAGGAGGACGAGGGAGTCGGCGATGAGCACCCAGGTCAGCAGCAGCCCGACCAGGACCGGTACCCACCTGCGTGGCGGGCACCGGTCGATGACCAGCCAGGTCAGCAGGAGCGGCACGGCCGTGCCGATGTGGCCGAGGGACAGCAGCAGGACGAAGACGCCGACGCCGAGCTGAGGGGCGAACATGAGGCCCGCCGTCAGCAGCATCCGCAGCCGGTTCTCGCGGCGGGGTACCCGGCCCCGGGCCAGCAGCACCGAGAGGATCACGACCAGGGTGTACGTCATCGCCGCCGCGATGTGCGCGGTGTCGGTGTGCAGCCCGAACAGCCACACCAGCAGGGCGTACTGGGGCAGCTCGGTCGTGATGAACGAGACGTCGGACAGGTACCAGCCGTGCAGCAGCACGTTGCCGTGCAGCATGTCCCAGGCCATCAGCAGGTCGTTGGACTCGTCGGAATTCTCCGGGTAGGTCCGGGACACCCGCAGGTAGGCGAGGAAGAGCAGCGCGACGGCCAGCGCGATCGCGGCGGCGGCAAGCAGGCGGCGGGCGGACACCCGGCGGCCAGGCGCGCGCTCCGTCTCGTGCTGGGCGGCGGGCCGGGCACCCTGCCCATCCCCGGCCCCGGCCTGGGCGGCGACGGGCAGGGCGGAGGACGCATCCGGCGTCCCGCTTTTCGGCACGGCAGCCACCATGTCCTCCGGCTCGGTGTCATCCTCGCGAGTGAATGCTATTCGCCGCAGCATGCCACAGCGTATGGCAATGAAGATTGCTCCCGATTCGATCCGTAATTGGAGCTTCATGAACGTGAACGAGCGGCAGGCAGTGGCAGCCAGCTGTGACTACGTACTGATCCGGCAATGCGGCCAAACCGAGATCTGCTTCAGCGGCCGAGAGGCTCACGCCTCAGACCGGGACCGCCGCTGGCAGCCGGCGGCTGCGGGACAGCGCTTACCCATGTTCACTGAACCGCAACGGTCGCTCTGGTAAGCTGCGCGCGCCTGGCCAAGAATTCCCTTCACGCTGAGATAGTCCTGGTGGAGGCCTGCGGTTGCAGCTCACGTCGACGTCGGAAGAGGATAGGTCTGTCCGGCACAGCCCGCCATCGCTATGGTCCAGGTTGAACCGGCCGCTGGTACCGGGGATCATCGCCTTCCTCGGCTGGCTCGGTTTTGCCCTGGCCCGCTGGCAGATCTGGGCCAAGGGACACCTGAGCCTGTTCATCATGGCCGGGCACGTCTACACGCACCGGCCCCAGCTGCCCCGTGGCCTGCTGCTGGTGCCGTCCGCGGGCTATGACGGGCAGTTCTACTACCGGCTCGCGCTGGACCCGGTTAACTGGAACCACACCGCGTTCGGCATCACGATGGACCAGTCCTACCGGTACACCCGCGTCGGGTACCCGATGCTGGCCTGGATCTTCTCGCTCGGCCAGCACCAGCTCGTGCCCGTCGTGCTGGTCGTGCTCAACCTCTTCGGGGTAGCGGCCATGGCCATGCTCGGCGCCATGTTCGCCCGCGACGCCGGCCGGCACGCCCTGTGGGGGCTCGCCTTCGTCGCCTACTTCGGCCTGGTTATCAGCGTGGGCCGGGATACCGCCGAACCGCTGGCCGAGGCGTGCATGCTGGGTGGCCTGCTCGCCTTCCGGCGGGGCGGCACCCGGATGTACCTGCTGGCCACCGCGCTGTTCACGTACGGCGCCATCACCAGGGAAACCATCTTGTTCGCCCCGGCCGCGATCGCCGTCACCCGGCTGATCGCGATGGCCAGGCGCCGCGCCCGCCCGGGCCTGGCCGACCTGACCTGGCTCGTCCCGGCCGCCGGGTACGGGCTGATAGAAGTCGCGGTGCACTTCGTGGTCAAGGGCGAGTTCCCGTTGCTGGCGAACAGCAGCCGGAACCTCACCGTGCCGTTCACCGCGCTCGCCCACGCGCTGAAGCACAACGCCGCGCACATCAACACCGCGCACCTGAGCCCGATCGACATCGCCATGCTCGAGTACGCCACGCTGGCGATCTTCATCCTGGCCGGGTTCGCGGTGCTGATGATCACCTCCGCGCCCGGGCACGAGCGCCTGGCGTTCGTCTTCTTCGTGCTCCAGCTGGGCCTGCTGTCCAGCCAGATCTGGACCAGCACCTTCGGCGAGGGGCGTTCGCTCATCGAGCCCTACCTGATGGCGCTGGTGCTGCTGGTGAGCACGCCGCGGCGCTTCCTGTCCTGGCCCTATCTCGGCATGATCGCCGCCTGCGTGCTGCCCGCGCTGGCCGTGGTGGCCAGGCGCCGCATCCTGTATATGTGACGCCCCCGGTCAGATGGATCCTGCCTTGAGGGCGGCGTCGATCCAGGGGATCACCTCGTCGAGCATCTCCTCGAGTGTGGTGGTGGCCTCGAAGCCGAGGATCTTCTTGGCCTTCTCCGTATCAGGCACCCGGCGCTGGACGTCGTATTCGAACGGCGAGTCGTGGACGAGCCGCAGCGGGACGCCCTCGCCCTTGACCTTGCGCCAGATGGTCTCGGCCAGCTGCCTGACGGTGGTGCCCTCCGCCGTGGACAGGTTGAAGTCCTCGTTCAGTGCGTCCTCATGCTCCATCGCCGTCACCACCGCGGCCGCGAGATCACCGCCGTAGGTGTAGTGCCGCACCTGGTCCCCCGAGCCGAGAATATGCAGCGGGTCCTGGCCCTTGAGCACCTTCTGTACTAGGTCGGGGACCACGTGGCCCATCGCGAGCTTGACGTTCCCGGACAGGATCTCCTGGTCGCCGAGGGCCCGGCTCTCGCCGATGCCCACGCAGTTGAACGGGCGCACGAGCGTGTACGGAAGCTTGTACTGGTCCCAGGCGGCCCGGGCGAAGTACTCCACCGCCAGCTTCTGGAACCCGTAAGAGGACAGCGGCGGCGGTATCTCCCGCTGCTGCCCCTCGTAGGAGGGCCATTCGTCGGCGCTCTCGAAGACCATCGAGGAGGACAGGTAGGTGACCTTGCGCAGGCGCCCGTCACGGCGCGCGGCGATGGCGGCGTCACACGACGCGGCGATGATCCGCTCGTTGGTCGCGAGCAGGTCATAGGCGTAGGTGTGGAAGTAGGAGATCCCGCCGATCATCGCGGCGCCCGCGATGAAGTGGTCGCAGTCGGCCAGCAGTTCGGTCAGCAGGCCGACGTTCCTGGCGTCACCCTCGACAAGCCGGTAGCGCGGATTGTCGTCGTAGGACTTCCTGACCTTCCCGTACTTAGAGAAGTTGTCCAAGCCTGCCACCGCGTAGCCGCGCTTGAGCAGTTCCTCTACTACGTACCCGCCGATGAAGCCAGCGGATCCGCTGACTAGCACCTGCTCCATTAATCCTCCTGTCTTTCTCCTTGGTCCCGCCGAGGGAGAACGCCGCGGCCCCGTACCTGATCGGGAGTCAGCCGCGGTCCGAACGCGAACCGGTACCAGCGGACGTAGCTGGGCACCCACTTCGCGACCTTGAAGTTCGACATCCCCGCCTGCCGGTCAAGCCAGATGGTCGGTATCTCAGCCACCGGCAGGCGCAGCCGCTTGGCCTTGGCCGTCAGCTCGATGCCGATCTCGAAGCCGTTCCTAGAGTCGATTCCGACCTGCCGGACGAATTCCGTCGAGTAAGCCTTGAACGAGTTGGTCGCGTCCCTGGTGCCGACGTGGGCGAGCGTCCGCAACGACCGGCCCGCTAGGCGGGACAGCGTCCCTTTGAGCAGGGGGCCACCTACCTGCTGACCGCCTGGCATGTAGCGGGACGCGGCGGCTACCGCGACCCCTCGCTCGACCAGCCGGACCAACTCGTCGATCTGCCTGGCGTCATCGCAGCCGTCCGCCATGGTCACCACGACCACGGGCGCGGCAGCGGCGTCGATGCCGAACCTGATGGCGTTGGCGGGTCCCCGGCCGTAGGTATTGACCAGACACCTCAGCCGGGGTTCCTTCTGCCCGTACTGCTCGGTCGCCGGGATGGTCGTGTCATCCGGCGAGTCCACGACCACCAGGACTTCCGACGGCAGCCGGACCGACTCGAACAGCCGGTCAAGTACGCTGACGACCTGCTCGCCCTCATTGTGGGTAGGTACGACCACCGAGACGCGAGGGCGCTCGGTCATACCCGGACCCCATCACCGAGCGCATCCCAGATATCCGCGACCGGCTTGTCCGTCACCAGTCCCCGGTACTCGGGATGCGGCGCCCCCACTACGAGCAGGTCCGACCGGGCGAGCACCTCGTCGAGCGGCAGCAGGTCAGGGTCGACGGTCACGTACGGGTCGGTACAGAGGACTGCACCGGCCTTGAACGCCAGAATCCGCTTGAGCTTGTAAGACAGGCTCGACCGGATGTCGTCCGAGCCCGCCTTGAACGCCATGCCCAGGATCCCGACTGTCATTGACCCCAGGTCGAACCGCCCCTCCAGCCGGTGCACCACATACAGCGGCAGGCCCTCGTTGACGGCCATCGCCGCGTGGCCGAGCGGGAAGTTGTTGTGGTTGAAGGCCGCGAGCTGCATGGTGTCCTTGAACAGACATGGCCCGGCAGCAAAGCCCGCGGCGGGCATGTCCGCGGCCCGCGGGTAGTCCTCGGCCAGCCCTCGCCGGATCCGGTCGAAGTCGAGGCCCTGCTCGTTGGCCATCATGTAGAGCTGGTTGGCGGTTGCGAACTTGATGTAGCGCCACACGTTGGTGAACAGCTTGGCCAGCTCCGCCTCCTCCGGAGACATCAGCACGGTCTTGCTGGTCAACCTGCTGAACAGCGCGGACGCCCGCTTCACCCCCGCAGGCGTGCGGGACGAGATGATCTGGGGCAGCTCGAACAGCTCGGTCATCGCCTTGCCCTCAGCGATCCGCTCCGGGCAGAACGCCACCTCTATCTGCAATCCCAGCCCGGCCATCATCTTTTCCACCAGCGCCGTCACCCCGGGGAACACGGTGCTGCGCAGGATGAGTAGCTGACCGTCGCGCAGGTAGCCCGAGCAGCCGCCGAGCGCCTTGGTGATCGCCGTCTGCTTGGGGTTCAGGTGCTCATCCACCGGGGTGCCGATGACCACCACCAGGTGCTCCGCCGTGGCCACGATGGCGGGATCGGCCGAGGCCTCGAGACGCCCGGCGCTGAGCGCGCGATGCAGCACCTCATCCGCCCCGGGCTCGGCGAACGGCATCCGCCCCGCGTTCACCGTGGCGACAGCGCTCTCGCTCACGTCGTAGATGCCCACCTTGGCGCCGCGGTCGGCGAAGGCAAGCGCGAGCGGCAGGCCCACATGCCCGCAACCCCCGATGACCACCACATCTCGGTCAACCTGATCGAACAAATTCGTCACCTCATGTACCTCCGGCTGATCATGGCAGGCCTCCGGAGGCCACCGGCCGGTGCCCCCCAGCACTCTCTGGCGCTTTACCTTACCGCCCGGCCCGGCCTGGCACGGGTTCTTGTCGTCCTCGCCCGGCGCGTCACATGGGGGATTCGCGAAGGCGGGCCGCGCCACGTACGGTAAGCTCTCGCCCGCGATCGAAGAAGGCGGTTTACCGGCCTGGGCCGCCTGTCACGAGGAATTGCAGCATGCCTGGTCAGGAGCAGCCGGCGCCCCGCACGCGGGTCGCGGAATCGGTCATGCCTGACGACCAGGAACCGGCCGGGCCGACTCGTGCTCCGGCCGTCGCGCCCGGCGGCGGGGACAGCGGGACCAGAGCGCAACCGCCCCGCTCGCTGGCGTCGAGGATCAACCGGCCCACCGTGGCCGCCCTGATCGCCACCCTGGCCGCGGTCGCCTTCACCCTGGCTCGCTGGCAGACGTGGGCGAACGGCCGCATCAGCCGGTTCATCCTGGTCGGGCGGCATTTCGCCACACCGTCCCAGCTGCCGCACGGCATGCCGGTGGCCAAGACGTACGGCTACGACGGGCAGTTCTTCTACCGGCTGGCGCTCAATCCGCTTAACTTCCACCACACCGCGTACGGCATAACCATGGACCGGCCCTACCGGTACATGCGGATCGGCTACCCCACGCTAACCTGGCTAGTCTCGCTCGGCCAGCACTTCCTGGTCCCGGTCATGCTGGTCGCGGTCAACATCGCCGCCGTCGGGGCGCTGGGCTACCTGGGCGCCCTGTTCGCCGTCGAGGGCGGACGGCACGCGCTAGCCGGGCTGCTGATGCCCGGCTACTTCGGCCTCATCACCAGCCTGTCCCGGGACACCGCGGAACCGCTCGCCGCCGTCTGCCTGCTGGCCGGGCTGCTCGCGGTCCGGGGCCGCCGTCCGGTGCTGGCCGCCGCGCTGCTCGCCTACGGGGCGCTGACCAGGGAAACGGTCATGGTCGCCGTGGCCGCCATCGCCATCATGCGGATGATCGGCATCCTGCGCGGCCGGACCCGGCCCGGCCGCGAGGACCTGGCCTGGGTGGTCCCGGCCGTGGCCTTCGCGGCCTGGCAGGTCGTGGTGAAGGCCGCGACCGGGAGCGTTCCGCTGCTCGCGGACAGCGGCCGGAACGCGGGCGCGCCGTTCATCGCCCCGCTCCAGGCGTTCAGGCACAACCTCGCTCACGTCCACCTGCACCAGTTCGAGCAGTACGACCTGTGGCTCCTAGAGCTGGCCATCCTGGCCTGCTTCTCGGTAGCGGCGCTGCTCTGCCTGCGGTCCACGAACGCGCCGGTGCACGAACGGCTGGCTTTCATCCTCTACCTGATCGAGATCTGCATCGTCACGCCGAGCACCTGGAACAGCCTGGACGCCGACATGCGGTCCTTTATCGAGGTGTACCTGCTGGCCGTGGTCATCCTGCTGGGCACCCCCCCGCCTGGCTGCTGCCCGAGCTGGCCGCGCTGACGATGCCCGCCCTGATCGTGATCACGCAGCGCAGGTTCACCGGCTCGTGACGGTCCGCCGTTATATCACCGGGACTCTTCCGTGGCCGGTCCCCGGCGCGCCTCGATGTAAATAGTGCCGCCCGACCGTGCCGCCACCTCGACCGCGGTTGCCGCCAGGGCGAACGGAAGAGCAACCACGGCGGCGGCGAGAGCGTACAGCCGGAAGGCCGGACTCTGGGCGGCCTGACGCGCCTCGGTGCGACGGATGGCTTCGTACACGTCGGGGTGCCCGGGAAGCTTGCCGGCGAAGCCGTGGGCCCATCCGAAGACGACCTGCCCGCCCCGCAGGTAGCTGACCCGCTCCACCCGCAAGCCCAGGGCCTCGATCGTGGACAGCAATGCCGGAGGGCTCAGATGGACGAGATGGCGAGGCAGATCAAGGGCAAGCCAGCGATCGCCGAAGAGGCGGGCCTGGAGGCTGGTCGCATTGGGCACGGCGATGACAAGCGTCCCGCCCGGGGACAGGAGAGCGGCCGCGTGGCTCAGCGCCCGGGCAGGCCGGCGGAGGTGCTCAAGCGAATGCCAGAAGATGACCGCCGACCAGTTCCCGTCCACGTCTTCGACCTCGGCGTTGCGGATGTGCGGCCCGGACGCATGCGGCTCAAGACCGACAGCATCACGCCCGTGGCGCACGAAGGCATCCACGAGGGTCCCGTCGCCGGCTCCCACGTCGAGAACCGGGCCGGGCGGCAGGACCCGGTGCAGACGATCCGCAAGCGCTGAGCGCGTGCGGCGAAGCACCTTGTCCCCGAGACCGGAGAACCGGCCCGACTCCGGGCGGTACCAGTCAGCGTAGGCCGCGCTCAGCTGCTCATCGCTGGGCCAGGGCGACGTCGTCGCCACGCCGCAGCGGGCGCACCGCACCCGGCCGGTAAGGTATTCGTCGGTGCCGTCGAACCGGTGATCGCACCAGGCGCACCGGACGGCAGGAGGCGCCTGAGTGCGTGAATACGCCAAGGTGTTGCTTGTTCCTCGCAGCGAACCGCTTTTATCGCGCCTGCCTTCGGAGCGGATTGCCAGCGACTTTGCGTTCGGCAACGGATCGTCCTCCTAGCGTTCCCTCACGGTCGCAGAGAAGCATAGCGGCGGTCTGGCCTCGCCGTGCCTCGATGCCGGCCTCGGCGCCCGGTGAGTTGCGCCCGGTGACCTGTCGCGGGCCTGTCACAGCGGTCACGATATTGTCCAGCGATGAAGAGCCGCCAAGTGAAGGAGTGAGGAATGGAGCCGATCAGCATCGGCGGTGCCTGGACGTTCACGCCCGCCCTTCACCGAGATGACAGGGGTTGCTTTCTGGAGTGGTTCCGGGCCGACGGGCTATCCGAGTCGCTCGGGTACCGGCCGGAGATCGCGCAGGCCAACTGCTCCGTGTCCCGCCGGGGAGTCGTCCGGGGTGTCCACTTCGCAAGCGTTCCCCCCGGGCAGGCAAAGTACGTCACGTGCGTCAGCGGCGCGGTCCTCGACGTGATCGTGGATGTCAGGGTCGGCTCGCCCAGTTACGGGCACTGGGAGGCTGTGCGCCTGGATGACACAAGCCGGCGCGCCGTTTTTCTCTCTGAAGGGCTGGGGCATGCCTTCACCGCCATCAGCGATGAGGCGACGGTCATCTACCTGTGCTCGACCCCGTACTCGCCGGGACGCGAGCACGGCGTGCACCCCCTGGATCCGGACATCGGCATCGAGTGGCCGACGGATGCGGAACCCGTGCTGTCCGGCAAGGACGCCGCGGCCCCGAATCTCGAACAGGCGCGCCAGGCCGGGCTGCTGCCTGTCTACGCTGACTGCGAGGCCTACCTGGGGAGCCTGCGCCAGGCGGCGGATGCGCGGAACCCGGTGCCGGGCCGGTTATCCG
>WNGD01013937.1_pt1 | contig 10486 bp, 7 predicted proteins | sample 5400671 | NCBI WGS metagenome assembly WNGD01 (sample SAMN13153369, study PRJNA577476) | soil metagenome | isolation source: 40 cm soil or saprolite under grassland replicate 2 | place: USA:California | collected 2016-06-15
AGCGTGGCGATCATTGCCGCGTTCCACATTACCGGCGCTGTATATGACAGCAGAAAACGGTAGTGACTGTTCAGAATACCGAGGCACCATGCGGACAACACCAGCAGGCCCGCGCCTGGAAAAAGGATGCGGACGATCTGAACAGTAAGTTCGCGTTTCTCTCCGGTGAACCCTGGTGCGATGGCATCGATAAGCAGCGGCGTGGCCAAAACTCCGACCAGAACAATCGCCGAAACCAGCAATGCCAGCAGCGAAGCAACGGCGCCGGCAACTCGGTCTGCCTCCCGCCGGTCATCGCGTGCGACCAGCGCCGCATATACCGGAATGAAGGACGCGGACAACGCGCCTTCTCCAAATAGGTTCTGGAGAAAATTGGGAATGCGAAACGCCGCATTGAACGCGTCGGCGGCGTCAGACTTGAGGCCAAAGTAATATGCGAATGCCCGCAACCGCAAGAACCCTGCGAGCCGGCTAAGCAGGATGCCGGCAGCTACCAACGCTGCAGACCGCGCTGTACGAGGTGGCGAGGAAGGTTTGGTCACGAACTTCAGCCGCAGATTGCGTGGATTACACGGATCGGCGTCAACCGTGCAATCCGCGGCTCCGATCTCAGGACTATCACGCTATTCCTGTGGCGGGCGCCAAGGCGTGAGGTGTCCGTCAAACAGGTCTTTGTTGTTCTCCTCACAGGAGTATTCCAAGATCTCCCAGTCTTTACGGAGCGTGAAGACTCTCGAGTTCTTCCAGGGTTTTGTATATGTCTTCGGATCGTCAATCGTGATCGTGTAGGCGATGTGACCGGCGTCCGTCCGCTGGAAGGTCTCGACAACGTGCAACTGATCACTATGCGGATGGCCAATCGTATCCAGCCTGGTATAGCCGTTAAAGCCGGCGGTATCGACGACCAGTGTGTCTCCTTCCCAGCGCCCAACCGAATGACCAAACCAGCTGGGTACAAGATTGCGGCCCTCAGGATGGCCGCGCCCGTCGAGATACACCAAATGGAACCATGTGTTCTGCTCATATAACAGCGCCAGGTTGTTATCGTCTTGCATGATCTGGATGGGATCGGGCGAATTCATCGAGCGAATAAGACCGAACGGCATGCAGCTGCCGGTGTAGTCACCATGGGACGCATCGTATTTCTTCCATTCCGCCTCTCCCCCTGGTGTGAACGGGAGCTCCGACATTCCTACCTGATTGTTCGCGTTCTTGGTCATGTCTGGAACATAGGGCCGCTGCCAAAGCCCTCTCAAATCCGGCTTGCCGTTCGGGAGGCGCGGCGCGGGTCCCGTCGGGGCCTCCGGCGCACGCTGTCCGCCCTGCTGTGTAGCGAAGACGGGCGCTAGAAACAAAATGACAAGAATGGATGTCAAAATAATGAGCCAAGTCCAACGGATTCTCACTTTGAAAATCTCCTTTCCATGATGACATGATGAATGCGACGCTACCTCGAGGGATAGGCTACCACGGTATTCCCCTTCTCGAACAGGCTCGAACTGGAGGGGTGGCTGCGCCCATCAATGAATGTCGCGAAGCCACCTTAGGGCTAACGCAAAAATAACTGCGCAAAATGTCGGGTTATCGGTAATGGCTCAATACACATTTTTGTTGGCGGTTGCGTATCGGTTCTTGCTGATTTCATAACAGCGGAAGCCTCGCCGCGGTTTTGATATACGCAATCGCCGATGCGCAATACCTAACAAAGATGTGCGTTCAGCCATCACCGATGTCAGAAAATTCTGCACAGTTATTTTTGAGGCAGCCCCTAGCTGGGCGGATTTCCGAGCACGCGCCTAGTTCGTGGAAATAATCTTCCCCCCTCCGCCTTTTCCGAGGCGTGGCCCCTTGAAGTCACGCGCCGGCGCGTGATTGAGGTTGGCGACGCGGCGGCCGGTCTCGTAGACCAACTGGCCGATTCGCGCCATCTTTTCAAAATTGATCTTTTCGACCGAGTCGGTCACGCGGTGATAGTCCGGATGTAGAAAGGTGGTAAAGAAGATGATGGGGATGCCTTTCGCCGCGTAGCTGTAATGATCGCTGCGGTAATAAACCCGTTCGGGATCGGTTGGGTCGTTCAACTCGTAGTCGAGCGTCAGAGGTTTGGGCAAAGCGGCATTCGCATCGATCATGATGTTGTGCAGTTCGGTGCTGATGCGATCGGAGCCGACCGGATACACCGTATTCGCTTCCGATTCCTTGTTGTCATGATTGCGTCCGATCATATCCATATTGAGCTGCGCGACGATATTGTCGAGCGGCACGGCCGGATAATCAGCAAAGTATCGGGATCCGTAGAGTCCCCGCTCTTCGCCCGCATGCCAGACGAAGAGAACCGAGCGCTTCGTTTTTGGACCGAGGGCAAATGCGCGTGCAATGCCGATGAGTGTTGTTGTTCCCGATCCATCATCGTCGGCGCCGTTGGAGATGCGATCCGTCGCTCCGTTGGGAAGAACCCCCTGCGTATAGCCGATGTGGTCGTAATGCGCGCCGAAAGCAACATAGGTGTTCTTGAGTTGGTTATCGCGGCCCTCAACGATACCGACAACGTTACGCGTGTATTGCGTGTTGATCACCTGGTAGTCGGCGTCAAAATTGAAGGTCAGCGTAACGCCCTTCAAATGGAAAGTCGGCAGATCCTCCTGTTGTTGGCCCATCGCCTTGAGGTCGGCATATTTGGTTCCGGCTCCACTGAACAGAAATTCCAGAAACTCGTCGCTAGCCGTGACGGTGGGAGTCTGCGGCGAATCGAGTCGCTGTACGGTCGTAAAATCGGGTATCCGGGCAGCCGGGCCTCGTCCGCCCGCCGCCACCGGCAAACCGCCACGTTCGTCAACTCCACCGCCGCGCTGGCCTGCGCCGGGTTCGGGTGGCGGGACGATGGTCGCCGCCGCCCCCATTTCTTCGACCGCAAACGAGGAGCGCTCGCGTAATAACCGCGCGGCCCGTTGCGCATCGGTCCCTTTCGGTCCCCGGGAACCGAGCCACACCACAGCCTTGCCCTTCACATCCAGTCCTTTGTAGTCGTTGTGAGCGGAATCCAGGTTCAGGCCGTATCCGGCGAACTCAACTTGATTCAAAGTCACCGTTCGCTTACCGCCAACGTTTCTTGGAAACGTGATGCCCTCGCCGTCCCTGAACGTGCGTGTTTGTCCGCTGACCTCAACGGTCAAGGTCGAGCGGTTGGCGCTCTTGACCCCGAGCACACTAACGCGCTGAAAGTACGTCCCGTGATCACCACCGGGTTTCACCCCGGCCTCTTTCAGCCGATCGGCGATGTAGGCCGCTGCCAGGCCCAGCCCCTCGGAGAATGTAGCCCGCCCTTCAAGATCGTCGGATGAAATGTAGGTCAACCATTCCCGAAGTGCACCCGGTGTGATCGAGGCCGTCCCGCCTTTCGCGGCCTGCCGCGCGGTCACACTTGCGGCCATGGTAAGGACCATGACAGAAAATGCGAGGATTCGCCCCTTGTTCATAATGCGCAAGATAGCAGAAAAGCGAACACAAGGCACAAAAGGCAAAACTCAGCCGTTGAAGATTGTCAGGAAACATTGATGTGGCGACGCTGGAACGCTCCTTCCAGATCCTCCAGCGCATCGCCAATCTCGGTTGCCAACGTTTCGCATTCCGAGCAATTGATAACGTGTTGATAATCACTCTTTGGAAGATCGGAGCCTCCGCAGAGGCATTGCCAGAGACGAATCGGCGCCACGTGTGCTGCGGTGTCGTTTCGCATAAGTTCTTTGACTCCGGCCAGCCGTTTTCGGATGCGACTTGCGTGATGTTCCGTTAAATTGTATTCGCACTATGGCCCCATCCCGAGTCAGGTACACGCTGTTACGCTTTGCTTTCGCTCTGTCGGCTGTGACGTACCTCGACAGGGTATGCATCGCGTCTGCCGCTTCGTCCATCCGAGACGAACTCCATTTGACGGCGGTTGAAATGGGATGGGTCTTCAGCGCCTTTACCCTGGCTTACGCCATCTTCGAAGTGCCGAGCGGCTGGCTCGGCGATACGATCGGGCCCCGAAAGGTGCTCACGCGAATCGTTTTGTGGTGGTCCGCGTTTACGATGGCCACCGGACTGGCGTGGAGTTTTGCATCGCTCCTGACATTTCGATTCTTGTTCGGCGCGGGGGAGGCGGGCGCTTTTCCCAACGCGTCCCGGAGCTTCTCGAGATGGTTCCCGATCAATGAGCGAGGCCGGGCACATGGCATCACTTTTATGGGAACGCGACTCGGCGGGGCTCTGGCTCCGCCGCTTGCCGTCGCGCTCATTGCGGCACTGGGTTGGAGGACGAGCTTTTGGATTTTCGGCTCGCTTGGGCTCATCTGGGCTTTCGGCTGGTGGAAATGGTTTCGTGACGATCCCGCGAACCATCCTTCTGTCAATGCTTCGGAGCTAGAGATCATTCAAAAAGGCCGCGGCGGCCATCCCGATCATCCAAAGCTCGAGTGGCGATCGCTGCTAAACAGAAATCTGTTCTTTATCTGCGCGATGTACTTCGCCTTCGGCTACGGGCTGTACTTCTACCTCACGTGGTTGCCAACCTACCTTCGTGAGGCGCGTGGATTTTCGGCGAGTTCTGCCGGCCTGCTGGCCGGACTGGTACTCCTGGCCGGAGCCGTGACGAGCATGCTGGGCGGGTTGTGGACCGATCATCTGGTGAAACGATTTGGTCTGAAAATCGGACGTTGTGCGGTGGGTGCGATCGCGCTTCCATCCAGCGGCCTGGCGTTGACGGCAGCCGCACTGACGGATAACCCGCTCGCTTCAGCACTCTTGATTGCGCTGGGCGCCGGTTTTGCCGATCTCTGCATCAGCGCTTCCTGGGCAATGTGTCTCGACATCGGCCGCGACTACGCCGGCACGGTTACGGCCTGCATGAACACTTTTGGAAACATCGGCGGTGCGATAGGCCCCGTCGTGATGGGATATTCGGTGGAGTGGCTCGGTTCCTGGAGAGTCCCTTTACTCATCACCGCCCTGATCTACATACTCGGTGGTGTCTTTGCTGTGCTGGTCAATCCCAATAAGCCGTTGATGGGGCGCAGTAGTACATCACACGTTTCCCCTTAGCACATGGACCTGTCCGGAGGCCCTCTATGATCCAAATCTCAAACGCTCTTCTCCTCATACTTTTGGCGGCGGGAACCGCCCTTCCCCAGGCGCAAATGTCCGCTGGAGACATCACAGGTACAGTGACGGACCAGAGCGGCGCAGTCGTGCCGGGTGCGGCCGTTACCGTAACGAATACAGGCACGGGCGGAATCCGTTCGACAGAAACTCTGTCCCTTGGTACTTATCGATTCCTCCTTCTCCCACCCGGAGTCTACGAACTGAAAGTAGAAGCGCCCGGATTCGGCGCACTCACTCGAGCTTCCATTCAGGTGACGGTCGGACAGACGGTGGTCATCGATGCGCAACTAACGCCGGCTTCGGTTCAGCAAGAAGTGGTCGTCCAGACAGACACGCCGATCGTGGAAACCGAGAAAACACAACAGGCGGACACCATCACGGCCGAGCGGATCGTCAACCTGCCGCTCAACAAGCGTAACTTTCTGGACCTCACTCTGCTGACACCAGGAGTGACGGACTCGCGCGGTCTGATCGCCTACACGCTTCCGATGTTGCCGACCTCAGGTCTCTCGTTCATGGGACAGAATTCCCGTTCTAACAACGTTAGCATCGACGGAGTCGACAACAACGACAACAGCGTGGGCGCCGTGCGTTCGACCTTAAGTCAGGAAGCGGTGCAGGAGTTTCAGGTGAACCGCTCCAATTTTTCGGCGGAATTCGGCCGGTCTTCCGGAGGCGTGCTGAATATCGTTTCAAAGTCGGGCACGAACACATGGCATGGCGATATCTTCGGCTTTTGGCGCGATCAGAAATTGGATGCCCGCAACCCATTCGCGTTCGGCGCGAACGGATCTCCGATCGATCCCCCATTTCGGCGGCTTCAAGCGGGTTTCACCCTCGGAGGCCCCATCAAGAAAGACAAGACATTTTTCTTCCTCTCTTACGAAGGCCTGCGCCAGCGTGAATCCAATTTCGTAAGCTTTTTGGAGAACACTCGTTTTTTCCAGCCGACGCCGACCCAGGAGACATTGATCAACGGGCTTGCCTCGAGCCCGGTGGCTGCCCTGCGTGGATTGAGCCCTCTGCTGCGACAGAATCTGACGACGAGCCGCGCCACATTTCCGGATACGGTACGGGTGCTTGAATCCAATAGCGGAGTGTTTCCGTTTCGCAACAACGATAACAATGCGTCGCTACGGCTCGATCACCAGTTGAGGTCTTCGGACCAGATGTTTAGCCGCCTGAGTTTCTCGGACGTCGATACCATTGGCGCGACGCAAGGCGGATTGACCGGTCCTTCCCGCGGCACGAATTATCAAATTCAGGATTACGCGGCCGTCTTTGGTGAAACGCATTTTTTCAATTCCGCAATGGTGAACGAACTTCGGTTCCAGTTTGCGAATCGAGACTTCGGTTCGCTCCCTGCAGATCGATTTGGGCCGGAGATCAATATCAACGGCGTTGCGCTCCTCGGCCGAAGCCTGTACCTGCCGTCTGTCCGAGATGAGAAGCGATACCAATGGGTGGACAATTTCTTGGTCCTGAGCGGACGTCATGATCTCAAGGCCGGCGTCGACATTCAGTATTTGCCCTTCAATACCACCAGCGAAATCTTCCTTGGCGGCCGATTCGTTTTTGGTGAAGGTGTGCCGTTGGCTTTAGTACTCGACAATGCCGTAGGTCCGGGAACCAGTGCCAGTATCGCAGCCGCGCTCACGGCTTCCGGACAGTCCGCGCTGGTTCCATCTCTCTCCTCGACGATCACCGCGCTTCAGGCATACAACTTCGGCCTGCCGCTCCTCTACCAGCAAGGCTTCGGAAATCCCGTCGCCACCTTGGAGAACAAGTTGCTGGGGACCTATTTTCAGGACAATTACCATGCCAGCCGGCGCCTTACTTTGAATCTCGGTCTGCGCTATGACGTGGAATTCCAACCCGCGCCCGTCCATCGGGACTCCAACAATTTCGCGCCGCGTGCCGGGTTTTCATACAGCGTGGCAAATCGCACGGTTGTTCGCGGAGGCTACGGCGTCTACTACGCTCCGATCTTTGAGGCGGTGGCATTCGTTGCGCGGGTCTTGGACGGCACTCAGATCTCTCAAATATTGGTTCCGCTCACCGGCCTGCCACAACTCGGCATCTCGACGACTTCAGCGCAGGTCTGGGGCTTGCTCAAGCAGCAGGGAATTCTTGGGAGCCGTCAGATCGCGGCTTCCGACATCGCAAGACTTGGGCTTCGTCCGGGAACCACGCCGCCCGTGATTAACACCGCACATGGGAACATCGTGAATCCTTACAGCCAACAAGGAAGCTTCGGCATCGAGCGCGAGATTACCCCGAATCTGAGCGTCAACAGCAACTATCTGGTTAGCCGCGGCGTGAAAATCCTGCGTGGACGAAACAACAACCTGCGGCAAGCCGGCACGAATGCCTATGGAACGGTCTTTGCGCCGATCAATCCGGCAATCCTACAAAACAATGTGGTCGAATCATCCGGTGGTTCGATCTACCACGGAATGACGTTGAGCGTTAACAAGCGATACAGCCACAACAACCAGTTCCAGATCTCGTACACGCTATCGAAAGCGATCGATGATACGACCGACTTCATTTCAGATCTCGAACCCGCCAACCAACTCAATCTTCGGAATGAACGCGGTCTTTCATCGTTTGATCAACGGCATCGCCTGGTCGTCAGCAGCGTGCTGAATCCACCATTCGAGCGTGGCACAGGCCTGGGCAACGCCTTGGCGGATGTCACCATCGCTCCGATACTCACATATTCCAGCGGATATCCGTTCAATCTCCTGCTCGGCTTCGATGCAAACCAGGACACGAACTCAAACACAGATCGCCCTCCGCTGGCCGGCCGCAACACCGGCATCGGACCGAATTTCGTGAGTTTCGATCTTCGGGCGGCCAAGGACTTCACGCTTGGGGGCGATAGCCGGCGCATAACAGCGATCTTCGAAGCCTTCAATCTTTTCAATCGCGTGAACTATTCCGGCGTGAACGGAACGACGGGAACAACACCCCTGGCTAACTATCGGGTGAAAGGCCGAAAGGACGCCGGTCCGACAGATCCTCTCGGCTTCACGTCCGCTTTCGATCCCCGCCAGATCCAAATGGCTGTCAAGTTCCGGTTTTAGAGACGAATGTTGAACAAGGGCGTATTCCCCTCCTTGCAAAGGGTAATAATATACTTAGCTAACCAAGTCACGGAGATCAGCAATCAGCAACGCCGGATTCCCAATGTCTAACAGCCATGTGCGATCAGCCAAAGCGATCGCTGGGGCTGTTGCGTATTTTCGTTGGGTATTAGTGATCGGTGATGGCGGATTGCTGCTGGAATGGATCGGCTGTCCAGCCGCGACTGCTGGCGCAAATTTCCAATGGCGAACGGCTTCCCTCGCGAAATCTGTCGTTGGCGGAAGATCGCGAACGACTCTGACTTGCCGAATCAAACCATCCTCCGCAATTTCCAATTCAAACACCACGACGCCTTCTTTCAGGTTGAGGGAGATAGGCCAACCCGGATCCAACACCGAGAGTGGCAGCACGGGATGGTCGCCCTCCGGAATTGCCGGTGCGGTAAACCCCAAAGTGGGTCCACCCACGGCAAAGTTGCCGAAGGCGTGTGGACGGAACATGACAAGCACGCTCACTTCTGCTTTTGCACGACTATCGACTGGTCGCGCGGGTGTAAATGCCCATTTCGATACGGCGCGAACAGTTTCTTCCACAAAAGGTGTTACACCATTCAACACGCGGACATCTGAAACTTTACCGTCGCCGTGGACGGTCGCGACTGCGAGGACTGTGTTACCAATGACGGCATTCCAAGGAGACGAAGGAACGACGACGCTGCTGACTCGGGGCCATTCCTCTACCGGCTGGATGCGGCTATAGGCCAGCCCCTCGTTCAGCGCCACAGTGACCAGGATGATGGTGGCGGCCACCCTTATCGTCATAGCTTTTGCTGGGTTGTCAATCACGGTAGAAGTTTACCAGAACAAGAAGAGTTCAAATATCGTCCAAGATGAGGAGCTTGTTTCTTGCTCCTCAGCGTTTCTAGTGGCTGAATTCCCCGTCTCATTCGGCGTGACCCGGATAACAAGCCCCGTTAGAGCACTAACTGCGTCGGTCGCGAAGAAAAGCATCAATGACGCGTTGCCAGTCATCTCTGAGACGGAGTTAATCTTCATCATGGGAAAGCAAACCTTGTTGAAAGGGAGGCTCAGGGCCGGAGCGGAAAAGCGGAGTGTTTTTAAACTCGACTCTTAGTGAGCCATCACGAATGTCCGCTGAATACGTTCCCGCAAATCGTCGAACCCGGCCAGGCGTTGCGGGCCGGCAAGCTTACTCACAATGTGCTGTCCCAGCGCGCGGTAGCTTTCGAATTGAGACTCGGTAAAAAACTGGTCGCTGATCGGGTCTTGTGGGAACGTTTGAAACTCATGCTGGTAGTTGATGATGTCGCGCGGCTCATCGCCGTGAAGCGCGGGCTTGATGTAAATCAAGTCGCCGTCCGGGCAGCCCTTATCGACATGGCTGTAACAGATCTTGCCTAGCGCGCAATACGATCCGCTGCCATCAGTGGTCCTGCCGATGATGGAGAACTTCTCAAACTCGATGGGTATTCCGAAATCAATTCGAACTTTGCGGATCGCCTGGGCCAGCGATTCAAACTCATAATCAGGATCCGTGCTCGCGTCACTGACCACAATCGTTCTGCAGCGGCGCATGACCATTTCGTACATGCCTAAATTCTCGAAGTGTCCGCCATCGGACAGATACACATAAGGCGAGCGCTCGTCTGTCAGCCCAAGGGCTTCCGCAATGGTCGGCCGGATCATATGTCTGGGTGAGTGGAGGCGGTACGTCTTGTCGCCCTGCGGTCCCGGGTTGCCCATCCACCGGCCGAGCCGAATGTTGAAGAGCGCCATGAGCAGCCGGACAACAGGAGAGCTCATCATGTAACCCATATCCGGGCTGACGGCCGCCCCCGAAATCGCAACTGCGCTGGCGAGCGTGATCCCTCCGACAGGGCCTCCATATTCTTCAGACTTGCGATAACCGAGCCAGTAGCTCCCGCAATGCAATGGCGAAATCGTAAACGATTCCGCTTTCCGCTCCTGCCATTCGAGCTTGGTGCTTCCCGTCAGGTTCAGCGCGATGTTAATGACGTGCAACGGAAGCTGGCCCTGCAGTTCAGACATCGGGAAATTATCTGCTGGATCGAAATCCGTAAACAGGTTGAGTGTCGATTTGCCGTCCTTCTTGAGGTTGCGCGAGGCGCGTAAATAGGCTCTGGAGAAACGGTTCCTGTAGTAGTAATGGAGTGTGAACTTGTTCATGTCAATGAAGAGCCCCAAAAGCCCTCCCGCAAAAAGCAAGACGAAACCGG
>WNGD01018985.1_pt1 | contig 10486 bp, 10 predicted proteins | sample 5400671 | NCBI WGS metagenome assembly WNGD01 (sample SAMN13153369, study PRJNA577476) | soil metagenome | isolation source: 40 cm soil or saprolite under grassland replicate 2 | place: USA:California | collected 2016-06-15
TTCTCGCCTGGTGGTCAGGCAACGGGCTCACCAAGCCGGACCTGCGGCGGCCCGGCCCGGTCCGCAGCGCGCTCCGGGCAGCCGTGGAGGTCGCATCGATCACATGCACGCGGGCCGGCGCCGAACCGCCATGGCTTTCCGAACTTGCCGGGAAAACAGGCTGGGACTCCGATCCCGGTCCCAGGCGAAGACAGCCGGTGCCTTAACCCGGGCCAGCACGGATGCCGTGCCACTCCGGGCAGCCAGGCCGGCGCGGCCGTCGTAGCGAAAGGAAAGACATGTCCGGCTCCGTTCCACCGCTGCCGCTCAACTCGCGGACGCTGCCGTACTGGCGCGGCCGGCTGCCTGTGCCGGCCTACGAGCGTGATCTCGTCACCCCTGGAGTTGTCCATGTCGGCGTGGGCGGGTTCCACCGTGCCCACCAGGCGATGTACCACGACCGGATGATGAACGACGGAGCGGACCTGGGCTGGGGCATCTGCGGTGTCGGGGTGCTGGCGGCGGACCGGGCGATGCAGCAGGCACTGGACGCCCAGGACGGCCTCTACACGCTGGTGCTCAAGCACAGCGACGGGACCTACGAACCGCGGGTGATCGGATCGGTCGTGGAGTACCTGTTCGCGCCGGACGACCCGGAGGCGGTCATCGAGAAGATGGCGGCGCAACCGACCCGGATCGTGTCGCTGACCGTCACCGAAGGCGGCTACAACGTCAGCGACATCACCGGTGAGTTCGACGCGGCCAGCCCCGGCGTGCTCAGCGACCTGGAGCCGGGCGCGGTGCCGCGGACCACGTTCGGCCTGATCACCGAGGCGCTGCGCCGCCGCCGTGCCCGTGATCTCGCGCCCTTCACGGTCGTGTCCTGCGACAACCTGCCCGGCAACGGCGAGCTGAGCAAGCGCGTGTTCACCGCCTTCGCCCGGCTGCGGGATCCAGAGCTGGCGGACTGGATCTCCGGCGCGGTTCGCTTCCCCAACTCCATGGTGGACCGCATCACCCCCGCGACCACCGACGCCGACCGGGCGGAGGTCGCCGACCGGTTCGGGATCGACGACCGGTGGCCGGTCGTCTGTGAGCCTTTCGTCCAGTGGGTGCTCGAGGACGACTTCGCCGACGGGCGGCCACCCTACGAGGACGCCGGCGTGCAGCTTGTCGGCGAGGTGGAACCCTACGAGCTGATGAAGCTGCGGCTGCTCAACGGGAGCCACCAGGCGCTGTGCTACTTCGCTTACCTGGCCGGCTACCGCCTGGTGCACGAGGCCGCCCAGGATCCCCTGTTCCAGGCGTTCCTGCGTGGCTACATGGACCAGGAGGCCACCCCGACGCTGCCCCCCGTGCCCGGCGTGGACCTGACCGGATACAAGCGCACCCTGCTCGAGCGGTTCGCCAACCCCCAGATCCGGGACACCATCGCAAGGCTGTGCGCGCAAAGCTCGGACCGGATTCCCAAGTTCCTGCTGCCGGTGATCCGCCAGCAGCTTGCGACCGGTGGCGAGATCAAGCGCTCGGCCGCGGTGGTGGCCAGCTGGGCCCGCTACGCCGAAGGCACCGACGAGCGCGGCGGCCCGATCGACGTCGTGGACCGGTACTCCGAACGCCTCACGAGCCTGGCCAGGCGCCAGCGCGAGAACCCCGGCGCGTTCATCACCAACCGGGACCTGTTCGGGAACCTGGCCGGCAACGAGCGGTTCATGACCGCCTACCAGGCCGCCCTGACCTCCCTGCACCAGCATGGGGCCCGGGCGACGCTGCAATCCCTTGTCTGACAGACAGGCACGGTCAGCTTCGCCCAGCCCCCGCACCGGCTCGATGTGTTCGCCGAGACGACAGGGCCCGTAGTCATGCGGTCCGCTGGGTATCTACTGGCGGATGACAACCGATCGGATGCCTACCCTTGGGGACGCGGTGATGGCGCAGGTGTTTACCCCCGGTCTCGAAGCGGCCATAACGGAGCTGCGGGACCGGCCGATTACCGGGACCGACAAGGGGTTCGGCGTCCCGGCGCCGGGTGTCACGGTGAGCGCCGCCCGCCTCGGCGCGATGCGGCCATCCCTGTTCGGGCCCGGCTTCACCATGCCTGTACTGGTCCTGCGCGAGCCCGCGGTTGCCCGCAACGTCAGCGCCATGGCGGCCTATTGCGCCGCGGCGGGGGTCAGGCTCGCGCCACACGGCAAAACGACCATGGCGCCGCAGCTATTCGCCCGGCAGCTCGCGGCCGGTGCATGGGCGATCACCGCGGCGACGGTCGGGGAACTGCAGGTGTACCGGGCGTTCGGCGTTCCACGGGTACTGCTCGCCAACGAGCTGACCGACCCCGCCGGGGCTGCCTGGCTGGCGGGTGAGCTGGCTGCCGATCCGGGGTTCGACTGCTACGTATATGCCGACAGCCTGCCCGGCGTCCGCCTGCTCGACGAGGCGGTGCGGCAGGCAGGTCCGGGCAGGCCGCTCCCGGTGCTGGTGGAACTCGGCTACCCTGGCGGCCGCACGGGCTGCCGCGACCTGGCGGCGGCCGAGGCGGTGGCGCGCGCCGTGGCGCAGGCCGGTTCGCTGCGGCTGGCCGGAGCGGCGGGGTACGAGGGCCTGATCGGGCACGACCGCAGCCCGCAGACCGTCGGCAAGGTCGCTGCCTACTGCCGTGAGCTGCGCTCGCTGGGTGAGCGGATCGCGGCCACCGGCCTCGCGCCGGATGACCTGATCCTCAGCGCCGGGGGCAGTGCGTTCTTCGATGTCGTGGTGCGGGAACTGGCGTCCGGCCCGGCGCGGCGCCCCGCGCCGGTGGTGGTGCTGCGAAGCGGCGTCTACATCGCCTTCGACCATGGACTGTACGCGGGCATGGTGCCAAGCCCGCCCCCGCTGCTCGAGCCCGCGCTGGAGCTATGGGCGCATGTGCTGTCCAGGCCCGAACCTGGCCTGGCACTGGCCTGCGCGGGCCGGCGGGATGTGGCCTTCGACGCCGGCCTGCCGGTGCCGCTGCGGATCCGGGGCCGGGATGGGTCACTGCGGCCCGCCCGCGATATACGGGCGGTCAGGCTCGATGACCAGCACTGTTACCTGCAGCTACCGGACGGCACCGAGCTGGAGCCCGGCGAGGCGGTCTGCTTCGGCGTGTCGCACCCCTGCACCACGTTCGACAAGTGGCGGGTAATTCCCGTGGTCGACGACGACTACCGGGTCGTGGACGCTATCCACACCTTTTTCTAAACGGCTGCCGCTACTGGGCTGACCCGCCCGACGGCGTGGCACCGGTCCGGGGCCGGCCGCGTCCTCACATCACCGCGAGCTGGCCGCCGTCGATGACCAGCGCGGTGCCGTGGATGAACGAGGCGTCGTCGGAGGCGAGGAACGCATAGGCGGCCGCTATCTCCTCGGGCTGGCCAGCCCGCCCGAGCGGGATCCGATCGCTTGTGTAGGCCGTTTCGAACTCGGCCCCACCGATCGAAGCGGATATGGCTTCGTTCAAGGGGGTGTGGATATAGCCGGGACATAGCGCGTTCACCCTGATGCCGTGCCTCCCCAGCTCCACGGCCATGGTCTTGGTGAGCAGCAGCACGCCCGCTTTGGAGGCGTTGTAGTGCGCGTAGTCCTCCTCGCCGGCCAGCCCGTTCGTGGACGACATGTTGACGATCACACCGCCGTCGCCCCGCTCCACCATGTGGCGGCTCACGGTCTGCGCCACCAGAAACATGCCCCGCAGGTTCACCGCGATAATCCGGTCCCAGTCAGCCGCCGCGATCGCCAGGAACTCCTCGCGCCGCGCGGTTCCGGCGTTGTTGACAAGGACATCGATCCCGCCGAAGGCCCGGTGCGCAGCCTCGATCATCCGTGCCACGTCGCCCTCGAGGCTCACGTCGCAGGCCAGGCCGGACACCTCGCCGCTGGGCCCCAGGACGGCCAGGGCGCTATCCACCTCGCGCGGGTCCAGGCCGGTGAGGAAGACCCGCGAGCCTTCTTCCAGAAACCGGTGCCCGGTGGCCAGCCCTATCCCGCTGCTGCCCCCGCTGATCAGCACCCGCTTACCCCGCAGTCCGCGCATCTTCGGCCGTCCCTACCCCGGGCCAGGCAAATTCGCGCACACGCGAGGGCACCATCGCCAGGATGGGCACCGGTCAGCACGGGCGGGCCTGGGCTCTACTGCTGAGGCAAATCTAGTCATGATCCGTATGCTGGTCTTAGATCCAGTCGGCAAGGAGGCGACATGGCTAAGCAGCCGGTGGGGGGCAGCGAGCCTGCGGCCTCGTATTCTCCCGGGATCATCGCGGAAGGCCGGTTCGTCTACGTGTCGGGACAGGGCTCGTTTCGGGACGGGGCCCTGACCGGGACCGGCATCGAGGAACAGACCAAGATCACCCTGGGTAACCTCGCGGCCGTCCTTGGGTCGGCCGGTGCGAGTCTGGCCGACGTTGTCCGGTGCGGTGTGTTCCTCGCGGACGTGCGGGACTTCGCCGCCATGGACAAGGTTTACGCGGACTTGTTCCCGCGGCCGCTGCCGGCCAGGACTACCGTGGGCGCGACCTTCCCGCTGCCCGGGATGCTGGTCGAGATCGACTGCGTGGCGGTGCTCCCCAGTACCGGCTGACGGGACCGGGCCCGCCGGTGAGCCCGGCCGCGCGGCCGCCGGTTTCTCCGGCTCAGCGACCGGGCGGATACTGTCCGGAGCTGATACCGCGCCGGCGAGGGCCACCTGGCCCGGGTGCAGCATCGAGATGTTCCAATCGCAAGCGGGCATCTACCTATCGCACGTATCGCCCGGCGCTCACGTTCACCCGGCGAGGGCCGTCTCCCATCGCGCCGGAGCGCGACCGCATCGCCTCAGCCTGTCCCAGGTTTGCTGTCCAGCGCGGCCTGCAGGTCAGCACTCGGGCTCACCGCAGCCAGCATCGGTGAGATGTCGCCTGTAACGGATTGGCGGCCGCGAGCGTTCCGAATAACGGCCCATGGGCGCCTGTCCCAGGCGGTGACCTGGCCATTCCTGAAAGGTGTCGTCGGCTAGGCGACCGGGCGGCATCGCCGCGCGTTCCCGGTTATCAGCGGAGGAGTGACCGCGATGGGCTGGTTCGGGGGTTCCGGTAAGTGGAAGCTAGCCGCGGTGGCGGCAGTTGCTGCCCTGGCCGCCGCGGGCGGCCTTGCCACGCCGGCCGCCACGCAGGCGCAGGCGACACCGATCCGGCATGTCGTGGTGATCTTCCTGGAGAACCAGTCGTTCGACAGCATCCTCGGCTACTGGTGTGACGGCCAGCCCGGCCGATGCCCTCAAGGTGGCATGCCGTCCTCGGTGCGGCTGTCCAACGGGGCGGTGGTGGCACCGGGCACCAGCCCGGACACGGTGCCGAACGTGAACCACAGTGTCGCCGCCCAGGCCGCGGCGATCGACGGCGGGAAGATGGACGGCTGGCAGAACATCCCCGGCGGCACCTGTGCCGCGGCCACCGGCTACCGGTGCATCAGCGGCTACCAGCCTTCCCGGGTTCCCAACATCACCGCGCTGGCGCGGAACTTCGCGATCAGCGACCACACGTTCACCTCCGAGGACTCGGCCTCCTGGGCCGGACACATGGACATCGTGGCGGCGTCCGAGGATCACTTCCTGGGCGACAACCCGGTGCCGGCCAAGGGCGTCACCGCCGGCCCGGGGTGGGGCTGCGACAGCAACAGGGTGATGTCGTGGTTCGGCCAGAGCGGCCGGCCACAGCTGGTCCCTAGCTGCGTCCCGGACCATCTGCCCGGCCTGAAGTTCGGCGGGGCCTTCGAGCAGACTCCGGTCAAGACCATCCCGACGATCATGGACCGCCTGGACGCGGCGCACCTGTCCTGGAAGCTGTACGGGGCGAACAGCACGCAGGGCGGCTACATCTGGTCCATCTGCCCGACGTTCGCCGAGTGCCTGGATACCAGCCAGCACGCCAACCTGGTCCCCGACGCCCAGTTCCTGACGGCCGCGGGGGCCGTGCCGCCCGGCACCAACCCGGACGGCACCGCCCAAGGCCCCCGGGTGCCGCTGATCATCGTCAGCCCATTCGCCAGGCCCGGCTTCACCGACACCATGGCGAGCACGTTCGCGGGGATTCTGAGCTATACCGAGCACACCTTCGGGCTGTCCCCGCTCAGCCCCAACGACGCCGCGGCATACCCGTTCAGCAACGCCTTCAACTACAGCCAGGCACCGCTGGCACCGGCGCGCATGGTGCACCGGCCGCTGCCTGCGTCGGCTAAGCGCATCCGGCTGACCCCGGCGCTGGAAAACGACCCCACCTAACCGGAGTGCTGTGATCGGCAGGGATTTCGCGGAGGTACTTGCCGCGGCGCAGGAGGGCAACGAGCTGGCCTTTTCGCGCCTGTGGCGGGACGGCAACCCGGCCCTGCTGCGGTACCTGCGGGTCATCGCACCGGAGTCGGCAGAGGATGCGGCGTCCGAGACCTGGCTGCATGTGGTGCGGGGAGTAGCCGGTTTCCGCGGGGATGAGCAGGCGTGGCGGGCCTGGCTGTTCACCACGGCCCGTCGCCGGGTGATCGATCAAGCCCGGCGCCGTTCGCGGCGGCCTGAGAAGGCCCTGGAGGAGGCGCCGCCAAGCCGGATGCCAGCCTCGCCGGATGCCGCCGATCTGGTGCTCCAGCACATCGACACCCGGTCGGCGATGGCGTTGGTGGCACGGCTGCCACCTCACCAGGCCGAGGTGATCCTGCTGCGGGTGGTGGCCGGGCTGGACACAGAGACGGTGGCGCGCCTGGTGGCGCGCACCCCAGGCGCGGTCAGGGTGGCCGCCCACCGAGGCCTGCGGCGCCTGGCCGAGATTCTGGCCGAGGCAGGTGTAACGCTGTGACCGGCCACGACGTTCCGGACCGTGACATGCCGAACTTCACCTGGCCAAACCGGCGGGACGTGCCGTTGATCAGCGACGCGTCCCTCGCTGCGCTGCTCGCGGGAGCGGAGTTGCCGCCCGGTGCCGCGCCGGAGTTGCATCCCCTGGCAGAGGCCTTGGCCGAGTTGACAGCACGGCCTGACGGCGACGAACTAGCTGGCGAGGCCGACACCCTGACCGCCTTCCGTGAGCACTTCGGCGCCCGGGGACCCGCCCGCGATATGAGCCGGCACCGCAGGCTACGGCCGCGTTCGCGGCACCTGCCGCTCCGGGCCGCCGCCGCGGCTGCCACGATCCTCGGACTTGGCGGTCTCGCCACGGCCGCATACGCCGGGGCGCTGCCGACTGATTTGCAGCGTCTCGCTCATGACATCATCGGCGCGCCAGCGGCGGGCGCCCGGCCAACTGCCAGGCCGTCTCCGGCCATTCCGGCCGCCTCGGGCCAGCCTGGCTACGGCCTGTGTACGGCGTGGGCGCACGCCAAGGCACACGGCACCCGCAAGCAGCGAGCCGATGCCTTCCAAGACCTGGCGGCCGCTGCGGGCGGCCCGGGTAACGTGACCGCGTACTGCGCCGCCGCGGCGCGCACGGCGGCGCCGCCGTCTGCCCGCCCGGCTCCCACCCCGTCCCACCAGTCCGGTAAGCCGACCGCGCTGCCCACGCCGCACGGCTCGGGCAAGCCGACTGCCCTGCCCACGCCGCATGGCTCGGGTAAGCCGACCGTCCTGCCCACGCCGCATGGCTCGGGTAAGCCGAGCGTCCGCCCCACGCCGCACAACCCCTAGAGATTCATGTAACACACCGTCTTCGGCCGGCGTTCCGGTACCGGTTTTCACAGGTTCGTGTTGCTGCGCCATGACCTAGTCGGCGAAATCGCATGGGAAGCGTGGCGCATGCCGGAGGTCCCCGATGACGACGCTGCTGAACAGTCCGCCCCGGCGAGGGCCGGGGCGGATGCAGCATGATCATCTGCCGATGGACGGCAACCGGCCCGGCCGGGTCGTTGTCCTCGTCCCCGCTCACAACGAGGCTTCCACAATTGATGCCACCGTGGCGTCGCTGCGCAGGCAGACGCGCCCGCCGGAGCGGATCATCGTGGTCGCCGACAACTGCGCCGACGACACCGAGGACCTCGGCCTGCTGCACGGCGCGGAGGTCATGGCCACCGTCGGGAACACGGCGCGGAAAGCCGGAGCGCTGAACCAGGCCCTTCGCCGGATTCTCCCGCACCTGCAGCCATGGGATTACGTGCTCACCATGGACGCCGACTCCCAGTTGAACCGCCACTGGATCCGGCATGCGGTCGACGCGCTCACCCGCGACCGCCAGCTCGGCGGGGTCTGCGGAACCTACACGGGTGAGCGAGGACCTGGAATGCTGCTCCAGTTGCAGCGCAACGAATTCGTCCGGGCCTCCCGCATGATCGGCCGCCGATCGGATCTGTGGGTGCTTTCCGGGACCGGGACGATGTTCCGCGCATCGGTCCTGTGGGAGGTCGCCCGCGAACGCGGGCGGACCCTGCCTGGAATCCCCGGTGAGATCTATTCCAGCACGTCGATCACCGAGGACTACGAGATGACGCTCGCGCTGAAGACCCTCGGCTTCCGTTGCCTGTGCGCGCCAGGCTGCACGGCGAGAACAGAGTTGATGCCTACCTGGGGGCACCTCTTCCGGCAGCGGTTGCGCTGGCAGAGCGGGACGCTGACCGCACTGAGGCGGTACGGGCTCACCCGGGCGACCTGGGCCAACTGGGCACGGCAGGCGTTCTTTTACGGCAGGTACTGCTCGCAACTGGCCTGCTGGGTCATCATCGCCTGGTCGCTCATCAACCACCCAGGGCTGACCGTGCAGCCATGGGTGCTTGGCATGACCCTGGCCATCTACGTCGAACGGGTGGTCACGGTCGTGAAGGCGGGACCGAAGGGCGTAGCGCTCGCGGCGCTGCTCTTCCCTGAATGGTGGTATGGCATGTTCGACGGCCTCTACCTCTTCCAGGCGCTCCGGCACGAATTCACCCAGCGCGACATTTCCTGGGGACACGTGGTGAGGGAATAACGGATATGGTCCACGGAATCATCGCAGCCTTTTTCCGGCCGGGCGGGCCCTACCTGTTTGTGCGGCTGGTGACGGCCGGGTATGCGATATCAGCGGTCGGCCGCTTGATTCCGGTCAGGCGCAAGCAGGTGCCCGGCTACCGCCCCAGAGTCCCGGCCATGGCCTGGGCACGCGGGAATGCCCGCCATCGTTTGCAGCCGGGCCGGAGTTACCGTCGCTAGCTGCTGGTTCCGCACGTTTCCTGTGCGTTCCTGCACAGGAAGACTCCACCGCTGAGCCGGGGCAGAACCGGTGGCCGGGTGGCTACGGCGCGAGATGGAGAATGTTCTCGGTCTCTTCGATGAGGGCCTCCCACGCCAGTTCGGTGTCCCCGGTTTCCTCGTGCGGGCCGCGGAATTCACGCACGCTGAGCATGATCTCGTCCAGGCCCCAGCGCATCCGGTACATGCGCATCACGGCGGTGCTGACGCGGCGGCCGGTGAGCTCGGTGTAGCGGCCGGCTTCATAGCTGTCCGCGCCGGCCACCCCCCACAGATCCCGTTCTGGCGGCGCGAGGCCGGCGGTGTCCCAGTCGATGAGGTACAGCCTGCTTGCCGATCGCAGGATGTTGTCCGGATGCGGTTCGCCGTGGGTGATGACCGGCGGCCCGCTCCGGTCAGCCTCCCGCGCGAGCTCATCGAAACTGGCCAGGGTCTGGCCGAGATGGGATGCGTGCCGTGCCAGCAGCTTGCGGGCAGGTTCGCTGTACGGGCCGCCGCGCCAGGGCTGGCTCAGCTCCCCCAGCGCTGCTTCCAGAACCGGCCGGACGGGCAGCTCAGGGCGGCGGACCGGTGCCGTTCGCGTGACCTGCGGGGTCGCGTTGTGCAGCCTGGCCAGCATGTCAATCAGGGCAAGCCGGTCCCCTGAGGACAGCTCCCCCGGGCCTCCGTCCAGATACGGGAACACGGTGACGGCATGCTCCGCACCAAGCGGGGCCAGCGCTCGCCCGCCGGCGGCCGGCACTGGCGCGACGGCGAACTCCAGGCCCGCACCGGCGAGGGCGATGACGGTGTCCATCGCGGCCCGCAGATCCGCGTATGCCGCGGCCGGGCCGGTCCCACGCCAGCTACCGGCAAGAACAGTGACGGTCACGAACCAGCGACGGCCCGCGGAGTCGGTCAGTTCCCAATGGTGATCGCCGAAGCCCACCGGCAGATACCCCAGCCTCGCGGGCGCAAGCCCCCAGTGCTCCTCCAGTGCGCGGGACAACCGGCGTTCATCAATTCCGTCAGGCGGCACTCGCACCACTTCAGGCTAACGACGCCACCGGTAGGCGTGCTCGTGCGCGCTACGTCTGTGCCCGGCGGGACCCTGCCGATGCCAGCCTGGGTGTTGCCACCCACCCGAACACGGGGCTGGCCAACAGCGGGCTCGCATGGCTCCGGCCGGCGTAGGTGGGCCCTGGCGGGGTAGTAGCTCGCGCGCCGATCGGATATGTCCGCCGGGGTAGGGAGACTGAGGTGTCTGCGGGGCGCAGGGACAGCGCTTCTCGTGCCCGCCGGCCGCGCCGCTCGTGGGCGGCGCCGGCGGCCGGC
>WNGD01012190.1_pt1 | contig 10484 bp, 9 predicted proteins | sample 5400671 | NCBI WGS metagenome assembly WNGD01 (sample SAMN13153369, study PRJNA577476) | soil metagenome | isolation source: 40 cm soil or saprolite under grassland replicate 2 | place: USA:California | collected 2016-06-15
TTCCGACGGTCACGAACGTGACGAACCTGATGCCGGTGCTGGTGGTCAGTACATCGCTCGAAGGGATGTCCGAATTGATGATCACCCCGGCCGCGAACATCGCGGTCGCGATGACCGCCCCACCGGCGCCGACGGCCGGTCCAGTCGCCAGCGCGGCAAGGATGATCGAGACGTAGAAGAAGTGCCCGAGCCCCAGGCCCGGCTTCTCGTAGAGGGCGAACGCAGAAAACACCGCGATACCGGTCAGGGCAGCCGCGATCAGGAGAACATGGCGAAGCCGGTCCCGCATTGCCTGAAATAGATCGCCCGGGCAGGCCGGGGCGGCGTCACCCGTTCGAGGGTTCTTACGCGGTGCGTGGCGCGCGGATGAAGCGCTTCTGGCCGTAGGCGACGGCGGCCACGGCGATCACCGTCGCGCCGAGCGCGGGCCTTTCCGCCAGCAGGAGGACGGCGAACGAGAGGTCGACGGCGAGCAAGCCCGTTCCGACGCGCTTGATGATGCGCCGGGCTCGCTCTTCCGAGCCGACCGCCCACCAGACGAGACCGACGACCACCTTGTGGCCGTCGAGTGGGTGGACCGGCAGCAAGCTGAGCACACCGATCGCAACGTTCAGCAGAGCGAGTGCGAGCGCGGCCACCTCGAGCCCGGCCGGAGCCGGGAAGAACACGGGAAGGCTGAGCGCCAGCGCGAAGGCGAACGACGCCTCCGGTCCGCCGAGCGCCATCCGCGCCTGCTCACGTCCGTTTCGGTAGGAGCCTTCGAGGTGCGCCGCGGCCCCGAGACACATGACCGAGACCTTCTCGGGCCTAACCCCGGAAAGCCTCTTTGCGACGCTGACGTGCCCCAGTTCGTGAACGATCAGCGAGACGACGCCGCCGACGCCGCCGAGCAGCGCCGCCGCGGCGAGAACGGAAGGCTTCGAGCCCCCGCTGAACGCGACGAAGATGAGCGCGAAGACCCCGAGAGGCACGAAGGCGCCGCGCGAGAGGACGATTGGTACAGGCCACCGGACGAGCACGAGACTTCTCTGTTGCGGTACCTGAATGGATGCAGTTCCAAACACCGCAACTGCATCGACACAAACAAATGCGGCCTTGAGTCACGCTGTCCGCGAAAGACAGGTGTCCGACACTCGGGTTGGTCGCTTGGATTTGTCAAGAACAAATCGTGCCGATTGTGTGACTTTGCGCCACGGGGGCCGGATCGAGTCCGGGCCCCCGTGGCGCTGCGAATCAGAGCCCGAGCGGGTTGGCGCAGCTCACCGTGCGGCCGTCCACCGTTACGAGCTGGTAGCTCGAGCCGATCAGGGCGAAGATCTCGCTCATGTCGGTGCCGAAGCTGAGGCCCGGCACCGGGACGCCGGCGATCCCGATTCCGTGCGTCAGGTCGCCCACGGCGAGGCCGGCGTCGTTCATCACCTCGCTGCCGGAGTCGCCCGGCAGCCCATAGCCGACCCAGTTGAACCCGTCAGGAGTCGTGAACTTGACGAGCAGGGTCAGGTCCGGAATCACCTCGCCGAACTTCGGATAGCCCTGCTCGACGAAGAAGATGTAGCCGTGCCCGTAGTGCATCACGGGCTGGCCGACCGGGTCGCCGCAGAAGACGCCAGTCGGGCCGAGGGCGCCGGTGACGCCGGGAATCACCTTGAAGCCCGCGTTGATCTTCACGAGCGCGAAGTCCTTGCCGATGCCGCTGTTCCAACTCGCGACAGTCGTCCCGATCGCCGCAAGCGTGACGAAGACGGTGTCGGTCGGATCGACCCGCGTCCCCACCTGGGCGATCACCGTCTTCCCGTTGCCGGAGCAGTGGCCGGCCGTGCCGATGTAGTACGACGTCCCGTCGGTGAAGACGAAGTTCATCGTGCAGCCGGAAGGCGAGACCATGCAAGTGCCGGCGCTGACGGCGGTCGTCGAGACGCCGTCCGTGTCGACGTACGGCGGCGCCGTACCGAGGCAGTCCGGATTCACCGTGGCGTCCGGTCGCGCGATCTCGACGCCCTTCGGCCCGGCGGCGACGATCTGCGCTTCGAGCTCGTCGGTGAGCCAGGCAGGCTTCGGCAGGTCGAGCGTGCCGACAGCCTGAGCGTCGGTGCCGGTGTCGGCCGACCCCGCGGCGCTGCCTGCTCCCACGAGCAAGAGCATCACGGCTGCGAGGCCCGCCATGGCGAACAGCTTTCGCATTTAACCCCCTTGGTTCAGAGTTGCCTGCTCGTGCACCTCGACCGGAAACCGGGCGGAGTCGAGGCCACGGGAAAACCTTGCCCTGAACCAGGAAAACCTGAACCTACGACGCCGTCCGCGCCTCCTCGACGAGCTTGGCCGGTGCGACCTCGGCGTAGGCGTCCTCGGCGATGCCCGCGAGCTCGTTCCAGTCGAGGCCGCGGTCGAGCCGGACGCCGAGCCAGCCCCGGTGCCCGACATAGGGCGGAACGAAGAACTTCTCGGGATCGGCGCCCGTCAGCAGCTGCTGGACGCCCTCCGGTGCCGCACACCAGATCGCAAACCGTCCGTCGCCATGGTGGTTCGTCAGGACCATCAGAAACGCCCTCTTCCCTCGAACGAAGAAGGTGGGCGCACCGTGGCTGAGCCGCTCGCTCGTCTCGGGCAGCGCGAGACAGATAGCGCGGATCCGCTCGAGCACCTTCTCGCTCACGATGAACGTCATTCTCGCTCAGTGGCCAACGGCATCGTGGAGCTCGTGAGCTTCGGCGCGGCGCGGATCGAAGGGCTCAGCGTGCCCCACACCGCCAGCACCAGCCCGAAGACGGCGAACAGAGCGATCGTCGCGCGCGCCGAAACCGTCTCGAGCAGGACGCCTGCCGCCAGCGGGCCGAGCGGCGCGATCAGAAGCGAAATCGTGCTGCCGCCAGCGGGCCGAGCGGCGCGATCAGAAGCGAAATCGTGCTCCGCACGGACTCGGCGCGGCCGAGCAGCCGGTCGGGTGTGATCGCGATCCGGTAGCCGTGGACGACGGAGTCGGTCGACGGGATCGCCAGCGCCGTCGGGAGAATGCCGGCCGCGAGGACATAGACGCTCGGCCAGACGAGGAAGAGCGCGCAGCCGAGCCAGGTCCAGAGCTCCAGCACCAGGACTGCTCGAACCGGAAGGAGCCGCCGTAGGAGCGGCGAGAGAAAGGAGCCCACCAGGAGGCAGGCGCCGAAGGCGGCCACGAGCGCACCGACCTCGCCGCCAGAGAGCCCTTGCCGCGTGCCGATGACGACGACCGCAAGCAGCAGCCCGGGTCCGATGAAGTTCGAGAGCCCAAAGAGGAGCGCACTCGTCCGCAGAAACGGTTGCCTCCAGAGGAAGCGGAAGCCCTCCGCGAGCCGCAACCGCAGCCGCGAGAGGTCGGGCTCGCGTTCCTCCTGGAACGGCGTCCGTATAGCAACCAGCGAGAGAGTCGAGAACGCGTACGAAACCGCGTCGACGAGAAATGGCAGCGCGCGGGCGAGCCCGAAGAGCGCACCCCCGAGCGGCGGCCCGGCGAGCTGCACCGCCGCCTGACGGCCGGTCTGAGCGCCGGCCGCCAACGGGAGCTGCCGCGTTGGAACGACCGCGCGCAGCGCGCCTGTATAGGCGACCGAGAAGAAGGCGGCCCCCACCCCTTCGATGAAGGCGACCAGCACGATCGCCCAGTAGGGGACGGCGTGGAGCAAGATCGCCGTGGCGAGCCCGCCGATCGCGAGAACGCGAACCCCGTCGGCCGCGAGCATCAGCCACTTGCGGTTCCAGCGGTCAGCAGCAAGGCCGGCAGGCAGCGCAAACACGGCGGCGGGCAGCGTGCGCGCGAAAGCGACGACGCCTGCCTTCGCCGCGGAGCCGGTCACAGCGAGCACGAGCAGCGGGTAGGCGATCGAGGTCGACTGCGTCCCGGCGTTGGAAAGCAACTGCCCGGCCTGGAGCAGCATGAAGTCGCGGTTGCGGCGCAGAGGAACCGCGGTCACGTGTTCGCCAAGTGCCACCTCTGGACGCCCGGGCTAGCCGCTGCGAGAGTTCGGTCTAGGAAAGATGAGCGCGATGCGGAACATCAACGGCGCGATCAACGAGGGCAAGAGATCAGCGTTGGGCGTGGCGATCGGGCTACTGTGGCTCATGGGATCGTGGGTGCCGCCAGGGGCCGCGAGCGACCGTCCGGATACGAAGTTTCGCAGGGGTCTTGACCCCCGCAACCCACCCCAGGGTTACTACGAGTCTAAGTCGCCGCCGCTGCGTCGCCAGGTTCTTGGAGGGCTGACCTCCGTGCTCGGGAGGATCGGGAAGAGATGGCGAAAGTGAGGCACGCCTACTCGCCCGAGGCTCGAGTCGCCCAGACCTGGGTCTTGAACCCGTGGTAGTCGACCTCTCGCTCAACGGTCATCCCGAGCTTCCGAGCGACGTTGGCCGAGGCTTCGTTTTCGACCCGAATCATCGAGACGAACCGGCCGGGCACGAGCGGTTTCAGCGCGCGAGCGCCCTCGGTCGCGTAGCCATTGCCCCAGAACTGCGGCCGAATAAGCCAGCCGAGCTCGAGCTCCTGTCCCCAAGGATGGTCGCGCGGGCCGAAGCCGACAAAACCGATGGTCTCGCCGGTGTCACGGACGGTGAGCGAATACATCCCGATCGGCCCTTCGATCATCTCGATCCAGCGCTGCAGGCCTGCCAACGCCAGCTCACGGTCTCGCACGGGCGCAGGTGTATGGAGCAGCCGGGTCGCCTCCGGGTCGCCTAGGAAGTCCGCCCATGCGTCGATATCGTCTTCGGATAGGAGGCGGAGGTCAAGACGCGCCCTTTGCAAGCCGATTTCGGGAGCATAGAGAGGCCTGACGTAGCCTCCTGACATGCACCGGCTGACCAAGGCGCAGGCCCGGCGGATCGCCGTGCGCGCGCAGCTCCTCGACGCGCCCCGGCCCACCGATCTGCTCTCGGTCGTGCAGCGGTTGACCCTCTTGCAGATCGATCCGACGGCGTCGATCGCGCCCAGCGCGGATCTCGTCGCCTGGAGCCGCCTCGGCTCACCGTACGAGCCCGATCACCTCCGGCAGGCCGTGGAGGAAGACCGCACGCTGTTCGAGCGCGACGCGCTCGTGCGGCCGATCGGCGACCTGGGCCTCCACCTCGCCGGCGCGGCCGGCTGGCCCGACTACGAGCGCACGCGCGTCTGGCTCCGCGAGAACGATCGCTTTCGCCGCGACGTGCTGGACTTGCTGGGCAGCTCAGGGCCCCTGACCTCACGCGACATCCCAGATACGTGCGTCGTTCCGTGGGCGTCGACCGGGTGGACCAACAACCGCAACGTCACCCAGATGCTCGAGTGCCTGATGATGCGGGCCGAGGTCGCGATCGCGGGGCGGGTCGGGCGGGAACGGCTCTGGGACCTGCCCGAGCGGGTGTACCCGGCCGACGTCGTCGTCCCGTCGGCCGAGGAAGCCGAGCAGGCCAAGAACGAGCGCCGCCTCGCCTCACTCGGTATCGCCCGGCAGAAGCGACCCGCGATGCCGATCGAGCCGGTGCACGTCGGCGAGGCCGGCGAGCCGGCCGTCGTCGAGGGCACAAAAGGCGAGTGGCGCGTCGACCCCGCAGCCTTGGGCAAGGACTTCGAGGGGCGTACCGCGCTGCTGTCGCCCTTCGACCGCCTCGTCTACGACCGGGTTCGGGCGGAGGAGCTCTTCGACTTCGAATACACGCTCGAGATGTACAAGCCCGCGGCGAAGCGCCGCTGGGGCTACTTCGCACTTCCGATCTTGCACAACGACCGCCTGGTCGGAAAAGTCGATGCCGCCGTCGACCGGAAGGCATCCGTCTTGCGAGTGAACGCGATCCACGAGGATGTGAATTTCACCCGCACCATGAGCAAGGCCGTGCAGACCGAGCTCAAAGATTTGGCCTCGTGGCTCGAGCTCAGTGCGATCGAGCCGCGGTAACGGCGCTAGCCCTTAGCGCTTGGCCTGAGACACGCGTACATCGATTAAACCGATCAGGATGATGTGGATCCGAAGCCGAAGGTCAATTGTGGTGCGCAGGGGACGAACTCGTGCGTGCAGCGCATAGATGGCGCCCCACCCCGAAGATGTCCCCTGCGACCGCGGGCGTGCGAATGAAGAGGCGCCTCGCGACTGGTGCCGAAGCCTCGGGTTCGTCTAGAGCGGTCTCGCCGAAGAGAAGCTGGAATCGCGGACCCGCGGGGCGGAACTCCAGCGCGTTTCGCTGCTCGACGGTGAACAACGGCTCGGCGATCCTAGCTTCGCCCGACCGCGAATAGCGGTTTGACTACCTGACCGCGGCAGCGCTACGATCGCGCAGTTCGTTGCAAGGCAGAGAGGGGAGCAAAATGCGCGGCCGATTTCTCGCGTCCACGTCCTCCATGATCGTGCTGGGGTTCGCCCTTGCGTTAGCCACGGCAACATTGGCGGCGGCCGCAGCGCCCTCGAACCTCAACGTGACCGCCATGCCCGGCAACGAGGCGGAGGACGCGATCGCCGTCAATCCGACCAACCCCTCGAACGTCGTCGCGATGTCGACGCTGCCGGACGTCGTCGCTGGGCTGGCAGTAGGCGTGTCCTTCAACGACGGCCAGACGTGGACGCGACGAGTAATCGGCACGGCCGGCGACCCGCTCGGCGAGATCTGCTGCGATCAGCAGCTCGCCTGGGACCGCTTCGGAAACCTCTGGATGACGTATCTCGTCAACACGAACGGCGACGTCCTCGTGGCGCTTTCCACCGACGGCGGTAGCTCGTTCACGAAGGTTGCGGACCTCCAGACCAAGTTCGGCGACCAACCCTCGATCGCGGTCGGGCCGGACAGCGTCTGGGTCAGCTTTACGCGCTCCCCCGGAAACCAGATCCAGGCATTCGGGGCACCAGTGACCGGGCTCGGCCAATTCGGAAGCTTCAGCACGCCGGAGAACGTTCCCAGCCCCGGCAACGGCGACTACGGCGACACCGCGGTAGGGCCGGTCGGCCAGGTGATGGTGACGTACCAGAATGCGACGAACGGCCAGGGCGGAGCGGACATCTACACGGCCGTCGACCCGGACGGCCTGGGCGCGGCCGGGTTCGGCAAGCCGACGGTGGTCGCGCACAGCCATGTCGGAGGGTTCGACTTCATTCCGGCTCAGCCGAACCGCTCGATCGACGCCGAGGCGAACCTCGCCTGGGATCGGAGCGGCGGCGCCCACAACGGCCGTATCTACCTCGTCTGGACGCAGGAAACGCCGAACGAGAGCGACAACACGGACATCATGCTTCAGCGCTCCGACAACAACGGAGCGACCTGGTCGCCGGCGATCAAGTTGAACGACGACCTCACGACCAACAGCCAGTACAACCCCGCGATCGCCCTCGATCAGTCGAGCGGCGACGTCGCGGTGTCCTGGTACGACACGCGGAACGACCTTGGGACCGGCGGAAGTGGAGACACCGACGGGATCCGGAACGACGACTTCCAGATCTGGGCCACCGATTCCACAAACGGCGGCACGACCTTCGCGCCGAACTTCCAGGTCAGCGAGGGAACCTCGAACGCGGTCGATGCAGACAGCTTCTTCGACACCGGCGACTACACGCACGCCGCGTTCGTGTCAGGCGTGTTCTGGCCGGCCTGGTCGGACAACTCGAACAGCACGGGCGACAACCCGGACGGGACTCTGCACCAGTTCGACCTCTACACGGCGAAGGTGTCCATCCCGTAGCGCGGGACCGCGGCGCTCGCCCGTCGCGCCCACTCCGGATGGGACGGCGCCTCCGAATTGGTCCCGGTGTTGAGCTTGCTCGGGTCGTTCAGCTCCAGACTCGATGGCCTGCGGCTGTTCGTGCGCCGTCGCGTCGGCCGGGGCGGCGCCGGCGCGTCGCATGGCGGGGCGGCGCCGCGGCCGCTCGGGGTGTCGGCGGCGAAACGCGGTCAGTGCTCAGAATGCGTTCGCGGCCGACTTCCATTCCCGCAGGCGCTGCGCGATGAGCTGGGCCCGCTCCTCCTCGCTCCCGCCGTCCAGCACCTGGAGGTCTGAGGGGTCGGCTCGACGGTAGACGCCGGCGGTTCGGGCATTCAGCCCGGCGTCGCGATCCGAACGTGTCGTCCAGTACCCGGTGGCGCGGTCGGCGCTCTCCACCCTGATCTCGCCGGTGCCCTCGAGCTGCGGGGCATCCGGGTGTCGAGGGCGCTCGCCCTTCCAGAAGTAGAAGATGCCGGCCGGATCCCTGCGCTCCTTGGCAGCCTCGCTCCAGTAGCGGGCCGAAAGGGTGCCGTCCTCCTGCCAGGCCCGGCCGGTCACGTTCAGGTCACCGTCGCGGTCCCGCGAGATGCGCAGGAGGCTCACCGCCGACGGTTCTTCCTCGCTCCGCATGGTGAGCGAGAGCTGCCACCACAGCCCCTCGACCGGGCCGAGGCGACCCTCGATCTCGATCGCCTTGCGGAGCTTCTGGTTGATCGCGCGAACCTCCGCCGGGCTGGTGGCCGGGTCGTAGCGGACGGAGGTCAGCCCGAGCAGGTCGCTCGGCAGCTTCGAACCGTTCGCGTGGAGGATGAACGTGCGCCGGATGCCGAGCGCGCCGCCGAACAGCCCGGCCTCGAACACCACGTTGTCGCGTGGCGATGCCTGGCCGGACGCATCCGTCGTGGTCCAGTCGTCCTGGGCGAACACGAACGCCGCGAAATCGACCTCCTGGGAGAGCTCGACGAGCCGGTCGAGGGTCGACCGCCCCGGGTTGAACGTGGTCGTCCAGGGCTCGACGTCGGCGACCTCCTCGAGCCCGCGCGTGATTGCCTGAAGCAGTTTGGCCTGCTTGCCCGACGACCCGAGGAAGATGCGCGGCTTGTTCATGCGCGATTCACTCTTTTCGGTCAAGAGACGAGGGCCAGCGTACTCGACTCGACGAACTGGCGGAGGCACTGGAGCGCGCGGCGGCAAAGCGACGCGCACAAGCGCCGCCTGATTTGACAACGCTTGAGGTGGAACTCGCGGACGAGCTCCGCGAGCTTGAGTGGAGGCGGCGGGAATTGAACCTGCGTCCGCAGACAATCGACACAGAGCGACAACTGAGGGCCCACCTCGAGGACGGTGCAAGACTCAGCTCGGCCACCTCAGCCGAGTATGCGAAGGACTAGGGAGCTAGCGCTCGGTTTTCGCTAGGCGTAGCCGAGGGCGAGGAGCGCATCGAGCGGGTCCCTGCTGAGTCGCAGCGGTGCCCAGCTGTCGCCCTGGTCGCGGCTCTCCCAGAGCCGACCGTCGGCGAGGCCGGCGAAGAGGCGGCCATCGGTGGCGAGGAGCGCGTAGGGCATCGCCGGCAGCGGGTCGGGTAGCCCGTCCGCGAGCAGTTGCCAGGCTTCGCCACGGCGCCGCCGGTAGATGCGCGCTTGCGGGTCGCGGCGACCGTGGGCGGCGTAGGGGCCGGTGCTCGCCGAGACGTACCAGCAGTCGGGGTCGTCGGGGTCGACGGTGACCGACCAGGTGTAGTGGCGGTCGCGGCCGTCGTCGGCGGGCTGCCAGGTCTCGCCTGCGTCAGTACTGAAGGCGGTGCCGCCGCCGCCCGCTTCGTACGCGCGCCCCGCTGTGTGCGGGTGCCAGGCGAGCGAGTGCACGTCCGGTTGTGCGCCGGGCCGGTGGTCCTGCCAGCTCTGTCCGCCGTCGGTCGAGCGCATCAGGCCGCCGAGCTCGATCCCAACGAGGAGCAGCCCGGGGTCGTATGGGCTGGGTGCGATCCAGCGCACGTGCGAGGTCCACGGGCGCGGCGGGAAGCTCCAGTTCGGCCGCGAGGGCAGCTCGAGCAGCGCTTCCAGTTCGCGCCAGCTCTCGCCTCGGTCGTCGCTTCGGAACAGCCGACTCGGCTCGGTGCCCGCGTATACCGCCCCGTCGGCGGCGCTGACTGCGAGCGAGAACACTCCCGGCTCGGGCAACTCGCAGTCGATCCAGTTTCGGCCACCGTCGACGCTGCGGCGCACACCGCCCTCGCGCAGACCGACGAACACCGTGTCGGGATCGGCCGGGTCGACGGCGAGGCACTGCGCGCCGCTTCCAGACAAGGCCAGCTCGACCGCCCACGCCTCACCCTCCTCGTCGAGTCGGGCCAAGCCGTCGCCGGTTGTGGCGTAGAGGCGCGCCACCTGGGTTAGCTCATCCGCCGGTAGCGCCAGACCGAGAGGGGTACGAAGACGGCCACGATTCCGACGATCCACGCGAGCGAGCCCGCGAGCGACTCTGGCACACCGCCGGTGAGCGCGAGGGTGCGCGCAGCGTCCGCCGTCAGCGTCACCGGCGAGGCTTTGGCGATCGGCTGCAGCCAGCTGGGCAGAGTCGAGATCGGGACGAAGACCGAGCTCGCGAAGACGAGTGGAAACAGCAGCACGAACCCGGCCGTCTGCGCGGTCTCGGCGCCACGGACGACCAAAGAGACGAATGCGAAGATCCAGCTCAGCGCGAACCCGAAGGCGGCGACGAGCGCGACGCATCCGAGCGCCGGGAGGACGCCCGCCCGGAAGCTGAAGCCGACGAGGTAGCCGACGACGACCAT
>WNGD01018136.1_pt1 | contig 10483 bp, 10 predicted proteins | sample 5400671 | NCBI WGS metagenome assembly WNGD01 (sample SAMN13153369, study PRJNA577476) | soil metagenome | isolation source: 40 cm soil or saprolite under grassland replicate 2 | place: USA:California | collected 2016-06-15
TTGGCGTGAAATATCTTCCGGCGGATACAGCTGCAGTAGAAACCGCTGGAACCACCTGAACGCCCGTCCAGTTTTGGAAGTGCTTATGTCGATCATGCGCAGCCTCGCGATTGGTTTGTCGATGATGATTGGCGTCAGTGCATATGCCGAGGGTGTTCCCGATGATTGCACTCAACTCATCCTCGGTATCGCGCCGACTTGGGATTCGATGCGTGGAGAGATGCGATTATTTGAACGATCGCGCGGTGGCGATTGGACTCCAGTGGCTGGACCGTTCCCAGCGTTGTTTGGCAAAAACGGGATCGCCTGGGGCACAGGACTGGCCGGACAAAACGAGCCGGGTCTTCGAAAGAAAGAGCGAGATGGCCGCGCACCCGCTGGAGTTTTCGAAATCGGGCAGGTGTTTGGATATGCTTCGAACCTGCCGCCCGGCGGCGATTATCAGTATCATCAAGTCACTGAGGCAGACGTTTGGAGCGACGATCCGCGCTCGCCGAATTACAATCGCCATATCGTGATCGATCCAAAAAATCCGCCGGACAATTACACGCACGAAAAAATGCGCTCCGGCGATTTCGCGTATGAGTGGCTCATTGAGATCCGCCACAATTCCGATCCACCGGTGCCCGGCGCGGGAAGCGCGATTTTTTTTCATATTCGGCGCGGCGTGAACCGGCCAACCACTGGCTGCACGACGATGGCGAAGGAAAATCTGGTGAAGCTGATCACGTGGCTGCGCCCGAAACGCCATCCGTGTTACGCACTATTGCCGGCCGTCGAATACGATAAAAAATGGCGCTCTTGGAACCTGCCTTCTCCAGACGCGTTCCGTCGCAGCGGCTCCTCAAGTTTGCCTCGTTGATTGCTGAGATTGTTCAGGTAGTTTTTGCTTCATGCGAAGACGCCCCAATCCTGATTCGGAGGCGAACATTCGCCGCATTGACACAAGAGCGCGCGCGAGGAAGCAGACGCACGGTTTTCAAGTTCACTTTCTTCGCGGCGATCGTGTCGTGACAAAAATGTTCAGCGACGGCCTGTACGGCGGAAAAGAAGGAGCGAGGCGCGCTGCGCGAAAGTTTAAGCGGACGATCCTACGCCGTTTGCCTCGGAGAAAATTTGTCGGGCTTGGATAGCGGTTCACGATCGGGAAGGCGTTTTCCGCCGATACGCCTTCCAGCACTCCAAAAATCCCGGCGCGAAATCTTCCGGTCGCGCCGATGTCCAGCCATCGACCACGGCCGGAGCTAAGAATGTGCCTCTCTCGATTTCACACTTGTCAGGTACGAGCTCGCCAGAAACCACGCCTCTGTATAGCCAGATAAACTCGTGATCGGTGCGTTGCGCGGCGGGAAGTTTTAGAAACTTTTGAAGCGGCACACTTACGCCTAATTCCTCCTTTAGCTCGCGCCGGGCTGTTTCATCGTAGCTTTCCGCTGCGGCGACGTGGCCGGCAGCGCTGGAGTCCCACTTCAAAGGGTGTCGATCTTTCCAACGCGAGCGTTGTTGTAGATAAACGTCGCCTGCTTCGTCAAAGATCAGAATGTGGACAGCGCGATGGAGCAAGTTATTCCCATGCACCTGAGAGCGGCTCGCGTAGCCCAGAATCCGATCGTTTTTATCGACAATTGGGAAGCGCTCAGTCTTCGTCAGACGTACGTCAGGGCAGGGAAGCGGCGCGATGAAATTCGCCAGCTCGATCCATCGCGGCAACGATAGCTCTTCGGCCCGAGCTTTAGGATTGATGTCAAGATGGGAGGCCACGCTATCCCAGTCAGGGACACGAGTCCGAAGCAATTTCCGCAGCTGCTTTCTTCTCTGAGAAAACCCAGTGCGAATCAGTCTTAGGAGCAGCTCATCATCGCGCGCGGGCAATTCGAGCGGATCGCGCGGCAAGATTCGCACCATTGCGGAATCGACATCGGGTTGCGGAAAAAAAACGGTCGCACGTACAGTGCGCAGGTATTTTACGCGATTGTGCAGCTGCACACGTAACGTCAGCGCTCCATAATCATGTGTAGATGGGGATGCTGAAAGCCGCATCGCAACCTCCTTTTGTAACATTAACAGCCATAGCGAGATAGAGCTTGGTTGCTCAAGGAATTTTAAGAGCAACGCGCTCGAAATATTGTAGGGAAGATTGCCAAGCAGTTTCACTTGGCGATGCGCAAAGAGCGCGCGCGGATCGAACTTCAACGCATCGTTGTTGATTACTTCAAGCCGCTCATGGCCAAAGTGTGCGCGCAAAAAATTGGCCAGACGCGTGTCTTTTTCAATCGCAAGAACGCGCGCGCCTTTCTCGAGGATGAATCTGGTCAGCGCGCCTAGTCCGGGTCCAATTTCGACAACATAATCTTCGGGAGTGATCTCTGCCTGATCGACAATCCAGCGAGCAAGGTTTTGGTCGTGCAGAAAATTTTGACCGAGCGTTTTGGCTGGCGAAAGAGATATTTCTCGAAGCGCGGTTCGTATGTCGGAGAGCTTCATTTGAACCTTGCGTTTTGCGCGCTGTGGCGCTGGAAATTGGTTTGTCTGTTCACAAAATTATGTGAACAAAACGCCCGGGGCGCCGGGAACTTATTCACAAGTTATTCAATGGACTTAGAAGCTCCCAGCGAGCCACGCGACCAATGTGACTTGTGCGATGCCTTCTTGCGGTCGGCCAGATATTTTCGCCGCGCATCCTTCAGCGAGACGCCACCGATAAAAAACGCCGTAGCAGCGCGGCCGATCGCGTATGTGCCTGCACCAGCGACCATGCCGCAGACGACATTGCCCCAGCCAGGAAAAAACTTCAGGATCGCGCGCGCGCCTTCGCGGAGAAGCATTCCCGCGCCGACGTTTGCGCCAAGCGCGGTCATAAACTCCGTTGCAGCGCGCAAGTTTCGTTCGCGGCCGCTGACGTACATGATTCCCGAGACCATCATCACTTGGAGCGACGTCAAAATCGGCAGGTCTGCCAGCGGAATGGGCTGCGCTCCGATCGCCGTGCAAATTGCGGTCGTCGATTTTACCAGCATTTGTGCGACATGATGCTGCGCTTCGCGATCGCGTGAAATCCGGATCATCTCGATCTTGGCTTCGTTCGGGAGTTCGCTTGCCAGAACCGACAACAAGTCGCGCGTTTCGGCAGAATGCATTTCCGTGAATTGAATGACCTTAAGCAAACGATCGCAGATCGCCGGCTGCGTCTTGAGCGCTTCTTCCAGTTGGGCAGCGCGCTTTTGCGATCCGAAAGAGACGCCGATGACCTTGGCATCGCCCAGCACTCCGCCAACGTCATCTTGTAAATGCAACACGAAGTTGAGCGAGTTGGCAGAGGATAGGTCCTCGAAATTCGCTTGCCCGTCGTCGAAAAGGAAGATGACGTCTGGAGGCTGACGTCTGAGGTCTTCTTCGACCTGAGCTGCTGCGGAATCGCCCGCGTCGCGCGCATCCAGGATGGAGATCGTTCCATGACCGGATATGTTCCAGTCGATCCAGCGATGCACCGGCATCAGAGCAACATTCATCTGCTCTTGGGCGCCAGGTGTAAAAAGCGTGTTGATGATTCGGTGCGTCGGCATTTTGCTCGATCCGATGAAGAGAAATCGCGGCGGCCGTTGCTGGAGGAATAATTCCTTAAGCGGTGTCAGCTCGCTGAGAACTGCCTTTCGAATTTTGGAAGGCAGCCTGCCCGCAAGACGTTCGAGCTTTTCAGCTATCTGAAGAAGAGTTGTCTGATTCATCTCTTGATCGGCGGTCACAGGCCGCCACTGCAGAAGAGAATTGTCGATCTGGAGCAAGAAAAGCGAAAGCCGGAAATCATTTCCCTTCCCTTTATCCTCCGCTTATAAAACGGCCATGAGTTTGAATATTGAAATTCTTTCAAAAGCTGCGACTGAGGCGCGCGGTTTGTGCATGGATGCGGTACAGGCTTCGCAGTCGGGGCATCTTGGGCTGCCGCTCGGCTGCGCGGAAATCGGAGCGGTCCTCTTCGGCTATGCGCTGAAATACAACCCGGACCAACCGCGCTGGATGAATCGCGATATCTTCGTCCTGTCGGGCGGGCACGGCAGCATGTTCCTTTACGCCTGGCTGCACATGAGCGGTTACGATCTGCCGATGTCGGAAATTAAACGGTTCCGGCAACTGCATTCCAAGACGCCGGGACATCCTGAATTTGGCGACACGCCCGGAGTGGAATGCACGACCGGCCCACTTGGTCAGGGCGTCGGCAATGCGGTCGGCATTTCCGTGGCGACAAAGATGGCCGCCGCGCGGTTCAACACAGCCGAGCACAAAATTCTCGATCAGCATGTGATCTGTTTATGCAGCGACGGCGATATGCAGGAGGGAGTCGCCTCCGAAGCATGTGCGCTGGCTGGGCATTGGGGTCTCGATCATTTGATTTTCATCTACGATTCAAACGCCGTCACGCTCGACGCCGCGGCGAAAGAGACGCAGAGCGAAGACACCGGGAAACGTATGGAGGCATACGGCTTCGATGTTCAGGAGATTGACGGTCACGATATGCGACAGTTTCTCGACGCTTTTGACGTAGCGAAGCGGCGCGATAACGGCAAACCGCAGTTCATCATCGCGCACACGCTCATTGGCAAAGGCGTTCCGGAAGTTGAAGGCACATACAAGGCGCATGGAGAGGCCGGCGCAAAATTTGTCGACGCTGCCCGAAAAGCGCTCGGCCTGCCAGAGGAACATTATTTCGTATCGCGGGACGTGTACAACTATTTTGCCGAGCACAAAAAGAAGCTGCTCGCCGACTACGATCGCTGGGAAGGAACTTACAGCGCGTGGCGCAATAAAAATGCCGACAAAGCGCAGCTGCTCGATGACGGCATCGCGCGAAAAGTTCCTGCCGATCTCTTAGCCAGGATTCCCGAGTTTCCCATGGATGCGAAGTTGGCTACGCGGAAAGCCGGTGGCGAAGCGTTGCAGCCGATCGCTCAAGCGATGCCGCTGCTGATGAGTGGCAGCGCCGATCTGTACGGATCGACGATGAATTACATCAAGGACGGCGGCGATTTTAACCGGGATAATCCCGGTGGGCGAAACATCCGCTTCGGGATTCGCGAACACGGCATGTGCGCGATCCTGAATGGCATCTCGTATCACGGACTATTCCGCGCATCGGGCGCGACATTCATGGTGTTTACCGATTACTGCCGCGCTTCCATTCGGCTGGCCGCGCTGGCGAAGCTTCCTAATACCTACATTTTCACCCACGACTCAATCGGTGTCGGCGAGGATGGTCCGACCCATCAACCTGTGGAGACGGTTAGTTCTGTTCGTTTGATGCCGAACATAGACGTGATCCGGCCGGCCGATCCCGAAGAAACTGCAGGTGCTTTTGTCGCGGCCATGCAGCGCACGGACGGGCCGACGTTTCTCGCGCTCACGCGTCAGACCGTTCCGATGCTAAATGATATTGATCCAAATCTGCGTCGCGAAGGAGTGTTGCGTGGCGGTTACGTCGCAAAGAAAGAGCAAGGAAAACTCGATCTGATCATCCTATCGTGCGGGAGCGAACTGCAGCACGCGCTGGCCGCGGCGAGAGAACTCGGCGATGGCGTGCGCGTGGTTTCGATACCCTGCTTCGAAAGGTTCAACCGCCAATCAGAAAAATATCGCGAAGAAATCTTGCCTAAGGAATGCCGAAAACGGGTCGCCATCGAAGCCGGCGTGACTGAGATCTGGTACCAATACGTCGGTCTCGACGGCAAAGTAATTGGACTGCACGAGTTCGGCTTGAGCGCACCGGGCGCCGAAGTGATGAAGGAGCGCGGCATCGACGCACAGCATGTAATCGAAGCGGCGAAGTCGCTGAGGTAGGGGCGATTGGCCTCAATCGCCCGATTCGGGTGTGATCACACGCGACAGGCGGTTCAGGTCAACCGCCCCTACCTAAAACGCCTCTTCTGGTTCGCTCACATTGCGCGCCCGAGTCTCGAAGCGGGTGAATTCTTTGAGGAACGTGAGCGGAATCTCGCCTACCGGACCGTTACGCTGCTTCGCGATGATCAATTCGGCCTCCCCAGCTTTTTCCACACGCGTCTCTTCGTCTTCCTCATAGAATTCTGGCCGGACGAGCAAGGCGACCAGATCAGCGTCCTATTGCCGGTTGTCTTGGGCGCGGCGTGAGGTGGATCGCAACAGCTGCAAGTAATCAACGATCATCAGTTTCACATCCTGCTGCGCTTTGAGCCGGCGCGCTTTAGCTCTCAGTTCGAGAATGCTGAGACTGGCGCTGTCGTCGATGAAGATTTTCGCTTCGGCCAGTTTCGATGCTGCGGCAGTCAGGTTTGGGAAATCGCGTTCGCCCAGAAATCCGTCGCGCACTTTTTGCAGGTTCACGCGCGCGCGCGAGCAGAGCAGACGTTGTACAAGCTGTTGGCTGCTCATCTCCAGGCTGAACACGCCGACCGCGAGTTTTTCATTGATAGCGACGTGTTCGGCAATGTTCATGGCAAGTGCCGTTTTGCCCATGCTGGGCCGGGCGGCGATCACGATCATTTCTGAGCCATGGAGACCGCTGGTCATTCGGTCGAACTCAACAAATCCGGTGGAGATTCCGGTGATGCGGCCTTTACCCTCGTACAGCTTCTCGATCGACTCGATCGCGTCCATCACCTGGTCTTTCATGGAAAGCACTTGGCCTTTGAAGCGGTCTTCGCCCACGGCGAAAATGCGCTGTTCCACTTCGTCGAGCAGATTGTTTACCTCGTCCTGTTCCTCGTAAGCACGGCGCACGCTCTCGGTGGCGGCAGAAATGATCTCCCGCAGAATGTATTTGTCGCGAACAATGTCGAGGTAGTACCCGACATTTGCGGCGGTCGGGACAAAGGTGAAAAGGCTGGTGACAAATGCGGCGCCGCCGACGCTGTCGAGTAAATTTCGGTCGCGCAGTACCTGTGTGAACGTAATCAGGTCGATCGCCTGCCCCGCGTTCCAAAGATCGACAAGAACATCATAAATCGTCCGGTGCGCGGGAACGTAAAAGTATTCTTCGTTAATTTTCTCGACGCATTCCGCGATAGTTTCTCGCGGTGAGATCAGCATCGACCCGAGCACGCCTTGCTCCGCGTCAACGCTGTGCGGCGGGGTGCGGTGAATATCCTGCGCAGAACCTGTGGGCGAAATGGGAACAACTTTTTCGCCGCTTCGCGCCGCCGAACCTCGGCCAGCGCCATTTCCCGCTTTACGAGGCTTCTCTCCTGTCCAGGCGGACGATTGAGTCGCCATTTATTCGGTTTCTTTTTTCGCTTCTGTCTTTCTTCGGAAAAATGAACGGCGTTTTCTCTCAGGCTCTGCGGTTGGAGCCTCCTCCGCAGTTTTCGCCTCTTCCGCCGCCGACTTCACGTTAAACTTAAACTGCGCACTGACATCGTGATGCAATTTAATCTGCACCTCGTGGTCGCCGGTATCTTTTATTGGCCGTTCGAGCACGATTTTGTGCCGGTCAATCTCGACTCCAATCTCGTCCTTGAGCCGGTTAACAATGTCTTGTGCGGTAATTGAACCAAAAGCTTTTCCGGTCTCGCCGGTTGCGAGTATGAAGGTTACTCTTAACTTTTCAATACGCCGGCTGAATTCTTCCGCCTCGTTTGATTCGCGTGCTTCGCGTTCGGCACGCTTTTGTTTGAGAGCATCGACCTGGCGCAAAGCTGCCGGTGTCACCTCGTAAGCCTTGCCGCGTGGCAGGAGGTAATTGCGCGCATAGCCGCGACGTACTTTGACCACGTCCGCTTCTGCGCCGAGTCCCGGAACGTTTTCGGTCAAAATAAGTTCAGTTAAAGGCATATTGATCTCTAAAACGCGCTCAGGATTTTTCAAACTGAGGGGCTTCAGAAGTGTCGAGTGTAAAATTCACACGCGTATTGTCAATGCGAGAATAAAAAATTCACAAAAAATTTTCGCAATGACGCAATCGAGCATGCCTTCGGCCTGCGACCACTGCAAAACGAGAGCGGAGCACGCTCGCGCTGCCTCAGATCATGCCGAGCTTCATCCGGCCCGCTTCGCTGATCATGTTTTGGTTCCAGGGCGGGTCCCAAACGAGCTGGACATCCGCTTCATCCACGCCGTCGATGGACAAGATTTTGCCCTGTGCATCGTGAGCGATGGCCGGGCCCATGCCGCAACCCGGCGCAGTCAACGTCATTTTCACTTCGACTCGCGTGCCGCCCTCCTCTTTTTTGATCAGACGGCAATCGTAAACCAGGCCCAAATCAACGATGTTGACCGGGATCTCTGGATCGTAGCATTGCCGCAACTGGTTCCATACATCTTCTTCCGAGACCTCACCATCTGTGGGTGCAGTTTTTGGGGCTTCCTGTGCCTGCGGTTTTTGCAGACCAAGCGCATCGAGGTCTTTCTCAGCAACGCGCGCCAGGCCCTGGTAAGTTGCAACGGTATAGCTTCCTCCGAGGCTTTGCGTGATCACCCCCTGCGTTCCGGCCGGGATTGTGGTCTTCTGACCGCTCGGAATCTGGATCGCTTCGCAATCACGGCTCAACGTAAATTCAGTGTTCTCGTACATGGCTCTCAATTAACAACGTACTATGCCACAGGTGCGGAAAATGACGAAATCCGAATGACGAAACGGATTCTTGAGTGTTCGTCATTCTTTCGTGCTTCGTCATTTAGTACACATCGCGCTTGTACCGCTTTTCGCTCTTAAGCTTCTCAACGTATTCATTCGCTTCCTCGACGCTTTTGCCGCCCTGCGCTTGAACGATTTTGCGCAGCGTTGCATCGACGTCCTTTGCCATCCTGCGCGCGTCGCCACACACGAAGAAGTGCGCACCTTGGGCGTCGATCCATTTCCAAATCTCGGCGGCATTTTCCGTCATCTTGTGCTGGACGTAAATCTTCTGAGGCTGATCGCGTGACCAGCCGCAGTCGAGCCCTGTGAGAATTCCCTCGCTTTGGTACGCCTTGAATTCGTCGCCGTACGCAAAATCGCATCTCTCGTGCTGCGCGCCAAAGAAGAGCCAATTTTTTCCTTTTGCCCCGGTGGCTTTTCGCTCCTGCAGATACGCGCGGAACGGCGCCACTCCGGTTCCGGGACCGATCATGATGATTGGAGTGTCAGGATCCTCCGGCAAGTGAAAGTGTTTTGCTACGCTGGGGAAAACGGGCACTGGGGCGTCATCAGCGCGTTCCGCGAGAAAAGACGAGCAAACTCCTTTCCGGAGGCGGCCATGACTTTCGTACCGGACGACGTCCACGATGAAGTGCACCTGGTCGGGGTGCGCCTTCAAGCTCGAAGCCACTGAATAAAGTCGCGGCTGTAATTTCGTCAGTAAGCCGACAAACTCTTCCGGCGCGAAATGGACAGAGGGATGTTCCGAGAGGAAATCGATTATCTCCATTCCCCAGAGGTAAGTCTCGAGGTCCTGTTTGCGGTTTGGAGCGAGAAGATAGCCCAGCGTTGGCGCTGCACTGGCGCGTTGTGCAATGGCCTTCAAAAACTTTGGTGTTGGCTGCGTGATGCTGTAATCGCGCAGCAGCGCTTCGCGGAATGTCGTCGGTTCGCCTTTCGGCCGCTGGACTTGTTCATCGCCGGTCGCGCCGAGCGTACGGATCATTTCATCGACCAATTCTGGATCGTTCGTTGCGTAAACAGCTAAAGAATCGCCCACTTCAAAGGTCAAACCCCATCCCGTCAAATCGAGCTCAAAATGCCGCGTGTCCTTTGCTGATTCCGGACCGCTGAGGCGGCGATTCACGACCATGCGGGCGGGAAACGGATTTGCCCGTGTGTATCGTGGGGAAACAGCGGCAGCAGCGGCAGCGGTAGCAGTAGCTTCAGTCATGGCAACTCTTGTAGCGGCGATTCGTCAGCGTCGCAAATTTCATCCATCATTTCCGATTGCGAGCGTAGGGCAAACGTCCATGGCGCGCTGCGCAGCCTCGATCTCTCCGGGCGTTTCCGGCTGTTTGAAAAAATGAACAGCAGTTTCGTCGCGGTTGTACGTGATGAGATTCGGCGCTTCCTCGAGGCACATCCGGCACAGCGCACAGCTCATGTCCACATACCACGGTCCCGGCGCGTTCTCGGGCTGTTTGCTCAGTCTATCAGCCATGTCTTAAGCCAACGCAGGACGGAGGTGAAAAAATCACTTCCGACGTGGGGTCCTTCGCGCTTCCGAAGCGAGCGCAATTGCGAAATCCACCTGCCGTTTGAAGGCGTCGACTCGGGCGACGAAGACGGATACCTCGTCGCCGATCTTAAAGCGTTTGCGCGAGCGTCTGCCAATGAGCTGCCGTCGAGCGGGTTCAAACAAATAGAAGTCGTTCGTCAGCGAGGAGACATGGACAAGGCCCGTGATAAGAGCGTCTGGCAATTCCACCATCAGCCCGTAATTGCGGACATCGACAATCGCGGCCCGAAAAATCTGCGGATTGCGTTCGTCGAGTTGCCGTTGAAAAAATTCGAGCTTCTTCATTTGCGCGGCGTCGATCTCCGCATCGGCTGCGGTTC
>WNGD01030438.1_pt1 | contig 10483 bp, 11 predicted proteins | sample 5400671 | NCBI WGS metagenome assembly WNGD01 (sample SAMN13153369, study PRJNA577476) | soil metagenome | isolation source: 40 cm soil or saprolite under grassland replicate 2 | place: USA:California | collected 2016-06-15
CGAGAACACGCCACAGGCGTCCTTCATCGACGTCGACCGGTGGTGCACTCAGCCGGTCCAACCGCACGACGACCGACTCGACCTTCGGTCGCGGCCAGAAGACCTCGGGCGGGACACGCCGGATCGTCGATGCGGTCGCTCGGTACGCGACGCGGACGCTGACGGCACCGTACGCGTCGTCACCCGGGCGCGCCGCGAGCCGTTCGCCGACCTCGCGCTGCATCATCACCACCGATCGCACCACCCTCGGCGCGCGTGCCAACACGTCGAGCACGAGCGGTGTCGCGATGTTGTACGGGAGGTTCGCGCACAGGATCCACGGCGCTTCCCCCGTCCCGAGGAGTATGTCCCAATCCAACCGCATCGCGTCCGCGCGGACGACGCGGACGCGAGGATGGTCCTGGAGCACGTCGGACAGCGCGGCGACCAACCCGGGATCGAGCTCGACCGCGACCACGTCGGCGCCGCTCCCGTCGAGCGCCAGCGTGAGGGAACCGAGGCCGGCCCCGATCTCGACCACCCGATCGCCGGAACCGACGCCGGCATCCCGGACGATCGCCCGCGCGATGTTCGGGTCCAGGAGGAAGTTCTGTCCGAGCGACCGGCGCGGAGCGATCCCGTGCCGGTCCGCCAGGGCACGGAGCTCCGCGGCTCCGAGTCCCGGGGCCTTACCAGCTGAGCGCGACGTGGAGTACGCCGTGTCCGAGCGGGGAGAGGGCCGTGAAGGCCTCGGGGGAGAGGTCGATGACGCGTCCCGGCGCGAACGGTCCTCGGTCATCGATCACCACGGTAACGGAGCGGCCGGTGGCGAGGTCCGTGACCCGCACCTGGGTCCCGAACGGAAGCCACGGATGCGCCGCCGTGTAGCCGCTCCACGGGGGGTTGTACCAGGTCGCCCTGCCCTGCTCGGCGGTCGCGCCGGTCCCGGGTTCGGTGAGCGTCCCCTCGTTCATGGAGAACGGAGCCGACAGCCGCTCCTCCATCTGCGGTCGGACGAACACCGCGCGGGAGACCACGTCCTTCGACGTCACGCGGCCGTTGACGAAGGTGAGTCGCACCGTTCGGTCGACGAAGCCGGGAACGCCCGGCTGCATCAGGAAAGACGTACCGGGCGTCATGGTGCTCGTGTAGTCCGTGTGCACGCGGAACGGCACCACGTGCAGCTGCCGGATCTCGGTCACGTCGATCCGGTCGTACCGGACCGACATCCCGGATTGAAGGGGGGTACTGGGTGGTGGGGTGACGCGATCGTCAGCGTCGGGTTCGATCCCCATGGCCGAGAGGAACGCCCCGACCGTGCTCGCGTTCGTTGAGACGTCGTGCACCTTCCCCGACACGACGGCTCGAACGGACACGGACGGGGTACCGACGGCTTCCATCGCCGCCGCTTGACCGAACGGAGGGGCCGCCTTCCCAAACAGCCCCCCGCCCGGTTGCTCCACCACCCAGACCCCCACACCGTGGGGGCCGACCGCCGCGGTGAACGCGTCCGCCGGCATCCCCGGCGGCTGGCTCACCATGACGGTCATGCCGTCCGCCAGGGCGGTGCCCGGCGGAGGTTGTACCTGCAACCCGAGCGACAGCGGTACGCCCTCGGATCGCAGAAGATCGCCGACGTTCGATGAGGTCGTCCGGACCGACTGCGGGGTCCCGGCCACGACGAGCGTCACGTTCTTGTGCCATGCGAGCGAGAGCGCGGTCCCGACGAGCAGCGTCCCCGTCGCGAGAACGCCGACCTGGAGCGCGCGTTGGATGCGCAGCCGCCTGAGCCGCGAGGGCCGAACCACCCTTCCTCCGATCGCTCGGGGAGGGCCTCTGGGGGAAGCGGCTCGGTGGAAAACACCCGGGCCGGGCGGAAGCCTCCGGTCGCATGAGTGCCCCACCCTACCGAACCCTCAACCCTCACTGCAACCTTGAGAGCGAACGGGCGTTCGCCGCTATCGGAGACCCGGGAAGGCGGTTCTCGCGTTGTCCGCGGTCGCCGCGACCAGATCGTCGACGCGCATGCCGCGCACCTCGGCGAGCGTTCCGAGCGTGAGGAGCACGTTCTGCGGCGCGTTCGTTCGGCCTCGGAGCTTCTGTGGTGCGAGGAACGGCGAGTCGGTCTCCACCAGCAGTCGATCCAGCGGCACCGCGGCCGCTGCGGCACGCAGGTGCTCGTTCTTCGGATACGTCACGTTGCCTGCGAACGAGGTCCAGTAGCCGCGCGCTGCGCACTCACGAGCGAGGGTGGCGTCTCCACTGAAGCAATGGATCACGACGCGCTCAGCCGAACCCTCATCCAGGATCTGCATCGCGTCGGTCCACGCCTCTCGGATATGGACGACGACCGGCTTGCCCGTCTCGTTCGAAAGGGCGATGTGGGTGCGGAACACGCGGATCTGATCGTCCGTGGGCGAAAGCATCCGGAACCAATCGAGGCCGCACTCCCCCACGGCAACCACGCGAGGGTCGTGCAGGAGCTCCTCGATCCGGCCCGACGCCGGCGGGTCGAAGGCGTGGGCATCGTGGGGGTGAACCCCTGCGGTCGCGAACACACCCTCGAGTGCATCGGCGATCTCGAGCGATCGGCGGCTCGTTTCGACGTCCACACCGACGCAGATCAGCCGCTCGACGCCGGAGGCCTTCGCGGTCTCGACCGCGACTGCAGGTTCGACCTCCATCAGGAACAGGTGGCAGTGGGTGTCCACCGCCCCTGACTGGACCGACAGTTCAGGGTTCTTCTCCCCCATCGGGCGAGGAACTTACCCGGTCTCAACTTCGGGTGAACAGGGGGAGCTTCACGTGAAACGTCGGTGGAAGAAGTCTCACCCCCGGCTCCACGGGCGGATGGGCTCTCAGTCGGCTTCGACGCGCGGGAAGAGGGCCTCGCCCTTGCCCGTGACGGTCCCGGGCTTGAGGCCCCCCCACGCGACGTCCGCAGGGATCCGGCGGTTCTCCACCGCCCCGCCCAGCCCGAGCTGATCCCACAGCCGCTGGGCGGCGCCGGGCATGATCGGCTGGATCAAGATCGCGAGGATCCGAAGGGTCTCGGCGGAGGCGTAGAGCACGCCGGCCAGCTCGTCGCCGCGAGCCGGATCCTTGGCGAGCTGCCACGGCTCCTTCTCGACCAGGTACTGGTTCGCCCTCGACACGATGTCCCAGATCGCGGCGAGGCCGGCCGTGAGCCGGACCGCCAGCAGGTGCTCGTCGTAGCGTTCGACCGCCTCGTCGATCACGTCGGGGAGGTCGGCTTCCCAACCGCCCTCGGTCGGCTCGGGGACGACCCCGTCGTAGTTCGTGCCGAGCATCGCGAGCACGCGGCTCGCGAGGTTCCCCAGCCCGTTCGCCAGATCCGCGTTGTGACGGTCGACCATCGCCTCGTACGAGAAGCTCCCGTCCTGGCCGTACTGAACCTCGCGCATGAAGAACCAGCGGTACGAGTCGACGCCGAACCGGTCGATCAACTCGAACGGATGGATCCCGGTCGCGTTCGTCTTCGACATCTTCTTGCCGCCGACCGTGAGGAAGCCGTGCGCCCAGACCTGCATCGGCGGCTCGACTCCGGCGGCCATCAACATCGCCGGCCAGTAGACGGCGTGCTGTCGCAGGATGTCCTTCCCGATCGAGTGGATGTTCGCCGGCCACACGCGCGCGAAGCGATCGGGATCCTCCGCGTAGCCCGCCGCGGTGATGTAGTTCGTCAGCGCGTCGAACCACACGTAGTTGATGTGGGTTTCCTCCCAAGGCAACCTCACGCCCCAATCGAAGGTCGTGCGGCTGATCGAGAAATCCTGGAGACCGCCGCGGATCACCGACAGCACCTCGTTCCGCCGTGTCTCCGGTTCCACCGCCGACGGGTTCCGCTCGTAGTGCTCGAGCAGACGATCCGTATACGCGGAGAGCCGGAAGAAGTAGTTGTCCTCCCGGAGGAACTCGACCGGGATCTCGTGGATCGGACAGAGCTCACCGGGCAGCAGGTCGGCCTCGTTGTAGTAGAGCTCGCACGAGACGCAGTAGAGCCCCTCGTAGTGCCCGAGGTAGATGTCGTCCCTGCCGTTCTCGTAGACGGCGAGAAGGATCTTCCTCACCGCCTCCTCATGCCGCGGCTCGGTGGTCCGGATGTACACGTCGTAGGCGATGTCGAGCCGCGCCCAGACCTCGCGCCACTTCGGCTCCATGGCGTCGACCCACTCCTGAGGCGTCATCCCGGCCGCCTCGGCGGCGCGCTGCAGCTTCAGCCCGTGCTCGTCGGTGCCGGTGAGGTGGAAGACCTCCTCGCCGCGCAGGCGGTGGTAGCGGGCGATGAAGTCGGTGGCGACGGCGTTGTAGGCGTGCCCGATGTGTGGCACGTCGTTCGGGTAGTAGATCGGTGTCGTGATGTAGAAGACGTCGCGGCCCATCGTGCGGACATGCTACCCGCGACGTTCGCGGCGACGTACGGCGGGACCTACGGGTCGGTCACGAGCACGCGATACACGTCGTTGGCGGGGATCCCGTGGCGTTCGGCGACGGCGCGCGCCGCCTCTCGCTTCCGCATCCCGTCGCCCGACCAGCTCACGGGCCTCGTCGACGACCTGATCGAGGGGAGGCGATCCGGCCACCCGCTCCCCCTCGAGCACCACGACGACCTCACCCTTGAGCTCGCCCTCGCCGAGCTCGGCGAGGGCCTCGGAGATCCGGCCCCGCACGACCTCCTCATGGAGCTTGGTCAGCTCCCGGCACACCGCGACCCTCCGATCGCCGAAGGCGACCAGCATGTCGCGCAGCAGCGTGTGGACGCGGAGCGGTGACTCGAAGAACACGAGGGTCCGAGGATCGTGCTGGAGCGACTGCAGCCGCCGCATCCGCTCGCTCGGCTTCTTCGACGGGAACCCCTCGAACGTGAACCGGTCGGTGGGGAGCCCGCTGACCACGAGGGCGGCGAGGACGGCCGACGGTCCAGGGATCACGCGCACGACGATCCCCTCCGCGATGCACGCGGTCACCACCCGGTAGCCCGGGTCGGAGACGAGGGGCATCCCGCCGTCGGAGACGATCTTCCTTCTCGTTGGCGTCGAAGAGCGAGACCAGCCGGGTCTTGACCCCGAAGCTCTGCAGCAGCCGTCCCGTGCGACGTGTGTCCTCCGCCGCGACGAAGTCGACCGAGCCGAGCGTGTCCCGCACGCGCGCCGACATGTCCCCGAGGTTCCCGATCGGCGTTCCGACGAGATAGAGCACACCATCCATCGGTTCGATGGTCCCATGCGGTTGACCATCCGGGCTACGCTCCGAAGGCGTAGCCCGTATCGAGACGGGCGACAGCGAGATGGACCTGGCGTGAGCGACCACAAGGACTACTCAGCCACTCCGCTCTGGCGCAAGCTCGGCATCAAGGAGGGCGCGCGCGTGCTGTGCACGCGCGCGCCCGAAGGGTTCGCCGACGAGCTGCAGCGCCTCGCGAGGCTCCCGGACGGCGTGGAGTTCCTCCGCCGTCCGGGACGCGACGTGCATGTCGCGATCACGTTCGTCACGCGTCGATCAGACCTCGCCGCCCGCTTCCCCTCGCTCGCCCGCTCCCTCGCGCCGGCCGGACGATTGTGGATCGCGTGGCCGAAGAAAGCCGCGGGCGTCCCGACCGAACTGGACTTCGATTCGGTCCAACGCGTCGGACTGGACGCCGGTCTCGTCGACAACAAGAGCGCGTCGATCACCGAGACGTACCAGGGGATGCAGTTCGTCCTGCGGGTGCGGGATCGGCCCGCCTGACCGGGAACCCGACGTGGCTCGACGGCGTCCAGCCACGGATGCCCGGGTACCCTGAGCCGATGCCTCTCCTGTCGCGGCTGAACCGACCCGTCGTGGCCGTGATCGCCGTGACCGCATTGGCGGGCTTCCTCCGGTTCTTCCATCTCCAGCAACCGCCCGACTTCGTCTTCGACGAGGTCTATTACCCGAAGGCCGCATGCATCCTCGTGGGGTGGTCGGACCAGGTCTGCCACGTGGACTCGAGCGATGAGAAGTACTGGCGCGCCCAGAAGTGGGACGTCGGTTCGTGGGTGCATCCGCCGCTCGGGAAATGGGAGATCGCGCTGGGTATCAAGGCCTTCGGGATGAACTCCTGGGGGTGGCGGTTCACCTCCGCGGTCGCGGGGACGCTCGTCGTGCTCTTCACAGCGGTGATCGCCCAGATGCTGTTCGGCAAGCCGGTGTGGACGTTCGTCGCCGGTCTGTTGATCGCGACCGAGCACCTCAACGTGGTGATGTCCCGAACGGCGCTGCTCGACGTCCACCTTGAGCTCTGGGTCGTGGTCGGGTTCCTCTTCCTCTTGTTGGATCGTCGATGGCTCGAGCGACGCCAACAGGCCGACGACGAGAGGGTCGCGGCGGCGGCCGGCGCACTCACCAGCGAGGGCGCGGTCTGGCCGCCACCACACCCTCCCGTCTCCTCGCCCCTCCTGCGGCCCTGGCGGCTCGCGGCGGGAGTCGCGTTCGGTGCCGCGGTGTCCGTGAAGTGGTCGGGTGCGATGGCGTTGTTCGCCGGCGTGATCATCGCGTTCATGTGGGAGACTGTTCGTTCCGGTCGCCGTCTACATGCTGACCTGGGTCCCGTGGCTCCACCATTTCGGTTGGGACATGGGCACGTGGTGGCAGAACCAGGCCGCCTCGGCGCGGTTCCATCGGAGCGGGATCGATTGGACGGCGCTCGACCCGAAGACGGGGGTGTACACGCCGACGCACCCGTACTACGCGCGAGCATGGAAGTGGATCCCCGACCTGCGGCCGACGTCGTTCTTCGTCCAGAACGGCAAGAACAACCTGGACATCGAGCAGGTGCTCGCGATCGGGAACCCGATCATCTTCTGGGCCAGCGTGGTCGTGATCCCCTGGCTCTGCGTGATGTGGTACCGGCTCCGCGACTGGCGGGCGGGCTTCATCGTCGTCGCCTTCGCCGGTCAGTACCTGCCGTGGTTCCTGGTGACCCGTCCGACGTTCTTCTTCTACGTGTTGCCGCTCACCCCGTTCATGGTGCTCGGCATCACCTACGTCTGCCGGCAAGCATCCGATGCCACGATCGTGGTCCGAGACCGCGAGACCCGTGACGTCGCGATCAACCCCGAGACAGGTGGCCCGGCGATCTCGACCGCGTTCGTCTATCGACCGTTCGTCGTCGCGTACGTGATCGCGGCCGTCGCGGTCTTCATCTGGTTCTGGCCGGTGCTGACCGCGAGTCGCATCAGCATGCTGCATTGGCGCACGATCGTGTGGTTCAACGCCTGGATCTGAGCGTACCCTTCGCGCNNGCCGAGAGCTCGTGGCGATCCCGATGGCCGACGGCGTCGAGCTGTCGGCCACGCTCTTCTTCCCCGGCGGGGACGGGCCGTGGCCGGCCGTGATGGAGGCGCTCCCGTACCGCAAGGACGATCTCACGGCCATCTACCGGCCGGGGTATGCGGAGCTGGCCGCTGCCGGCTACGTGGTCTGCTGGCTCGACGTTCGCGGCACGGGATCCTCGGGCGGACTCGCGACCGATGAGTACTCCGAGGCGGAGCGTCATGACCTGGTCGCCGCGGTGGAGTGGCTCGCGACCCGCGACTGGTCGGCCGGCACGGTCGGGATGTTCGGGACCAGCTACGGAGGGTTCACCTCGTTGCAGGTCGCGCTCGAACGCCCGCCGGCGCTCAAGGCCATCGTCCCGATCTTCGCGAGCGACGACCGATACGCCGACGACGTCCATCACTTCGGCGGGGTTCTCAAGCAGCTCGACCTCGTCGACTACCCGACCTACATGACCGCGACGAACGCGCTCCCGCCCGTTCCGCAGATCTGGGGCGATGGATGGCGCGAGGAATGGGACCGCCGCGTCGATCAGTTGGAGCCGTGGGTGCTGCCCTGGATCGAGCACCAGCGACGCGACGCGTACTGGCGCTGGGGTTCGGCCCGCGAGTCGATCGAGGATATCGACGCGGCCACGATGATCGTCGGCGGTTGGGCCGATGGATACACGAACATCGCGTTCCGGTCGTTCCCCCGGTTCCGCGCGCCGGTCCGGCTGCTGATCGGCCCATGGGCGCACGCCGCGACGGAGACGTCGGTGCCCGGACCGAACATCCGACTGACGCCCGAGCTGGTGCGCTGGTTCGACCGATGGCTGAAGGGGATCGAGAACGGGGTCGACCGCGAGCCGCCGATCGTCGTGTTCGCGCAGCGCTCCACCTTGCCGGACCCGCTCCGACGCGAGGTGCGAGGGACGTGGCGATCGGAGCCCGGGTGGCCGCCGGACCGCTCGATCCCTGCCGAGTTCGCGCTCGCCAAGGCGGACGCGGGCGGTCTCGGGTCGGCGGACGGTCCCGACGACCTGGCGATCCGGGGCGACGTCGGCGCGACCGCGTGGATCTCCTGCGCGGGGGTGATGCCGTGGGTCCAGCCGGACGATCAGCGCCCGGACGAGGACCGGTCGCTCACCTTCACCTGGGAGCCGCTGGAGACGGAGCTCGAGATCCTCGGGCATCCCCGGCTCCAGCTCCGGATCGCCTCCAGCGTTCCCGTCGCCTATCTGTCGGCGAAGGTCTGCGACGTGTTCCCCGACGGAAGCTCATCGCTCGTGGTGCGCGGGCTCCTGAACCTCACCCACCGCGACGGCGCCGAGCACCCAACGCCCCTGACGCCGGGCGCGACCGAGGAGATCGACCTGGAGCTCGAGGCGTGTTCGTGGACCTTCGAGGAAGGACATCGGATCCGGCTGGACCTCGCCACCGCGGACTGGCCGAACGCGTGGGCGCCGCCCGAGCCCGGCGTCCTGACGATCGATCGCGACGCCGGCGTGCTCCACCTCCCGGTGTTGGAGGGAGCGGCTCCGATCGCCGAGGCTCCGGCGCTCGTTCCGTCGAACACTGCCCAGCTCGATCCCAAGGAGCAAGGGGAGGGCGCGTGGTGGCGCCGCGAGATCAAGGAGGTTGACGGGGAGCTTCGCGCGGAGACCGGTTACGGAGGCGACTACCCCGCCAGTGAACAGGCGCCGTCGTTCCGGGAGCGGTACGAGGGCGTGGTGGGGGTCTCGACCACCGATCCCGGTCGCGCGTTCGCCGACGGCGAGGCCGAGTTCGAGATCCGGTTCCCGGAGGCGACCGTCCGTTCCCTCACCCGCCTCCGCGTCGACTCCGACCGTGATGCCTATCGGCTCCTGATCGAACTGGTCGTGGACGAAGACGGGAACGAACGACGCCGCCGACGGTGGGAGCGCACGATCCCGCGCGATCTGCAGTGACCCCTGGAAACACGGAACCCCGGCGCGATGGCCGGGGCCGGTCTTGATGAGGTACCTCGGTCAGAAGGATACCGCAGATCGGCTCAGAAGCCCGGGAGATGGTGCTTGAACAGGAGATACCCGGCGCCCGCCGCGAAGTCCAGCAGGAGATGGGCGATCACGAACGGCCACGTCCGGCGCCACCGAAGGAAGAGCAACCCGAACAGCAGCCCCATCAGGAGGTTGCCCGCGAACCCGCCCCACCCCTGATAGAGGTGGTAGCCGCCGCGGAGGAACGCGCTGCCGATCACGGCCGCGATCGGGGTCCAGCCGACCTGTTGGAGCCGCGTCACGAGGTACCCGAGGACGATCACCTCTTCGAGCACGGCGGCTCCGGTCGCATCCATCACCAGCGCCGGCCAGGTCCACCAGTGTCCCGGCGGGGGCGCGGGGATCACGAACCGGTTGACGCCGAGTCCCACGGCCGCGAGGTAGATGCCGAGCCCGCCGAGACCGACCACCGCGAACAGCGCGATCCCCCGGATCAGATCCTGCCGCGGCCGGTCCCACGTGAGACCGACCACCCCGACAATCGCGACGAACGAGATGCACGACCACGAGGGCCGGCGCCAACCCGAAGACGAACCCCAGGACCTGGTTGGCGAAGAGCGGGTCGGGGTTGGCCGCGGCGACCGTCACCCCTTTCACCGGCGCGGTCAGGAGCGAGACGATCGCGTACGCGGCGCTCGCGAGAAGCGAGATCGCGAGGACCGCCACGATCTCTTCGTAGAGGGTCCGGCGTGCCGCGGGCGCCGGTGGCGTCGGGGCGAGCTCCATCCCGGCAAGCGTAGTGGCCATCAGGAACGGGTTCGCCCGCGCACCGGATAGGGTTCGCGACGAGCTGTGGCACGCGAACGCGCGGACCTCGTGATCGTCGGCGCCGGCACGATCGGCGGCTGGGCGTCGGTGTTCGCGCGGGAGGCCGGGCTGCGCGCCGTGGTGGTGCTCGAGCGCGAGCAGGCGGGCTCGGGTGCGTCCGGCCGCGCGGCCGGGATGGTGCGGGCCCAGGGCGGGATGCCCGACACGGTCCGATTGGGCTCCTGGTCGATCGGGTTCTACCGGAGCCAGCGCGATCGGTACGACACCGACTCCGGCTTCATGAACGGGGGTACGTGATCCTCGCGACCACCGTTCGCGGTGAGCGCGCCGCCCGCGATCGCATCGCGATGCAGCGCGCGGTCGGGCTGGACGCGCGGTGGGTCGACGTCGACGAGATCC
>WNGD01007239.1_pt1 | contig 10479 bp, 12 predicted proteins | sample 5400671 | NCBI WGS metagenome assembly WNGD01 (sample SAMN13153369, study PRJNA577476) | soil metagenome | isolation source: 40 cm soil or saprolite under grassland replicate 2 | place: USA:California | collected 2016-06-15
TTCACTCGGCTGGTTCGGAAGGCGCGGCCGACAAGACGCTCGCCCATACCAACCCTGAGCTTGATAAACGCGCCGAAGGATGGGGCCAACGCTGGATGAGCCGCAATCTTTTGGGCAAGGGTCCTACTTTGGAAGAAGTGGGGAATATGGCGGCCTTTATGGCATCCGATCTCGCAGGCGCAACGACTGGAACGACAGTCAGCCTGACCGTCGGCATGGTCAATCATTAGGGCGTATACAATCAGAGCTACTGGTGGAAACCGACCTACAGGATGTGTCAATCATTTCATTCCATGGATCTGGCTCAATCATGGTGAATGATGTGCTTTTTCAGAAAAAATCAGGTGCTCTTTGAGCGCAAACAGCAGCGGTTTTCCGCTTTGAAACGAGAGCTTTCACCAAATCTGTGCCAGACTCACGCAATTCCAAAATTACACACAAAGTCGAGATCTCCTGTGCGATAGACAACCCGCGCAGTCGTGCCGTCGCCGAGCGACTCGGCTTTGTCCAGGAGGGGATTCTCCGTCAGGCGGTTCGGCTTCATGACCGCTATGTGGATGGGGTCTTCTATGGCCTGCTCGCCGATGAGTGGAGCGCATGAGCGGAGCATGCTCAGGGGATCCACAAGGAAATCCATTGATGGAGCATGAGACAAGCGAAGAGGTGCCATCCTCCATTTTACCACTTACTCGATATCCAATTGCTAACAGCCTCTAGAAACTTCCTCAAGTTCTCGCCGTGTGCATCGGCACCTCATCCTGTGTGAAACGGCGCACGTGGCACTCTTCTACGTAGCTTTTCTGCCGCAATTTGTTGACCCCACGCGAGGGCATGTCCCGCTTCAACTGCTGATTCTCGGTCTGCTCTTTAACATCACGAGTTTAGCAGTCGATACCAGCGTTGCCTTGCTGGCGAGTCTCTTGGGAACCTGGCTGAAACGTCGCTCGCGCGGAGCAAAACTCATCCCTTGGCTGACAGGAAGCGTCTTGGTCGGACTTGGAGTCCGCCTCGCGTTTTCCGGGCGGTAATGAACCACCGAGAAGTCCAGACTTCTTCTAGTCCTGGCTCTTGTTCTGAGGCCGGGAGAGCTCGATGGCAACGTAGGTAACGGTATCCCACGCGTTGTGGATACCGATGAACAGGAGCAGAACCGTCACAGCACCGATGACGAACAGTGCCGGCACCGGATTGCCTGGGAGCACAAGCGCCGCGACGACGAGTGCGGTGTAGGAGACGAGCGGAAAGACCGTATGCCACAGCCAGTCTTCCAACACTGGTTGATAGTCCGTCTGATGACGCGCCCGCCGTAGCACGATGACGCCGTAGGTCACCCCACCGAGACCGGCGAGGCCGAGCAGCAGGCCAGTATGCCAGAGCACCTGCCATGGCGCGCTGAGAATCGCAGCGACCAGCAGCGCGACGCAAAAATGCACGACGGTGGGCGTGCCGAAGGCCGCAACCGTCCCACTCGACCTTCGCACCTGAGTCCCCGCGATCAAGGTGATCACCACGAACATCAAGCCCGTCAGCGCCCCAGCAGAGGAGCCGATGATGACGTAAAAGTTTTGCCAGGTGGTCAGGAGCGACACCGCAGCCTCTTGCATGATGGATCCCCTTTCGATGTACATGCAAACGGTAGACGGCTCATCCGCCTCAACGAGGAGGCGGATGAGGCAAGATTGGACGGTTTGAATCAAAGAGAAACACACGGCGTTGGTTTGGCTCAAGCCGTGGTTCTGAGGAAGAAAGGTACCTGCTCTTCATCCTATCACATCCCGCATCAGCGAGGAAGCATATGAGCCTTGTGAGTTCTTGCACAACTTGGCTGATTCAAAGCAAAGATGAGATGTGGCCAGCCAGACTCACCAATGCTCTCTCCGACAGAGCATTGGTAACCAACATCAGCGAGATTGACTCTGCTGGCGAATGACACACGGAGTGCCATGTGCCAGGGCGACCGCAAAAGATCGTTCCTCCTAATACACGGCCTGGCAAGCCGTTACCACCTGGCCCACTGTCAACGGCTCCTGCGCTCCAAGCAAGCGGAGGAGCGGACATTTGAGAGAGACCCATCACCCAGGAACAAACCAGCGATGGCTTACGGGAGGCAGCACTGGAGTACATGCGGCTCAAGATCGAGCATTGGCAGCTCGAACTCGCCTGGGGACAGGCGCTGCGGGTGCGTATCGTCTCACGTCTGAAGCAGCATGGGGAGGAGATCTCCCTGCCAAGAGAAGAAGCGCCCGATTCGTAAAAAAAGACAAAAATGTTCTTCGGGAGAGCCACTTATTGGCTACTTCCAACTGTTCGGTCTCACCGTCACTCTATCCTTTGTAGAGCAAACCGCCTATAGAGAGCGAACGGCAAGAAGCCCGTTCGCACAAGCAGGTGCTCTAGCGGAGTTTCAACAAAGGGCGTGCTGGCGAGAGCCTTCTCCACCGTCTGTGCTCTGACGAATCTGAAGTCATAAATCCACAACCGCCCGCCCGGTCGCAGTACACGATAGAGATCTCGCAGGGGCTGCTCTAACTCATACCAGTGGTGCATGCTGATGGTCGATACCACCAGATCAAAGGAGCGATCAGGATAGGGGAGGTGCGCAACATTGCCGATGTCGAAATGGACTCGCTCCTCTAACTGCTCACGCTTTGCATGCTCGCGTGCCAGTCGGATCATATCTTCCGACAGGTCGATGCTGTAGACCTGAAGCCGTGGAAGACTCCGAGCTATTTCCCTGGCTAACGTGCCCGGACCTGTTCCAGCGTCCAGCACCTTCCCCTCGACGAGCCGTACCGGGGTAAGATCTTCGATGACACGTTGATACAATCTTCTGGTCAGCCGCACCATCACCACATCATAGATGTGACTCCCCCATCCAGAAAACAGGGAATTCAGATGGCTCAATGGGCGTGCTGACGAATGTTCCTTGATTTCATGCCTGTGCATTTCATTTCTCCTCACAAGTTGATGGCAAAAATTACTTGCTTCACCAGTTGCCTGCTGGCTTTGTTTGCGCTACTCGGTTGATGCCGGAGTGTACTTGCCTGGTGATGCTAGTCCGAGACTGCGGAGGTTCGCGATGAGATCGTCTCATCGCGGTTGGGCAAACGACAAAGCGAGCCGATTACGCCGCCTCTTTCCTCGAGAGGTACCAGAACTGAGCTAACCCGGTAAAATGCAGGATAAACGCCAGCGGCACCCCAAAAGCGGGAACGAGGCTTAACGGGTAGAGGCGCATGGGAGCCATTGTGACCGGACCAGACTGCGTGAAGGCAGCCAGCGTGCCCAGGCTCACGGCCATGATCAGATCAAGTAACCCCAGGACATTCCAGAGCACAAACACCGCTTTGCCGCTCCTGGTTCCAGAAGACCAGGCCAGCGCGGCCAGCAGGGCTGTCACCCCGATGAAAAAGTCGCCCAAGCCAGCGGGCAGTCCGAACACCGCCGGTAAGGCATTCCTGTAAGCTTGCACCGCCATCGAGACCCCCAGCACTCGATAGGTCTGAAGCGCCGTAATGCCCCAGGGGTCACCGACGAGGGAGCGCACAAAGCGCCGAGAGGCAGCGGAGAGGAGATAGCCAGCCACGAACAGGATGACCGGCCCGCCAACGCTCAGGTAAAACACCAGCGGATACTGGACAAAGGTGCCTAGAACCGATCCACTCAGCACGAGGAGGAACCAGATCAGCACGACATACGCGATCAAAATGATCTTTGCTCTATTAGTATGTTGAAAGACGATAGCCATAGAACTTTCTCCTTGGAAACACCTCTCATGAATTGATATAATGAATGTACCTGAGAGATGCGGTGGAAACAAGTACGCAAAATGATTTGACATAGGAGAGCGAATCATCCTATTGAATGGAGTACGTCATATGATACAACAGAAGAAGGCCACCAGATGCCCAGCCGGAGTGATTACTGTTGGAGGCAGATTGAAGCTGCAGATTGGGTATCATTTGCTCAGCGGAACCAAACGCTTCGGCGAATTGCAGCGGCTCATTCCCGAGGCCAGCCGGCAAATGCTCACACTGCAATTGCGGGAATTAGAACAGATGGGGATGCTTCATCGGCAAGCTTATGCGCAGGTGCCTCCAAAGGTCGAATATTCGCTGACGGACCTGGGATGGCGGTCAGAGCCGATGCTTCGCCAGGTAATTGCGTGGGGAGAGCAGATGGGCCTTACGTTTTAACGGCAGATTGCTGAGGTAGAAGCACACAGGAAAAAGTAGAACGGACGGCAAACGCTGAGGACTTAAGCAAATGAGAGCACTCTTCACCAGAGACGGGCCTTGAGCGCGCTTCCTTCGCATCCGGCTCAGCCGAGCTTCTCGCCTTGCATGCCAATGGGTTTCCACAGATCACGAGCTGGTCTGGCCCTGCGAGGAGTGTACCTGTCTGGACGCGTCTTGCTCTGCCGGATTAAGATCGGTATGCCGGTGAACCATCTTCCATCCGCCCGCTTCACGACGAAAGATGTTGGTCACACGATGACTGATGGTGGTTGGCTTCCCCATGATCATCCCCTCCCCGGACTCGATCCCTATCTCGTAGGCCAGATCACCGCCGACCCGGATCAAAGGATCTTTTAACCACACCGTGACCTGGCTGCCCTGGCACATCTGTGCGATCCGCTCAAATACAGGTCGGAGCTGCTCCCACCCGACTTCCCGGCCACCGTACGGGTTCATGGCTGTCACATCCGGGCTATGGGACCAGACCTGCATGAGTGGCCCGGCATCGCCAGTGAGCAGAGCGGTCAACGCCACATAGTACTGTTCTGAGGCCTGGCGGACTTCTTCTTCCGCTGACATGGAACCTGTTCCTTTCTCCTAGGCTTTCATGTGATCATACTCCATGGCAGGAACGAACAGCAATACAGCATGCTTTCACGAAGAGAGCTAGGGTTCGCAAGTAGGCTACGTTCTATACACGGGTGAAGTTACAGGAATAAGGAGCATTTGTCAATAAAGGAGAGGGCATTTCATACCCGAGAATCCTCCCACGGATGAGCAGAAACCCGCTTAGGAGAGCGGACAGGCTGCACTGTCTGCTTTGCCAGTGAATGGTCACAAGTCCCTGCTTGATCAACGCAGCACGCTTCTTCTGCTAATCGCCTCAGGAACGCAATGAGCCCCTCCGTCGGTAGTATCTCGTACTCAACACCATCGTGTCCAGTGACTCGTACAAACTTGTGCATCTTACCCTTTTCCCTCGTGAAAGATCGAGCGAGACAATCAACAGCAACAGACACCATAAATATATCCTCTCAATCTTAAACGTGGCTGTGAAGATGCTGAGAAGGAACTGAGAATGTTAGCTCCTTTTTGCTCAAAAGTCTGTGAGCCAGTTCACCTGAACGCAGTAATTTCCGTCATAATTTCATAGTCCTTGGCAGCACAACCTCTCCACAAGCTCTCCTCTCCGGCGTAGCGGGAAGAGGTCCGCCGGGCTCCTACAGCAGCACATCACACTCACCTGCGCCCCTTGGGGCTGGAACAGACCCGCAGCCCGCGAAGAGCAAGTGTGATGCCATTGTGAACGTGCACCGCGTTGCTGTGATGGAACAGTGAGATGTGTATTCTATCCTCTTAGATAGAGAGAGAATGTCCAAGCAAACAAGACGCGAGGTGGAGTGCAAGCGTGGGGTGGGGACCATCCCACGCTTGCACTCCGAGTCGCGAGCAGAGGAAAGATGAGGTGAACACCTATGGTCAAAGAGTGTCTGTACTGTGGTCTTCAGTTCTCTGATACCACCAATTTTTGCCCTCATTGTGGCAGGACAACCGAAAGCGGCTTCCGCATTCGTCCAATGCAGGAATCCGCATTGGAGCACCTCCGCAGGGAGATACAGGAAAAAGATGAGCTGATACGACAACTGGTCCTGACCCGGACTGTGTGGGGCCACGCAAGCCGCGCCGCATCCCGCTCGCCTGGTCGCCATGGCCTCTCCGGCAGCAATGGGAGGCGGGCGAGCGCACCGGTGCGCTCTTCTGGGAGGAGTTGACGGCTCAGGGCTCCTCGGGATCGAGTCGCAGCTTCGAGAGCTAGGACTGAGTGAAACTTGGTGCTTCAAGAATAGGACTCAAGTGGAGACTCACAAGAAGCCAGCGCACTTTTTGCTCTACAAAGACCAATGTCATGCGAAATTGACCTTGTATGTCGTGACCACTGTATGTTCCCTGCTGTGTTTGACGGCCCGTCAATACAGCAGCATCTCCGTACACGCGTACCTTAACCTGGACCAGGTTAAATGATTCGTACTTCAAGTCACCTGACTTGTGCCGCGCTAGCCATTCCTCCTTAGTCAGCATGAATCCACGAGGTCCTATGCCGATAAAATCATCTACAAGTATGTCCTCGAGGAAAGGAATGTCACCACGCAGTTCGGCAGTGGCCCAGGCGTCTGTAAGACGCAACAACTCTTGTTCGGCATTTTCCCGGTTCATCGTGCAACTCCTTTCTCTATTACTCACCCTAGCAGGCACGATTCGCTTAGCAATTGAGTTTCAGGAAACTGCCAAGTGCATTATTTGTTCTGGCGCGTAAAATGCTGCCAAGGGCACCGTCCCTTGCATGACTCCGAAAAAGCCATTCGTCTCGGCCTGGTTTCCATGCAGAGCACCCAGGAGCTGCTGCATCTCGGGTGACGGTGGATCAAGGCTGGCGAGTTGATAATTCAACTCGTAGATCGGCAGGGTCTCTTCATTGCGCTGCCGTTCGTAGTCGCCAAGTGCCTCAGCCAGCCCGCGACGTCCAGAAAGGCCCGCATCAATAGCCTCAGTCACGAGTTCAGCATCGCGGAAGGCATCACTGATGCCCTGCGCCAGGTAGGGGTCCTTGTGGTAGCCCGCGTCACCCACCAGCGCCCAGCCAGGCCCATACGGCTTGCGGTAGAAATTGGGGAGATCACCTGACCCCATGAAACGCTCTTCGCGACGGCCAGCCTGCACCCGCTCGGCCAGGCTCGGGACCAATGCTATCGTCTTGAGAACATTCCCCTCGATATCCGCACGCACGGCCTGGAATTCCTGGACAGGCCACTCGATGGCAATACAGGTGAGGTCGTCGTTGGTCGGAAAGGCGAAGATGGCACGCTGCGGGCGGGCGTAGATCTCACATCCTTCGACGGGCACGCCGCTCCAGTACGCGAAGTAGACGCAGCTACGCGCCGGCTTGGTATGATAGGTGGGAGCCTGGACGGTCCGGGCGACAAGGGAACGCATGCCATCGGCACCGACGACGATGCCAGCCTGCTCCGTGACCGTTGCACCATCCAGGGTGCGACCTCGGATGCCCGTCACACGGTCGCCATCCAGAAGGACCTCCTGCACCGCAAAGCCGTCCCTCACTTCGACGCCCGCCTCGGCGGCGGCCTCGACGAGTAGTTTGTCGAGCACGCTCCGCCGTGGACCGTATGACCCGCTGCCACCAGACACAGATGGTGGCGAGTTGACGAGGACGAAGGAACCCACGTCGAAGCGTATAGCAGGAATGGACGGGCAGTTGGAGGCCTTGATGCTTTCCAGCAGTCCCCAGCGCTGGAGCCGGGCGACGCCAGGCGGCTGGATGAAATGACACCTGGGAGCGTCGCTGGGGAAGGTGGCCCTGTCAAGGAGCAACACCCGGTAGCCCAGGCGTCCCAGCAACATCGCCGTTGGCGACCCGGCGCAGCGCGCGCCCACCACGATCACATCGTACATTATGTCCCTCCTCTCGTTCAAGGTTAGTTCACATTCCGACTCTTGCCGAACCAGTACGGCTCGCGCAGTTCCCGCTTGAGGATTTTGCCTGCTCCGTTCTTGGGAAGGGCCTCGGTGCAGAGTTCGATACTGCGCGGCACCTTGTAGCCGGCAATCTGGATGCGGGCGTGAGCGATCAACTCCTCGCTTGTCACACTCGTTCCTGGCTTGCGCACGACCACTGCGTGGACGGCCTCGCCCCACCGTTCATCCGGGATGCCGATGACCGCCGCCTCCAGGACTGCTGGATGGGTATAGAGGGCCTGCTCCACTTCAACGGAGTAGATGTTTTCTCCACCGGAGATAATCATATCTTTGGCGCGATCAATGATGTAGAGGTAATGCTCCTCATCAACGGTTGCCAGGTCCCCGGTGTACATCCAGCCATCCTTCAGTGCTTCGTCTGTCGCCTCGGCCATGCGCCAGTAACCCAGCATCACATTGGGGCCACGCGCAATGATCTCTCCGATCTCTCCGGGCTGCACATCCTCTCCCCTGGCATTGACCACCCGCACTTCGACCCCAAGCACTTGCTTGCCACACGAACTGAGGCGGCGCACCTGCTCAGGCGTCCCCTCAAGGATATGGTCGTGCTGGGGCAGCATCGAGAGAATAGGAGCTGTCTCAGTCATGCCATAGCCCTGCACGAAGACCTGGCCCCACTTCTTCAACCCTCGCTTGAGCAGTTCAACGGGCATCGGCGAGGCAGCGTAGATGAGCGTTTGTAAACTGGAGACATCATAGCTATCCACCTCGGGATGGTTGAGCAACACATTGATCATGGTCGGCACCAACACCGTCACCGTCACCCTTTTCGCCTGGATGATCTGCAAGACCTGGACCGGCTGGAACTGGGGCAGGAAGACATGGCAGGCCCCCTTCATGGCCGCTCCAAAGGCACCCCCAAGGTCACCCAGGTGGAACATCGGCGCGGCATGCAGGTATACGTCGCGTTCAACGGTCCCGGTGGCCATGATGAAATGCATCGCATTAGAGACGATATTCTTGTGGGAGAGCATGACTCCTTTGGACCGTCCCGTCGTGCCACCCGTGTAAAACAAGCCATAGAGGTCTTCGTCGCCGATATCCTGGTCTGCGCTGAAGTGCCTGGCCGCGCCCTGCTGCACCAGGTGTTCGTAATGAAGCATCCCTGCGGATGCCTCCTCGCTTTGTGTGCCACTGTACACCACTTGTTGGACGCAAGGAAAGCTGTCACGCTTCGAGGCAACTGAGGCAAAGGTCTGGTCAACGATCAGCACCCTTGCTTCGCTATCGTTGAGGATGAAGCTGATTTCTGGAGAAGCCAGGCGGGTATTGAGGGGCACGATCACAGCCCCCATGCGGGCACAGGCGTAGTAAAGCTCAAAGTAGCGGTGGCAATTGAGCATGAGCACCGCCACCCGGTCGCCGCGCTCGATGCCCAGCTGTGCCAGCCCGCGTGCCAGACAATCTGTCCGGTAGGCAAACTGACTCCACGTATACTCGGTCTCTCCACAGGAGATGGCCGGGCGGTTCCCGGCGACTTTTACGGCATGGGCAAGTCCTTGTGCAATGTTCATCTGTAAGTTCCTTTCATGGAAAACATCCTCTTCCTCCGCTCAGACCTCCTCTGATGGGAGGGAGTTCCTGCTAGAAAAGTGTACCCAGAGAGGGGAACCTGCACATCTGTAAGAGAACCTATTTCAACTACGTATGTTCCATGGGGCAAAAAACCGGAAGGTGGACAGTTACCTAGGTAATAGGCGACCCAACTTTCAAATCAGGTACTGTGTGCGGGCATACTGCGCAGCAGCATGACGGGAGGAGACACGAATTTTGCGGTAGATGGAGGTCAGGTGGGCATTGACGGTGCGTGTGCTGATCACCAGCTCCTCAGCAATCTGGGCATCAGTCCATCCCTGCGCGACCAGGCGCAGCACTTCCACCTCGCGCACCGTCAAACTATCAGGGTACCGTGATAGGCGCAGTTGACTGTTGCCAGGAGCGGATCCCGCTGCCACAGGTTGTGGCCCGGAAGAAGGAAGCTGTTCCTGTTGGCGGACGTATGGCAAAGCGAGTACTTGCTGTGGCGTCATGGTCTCTCCTTCGGTCCATGCTTTTGTAAAAGCTGCCGCGTCGAGTCGAGTGCGCAAGTCGGCCAGATTCCGCTCATACACGGTTCGTTCAGCGGGAGCAAGCTGTCTGGTGAGGGTGAGACGGTGTGTGGCTGCGGCGAACAGCTGGGTAGCTTGCTGGAAGTCGCCTGTCGCAAGGGCCTCTTTAGCCAGCCCCAGCAAGCAATGCCCGGCGATTTCGCTGGCATCGATTATTGCCGCCAGGGACAGGCTTTCGCGGTAGGAAGCGATTGCCTGAGCGTGCGCTCCCTGTGCCTGAGCACTGTTCCCCTGAATGCAGAGCAGGCGGCTGATGGCATAGCGATCACCTGTTTCGCGTGCCAATGCCAATCCTTCTGCACCCAGAGCACGTGCCCGAGCGTAGTCCTCTTGGAGCTGAGCGAGCTCTGCCAGGCCCGCCAGAGCCCAGGCACGTGCGGTTATGTTGCCCGCTTCGCGGGAGAGAGCCAGATTCTCCTCAAGCAGGGCTGTAGCGTGTGCATAGTCACCTCGTGCCAGGACGAGTGCGGCCAGGTGTCTGCGTGCGCGTGTCGCCAGTGCGACGTGCTCATCCAGTTCAAGCGAAAGCTGGAGGGAGCGCTCCCAGTGAACCACTGCCTCGGCTTCCTCCCCCTGTTTCT
>WNGD01008889.1_pt1 | contig 10477 bp, 7 predicted proteins | sample 5400671 | NCBI WGS metagenome assembly WNGD01 (sample SAMN13153369, study PRJNA577476) | soil metagenome | isolation source: 40 cm soil or saprolite under grassland replicate 2 | place: USA:California | collected 2016-06-15
AAACCGGTCTTCGCGGCGACCGAAAGGATGTTAACGATACTTGCGCCCGGAGGCATTTCCGGAGCGAAACGCTGGGTCAATAAGAATGGCGCAGTGACGTTCACGCCGAGCGTTTGCTTCCATTCGATGGGCGTGATTTCTCCAAATGGCTTTACGATTGCGATACCGGCATTGTTAACTAAAAGATCCAGCGGATCGCTTCCAACGCTGGCGATCAGATCCGAAACGCCGGATGAGACGGCAAGATCATGGATTAGCCGAACAACGCCGGCGCAGCGCGGCTCAACGGTCTTGCACACTTCCGCCAAGGCAACCGTGTCGCGACCGTGGAGAAGCAGCGTGGTGTCCGGCGCGGCCAGCTTTTCCGCAATGGCGCGGCCAATTCCGCGACTGGCGCCAGTGATCAAATATCGTTTCATTTGTCTGGAGGGACATGCTCCGTCATGTCCCGAACTTAGAGGACACGATGGCGCGCGTCCCTCCAAAAATTGGCGATGCTACGTGCGGCGTAACGTAAACCGATTATTCACGGTTTCCCACAGACGCAGTCGCACAAGCTGTTGGTCGAGTCGATTATCGATCTTCGGCCAAAGCGCGCGGACAATGTTTTCGCCCGTCGAAGGAGCAGCTCGAAAGTCTTCCGTTTCAAGATCGAGGTGTCGATCTTGCCAGGGCTTAAGCGACTCTTCGATCGCCTTTTTGAAAGTGACAAAATCCCGAAGCGTTCCGCTCCATTTGTCATATTCGCCGCCAATCGTTGTCTCCGTCACATAGCGATGGCCATGACCATGGAGATTATTGCACTTGCCGAAAAGCTTCGCGTTCTCGGCATCGGAAAGAGTAGTGGCATGTAAGCGGTGCGCAGCATTGAATGGCATCTGCATCCCAAGAAGAACAGTTTTCTCATTCCATACTTCCGCAAAAAAATCGTCTCGCTCGTGCAAGCGGACGCGATGCAGCGCCAAACTAGGGTTCACGCGCTGGTAGATGTAACCGGCGAGGCTTTCAGTCGTCATCGGGCGATCCTTTAACCCGGCGACCTCCTGATTGAGGTAGCGATGATCGAGCTCGGAATGCAACGAACGCAGACAGGCATCGACCTCTTCGAATCGGACCACGGGCATTTCGCCGGTTAGCTTTTCGGTTCGAAAGGTGAGACGCACACGATAATTGTGACCATGAATTGAAGTTGCCTTGCCAAAGAACCGCGCGTTTTCTTGTTCGCTCAGATGGGGCGAGACCGTTCGACGGGCGGCCGAAAACTCGAACCAATAATTCGTTTCGCAGCTCCCAGCGGCGCGACTCCGATATAAAGTTGCCTCGCAATATTTTCAGCCGTGGGTGGAACTCCCCGGAACGCACGATTATCTTCATTCAGAAATCTGTGATCGAAATGTTCGCGGACGACTTTGCCCGCTTGTTCCTTGATCTCACTGATATTGATGAGCATTCCGTTGCTCGGATCGACCGGTCCGGTAAAAACAAAATACGCGACATAATTGCGGCCAGAACCGTGATGCGCCCCGGTTTCAGGACCGAAAGCGGCGAGATTTTCACTGTCGCTCCAATGCTTTACGCGCAGACGCCGCGATGCCGAAAACTCGAGACGTTTGCTGACCGTCAGCAGCATGACGCCAGTTAATCCTTGAGCAGCGACAGAAATTCCGACCGCGTTCGAGCGTCGTCTTTGAAGGAGCCGAGCAGGCAGGAGGTTTTCATGACGGAATTTTGCTTTTCGACGCCGCGCATCATCATGCAAAGATGTTTTGCTTCGACGACGACCGCCACACCGGACGGTTCAAGACAATTCATGAGCGACTCGGCGATTTGAGTGGTGAGATTTTCCTGGATTTGTAGTCGGCGCGCAAAAACATCGACAATCCGTGCTACCTTGGAGAGCCCAATGACTTTCCCATTTGGAATGTAAGCCACATGCGCGCGTCCGATGAACGGGAGCAAATGATGTTCGCACAGTGAATACAGTTCGATGTCTTTGACCAGAATGATTTCACTTGCGACCGAAGCAAAGACGGCATCGTTGATAATCTCCTCGAGATCCTGCCGGTAGCCTTGCGTCAGAAATTCCAACGCGCGCGCGGCACGGTCGGGTGTGCGTCGCAGACCTTCTCGATCCACGTCTTCGCCGATACTTTCGAGCAGTTGCCGATAAGCCATCGAGATCCGATCAAGATCTTTTTCCGGCAAACGATTAATATCGCGCGTAAATCGCTCCTCGATATCGAGATCCGAATTACGGGATTGAATCATAGGTTAGGTAGAGGCGCATGGACCCGCGGCACTAGTCGAGCCAGCTCTGCGGATACTTCGGATCATCAAGAGCGAGCGATTCTTCCGTAAGGTCAAGTGTGTGCTGTGTGTCGAACATGACGGCAAGTTCTTCCGTGCGCGTTGCATTCTTGCTGGCCATGATTGTCCCAGGATGAGGGCCGTGCGGAATGCCGCGCGGATGTAATGTGATCGACCCGCTTTCGATCCCGCGGCGCGATCCGAAGTTTCCGCGCACATAAAATAAAACTTCATCGGCTTCGACGTTATCGTGCACCCAGGGAATTTTGACCGCTTCCGGATGCGTATCGAGAAAACGCGGAGCAAACGTGCAGACGACGTAACCGCGAATCTCGAAAGTCTGATGAATCGGCGGCGGTTGGTGCACCGTACCGGTGATCGGCTCGAAATCCTGCGCATTGAACGTGAAAGGATACAAATAACCATCCCAGCCAATTGCATCGAAGGGATGATGCGCCAGCGTCACGCGCGTGAAGCGTGGACCGTCTTTCACCAGAACATCGACATCTTCTTCCTTGTCGATTGTCATCAACTCAGCCGGCGCGTGCAAATCGCGCTCCGAATAGGGCGCGCCCATTTTGATTTGCCCCTCGTGATTCAAATAACGTTGTGGGATGCGAACTGGACCGGCCGATTCGAGAATGAGATAATCTTCCTCTTCGACCTTGTCGGGAACTAGCCGGTAAGTGATGCCACGCGGAATGACAATGTAATCTTCTGCCCGGTACCGCAATTTGCCGAAAACGGTTTCGAGCGTGCCACCGCCCTTAAACACGAAGATAATTTCGTCCGCGCCGCCGTTCTTGTAATACTCGAACTTGTCGTACGTTTTTGCCGGTCGCGCCCGATACGCAGTCATATCCTGATTGAACAACATCGGTATGCGGCTGGTATAGAGGTCGCCGCGTCGCGGAATATCGGCTGTTTTAATGTGGTGATGGCGCAGCGGGCTGTCCGCGACTTTTTTCGGCTCCCAATGTTTAATCAGCTCGACCTTGCGCACGCGCGTCGGCGGCCGCAGATGATACATGATCGAGTACGCTTCGTTGAAGCCTTCGGTCGTAAAGACGTGTTCGTAGGCGATACCTTCATTCTTGTACGTCGGCGCCGCGCCGTTGCGATGGAACCAGATGTGATGTTTCCGAGGGATTTCCCCAAGTTTTTGATAGTACGGCATATGGATCCTCCTTTACAATGAACCGCGCTTCTTTTGTTCGCGCTCAATCGCTTCAAAGAGCGCGGTGAAATTGCCTTCGCCGAAACCCTCAGAATTCCCGCGGCGTTGAATTACCTCAAAAAAAAGCGTCGGCCGATTAAAGACACACTGGGTAAACAACTGTAGCAGATATCCGTCTGGACGGTCGCGATCGACGAGGATTTTCAGCTTGTTCAGTTCGGTCACATCCTCTTCGATTTCTCCGATGCGTTTTTTCAGTTCCTCGTCGTAGTAGGAGTCGGGCACATCGAGAAAATCGACGCCTTGCTTGCGCATCTCGCCGACCGTCGCAAGAATGTTCGGCGTTAGCAATGCGATGTGTTGCACGCCCGGCCCACGATATTCGTCGAGGTATTCCTGAATTTGCGAATTCTTCGATGACGGCTCGTTGATCGGCAATTTGATGTAACCGTCTTCACTGCCCACGACCTTGCTCATGAGCGCGCTGCGGCCAGTGTTAATGTCGAAGTGCATCTTCGTTTCGAATCCGAAGATCTTGGAATAGTACTCGACCCATTCATCCATTCGCTCCACGTTTGCAACCACGTGATCGACCATGGCGAAATTGATGTCGCCGTCTTCCATTCCGCCCGCGACGTTTTTGTATCCTGGCGCAAACTCGCGGCCTTTGCGCTCGATAAAGGTATGAATGGTATCCCCGTAAGCTGCGATTGATCCCGCCCGAAAACCGTTCTGCTCGAATAGGCCGTGAACGACGGTTGCGCCACGCGCATCCGCTTCTTCCAACGCTTTCCTCGCGTCGGCGACTCGAAATGCCATGTCCTTCACTCCGTTGCCATGTTTCTCAATGTGTTCGCGCAGTTCATCTGCGTCGTCTCCCTTGCCGGCCGGCTCCGCAATCAAAAAATTAATGCGCCCTTGCCCGACCACATGCGCACGCCGACCCGGACGACTTTTCTCATCGGCATAAGCGCGGCACGCCATGCCGAAATTCTTCATGAAATAATCGCGCCAATTGTTGGCGTCATCGACAATAAATTCAATGTGATCGATGCCCTTGATGCCTAGAGGATTAGAGACCTCGGCGGGTGTTTTCTTTTTTTCAAACACGGTTGTGCTCATTGCATTCCTTTCGAACAGCGATCCGAAACCCCCGTCGCCCTCTAAATATAAGATCGACAATCACGTCTCGCAAGGTTGTGGCAGGTAAGAGCGGTTTCACTGAACCGCCGACGCGATTGCGAGTCTGCCCTAAGCGAAGTCGAATGGGTCAATCGCTCTTATCTTTTGTTTTGAGTGCAGCGCGTACTTTCAATCTCAACACGTTGAGCCGAATGAAAACGGTGGCGTCGCTTTGATCGTATGCTGATGTATCGCTTTCCATGGTGGCAATCTTTGGGTCGTACAGACTCTTCGGGCTTTTGCGACCGGCGGCGATGATGTTGCCCTTGTAGAGTTTTAGCCTAACGAGTCCGGTCACGTCGCGTTGTGCCCAGCCACGGTCTTAGTGGTGTCGACAAAGACGGCGATGGGAGCCACCAAAGCAACGCAAATAAGACCGAATATCAGACGTGCAATTGCGATGCTACCGGCGCCTTAGCCACCTCGAGGCGATCAGCTCGCTCGAATCACCGCCGATTGCTGGTCTGGTCCTGCGTTCAGCATTCCCGGCAGGACCCAATGATGCGTTACTCGCTGTGCTGCTCTCCGGCGCCTAGTTTGTCAGCTTGGGTGAGATCGGCCTCAAGCTTTTGCTCGCTCTCCTTGGCCTGCTTATCGAGTTCGCGGAAGACCGCTTCCTGAGATGCAGTTGGCCGGTCATAGGACAAGTCAATATCCGCCGCCAGGTACGCGAGATGATCGCGCAGCTTCGTTTCATGAAGCAGGCTGCCTTCGCTCGCTTTCATGGCCATCTGGGCAACGCTGTCGATGTGGCGGTTAAGGGCGGCTAACACGTCTACGGGCTGCGTGTCGGTTACGCTTTGATCGGCGACAGCCTTCTGGAGTTTGTCGCGCGCCGCCAGCGCTTTGTTAATGTCTTTATCCAGCGCGTCGAGATCCGCGTGAATCTTTAGATCTAAATCCAGGCGCGCCTGCAGGTCCTGTTGCGTTGCGTGGAGCCGCGGATCGAGAGCGACCGTGAAGTTCTGTTGCGTCTTCTGCCCGCCGTAATCGAGCACGACCGAATATGTGCCGGGCACAACAACCGGGCCCTCGACCGAATCCTCCAGCCCGCCTGCCGCGATGGGAGCATGATAACCGCTTACCTCTGCCGCATACGGATAACGCAGGTCCCACTGCAGCCGATTCATCCCTGGCTCGATTGCAGCAAGCTTCGCTTCCTTGTCTCGAATTTTCTGATCTGTGCTTTTTTCACTCTCCGCTGCTTCTTCGGCAGCATTTTCAAGATGCTCGGCTCTTCCGGCTGTGTCGGCATATGCCGCACTCTCTGCTTTCTCCTTTTCTTTTTTCTCTTTTTCTGTGGCGAGGTGCAGCGGGATGCTGCGAATCACTTTTCCCTGCGCATCGGTGAATTGGAGGGTTGCCGGCGTCTTGCCATCGTAGTCCTGCGGGATGTGAAAGAAAACTGTCGCCCCAAATGGCGGGTTATAGCCGACATCGGGTGGACGTCTCCAGTCAGGGTCGGGAAGGCCGTAATCATGTGTTAGCCAGGCTTGCTCAGGACCGAACAGGAACCTGGCATTGGATTGCACGGCGGGGTTCCTGGTCGACTGCTCGAGAAGCGTGAGATTATCAAGCACCCAAAACGATCGACCATGAGTGGCCGCAACCACCTGGCCCTGGCGCGTGTTGATCGCGAGGTCGCGCACCTGCGCGACTGGCAGATTCAACGTGAGCGGTTGCCAGTGCGCGCCCGCGTCGAGACTACAATACACCGTGCTGCAAGTACCGAGAAACAACAGTTTGGGTTCATTGGGGTCCTCCCGCATGTCGAAGACAAATTCCTCTGCTGGCAAACCGGTCGTGATCGCGATCCAATGCTTACCCAAATCGGTGGTCTTGAAGACGTATGGCTTGAAATCGTCCAGCATGTAGCGTCGGGCTGTCAGATACGCGGTTTGTTTGTCGGTGTGTGAAGGCTCAATACAACTGATCCAGGATGGATCAGGCAATCCGGGCGGCGTCACCTTCTGCCAGTTCTTCCCGCCGTCCGTAGTCACATGGGCGAGACCATCATCAGACCCGGCCCAGATGAGATTGCCGTCCAAAGGCGAAATCGCGAGCGCGGAAACTAACGGATAAATTTCCGCTCCCGACTGGTCGAGATCGACGGGGCCACCGCTGGGCGCTTGCGTGCTCGGCTCGTTGCGCGTGAGATCGGGAGAAATTTGCTTCCACGTCGTGCCGTAGTCGTCACTTCTGAATACATACTGAGCGGCGATGAACAGTTGCTTCGGGTTAGCAGGCGAAAACAGAATGGGATGCGTCCACCCAAAGCGGTGCTTGAGTTCACCGGACGATGCGCCTTCCTGATAATGCGGCCACGGGCTGACACTGCGGTATTCGTTCGTGCGCTGATCGTGCTTCAGGAAGATACTGAAATACCCGCTGCCATAGGTGATTTTGGGATCTCCCGGTTGCGGCACGGTGAAAGTGCTTTCGCCATAGGCGACGTGGTGCCAGGCGCCGAGCGGAATCATTCCTCCGCTATGGGCGCTCGGGCCTTCGAAGGAACCTTCGTCCTGCTGCGCGCCGTAGATATGATACGGGAACTGGTCGTCAATGTTGACATGGTAGAACTGGGCGGTCGGCTGGTTGTGCTCGGTACTCCAGGTCTTGCCGCCATCGCGCGAGACGGTCGCGCCGCCGTCGTTGCCCTCGAGCAAAATCTTGGTGTCGTCCGGGTTGATCCACACCACATGATTATCGCCGTGCGGCGTCTTCAGTTTCGTGAACGTTTTGCCTCCGTCATGTGAAACCCACAGCGCGTCCACCTCGGGCGCATAAACGGTATTGGGATCTTTCGGATCCACGTAAATCGCCATGTAATAAAAGCCGCGTTGCCGCAGCTTCATTTCCTCATTGACGCGTTTCCACGTGGCGCCGGCGTCATCCGAGCGGAACACGCCGCCCTCTTTTGCCTGAATGATCGCATACACAATGTCCGGTTTGCCGTCGGCGATGGACAAGCCCACGCGTCCCAGAACTCCCTGCGGCAAACCAGGATTGCGAGAAATGTTGGTCCAGTGCACGCCGCTGTCGGTGGTCTTGTAAATGCCGCTGCCCGGGCCGCCGCTGGAAAGCCCCCACGGCTTGCGGATCGCTTCCCACATCGCGGCGTACATCACGCCCGGATGATTCGGGTCGCTCACCAGACAGATGGCCCCGGTGTTGTTGTCCACGAACAAAATTTTGTTCCACGATTTTCCGCCATCCGTGGACTTGAACACGCCGCGGTTGGGATCGGGAGCGAACACATGTCCCATGGAAGCAACATAGACAATGTTCGGATCCTTGGGATCGATGAGGATCGCGCTGGTCGAATGCGTGTCGCGCAGACCGGCGTACTGCCACGTTTTGCCGGCGTCGATCGATTTGAAGACGCCGTCGCCAGGGATGACGTCGCTGCGAATGTCGGTTTCGCCCGTGCCGATATAAAGAATGTTTGGATCGGACGGCGCCGCGGCTATCGCGCCGATGCTGGAACTCGGCCCCGGCAGTTTGCCATCAGTGATATTTTCCCATTGGCTCCCGTCCGCGCTTCTCAAGACGCCGCCGCCCACCGTTCCTGCGTAAAAGAGATTGTTATTTCCCGGAACGCCGGTCACGGTGACCACGCGCCCGCCGATGTAGGGGCCAACGCAACGCCATTTGAGCTTGCTCATCAGCACGTGCGGCGGCAAAGGCCCCGACGTTTGAGCTCCCGCGGGCGCGGAAAACAGCGCGGCGATGGCGAAAACCGGAAGGGCGCGGACTTTCACGAAATGAAACACATTTTTCATAACTCGATTCTCCTGGCGAATTTCTTTTAAAATCTTTACGTATGCGACTATACACCCGGCTGTCTCTGCACAGTACTGGCTGCCGCGCCCGCAGCGCTATGGAGAAAGATCACGAGCCAATGTGTGTCAAACCGATTCGCGCCGGGCCGCCAACTGAACCCAGCCGTCGCGCGCGATAATCATTGTAATCGGATGCTATCGTTTTCCGGCAATTGAGGAAAAGGAGTCAGTCCTCGGACCAACGGCTATTCGTTGTGCGACCTTTGCGCGCGTAGCTTCAATCTAAGCGCGCTTACACGAATAAATCCGGTGGCATCGCTCTGGTTGTACCCGGAAGCGTCGCCTTCCATGGTCGCGATTTTTGCATCGTAAAGGCTCTTCGGACTTTTGCGGCCGGCTATGATGATGTTGACTTTGTAGAGTTTCAGTCGCACGACGCCGGTCACGTCGCGCTGTGTTTCGGTGACAAGCGCCTGGAGCGCTTCGCGCTCCGGTGAAAACCAGAAACCGTTGTAAACCAGAGAGGAATATTTGGGAATGAGACTGTCGCGCAGATGCATGACTTCGCGATCCATGGTCAGCGCTTCCATTTGTCGATGTGCAAAATGGAGAATCGCACCGCCGGGAGTTTCGTAAACGCCGCGGCTTTTCATTCCGACGAAACGATTTTCGACAATATCGATCCGGCCGATCCCGTGTTTTCCCCCGAGTTTGTTGAGCATTTGCATGATGCCGAGCGGCGAGAGCGATTTGCCGTTCACCGCAACGCAATTACCGGCTTTGAACTCAAGATCGACATATTCCGGTTCGTTGGGTGCTTCTTCCGGCGCGGCGCTCAACTTATACATCTCGCGCATTTCTTTTGAGCTGGCGTCGAACCAAAGGTCCTCCAATATCCCGCTCTCGTAACTGATATGGAGAAGATTGCGATCCATCGAATACGGCTTCTCTGTGCTCGCTTCGACTGGAATTTTGTTCCCTTTGGCGAAGGCGATCATTTCCGCACGACCGGGAAACTGCTTGCGAAAACGTTCCTCGCGCCACGGTGCTATCACTTGCAGCTGTGGCGCAAGTGCAGCGGCCGTTAATTCGAAACGAACCTGATCGTTCCCCTTCCCCGTCGCGCCGTGCGCGATCCCGTCGGCCTTTTCCGCGCGTGCAATCTCCACCATTCGTTTGGCGATAAGCGGACGCGCGATGCTCGTGCCGAGAAAATACTGACCCTCGTAAATCGCACCGGCCTGAAACATCGGGAAGATGAAATCGCGCGCGAATTCCTCGCGCAGATCTTCAATGATGCATTTGGCCGCGCCAGTACGCAGCGCTTTGTCCGTTAAACCATCGAGTTCTTCTTCCTGGCCAATGTCGGCACAGAAGGCGATAATCTCCGTGTCGTAGTTTTGTTTCAGCCAGGCGAGAATGACCGAGGTGTCGAGACCGCCCGAGTACGCAAGAACAATTTTCACGGATGTCTGATGTTTCGATGTTTGATGTTTGATTTCCAGCCAAAGATTGCGCGAATCAGATATGCAAAGGTCCCCTCACCTCAATCCTCTCCCCAGGGAGGTATGTGTTTAGCGCCAAGGGCGCTTTCTCATCGAAAGCCTGGGGCATCGCCCCAGGACTTGGGACCGAATACTCATAAAGCGTTGAAGGCGCGACTCAGGCATCGGAGTGAATCGCGCTTTCAGCGCTGCGGTTGAAATCGAACGAATTCCTGGGGCGTTGCCCCAGGCTGGAATGAATACCGCGCCTTTGGCGCTCAACACATACTCAGGGAGAGGAAGAGGCGCTAGCGTCAGGTGAGGGCAACCGTCGCCTCGCGAAATCAGAACAGCATTCGTTAGCGATTCTTGAGCGCTTAGTCGCCGAACGAAATTTCGACGTCGCGGGCGGTCTGAACCATCTCGCCATTCGGCGGGACCAACCGCAAGCGATTGACCGCATCGGCGATGGGCACATGGCGGACCTGATAGTTTTGATAGCTAACCATCGATCCGAAGTGGCCTTCGTTAACTAGCTGCACTGC
>WNGD01007244.1_pt1 | contig 10475 bp, 16 predicted proteins | sample 5400671 | NCBI WGS metagenome assembly WNGD01 (sample SAMN13153369, study PRJNA577476) | soil metagenome | isolation source: 40 cm soil or saprolite under grassland replicate 2 | place: USA:California | collected 2016-06-15
CGTCGCCGGAGAGCCGCGCGAAGCCAACCACGTCGGAATCCATCACGGTTTTCATCAGGACTTCGCGCAAGCCGACGTGGAGATCCTCGAAATAGAGGAGCTTCAGCATGCGCGGATCGACGGCGGGCTTGAGGCTCGACAGCGACATCGGTTCTCCGTCCAGTTCGGCCGCGCTACGATGGGCCCGGTTTCGCGGCCGCGCAATGTCGATCGGGCGCTCGACGGGCGCTCCGTGCGCTAGCAACGATCGAGTGGCCCGAAACGTTGCATCCCGTCTCGGTGCCCGGCGGCCCGCCTTCTCGGGCGGGCCGCCGAGACGATTAACCCTATGTTCAACGGATTTCCCGTAACGTCGGGGACTGGAGCGCCGGCGGGCGCCCCGGGGCTGCCCGAGCGCGCGCCACGGGCGGTCCGGCGCTCGACGGAGACGAGGAATGACCGTGGATCTCTCGATGCCGATCCTGGTGGTGGACGATTCAACACCCTCGAGGTTTCCCGCCAATTCCCTGTAAAAGACCTAAAGAAACAATCGTTTAGCGATTAGCCGCTTCCCAGCAACGCGATTGGGAAGCTGCTGGGAACCAGGGAAGAGACGGGCGCCGGTTTTTTGCAATTGTTTCGGATTCTTCAAGCGCACGAGCGAATATGCTCCCTTGAGCTTTCTTCCCGCGAGCACGAGGCTCATGCTTCCTCTTGGCTCCGTGAGGCTCAGCCACAACCCGGTAAGCCGGAGCAGCTGCGCGCTGCCACCCGAATTAGCTGGTAAAGATTCCACTCCGCGCCGGGGTCGGGCTCGGTCGCGCGGCGGCCAACGGTTCTCGCAAGGGTCAAGGTGGGCCACTCACTGCATCGTTGATTGGCTGCGCGGAGTATTGCCGCCTGGCAAGACCACAACGCGAGTGCCCAATGTTACTCGGTTATACAAATCTTCGATATCCTCGTTGAGCAGACGAATGCAACCAGACGAAACAAACTGACCGATGGTCGACGGCTGATTCGTACCGTGGATGCGGTAGAGCGTGTTACCAAAGCACGGTCCCGGTCGTGTCCCCGATTCCCCCGTTCGCAACGACCGGGACCCTCCCCCTTCGGCTCATCGGCAAAGGCTTGAAGTGCGGGTGATTGCGACGCGCCTTCGCCCGCAAGAAGCTGGCACGCCGTCCGCTGCCCGATCATCTGCCGGATCATGGATCCGGCCCACCGCCCGTGAGCCTTGCTGGCGGCGATTGCAGGTTCGCCGCAGGGGGATAGCGGCGGGGCAAGAAATCGAGCCTATGAGCCTCTCAAGGCCCGCGCCCGACACCACGAGCCGCTGGCGACATCGAGGTGATCGTTGCCGGAGGCACTCAGGCGACGCTTGAGGCACCTAATGCCGCATCTCCGACGCGCTCTTGAGCGAGTACACTCGACGGTGCAAACGCCAGCGTTATCGCTGCAGCGGCAAGAATCTTTTTCATGTCGCACCTCGCCCGAGAGCTTGCGATTGCGACGCGGAAAAATGCCGAATCGGTGAACATCGACCGAGTCATCGACGATTTCTGCTGCGTGTTGCACAGGTGCCACGCCAGGAGCGGCGTTGCTGGCGTCAGGCCGCGGCCAGGTGCCACCCCAGAAAAGGCCAAGCGCGGCGATTGTCGAGCCGGAACTCTCCCCACTTCGCGGCTTTTCGGGGCCATGAGCCTAACTGCCGAATTCTTGTCTAATTAGGCACAGGCATCGGGGGCCGCGACGGTGGCGGCTTCCCAGGCGGTGCTGCTGAAATTTCAGGCGCGGGTTGCACCGGCGGCAGCGCTGGGGAGGCCGGCGCTGATGAAATCTCAGGCGCGGTTTGCATTGGCGGCGGCATCGGCCGGGGCAGCGTTGGCGGTGGCGGCGTCGTTGGCGCCGCTTGCGACGGTGGACTCGGCGGTGGCTTCGGCGTCGGCGCAGCGGTCGGCTTTGGTGGCGGCGCTGAAGTCCTGTGACGGGTGTCCTTCTCGGCCGCCTGCAGACTGGCGCGCCTTGACCCACCGGAACCGGATTGCCAATCAATTGCTAGAGTTATTATCCTGGGGGCTCGAGGCTGCAGTGCGAAGTCCTTCGCAGAGCGTAGCCGGCGAGAACCCTATACTTCGTTGCACTCGGGTTTACTTTCGGCCGAGCTCTGCCTTCACGGCCACCCGGCGCCCCCAACTGGTCGTCCCAGCTCGAAGCTAATCGGGGTCGGTTTGCCACCGCCCCATCAGAAATTCCCACCCAGGGATGGAAGGATATTCTGTTCAGGGTCTATGAAAATATTTCTGAGCATCGCGTAATGGCCATTGCAGCAGGCGTCACCTTTTATGCCCTGCTCGCAATTTTTCCCGCCATTGCGGCTCTTGTTTCCATCTATGGCCTGTTCGCGGATCCGGCCACTATCAGCAGCCAACTCGATGTCATCGCGGGCTTTGTGTCGAGCGGCACGGTCGATATCATGCGCGAGGAGTTGTCTCACTTGACGACACAAGGAAAAGCCGTCCTTGGTGTAGGCTTTGTTGTCGGCTTGGCAATCTCGCTCTGGAGCGCCAATTCCGGCATTAACGCGCTCTTCGATGCGCTGAATGTCGTCTACAGCGAAAACGAAAAGCGTTCCTTCATCAAGCTGTACGCGCTCACGCTGCCATCCGGCCTGATCGAGCACCATGACAGCGTGAACGTCGGGCGCGAGCTTTGCAGCGAAATGCTCGAGGAACACCGACATCGCTTCGGTCGAGACCTCGGGCAAGACCAGCGTGCAGTGATCGCCCGTCGCCGGGCGCACGGCCGCGAAGAGGTAGGCGGAGGCAAAGCGCTTGTCGCACAGTCCGGGCGGGCGTTGGCCCTTGATCCACCAGCGATGCCCGGTGCGCCCCTTCTGACCAACGCGTGCATCCTGGAAATACAGCGCAATCGTCTTGTCCGGATGCGCATTCGCGGCCGCCCTCACGGCTTGCAAGAGCCCCTTTTTTTGAAGGCCTCGACCGCCTCCTCGTCGCGTCGCGGATGCACCGGGCGCGCCTTCTGCCGCAACAGACCGAGACGGCGCACCACCCGCGACATGGATTGCGGCGCCAGCGTCTTGTTGAAGCGCGCTGGGAAGACGCCAAAGTTCGTGATCTCCTCGATTCCCTCTTCTTGGGATTCCCGGTCGGAACTTTGGTTCTCTGGCATACCGCGAACGAAAAGGAGGCGCGCGCGCTGGGCGCGGAGCGGCCCAGTCTACGAGCTACGACGCTCGTCATCGACGGTCAGCAGCGTCTTACGTCCCTGTTTGCAGTGATGCGAGGAGAAGAGATAATCGGAAGAGATGGCAGGCGACGGAAAATTACGATAGCATTTCGACCGCGCGATGGGCGCTTCGAAGTCGCTGATGCTGCCATCCGTAACGATCCCGAGTTTCTTGTTGACGTGACAGAGCTGTGGAATGGGACACGCCAGAATTCGCAGATCCGCCGAGACCTCTTGAATGAGCTTCGAGAGAAGGGGCGCGCTGTCGACCAGAAGTACGAAGATGCCGTCGAGAGGAACTTGGAAGTCGCACGAGCGATTAGCAACTATCGTTTCCCGACCATCGATATACGTGGGACGGCCAACGACGAGCCCGCCGAAGAAGAGGTCTCTGAGATCTTCGTCCGCATCAATAATCAGGGTAAGCGGCTCGGCCAAGCGGACTTTGTCTTGACGCTACTATCAGTGTTTCATGGAGAACTTCGCGACCGGATCGAAGAGCGTGCACGGGAAATGTCCATCGATGGAATTGTCGCAGCTCCTGCGTGCGGCGTGTGGCGTCGCCTTCGATCGCGCTCGCATGTCTGCGGTATATGGTATTTGCGCGGCGGCGACCCGACGACAGGAGATACGGACCCAGTTGCGCGACTGAAAATGCTCGATAAGCTCGATGATGCTGCAGGGCTTTGCATGGAGCCGACGCCTTGGCGTGATTACCTGTTACGAGTGAAACATGCCGGGTTGGTGTGCCGGTCGCTCATCGCTTCAAAGAATGCAATCGTTAACGCCTATGCATTCTACATCCGCGGACGAAGCGCAGGAGTACCGAAGAACAAGCTTGATGAACTCGTTGCGCGCTGGATTTTTGGAACGCTGTTGACCGCCCGGTATTCAGGCGCGTCGGAGACTATGTTTGAGCAAGACCTCGCGGGTATCGGCCCTCGAAGCTGACAGGTTGGTGCATGCGCTCGATGAGGCGCTCGGACAGATGGTCACTGGCGATTACTGGGGGCACTCGCTTGTGGCGACGCTGGCGACCCAGAAAGCGAGGGCTCCCGCCGCGCTTGCCTTCCGAGCGGCGCAGGTGGTTCTTGGTACGCGGGCTCTCTTCTCCGACCAGCTGCTTCGAGATCTACTCGACCCGCCTGGGAGCGGGGGGCGTGCGGCCGGCGAAGCCCACCATCTGTTCCCGGTTGCCTGGCTCCATGCGCACGAGATCAAAGATCGCAGACGTCAAAGTCAGGTTGCCAATCTGGCTGATGTCGGATGGCATGAGAACAGTGTCATCGGTGGGCAAAGCCCCGCCAAGTACGTCCCGCGGCTGCGCGAAAGGCTTGGCCTGGATGATAGCAAATGGGGCCGGATGTGCGCAGAGCATGCGCTGCCGGTGGGGTGGGAGTCGATGGAGTACGATCAGTTTCTCAGCGAGCGACGCAAGCGAATGGCGGATATTATTCGCGTCGGGTTCCGCAAACTTGGGGGAGAGGCAGACGCACCGCCGGTAACGCCGCCATGGTTTCTTCCAGGTGCGGAGTTGGTATGGAATCGTATCGTAGAAACGGAGCGCGCCTTGCGCGGCTCCCCGAAAAGGCACGAGAGACCCTTGCGCGTGCCCTTCGAGTGCGCCCGGTGGGAGCGGAACCGCTAACAATCGTGGATTACCTTTACCTTGGTCAGCTCCCACCCCTGCTATTCGCAGTGAATGCATGGGAAGAGGCTCGCCGGTACCTAGGCGGTGCGCCAGACGCGAAGCGGCGGCTGCAAGCCGCCGTAGATCAGATAGTCCCGGTTCGCAATGAGATCGCCCATGTCCGTGATGTTGAGGAAGACCGCCTGCTTCGTGCGAAGCTCGCGTGTAGTGACGTACTTGAGATGATTAGAGGCACGTCATCTCGGGTTGCCTGAACCACAAACAGGGGTACGCAGAGCCCCAGCGCCAGCTGGGCCCTGTTTACAAAGTTGCATAGCGTAGGCTCACCACGTCGCCACGACTACGTATGATCGATAACGATAATGCATGATGCATAACCAACTTGCGCGCCCCACATGGCCGGTGGCTCCTGTGACGAGGATCATTGTGCCGCTCCACGTTCCCGCTTGACTCACACATATCTCAGTGGTTATAAGTTAATCAATAGCCAGCAGGTTATCGATCCCTAATGCCGAACGCTCGCGATGTGCTCTTCAGAACGCTCGCCGATCCGACTCGGCGGGCTCTCTTCGAACGACTGTGCCGCGAAGGAGAGCAGACGGTCGGGGCTCTGACGGCTCGGGCCGGGGTCTCGCAACCGGCCGTCTCAAAGCATCTCGGCGTTCTGAGGCAGGCCGGGCTGGTACGCGACCGCCATGAAGGACGACAGACCCATTATAGCGCGCAGCTCGGCGCGCTTGTCCCCCTGATCGACTGGACAAGCCAGATGGCCGGGTTCTGGCAGAGCCGGTTCGACCACCTCGAAGACTTGCTGAAAAGGATGGACCAATGACCAATACTGCGACCGAAGCGCTCTCCGTCGTTATCGAACGTGAGATACCTTATCCGCCGGAAAAGATCTGGCGCGCGCTCACGCAACCACACCTGATCGAGGAGTGGCTCATGAAGAACGACTTCAAGCCGGTCGTGGACCACCGTTTCAATCTTCGCGCAGACTGGGGCGCTGTCGACTGTCAGGTCCTGGCAGTCGAGCCGAACAAAACGCTGTCTTACACGTGGGCGGCCTATGGTCTCGAGAGTGTCGTCTCTTGGACTCTCACCCCTACGAGCACGGGAGCCCACCTGCGCATGGAGCAGTCGGGCTTCCCGCCGGATCAGCCGCAGTACTACCAGGGCGCCAAGGGCGGGTGGCAGCGGTTCTTTTCGGCCCTGGAGCAGGTATTGGCGCGGATAGATTGAAGTCTGCCCACAATTCAAAACTAGACTACCGGGCAAGTTTTCACCAGGATTCCGATCGCGCCCCGGCAGACTTCGGCCTCAATCCAGGTGTTTAAGCCGATGCCGGTGCAGGACTGGGTTTCGCCTTTTCGATCTTCTTCGACCAGGATCGGTAGGCGGCAACGCCGGTCATCAGCGCAACGCCCACAAGACTCACCAGCACCTGCATCCAGATCTGATTCGATATCTCGACAAGCACAAAATGCGCGAGTGATGACAGAAATATACCGACGCAGAACACTTCGAGCGACTGCTGTCCGCACACGATCAACGGCCACGATACCGGTCGTTCGAGCGCGCGCCAATCGCGGGGCACGAACCGGACGATGAGAAAAGCGATCACCACGAAATGCAGGAAGCGATAGGGGGCGAGATTGGTCTTGTCGTTGGGATTGAACGCGTCGTAGAGCCACACCGGCAGCAGCTCACCTAGCTCCGGAAAACGGCCGGCCATGGTCATGAAGAGGGCGAATAGCAGGTAGGCGCCACCCAATAGGGGCAGCGCCTTCCAGCGGATCAATGGCATGGATTCCAGCGCTCCGCCCAGTGCGAACCATGCACCGAACACGAACAGGGGCTGCCAGCAGAACGGATTAAAGTACCAGACCCCGGACGGGTACGACGGCAGGTTCCAATCGAAATAGCGCGCGGCGAAATACAGCAAGCGCCGAAATCGCGAGCACCAGGTTGAGTCTGCGCAACATCATCCACAAGACCGGCGCGAAGCACGCCATCAGCACGATATAGAGGGGAAGCACGTCCATATTGACGGGCTTGAATTTCAGGATCAGCCCCTCGTAGAGCGTGGTAAATGGATCGCGGATGAATCCGAAAACATTGAATTCTTGAGCGAGCACGGGATTGTCGTATCGGGTGGCGAGCCAACCGATCTCCGCGACATACATCACGAACAGCAGAACGTGCGCGACATAGATCTGCCAGGCGCGCCGGCCTAGCCGCGAGGCTCCGATGACGAAGCCGCGCTCGAGCATAATGCGGGCGTAGACGAACGAGGCCGTGTAGCCGGAAATGAACACGAACAGGTCGGCTGCATCGCTGAAACCGTAGTTCCACGGCGTGATCCAGTTCACGATGTTGTTTGGGATGTGATCGAGGAAGATCCACCAGTTGGCGACGCCGCGGAAAAAATCCAGCCGGAGATCCCGACCCTTAGGCGGAAGAATGACGACGGACATCAGGGCGCTCCCGGATTATAGAGGGCGCGACTTTGCCGCGCAGCGCCGCGGATTGCACCATCATATTTATATTTTGCGAGCGACGGCCTGGATGGCGTCGCGAAGGCAACATCTGCAACGGAATAGCGGTGATGCTCCCGCAGCCGGCTCAGGTGACGCGCAAAATGCGTGTAGCGTTGACTCTGCGCTTCGGCGATCGTGCGGGTTCGCCAGTACGAATCGAGTTCCATGGGGCGCGGATCATGGCACACACGCGACGCACGTAGGTGCTGGCGGACCCGTCCGGCCGCTAGCCCGACCCGGCATCAAGTCGTGGGGTACAAAAGGGGGTAGGGTATCAAGCGCAACAGCTAAGTACTTGCTGAATTTGCCTATTTCTCGATTTTCTGGCGGAGGGAGAGTTCCGCCAAGACTATGTGCAAGCCAAGAATCCTGGAGCCCGCGGGGGATTGGGAAGGCGAAGCGGGTCTGGTACACAGCGTTCCGACGAGGTTGCCGGGGTTGCTCACAAAGGTTTACTGTGCGCGTAGGCTGCAATGTCGCAGTCGCCGAGGATCTAAACGCTACGCTCGCCCAAACTTGAGGAATGGGGTTGTCCAGGGCAAGGCTTGATGGCGTTTAATCGTCGGGAAACGACTGCCATTTCATTGGCTCATCCGGCTCCATGATCTTTATGAATAAGCGGGCCATCGCAGCCGATCGAAAATCTCAAATCGCTGTTTTGCGGCGCCTTCGACGTGCCCGCCGCGATACCGGCAGCGATCATGTTTCGCGCAGGCACTGGCGAGGATCGGTAGCGTGTAGCTCCGGGTTCGATCAGGGTGCCGAACGCCACACTCGTGTAGAGAACGCCGAGGATGCCGCTGACATTGCGTCCACCGAAAAAGTCCATGACGACGGCCGGAAGAACCGCGACCCAACCGCCGTAGAAGACGCCATAGACAAAGGGAAGGCGGCGAGCGGCCAAAAATCCGTCGAGAATGCCCAAACGAGCAGTGCGAGTGCCATGCCGACAAACATTGCCACAAGAGCAAGTCGACGCCCCATCCGATCGGCCGAGATCCAGCGTGGGGATTGGCGGCGAAGGTGTGAGCGGCGTCACAGGTGTCCCAAATTGGATGGGCGGGACCCGGCTCAGGGGCAATGGAACCAGCCCATTGCGCTACTGGCCATCTTTGGCCACAACTGGCCAAACAGGGGGATGAAGAACATTTTCCAGCGAAGAACGCCAAGTACGGCTTCGGCCGGCCGATTCGACCTTGCCTTGCGTAGCGGCGGCGGAGCGTGGCTCCCTTCGTCGCGTGGTAAAAAGTCGCTTCTTCTGCCTGCGTGACGTCGATCCGGTCGAATGCTCAGCCCGAAACACCCTGGCACGACGGCCATAGGAACGTCTCTGAGGCGAATTGTTGATGCTCAGGTAGGCGGGGCTAGGCCAGCGGCAGGAAACGAGCCACGGGCGATCTCTTCGGCTGGTCGCCCAGATCGAGGTGCCCGAGACGCTGACCCCGGCCAAGGATCACGTGATGGCGCCTGCCCGGCAGCACGGTCCTCACGTTGGTGGCGCGCATCCTGCTGCGGGAAGCCGTTCCGAAATCAGAATATGAGCCGGTCGAAGAGCCGGTGCAGATCGTCGATGAGGTAGCCGAACAAATGCCGCTCCGTCAGCTGCCGCCTCAGGGTCCCGCAAGCCGTTCGGCAAAGAGAACCATGGTCTTGCGGTACACCACCCACTGATTCCAGTCGCGCATGACCTCGCAATTCGCGCGCGCCAGATCAATGGACGCGGGGCCGTTCGGATAATTCCGGGTGGCCTTTTCCATTCCGGCTTCACAGGGATTCCCGAGGTCTGGTGTTAACCTAACACCACTTAGGAACAGCCCCCTGGTCTGTCCTAAGTGGGAGAGCCGGGCCGTTATTCGATCTTCCGCGGTCGGGCTCGGGGCGGCCCTGGGACCCGGCAAATGCCCCGAGGGCCGCTCACCTCCTCGGCAAATGTTTTCCATCACCAGCGCGCGGTTGCGCAGCCGAATGCGCGATTTGGACCCTCGCCGAGATGCAACGGCGGTCCACCACACCTCCGTAACAAAGGGCCGCGATCATCGTCGGGATTGCCACCTGACGGTGTGACCATGCTCTTAAGATCGCCTCTCGCCATCGCCGCCCTGGCGCTGGCCAGCATGCCTTTGATGCACTTCGCCCAAGCCTCGAAACCAGACGTGGACGCATTCATTCAAAGATGGGACGCCGACCACGACGAAGCGATCAGCCGAGACGATTTGAGGAATGCGACTGGTGATCCTCGATCAGCTCATCGACAAGATGTTTGATGTTTCACGCGATTGATAGAAATCACGACGGTAAACTAAATAAGCATGAGCATCACAGGCGAGAGTCTCTTTTGGCTATTTGAGACACGGCAAAGGCCGGCTTCGTAATTCGCCAATGTGCCACGCTGGCTGCGCTACGGTGCGGCGGCGGTTCTCTCCAAAGAAGTGTGGTCCGAACGGCGCGACCCCGCCTCTGCTTCGCAGGCGGCGGCCGGGGTTTGCTTTGTGCTCTGTAATTATCGGGGCGCTCGGGTCATTTCGGGCGGCCTTTTTCTTGGTGGAACTTTCGTAGTTGCGCCTTATTGGCCCACGGGTCACCGAACGTTGATGTGCCCCGAGGCCACGAAACGGCTGTACGGGCTTCTATTGAAGACCGGAATTAAATAACGAGTTGCCGATCTGGCCAGCGGCAGACGCTCAGACGCGCAATGGCTGTTCCGGCGATCTCGGCGTGTCGGCGCGGGCCTTGAGAGGCTCACCCGCTGGATTTTTGACCGCCGCTATCTCCACCCTGCGGCCACGCCGCAATCGCCGCCAGCCGCCTCCGCTCGTATCCCTCCGGTGAGGAATTCCGCAGGCTCCAGCTCCGTCGCGTGTTCTGCCCCGTGGCCAAACTGATCATGGTGATGCCGCCTTTGAGCTGGCCGTTATTGCGGATGGCTCGACCCCTCCGCGCCAGAAACGACAATTGCGGCTCGTGTGCTCTCAACCACAGCCTTGACCTCAGCCTGCTCTTCAGCAGGGACTGAGAATTTGTCCAGCGTCGTCTGCACGTCGTCCATGAACGCTTGCCACTCG
>WNGD01007245.1_pt1 | contig 10474 bp, 11 predicted proteins | sample 5400671 | NCBI WGS metagenome assembly WNGD01 (sample SAMN13153369, study PRJNA577476) | soil metagenome | isolation source: 40 cm soil or saprolite under grassland replicate 2 | place: USA:California | collected 2016-06-15
GGCTGGCGCAGCGCGGACTGGTCGCCGTCCATCGAGCCGACGAAGGAAGTCCTCGACGAGGTCGTTTCCGACCGGCCGGTCGCGCTGATGGCCCGCGACTCGCACTCGGTCTGGCTCAACTCGGCGGCGCTCGCCCGCGCCGACGGCGACCTGCAGGTGCCCGGCGGGGTCGTCGAGGTCGACGACCGCGGCGAGCCGACCGGCGTTCTCCGCGAGGAGTCCTGCTGGCACTTCCGCGACCGCTACATCGAGCTGTCGGACGACGAGTACGTCGAGGCGATGCGCGCCGGGTTGAAGCTCGCCGCGTCCCGCGGCGTGACGGCCGTGCACGACAAGGACGGGTGGCTCGGAGCCCTGCGCTTCTGGCAGCGCCTCCAGGCAGAAGGGCCGCTCGGCCTGCGCGTGTGGCAGTCGCTACCCGCCGAGAAGGCGGACGAGCTCGCCGACGTGGACGTCCGGAGCGGCCTCGGAGGCCCGCGCCTGCGGCTCGGCTACCTGAAGGCGTTCATGGACGGGACGCTCGGCTCGCAGACCGCCCGCATGCTCGACGGCTCGGGGGTCGAGATCACGAGCCGCGAGCAGCTCGAGGACTACATCCGAGGCGGCGCCAGAGCAGGCTTCCCGCTCGCCGTCCACGCGATCGGCGACCTCGCCAACCGCGAGGCACTCGACGCCTTCGAGGCGACCCGCGACGAATGGCAGCCGCTGGGACTGCGGCCACGGATCGAGCACGCGCAGCTGCTCGCGCCGGAGGACGTGCCCCGCTTCGCGGAGCTCGGCGTGGCCGCGTCCGTGCAGTTCAGCCATGCGCCGTCCGACCGCGAGCTTGCAGACCGCTTCTGGGGCCACAAGGTCTCGGGTGCCTATGCGTACCGCTCGCTCCTCGACGCGGGCGCAGTCGTCGCGAACGGCTCCGACGCGCCGATCGAGGAGCTCGACCCGCTCGCGGGGATCCGCGCGGGTGTGCTGCGCACGCTGGACGAGCGGCCGGCCTGGCAGCCCGAGCAGGCGGTCACCGTCGCGGAGGCGCTGCACGCCACCTGCGTCGCTCCCGCGTGGCTCGCGCGCGAGGAGCACAGCCGCGGGAAGCTCTTGCCCGGCTACGACGCCGACCTCGTCGTCCTCGACCGCGACCCCGTTGACTGCCCGCCGGACGAGCTCCCCGAGGTCCACATCGTGGCGACGATGCTCGCCGGGACCTGGACGCACAATCCGCCGCCCTGGGACTGAGTTCGTTCAGATTGCGTTAAGCCTGCTGACGCCGGCAAACCGCTCGAGCCGACGAGCCGTCTTAGCCACTACAAGGATCGGGCGGCCGACCTTCCCCTCGCCGGCCTGTCCAGTCCCAGAGGGGAGGGCCCGCCACCGGGGCGCGGCCCGCCCCTCTCCTCTAAGTCCTAGCCGCGGTGCGAGGCGTCCGTGAACTCGCGGAACTCGGCCGTCAGCAGGTACGCGACCTGCTCGCCGATGTCCACTGCGTGGTCGCCGATCCGCTCGAGCGTCCGCGAGACCACGACCATGCGCAGCGCCCATTCGCGCATGCCCGGTTCGCCGACGATTTCCACGACCCGATCGACGAAGCGGCGGTTCGAGCGGTCGATCAACTCGTCCAACTCGACGAGCGACTCGGCCGCTTCGAGGTCGCGATTGGCGAACGCGTCGAGCGCGACCCGGATCATCTCCTCCGCCCGCTCTCCCATCTCCTCGAGGCTCTGGAGCAGGAGCGGGTCCGGCTCGACGTCCGCGACGAGCTTCGTCAGCTTCGCGACCGTCACGCCGTAGTCGGCCATCCGCTCGAGATGCAGGTTCGTGTGCAGGATCGCGAGGACCAGCCGGAGGTCGATCGCAACCGGCGTCTGCAGCGCGAGCAGGTGCTCGATGCCCTGTTCGATCTGGAGATAGCGGCGATCGACGTCGTCGTCGAATGCGATCACGTCGTCGGCGAGCTCGACGTCTCGCTGCGCGAGCGCGTTCAGCGCGCCCCGGAGCACCCGCAGGACGAGGGCGCCTTCCTCCTGCAGGCTCGCTTCTAGCTGGTCGAGCTCCTCCTGGAACGGCGACCGCAGCACTTACCCGAACCTGCCCGTGACGTAGTCCTCGGTTCGCCGGTCTGAAGGCGCCGTAAAGATCTTCGGCGTCTCGTCGTACTCGACCAGCACCCCGTAGCGGCCGCTCTCGTCCGAGTCGATGCTGAAGAACGCCGTTCGGTCAGCCACCCGCGCGGCCTGCTGCATGTTGTGCGTGACGATCACGATCGTGTAGTCCTGCTTGAGGCTCTGCATCAGCTCCTCGATCCGCTGCGTAGCAATCGGGTCGAGCGCGGAGGCCGGCTCGTCGAGCAGGAGCACCTCGGGCTCGATCGCGATCGCGCGCGCGATGCAGAGCCGCTGTTGCTGCCCGCCGGACAACGAGAGGGCGCTGCGCTTGAGCCGGTCCTTGACCTCGTCCCAGAGGGCCGCGCTCTGGAGCGCCTTCTCGACGCGCTCGTCTAGATCTTTCTTGAGGCCGAGCACGCGCGGCGCCCAGGCGACGTTGTCGTAGATCGTCTTCGGGAACGGGTTCGCTTTCTGGAAGACCATCCCGATCCGCCGCCGCACCTCGACCGGCTCGACCCCGTCGCCGTAGAGGTCGATGCCGTGGTAGAGGATCGTGCCTTCGTGCCGGAAGCTCGGCACCTCGTCGTTCATCCGGTTGAGGCAGCGGATGAACGTGCTCTTGCCGCAGCCCGAGGGGCCGATGACCGCGGTGATCACGTTGCGGTAGATCTCGAGGTCGACGCCCTTGATCGCCACGTTCGAGCCGTAGCCCGCCTGCAGGCCCTGGATGTCGAAGACGGTCTCATGCGTCTGCGACTCCGTCTCCTGTCGCACGGCGACGTCGACCGGCCTCATCGGCGGCATCGTAACCCCTGGCTCATCCCATCCTCCGACGCGTGCGGGCGAGCACGAGGCGTGCCGTCAGGCTCGTCACGAGCACGAAGATCAGCAGCACGAGCGCGGACGCCCAGGCGCGCGCATGATCTTCCGGAAGGTCTGACTCGGACCAGATGAAGATCTGGACCGGCAGGTTCGGCAGCGCATGCCCCGGGTTCCATTCGATCGTTCGGCCGAAGATCGAGGTCGCAAAGAGCAGCGGCGCCGTCTCGCCGACAGCACGGGCGACCGCGAGCACGGTTCCGGTCAGGATCCCGCCGGCCGCGCTCGGCAGTGTGATCCCGAGCACGGTCCGCCAGCGGCTCGCACCGAGCGCGAGGGCGCCTTCGCGCTGGCTCGTAGGCACGAGGCGCAACACTTCCTGCGTCGCGCGCGTGACCAGCGGCAGCATCACGATCGAAAGACCGACGCTGCCGGCCCAGCCGTTCTGCGGGTGCCCGTAGACGAGCAGGCCGAAGACGAAGACGCCGATGATGATCGACGGGAGGCCGTTGAGCAGGTCGACGCAGAGCTGGATCGCGGCGCCCACCCTCGGCGAGGCGAACTCCTCGAGGAAGACCGCGATCAGCACGGCCACGGGGAGCGCGATCGCTGTCGCGATCCCGACTAGCAGCGCCGAGCCGACGAGCAACGGCGCGATCCCGCCTCCCGGCTGGCCGAAGAGCGGCAGATCCTTGGTCAGGAAGCCCCACGAGAGCTCGCCCGCGCCGCGCTTGGCGATCGACCAGACGACGATGCCGAGCACGAGCACGGCGAGGAGTGCCGCGACGGTGGCGCTCCCTTCTGCGAGCCGGTTGACGATCCGCCTGCGCCGCAGCCGCCGGTCGCCCTGGAGGTTCACCTCAGCTGCCACCGGTTCGCTGGAACGCGAAGCGCTTGACGACTATCTGCGCGAGCAGGTTGGTCAGCAGCCCGATCACAAGCAGGATCGCAGCGAGGTAGAAGAGCGAGGCGATCTGCAGCTTCGAGACGGCACCCTGGTACTGGCCCGCGATCCGGCTCGCCAGGGTGTCCCCAGGGGCGAACAGCGACGAGCGGATGAACCAGCCGGCGCCGATCACCTGCGTGACGGCAATCGCCTCTCCGAGGGCGCGGCCGAGGCCAAGGATCACCGCCGCGCCGATCCCGGGCCGCGACGAGGAGAGGACGACGCCGCGCACCATCTCCCAGCGCGTGGCCCCGAGCGCGAGCGCGCCCTCCTCGAGCTCGGGCGGGACACTCAGAAACAGCTCGCGGCAGACGCTCGCCACGATCGGGACGACCATGATCGCCAGGATCACTCCGGCGACGAAAATGCCACTCGACTGAGGCGTGCCGCTGAAGATCGGCAGGAAGCCGAACGAGTTGTGCAGCCACGGCTCGACGTGATCCGCGAGGAACGGGCCGAGCACGAGGATCCCCCAGAGCCCGAGGACGACGCTTGGGATCGCCGCCAGCGTCTCGACCAGCGACCCAACGACGAGGCGCAGGCTCCGCGGCGCGAGCTCGCTCAGGAAGAGCGCGATCCCGAGGGCGAGCGGCGTCGCGATCAGGAGCGCGATCAGCGAGGTCACGGCAGTTCCGTAGAGCCCGGGCGCAGCGCCGAAGACGTTCTTGTTGGTATCCCAAGCCGTGTGCCAGACGAACGGGAGCCCGAACGTGCTCAGCGCGAGATGCGCGCCGCGGATCACCTTGTAGGCGATGAAGCCGATCAGGACGACCGCGCCGAGCCCGGCAGCGCTGGTGACGATCAGGAGCAGGCGGTCGCCAAAGCGGTCGCGCAGGCGCCGTCCGCCGCGCAGCTCCTGCGTCACCGGGACCGCGCTCATCGCGGCGCACGCTAACGCCCAGATCGGCGTGCGAAGCGGGCCGTTACCGGACCGTTACCAGTCCCACACCTCCTTTCAGCCCACGGCCGTCCCGTGGCGCGCCAGCCTGAGATCGGAACTGGCAACGGAGAGGAGAGAAACATGAAGCGGATGAGCCTCGTAGCCCTGGCCGTGGTGGTCCTTGCGGCCTGGACGGGACTTGCAGGAGCTTCTTCGCAGAAGACATCGCTGACCGGCGCGGGCAGCACGTTCGTCGCGCCGCTCGTCAGCCAGTGGATCAGCCACTACAGCGCGGCGTCGATCAACTACAGCGGCGTTGGCAGCGGCGCCGGGATCGCGGCGATCAGCAGCCGCCAGGTCGACTTCGGGGCGAGCGACGCGCCCATGACGCCCGATCAGTTTGCGGGCTGCCACGGTTGCGTCCAGATCCCGTGGGCTTTCTCGGCCACGTCGATCCCGTACAACGTCAGCGGGGTCGGCTACGGCCTGAAGCTGACAGGGCCGATCCTGGCCGACATCTACCTCGGCCACGTCAAGAAGTGGAACGACAAGCGCATCCAAGCGCTCAACAAGGGCGTGAAGCTGCCGGACGAGAACATCGTCCCGATCTACCGCAGCGACGCGAGCGGGACGAGCTTCAACTTCTCCGACTACCTCTCGCACGTGAGCAAGGAGTGGAAGAACAAGATCGGAAAGGGCACGCAGCCCGCGTTCCCGTCCGGCGTCGGGGCGAGAGGAAGCTCGGGCGTCGCCGCCAAGCTCGGCTCGACTCAGGGCGGCATCACCTACGTCGACATCGCGTACGCGTACAAGAACCACTACAGGATCGCGAAGATCCAGAACCGTGCCGGCAAGTTCGTCCTGCCGACGATCAAGTCGCTCAGGGCGGCCACCGCTTCGGTCAAGCGGGTGACCCGGAAGGACAACGCGATCTCGGTGGTCGACCCGGCGAGAAGCCAGCCGAAGGCCTATCCGATCTGCACCTTCACCTGGGTGATCCTCCCGCTGCAGAGCTCGAAAGCGGCCGACCTGAAGAAGTTCGTCGACTGGGCCGTGACGAAGGGCCAGTCGTTCGGGCCGAAGCTCCTGTTCCTGCCGCTACCGAGCGCAGTGCGCGCAGCGGCGCGTCACACGCTCGCCCGGGTCCATAGCTAGGAAAAGACACATCGCACGTCGAGCCCGCGGTTCTTGGCCCCGCGGGCTTCGACGCGCCCGCCCGCGGTCTCGACGACGTGCTTGACGATCGCGAGACCCAGCCCACTGCCGCGCGTCGTGCGGGCGCGGTCGGAGCGGAAGAAGCGCTCGAAGAGCCGTGGCGCGTCTTCCTCGGGCACGCCCGTGCCGTCGTCGCTCGCCTCGAGCACGACGGCCCCGTTCTCGCGGCGGAGCGAGAGCGTGCTCGTCGCGCCCTCGCCCGCGTAGCGGATCGCGTTTTCGAGCAGGTTCTCGACGATTGTCCGGAGCATGCGGCGGCGCAGCGGGAGGAGCAGCGTCTCGTCCTCGATCCGGAGCTCGAGGCGGATGCCCGCCCGTTCGGCCCGCTCGAGGCGCTCGTCCACCGCGGCGCGGAGCACCGGGGCGGCCTCGGTCTCGCCGAGCGCTACCACCTCGCGCCCCTGCTCGAGCTCGCTCAGGAAGAGGATGTCGTCGACGAGCTCGGTCATCTCCTCGACCTCGGCGCGGGCCTGCACGAGCATGGCGGGGAGATCGGCGCCGGGCAGCTCCGCCGACTCAAGCAGCGTCATCAGCCGGGCGAGAGGCGTGCGTAGCTCGTGGGAGACGGACGCCGTGAACGCGGCACGGAGCTCTTCGTACTGGTCCCTTGACACTAGGGTTGAGTATCGCGTGACCAAGGTCTTGATCGTCGAGGACGACGAGCTGATTGCCGAGGGCATGGCGCAGCATCTTGCGGCGGCGGGGCTCGAGCCCGTCCGCGTCGGCGGCGGGGAGGTCGGCCTGGCGCGGCTGCGCTACGAGCGGCCGGATGTGCTCGTGCTCGACCTGATGCTCCCGGGCCTCGACGGCTGGGGCCTGATCGAGACGGCTCGCGCGGAAGGGATCGGCACGCCGATCGTCGTCGTCAGCGCCCGCGGCACCGAGCATGACCGCATCCATGCGCTCCAGATCGGGGCGGACGACTACATGGTCAAGCCGTTCTCGATGAAGGAGCTCGTCGCGCGGGTGCAGGCAGCGGCGCGGCGCGGAGTCCGTGGCTTGGAGGAACAGCGTGGCGAGGAGATCGTGATCGAGGAGCTCCGGATCGACCCGCGCTCGGTGCAGGCATTCGTGGACGGGGAAAACGCGGGCCTGACGCCGACCGAGTTCCGGCTCCTCTACACGCTCGCCCTCGACATGGGCCGTGTCGCGAGCCGGGACGAGTTGCTGCAGCGAATCTGGGGCCGGCGCGCGACCCACCGCGACCGCACCGTCGACGTGTGCGTCCGCCGCCTGCGCGAGAAGATCGACCGCCGCGCCCCGCGGCACACATTCATCCAGACGCGTTACGGCGTCGGTTACAAGCTCGAGCCGGTCCCGAAGTAGCGTCTGAGCGCGAGCTCCAGAACCAAGCTGGCAAGGAGGGCGGCTCCAGCTGCCCAGAGGAAGTTTCGATCCGCAGTCGACCCGGCCAGGAGGAAGAAAGCGCCCGGAAGACCTCTGGCCAGGAGCAGCCAAACTGCGCCGGCCCAGTCATGAGATACCCAGACGCGCGCGCGGGCCTTGTCTCTGATCCCAAATGCGACGATCGCCACGACGGAAAACGCGACCCACGCTGCCCCGAAGGCGATCAGGATGCCTCGCTCGATCCAGCTGCCCACTACTCGAGGCGATAGATCGGGACCAGGCTCTTCTCGGCCTCGGTGTCGATCCGGGCAACGACCTCCACGTAGGGCTCCAGCCCGGAGCCGTGCATCTTCGCCTTCAGCAGCTCGTCGACCTGGTAGAGCCCGGCCGAGTTGTTCATCTTGATCTCGACCGAGACGGCTCGCTCCTTGCCCTCGGAGATCACGACCTCGTCGATCGCCGCCGCCGAGATCGAGTGGATCGACACGCGGCCGCGCTCGAACGGGATCCGGGAGCGGCCCTCCTCGATGTCGAGCGCGTCGGCGACGCGGACGACGCCTGCCTCCACGGTCAGCGGATGGCCCGATTCGCGGTGCGAGGTAATCGCCTGCAGCACCTCGCAGACCACAACCGTCAGCTCGGGCTCCTCGTAGATCCCTTGCAGGAGCTCGCGGGCCTTCGGTTCGGAGAGGAAGAGGCTCCAGTCCTCGTGCCGGTCGCGGTGCACGGCCATGCCGATGCAGTGCAGCAGCGCGCCGAGAACCACCACGACCTCCGCGTCGTCGCGCTCGAGCCCGTAGTCGGCGACCATGGCCGGCTCCACCCCGCGCTTCGCGAGCAGGCGCAGGAGGCGCAGCGCAATGTTCGCGACGATCTGGATGTGCACCCAGGAGTGGTCGTTGATCCCGAGCCGCTTGACCGCGTTCACGTTCGAGACGTGCCAGTACGCCTTCAGCGCCTCGTCCTCGCTCACCCGGCCGAGCAGGGCGCGCAGCTTCCGGTTGCGCTGGGCCGGCACGTTGATCCGCATCTGCGCGGTCGCCTCGCTCGGCGACAGGCGCGCTTCGCGCTCGGCCTCTTCGGAGGCCGGCTCCTCGATCCGCTCGCGGAGCTCCTTGTCGAGTTGCGACACAGCTTGGCGAGGGTACTACGATTCAGGCGATGCGCACGATGGGCGAGATCCACGACTCGGGCTGCTGCTCCGTCGCCGCGTGTGCCGAGATCCTCGGCGCGAAGTGGACCGCCGTCCTCGTGCACGACCTCTCGGAGGGGCCGCGGAGGTTCACCGAACTCGAGTACTCCTGCCGCGGGATCAGCCCGCGCACGCTCTCGGAACGGCTGCGCGCCCTCGAGAACGAGGGCATCGTCGTGCGCCGCAGCTACACCGAGTCGCCGCCGCGGGTGGAGTACGAGCTGACCCAGAAAGGCGATGACCTGCTGCCGATCATCGACGAGATGCGGCGCTTCGGCCACGCCTGGCTCGTCGCCGGCGAGCCTCTAAGCGTCTAGCTTCGCCAGGCTCCGGTAGAGCTCTTTCGCCGTCTCGATCCCGAGCGGCACGTACTCGGCGAGCAGCCGCTCGTTCGGCGAGTGGATGTTGCTCTCCGGGAGCGCGAACCCCGTGATGATCGTCGGGATGCCCTTGTCCGCGAGCGCGGGGACGATCGGCAGCGTCCCGCCGGAGCGGACGAGCAGCGGGCGGCGGCCGAAGGTGCGCTCGAACGCCTCGAGCCCTCGCTGCACGGCCGGCGCCTGGGGCGGGGTGAGCCCGGGCGCGGCCGAGGAAAGGCGGGTGAGCTCGAGCTCGGCGCCTTCGGGCGCGGCCTCGCGCAGGAGCTGCTCGACGGCGGCCGCGATCGTGTCGACGTCCTGGCCGGGCGCGAGCCGGATCGAGACATTCGCCTCCGCAGTCACCGGCAGCACGGTCTTCTGAAGGACCGGCGAGCCGCCGGCAATCCCGTTCACGTCGAGCGCCGGCTCCGCGGTCGTGCGCAGGTAAAAGTCCTCGTCGGCGCGCGGATAGGCGTTGCGCGCGCCCGCCTCGGTCAGCATCTCGGCGCCTGGGACGAGCTCGGCCCAGGCCGCGATCTCCTCCTCGGTCGGCGGAGTGATCCCGGCGCGGAGGGGCTCCGGTAGAACGCCGTCGCGCGCGAGGACGGCCGCCAGCATCTCGTTCAGCGCATGCAGCGCGTTCAGCGCGGAGCCGCCGTAGACGCCCGAGTGCAGGTCCCGCGAGCCCGTGCGGACGACGAGGTGGAAGTAGACGAGCCCGCGGGTGGCGACGTTGAACTCGGGCACTCCTCGCGAGGTCATGCCGCTGTCGAAGATCACGGCCGCGTCGGCGCCGCGCACGTCGGCGGCGAGGAAGTCGACTATCTGGTGGCCGCCCGTCTCCTCCTCCGCGTCGCAGGTCACCCGCACGTTCACCGGCAGCTCGCCCGCTGCGGCCAGCTCCGCTGCGGCCTTGACGAGCACGTAGAGCTGGCCCTTATCGTCCGCGACCCCGCGCCCGTAGAGCCAGCCGTCCCGTTCCTCGAGCGAGAACGGATCGGACTCCCAGAGCTCGAGCGGATCCGGCGGCTGCACGTCGACGTGCCCGTAGACGAGCACCGTCGGCGCGGATCCGTTCGACGCCTGCAAGTCGCCGATGATCAGCGGCTGCGTGTCGGTCGGAACGACCTCGGCCTCGCCGCCGGCGCCGCGCACGAAAGCGGCCAGCCACTCCGCGGCCGCGCAAACGTCGTCCGTATGCGCCGGGTCTGCGCTCACGCTCGGGATCCCGACCAGCTCGGCGAGTTCGTCGAACCAGGACTCCGCCACGGCGCGCGAGTCTACGGAACCATCAGCGTCTGCGCCCGCGGCTGACGACGAGGTTCACGCGCGCGTTCGCGGCGCTGCTCCAGCCACTGCGTGGTTGCTGCGCGATGACGATCCCGCGGCGGGCACTCGAGAAGCGCCACGAGACGCGGCCGGCCCGGCAGTGCGCGCGAACAAGCACCCGCTTTGCGAGTGCCAACGGACGGTGGACGACCTGCGGAACGACGCACCTAGGCGGCACGACGGGCGGAGGTGGAGGAGGTGGTGCCGGGGGCGGCGGAGGAGGCGGTGGCGGAGGAGGCGGTGGCGGAGGAGGAGGCGGTGGCGGCGGAGGTGGCGGCGGCGGAGGAGGCG
>WNGD01007247.1_pt1 | contig 10474 bp, 8 predicted proteins | sample 5400671 | NCBI WGS metagenome assembly WNGD01 (sample SAMN13153369, study PRJNA577476) | soil metagenome | isolation source: 40 cm soil or saprolite under grassland replicate 2 | place: USA:California | collected 2016-06-15
TCTGGCAGGTACATGAGACTTTAGAGCGCCTGCTGAAGCAGCAAGGTAAGAAAACATGGCGACAGGTTCGTGCGCAGGCAGAGGAATACGTTGCTCAGGGGAGAGTGAGTCTCACATACGATGCGGTGGTGATAGACGAAGCGCAGGACCTTGACCCAAGTGCATTACGCCTGCTGATGCATCTATGCGATAAGCCAGATCGCATCTTTATCACCGCCGATGCCAACCAGTCCATCTACGGCAGCGGCTTCAATTGGGTGGATGTGCATGAGAGTCTACACTTCCAGGGCCGTACTGCTGTCCTGCGCGCGAATTACCGTTCAACGCGTGAGATTGGTGAGGCAGCTCAGTCCTATCTAGCAGCAGGTGTGTTGGATAACGAGCCGGTCGAGCGTACATACATGAATAGTGGGCCAATGCCAGCCGTACGAACGATCCGCAGTGGCGGCGAGGAAGTACAACTCCTCTCGCGCTTCTTGACAGACGCAGCACGAGAGTTCAGGTTAGGCATCGGAGCATGTGCAGTCCTCTGTCCCACAGAAAAGGCAGGCAGGTCTATTGCCGCAGAGCTCATGCAGCGCGGTATTGAGGCCAACTTCATGCGAGGGGCAGAACTGAACCTGTCACGTCCAGGCGTGAAGGTACTGACGTTGAACTCGGCAAAGGGATTGGAATTTCCCATTGTGGCCCTGGCAGGCTTCATCAATAGTGGTTGGTACGGCCACGTGCCCGGAAATGTGACTGAAGAGGAGCGAGAAGAATTCCTGGCCATCGACCGGCGCACGATGTTTGTTGGCATGACCCGTGCGATGCGCGCGCTGCTGGTGACGATACCTGCGGAGACTCGATCCCCGCTTTTGCAGGGGTTTGATGCGACATATTGGAATCTTGGAGGATGATGATAGCTCCTTGGCACTACTCAATGCTTCCAGGTTGAATTTGCGGGATCACCAACATAGGAATATGCCTATAGCCCGATACTGAGCGGCAGAAGCACAGCTTCTGCCGCAACTTCTGGTTGGAAGCATTTAGGCATGTGGGCGACGATCAGGCCTGATCGCGATGGGTTGCGCCGGTGAATACGTCTTGGTGCCCGCGGTCCGCTTCGACTTTATGAGTTTACACGCCGTTCGAGCAGAAAAACAGGGATTTGGCGGGCCGTTTTCTTTTGATACTCCCCATAGGGAGGAAACACGGCGACCGCCTTCGCAAATGCGGGTTTCCGCTCACCGCCAGTCAGCAATTTTGCTGTAGCAGCATACTTTTCGTTCCCGACTTCAACCGTGACATCGGGATGAGCCAGCAGGTTGTAATACCACAAAGGGTTTTTGGGCGCGCCTCCTTTGGAAGCGATCGCGATGTAGTGATCGCCATAAGGAACAGACATTAATGGATAGACGCGCGTTTGACCCGATTTGGCACCTTTTATTGTGAGAAGGATTAAGGGTGCCCAACCCTGCACATGGCCTCCGTTTGCACGGAACTCCTCAACCACTCGACGATTATATTCATTCCGATCATTATTACTCATTGCTTGCGTATTCTCCTCTTGAACGTAGGGAAAATAGAAATCGAGCTTTTCCTCTTTGTGCTGCTTTTTACCACTTTGCCATCCCTTTTCCCGGTAAAAAGATGCACAGGAGAGAAACGCCACTTCTCAAGGAAACAAATCTGCGAACCTGCCTTATTCCCAGCCTTCAAGCAAGCTGTCGCCTTGAGCGAAACACGCTGATACCCAGAGGTTTGGAGCTTTCGTTGGTGCCCGACTGCACTGTATACCCAGTCTGGGACAAATCGAACGGAGTAGCGAACCCGCCGGTGAGGAGACGGGCATATTCGTCGACTGGTTCCACCGCAAATAGGGGTTGAAAAAAAGCAGAGAGGTTGCTACTGTGAACAAAAACTCAAGAAGAGTCACAGGAGGAAGCCTCTCATGCAAGTCACAGTATCACTGATCGTCGACATTCCTGCAACCGCAGATATCAACCAAATCGAGCATCTTGTCCAAGAAGCAGGGCAGCACGCGATGTGAGAAGCCACTCAGAAGGCGGTGCGAGCGGCGGAACAGCAATGCAAGACCTGTCCACCCTGTGGAAGCAAGACGCTGCACAGCGAAAGCACAGACCGACGGGTGGTACTCACCAAATATGGACGAGCAGTGTTATTCCTCCGCCGGATGCGCTGCTTAGAGTGTCGTCGACGTTTTCGTCCCGCCAATGACTGTCTGGGGAGTTTAGCCGGGGGCAATGTCACGGCTGCGTTGAGCGAGGCGTGTACTGAGGCAGGGGCCTCCTGGCCCTATGCCACTGCCGCCCAGGTGCTCAAGCGCTTATGTGGCGCGCAAATCAGTCTCGAACACCTGCGTCGTCTGACGAATCGAGCAGGCAGTCAAGAGGCGCTGCGGCAGGTCGAGGAGGCAAAGGCACTGGTGGAGCCGACTGCTGCACAAGTGCGTCACCAACGGGAAGCCGAGTTGCGAGGCCGAGAGCGTAAGAAGCAGAAGCGGTCAGAGGTGCTGTGGGTAGGCCTGGATGGAGGATGAGTCAGGAGCCGTGAGCACAAGAGAGGCATAGAAGGCAAAGTGGGAGTGGTGGTCAGCGAAATCGACCCCGTCGTCGCTACGTGGCGACATTCCAGAACTCCAGCGTGCTGGGCCAGTTGGCCTATGTCGCCACTTGTGCCTTAGGCGCGCAGGAAGCCCACCGACAAGTAGTGGTGGGCGATGGAGCTGATTGGATCAAGACGGAAGCGGACCTGCATTTCCCGCAGGCCACCAAGATTCTCGACTGGTCGCATCCGTGGGGCAAGATCCGGGACGCCATTCGTGCGGTGGGACCGGGCCAAAGCAAAGTCCAGCGGGCGTGGCGCAAAGAGCAGTATGAAAAGCTCCAGCCGCTCTTGTGGCAAGAGCACGTCGAGGCCACCCTCGCCCATTTGCTGACGCTGCGGCTCGGACCTGACTGCGAGCCGATCGAGGAGTTGCTGTGGTGATCAATCTGCGCATGAAACGACGCGGGATGCGCTGGCGCCGCGTGAACGCTACAGCTGTGGTGGCTCTGCGGGTAGGCATTCTCAATGCCCAGTGGGAGGCTGCTTCTGCCAAACGCTGCCCTGCTGGCTAGTCTCCGGTTTGTGGTGGAACCCAGCTAACTTGAGCACTTGGCCATCTCCTCATTCATAGACTATAATGTAGTCTATAAGGCCGTCTATTATGCAGTTCTAGGAGTAGCAATTAACGCTCGAATGTTAGAGCGTTCCAGTTAGATAAAGAGGGAACTGTCATATGCCTGGGAAAAAGACAAGAGCTTCTGACAGACGTAAAGGGCACCCCTCTCAGAATACACAACAGAAACGTGTTCCTCCCAACAAAGAGCCCGAAAGCACACCGTCTGGAGGAGAGACCAAAGTGGATAGCGTTGCTAGAAACTCGGAGACGAGTGCGGTTAGCAGTGCCGGAAACACTACGAGTCCAATTCCACCATCTAACAGTGTAAGTAAAGCGAGGGCATCCTTCTACGGATGGGTTTACTCTCTAACAAAACGTGGAAGAGGATACTTAGTTAAGCAACTTGCTCTTATCTTACCGAGTATCGTTCTCGTGCTGCTCGGTTTCAAAGAACTCCCCCACTCAGTGCCATTAGTTACTGTTATTGAGCAACATCCGATTGGATCACCCATTATTGGAGGTGTTCTGCTGCTCATCACCTTGACTGCACTGCTTATTTCCTTCGGACCAGAGCCACAGAATACGGGCAATACACCAAACCGTAAAAAAGAGTGGTACGGTCGGCTCTTGATATTTGCTACTGCGATATCGACCACCAGCTCCATCTTTAGCACTACTCTCCTCGTAGTTGTCCTTGCTCGACCGTCATGGTGTCCCACTCTTCTTTGTCCGCAGCTCCCAACTGTTACGAAAATTGTGACCAATCCTCAGGGCATTCATGATGCCAATCTTGAAATTTACTTCATTACCTTCCAAAGCGCATCCTATGTGATTCCAGGTAACTCGATAGAGAACCCCCTCTATCTACCAGACGACAAGAATCCACGGAGCATAGGAGCTGTACGTATAGATAGCCAATTATCCTCGGTCTATCGTGTCGTGTTGGAAGCCCATAGCTTGTATCAAGGGAAGTATAGCATCCTTATCGATCAAGTGGCGGTTGTGATCAAGAAAGTCCTCTCTGGACCGCGTCCACTGGACGTGTGGACCAAGGGGTCACTGCTCAACTACGCAGCGAACCCCTACCAAGTCATATACGATGGGCAAGAATCTGGACAAGTCCTTCCGGCCACATACCTCCCCGTGCCGTATGCCCGCGTGCAGTTAACCTCCGGTGAATCTGACCAACTTGATGTACAGGTGACGTCTCATGTTCTCGCCGACATTCAGTTTCAGATGCAAGTAACCTACCAGATAGCTACGGAGTCGCAGAAGTACACACTCACGTTACCAACTGTTTTTGAAGTTGTGTTCTCAGATGCTGAGAACTGGCATCTGTACGCGCTTCAAGGAGGATCCTTTGTTCCAGCACCGTGATGAGGGAAGGGATACCCCTGGTCCCAAAGGGTGGAAAAGACCAGCCGTGGTGAAACGGGAAGTATTGTTTTTTCAGCTTCTCAGACCGATGGAACCTCACCCCTTTTTGCTCAAAGAACAACGCTTTATTACCCAGGATCGGATGAAAGCTTCTGGGCAAAGGCTGTATCATGCGTTCGCAAAACCAGTGTATCAGTCTCCTCTACTTCTTTGCCTTTCCTTTGGGAGGTGACAACATGTGCTTTTATTTCTCTAGAGTTTTTGCGATAGGGAGAATATTGGCAGGGATCGCCCTTCTTGCCTGGCTTGCTGGGTGTGGCAAAAGTATTATCACTCCCCGGCCAACTATTACACCTTCCCAATCCGCTACTGTTGGAGCGAAATCTTTTCCCCCTCCATCTCTTTTCTCCTCAAATCCAGGTGGAGCCTTCAATCTTGTTGGACTACTCCATATTGATACTTCTTTGCCTCCTGCTTCCAGAGGCTTTATTAGGTGTGCGATAAACTATGATGAGGATACAAATATCGTTTTAGCGACAAATCGCCTCACGTACGATACTGGTGAAATTCAGCAGATGGCGGCTGTGTTTGCTTTTGACTCACTTTCAGGTCAGCAACCTCCCCCTTTCCCAAACACACTCCAAAGGGTTTTAGGGGACCTGCCGGGAGCATATATCCCCAATTGGGGGACCTATGATAAAGGTTACGTTAGCAGTAGTGGTGGCTGCACCGGAGCTTGGAGTTTAACAAACATAGGACAGCAACCTATCCAGATAACTCCGGGAATAAGGTATGTTACAGATTCTCAACCAAACAATTATCGCTATCGTCTGATAGATGCCTGTTCTTTGCTTTCAGGTAACTGTGGTCACAAGGCGGGAGGTAGTCCAAGCACTAATACATATACATTTCTTTTGAAACCTGGAAGTAAAAATACCAGAGTTCAAGAGCAGGTAATGAGTCAGCTTTCCTTATATCCAGGAGAGACTACCGATGTGGAATTGTTTTTTTTGCCAGCAAATTCATCTAGTTACCAAACATACTCGTTCACGCCAGAATTTACCATTAATACAGTAAATGAACAAACTACCTTTTCTTTGCCACAGTTAACCAGTACGGTCAGCTTTATAACTCCTAGTAAATTGTCCTGCTACCAGTTGCATGGTAATGCGTTCGTATCCTTAGATATAGGAAAGGTCAGCTACTCAGGCTCAACCGCAGTACCCGGATCCAGTAAAGTACTTTGTATTTAGGGTTGGAATCTGCTCTCGTACAAACCCTCTGGTTTTTTTGCACAATCCGCGCTATACTACCGGGTGGAATACGTCATCATGTGTGGAGCATCATATAGAGAGAGAACAGGCACGGCAAGCCGAGACTGAGGAGGTGTAGAATGACCAATCGCGGTGGACAGCACTTTGGCGATACCTCCCGGCCTCGTCTGAGCAAAAGCAAGACAGCGCTCCTGCTGGGTCTGGCGGTGCTGATCCTGGGGAGCATGGTGGTATTCACGTCGCAATGGGTCACGAGGAGCGGACTGTTTGCGGTTCACCCCACTGCAACCGCTCCACATCAACCGACCGCCACGCGCCCTGCTTCTCCTCATGCTAGCGATTGGCCGATGTTTGGTTTCGACCCGCAGCATACCCACTTTAATCCCCAGGAGCAAGTGCTGACCGCTGCAAACGTATCGCAGTTGGTGCCATATTGGAGAGCATTCACTGGTGGGCCCATCTTCTCCTCGCCGGCAGTAGCGGACGGCGAGGTTTACGTCAGCTCCACTGATGGCAAGCTGTATGCCTACGCGGTCGGTTGTGGCGGGAAGCTGAGCTGCCCTCCGCTATGGACCGCCTCCGCTGTGTCGCCCAGCTTTCCCAACCAAGACTTCACCTCGCCTGTGGTAGCGGGCGGCGTAGTCTACGTCGGTGCGCAGGGTGGGCTGTATGCCTTCAGCTCGGCCGGCTGCAGGGGGCAGTTCGCCTGCTCCCCGCTGTGGACCGCCTCCACTGGAGGCTCCATCGGCCAGTCCTCGCCGACGGTGGCAGGCGGCGTAGTCTACATCGGCACCTATGACGGCAAACTGTATGCCTTCAACACGACCGGTTGTGGCGGGCAGGCGAGTTGCTCCCCGCTGTGGACCGCCTCCACTGGAGACTCCATCGACCATTCCTCGCCGACGGTGGCGGGGGGTGTGGTCTACGTCGGCTCTGCTGATCACAAGCTGTATGCTTTCAACGCGACCGGTTGTGGCGGGCAGGCGAGCTGTGCCCCACTGTGGACGGCTTCCACTGGCAGCTTCATCCAGTCTTCGCCGGCGGTGGCGGGTGGGGTGGTCTACGTCAGCTCCGCTGATGGCAAGCTGTATGCCTTCAACGCGACCGGTTGTGGCGGGCAGGCGAGCTGTGCCCCACTGTGGACGGCCTCCACTGGAGGAAACGCCTACGCTGAGTCTTCGCCGACGGTGGCAGGCGGCGTAGTCTACATCGGCTCCTATGACGGCAAACTGTATGCCTTCAACGCGACCGGTTGTGGCGGGCAGGCGAGCTGTGCCCCACTGTGGACGGCTTCCACTGGCGGCTTCATCCAGTCCTCGCCGGCGGTGGCGGGTGGGGTGGTCTACGTCGGCTCCCAGGATGGCAAGCTGTGGACGTTTCATCTTCCCGGCAAGGGGAGGTGAAGCACACTTAGCCGTCACTGTAACATTGGCTGTGCAAATGCCTGGCAGGCATTTCGGCCCAATACCTGTTAAACTTTCCCAATCGAATAAGGTAATCATTGCCCACGGAGAGCCTTTGATAATATACCCTCATCCAGCAATCCGACATTTTGCTACAGTTCAGCAAAACCGTTAGCAATTTTTATTGGCAAGCAGCGTACTTTCTAATTTACCATCGACAAACTTCTCTGCCTTTTTTCAACCTCCGATTTGTGATGGAACCTCGTCGACTAGCCACCCTTGCAGGTTCCCCGCAAACTGGTATACTACATCCACATCAATAAAGAGAGGAACGCGAATTGAACGTTATCCGCCTGCCCCAAATCCTTCCAGGCGAACTCGACCTGGCAGCCATCAACTATAGCCTGCATATGGGCGAAGCTACATTAGACTGGAGTCAGGTAAATGAAGCCCCCATGGACCAACTGGCGCTGTTACTGGCTGGACTGGACCTGGTGGAGCACAGCGAGATCATCGGCATCGATACCATCTCCGCAGGCCTGGCTGGGGAGGTACTGCACACTCTTTCTCCTTATGAAAGCACGCCTGGATCTGATGGCAGCGGTCCTGCCACCTGGGAATCGATAGCAGGAGAGCCGGTAGATAGCCATCTTGCAGGAAATACACAGCAGCAAACCACGACGCAGCCAGCACCAGCAGTGCCGCGTACCGTCCTCCAGCCCCTTTCACCTTCAGCGTTACGCGATGAATTAGAACGGCTGGTGTTACAAGATCTGCTCGGCCCAGCGGGTGGTGCCGAGGAAGAGTTAGATGAGAACAGTGTGCGGGATCGCTACCTCGTAGGTATGCTCGCTCCCAGGGATCAGCAGATTTTGCCGGAAGAACTGGACGAACTGGCGATACCGGAAGAGAGCAGCGGGGAGGATGGTGCCAGTGATGAAGCCGCACTCCAGGTCGCGACTCTCTGCCCGTCATCGATTGGTATGAGCTTCTGCGTCGATGATACTGCCACTCATCTGAGCGTCAACGCGAGGTGGGGCTATTACAGGCGCGAGCATAGCGAAACGCTGAAGACGCCAAAGGGCGCTCCTAAGACAGTGTGGAAGCGCCAGCAGATGGGCGGCGAGCCGCGTATTTTCTCGCTCAAAGAAGGTCCGCTGCCATCATGGAGCCCTGAGCCAGAGGAACAGCCTGATGTGGTGGTGCGAGGGGTGATACGCCGTTCGGAGGGCTCATGGACGGTGACGCTGTTCCTGGTGAATGAACAGCGCGAGCCTGAAAAACGCCGCGATGAAGCCTGGGTCTTTCAACCGGAGCTCGTCGTTGCAGCTCCCGGTGGAGCCGCTATTTTCCAGCAGCGTCCCAGGGTCAGCAGGAACAGGCAATCCACTGAAGAGCAGGCGATGGCTATGCTCTACCGCAGACATGTTGGATTTGCCATCGGTCATGGTGTCAGCACGCACGCCGAGACCTTACCAGGCGATCCAACCAGGGCCATACTCATCTCCACGTGTATCGTACCATGCTTCGATGTGCCGCGCACCGAATCGCCTACCAGCACTGAGATACCGGAAATAGCTAACCTGGTACTGGACATGAAGGAGCTGGCCGAAAGCCCTATGGCTGACCTGGCCCGTACCTTAATGCCCCTGGTCACAGCGTATGAAGCCTGGATTGCTGCACAGGCGGCGCGTATCGATGATCCAGAACCAGGATTGGCCGAGTACCGTCATGCAGCAGTACAGGCCTTGGAGGAGTGCCGCCGCACGTCAGGTCGTATGCGCGCAGGGATTACACTACTGGCACATCATGAGCGGGCAGCCAGAGCCTTCGCCTTTATGAACAGGGCCATGTGGCAGCAGCGCATTCACACATTGCACGCGGAAGATCGGCGTCGCGGAGAGAACACGCCGCTGGCAGAAAAAGACCTGCCCGAGAACCGCAGCTGGCGGCCCTTCCAATTAGCCTTTATCCTGCTGAACCTGCCCGCGCTGACCGACCTGCACCATCCCGACCGCAGTGTGGAAGCGAGCGCAGATGCCGACCTGCTCTGGTTTCCCACGGGTGGCGGAAAGACCGAGGCCTATTTAGGGTTGACAGCCTACACACTGGCCATCCGTCGCCTGCAGGGAACCATCGCAGGCCGCTCCGGCGAGGACGGAGTAGCGGTCATCATGCGCTATACGCTGCGCCTGCTCACGCTGCAGCAGTTCCAGCGTGCCTCGGCGCTCATCTGTGCCTGCGAGGTGATCCGGCAAGAAGACACACAGCGAACCTGGGGTAATACCCCCTTCCGCTTAGGCCTGTGGGTTGGACAGCGCACCACACCCAATACAACCGAGCAGAGTGAAGAGTCGAGCAGGCAGGATCGCGGCCTCTACCAGCGGGGCAGTACGATTGGGGGTGTCGGCTCACCGCGCCAGTTGACCAACTGCCCATGGTGTGGCACTCCTATCGATGCTGGCCGCGATATCAAGATTGAACCCTTGAGCAAGGGCAGAGGTCGTACCTTTCTCTACTGTGGTGATGCGTTGGGTCAGTGTGCCTTCAGCCGCAAACGTACTCCCGAAGGACTGCCGGTGCTGGTCGTCGACGAGGAAATTTACCGTTGTCTTCCTGCTCTGTTGATCGCGACCGTCGATAAGTTTGCCCAGATGCCCTGGAACGGCGCGACGCAAATGCTCTTTGGCCAGGTGGACAAAAAGTGCAGTCGACATGGGTTCCGCTCGCCCGACCTGGAGGATAAGGATCAACATCGCGCTGTGGGGATGTTCCCGGCGGCGCGTTCAGTGCCACAGCGGCCACTGCGACCACCGGACCTGATCATCCAGGATGAACTCCACCTGATCTCGGGTCCGCTGGGGACACTGGTTGGTCTCTATGAGACGGTCGTGGACAGCCTTTCGACGTGGGAGGTGGACGGCAAGCAGGTGCGCCCGAAAGTCATTGCGGCGACTGCTACGATCCGGCGAGCGGCCCAGCAGGTTTCTGCCCTGTTCATGCGCCGGGTCAACGTCTTCCCTCCGCAGGGACTGGATGTCACCGACAACTTCTTTGCACGGCAGCGTGAGCCGGGCGAGATGACACCGGGACGCCGTTACGTAGGCATTTGCGCCAGTGGACGCCGTCTCAAAGCCACACTCATCCGCGTCTATGTGGCCTACCTCTCTGCCGGCCAGAAACTGTACAACGAGTATGGGCGAGCTGCCGATCCCTGGATGACCCTGGTTGGGTACTTCAATTCCATGAACGAG
>WNGD01007248.1_pt1 | contig 10474 bp, 12 predicted proteins | sample 5400671 | NCBI WGS metagenome assembly WNGD01 (sample SAMN13153369, study PRJNA577476) | soil metagenome | isolation source: 40 cm soil or saprolite under grassland replicate 2 | place: USA:California | collected 2016-06-15
GTGTACTCAGATCGACTGTTCTTAAAGGCCCTGGTGATCATGATGGTGCGTCACTTACGTAATGTCCATGAGCTGCTCAGTGTGCTGGCTCAGCCTACTGCCGAAATGCAGCGACTGCGCGATCTGCTCGCTGAACACGCGGCGATGCGTTGGCAGATCAGTGTGCCTGCCGCCATAATCCCTTTGCTGCTTGCTTGAAACGTCCGTCGGGTGCGTGCATCCAAGAGCAGTCCATCAAAACGCTGCAAATAGCGAGGCCTCGGCCCTTCCCAGTTCGCTTGCCACTCCATTGCTACTTTCTCCTCCCGTTTGTTCCGTTTTTCCTGATTCTATCACTCCCCTCCCAGTTATGACTGGATGTCAGTTACACAAAACTCTTGACAAACTCTGGAATATCTGTATAATCCTCAACATTACGAGTAACAAGCGTCAAATCGTGCTCCAAAGCAATAGCAGCATTCATTAGATCAAGAGCGCGGGATTTTACCCGCTTCTGTTCCTTTTTTAATTGTTCCCTCAGCAGAGAACATCGTTTGGCTACAGTCAGTGAGAAGGGAAGAACCGGAACACTCCGGCGAAAGGTCTGAAACTTGGCGCGGGCTTCTTTGACGTTTATACTTCGTATAACTCCCTGGTATGCTTCCATGTAGGTGATAATGCTCATAGCGATGCCTTCCGGTGCGAGTTTGTCTAACAGTTGGTTGGCTTCGGTGATATTTGCGAGGTGGTCTATTACAAGATCAGTGTCGATAAGGTAGGGCATACACTAGAACAAGCGACTTGTGCTTTCCTGGCTGCGTTGGTCGGCAAGATCGTGTAACAATTCTTTCCTATCTACTCCTTGGAGTGCTCCTGCGCTCTCTTTTAATGCTGCTTTCACTTGATCGGGGTCATAGTGTGTCCAGATAGTTCGTTTGTGCAGGTGGATGGCGCGTTTTCCTACTGCTCCTGTAGGCATAAGCAGAGCCAAGCTTTCACCGTTTCGCTTGATAAGTCGAGGTGTTTTTGTGGCGTTCACTTCCTCTGCAACTTTCAGCAGGTCGGGAAGGTTACTTGCATCAATGGGTACGATATGTCTGCTCATAGTATATTGCAGAGCTTAGCAAGTGAACAGTGAAATGTCAAATAGTGAGGCTGAGGTCTGCTTCCATCAGGTCTGGTTCCTGGGTGTCCTGATCGCTCCTCGCGTATCCTATTTCTTATCTTCACTACTATTAGGTTGTAGTCCAACAAACCATCTGATAAGTTCTTCACGGCTTCGCTGCTTTCTCTCTTCGTCCATTGTCTCGCAGGCGCTAATTGCCACGATTAAATTCTGAGTTCTATCGACCTGTGGTTTATATGCTAGTGCTTGATCTGAAGTATGCCGGTACATCAAAAAGAAAATGCCGGAAAAGAGTGCCGAAATAGCACCACCGATCATACTGATATAGGCGATATTTGCGGGTTTCTGAAAGAGAAGAATGAAAATAGCCGCAATAAATAAAGCTAAACACACCAGTGCCGCGATGCGCATCAATAAAAAGCTTTGTCATGATTGTGTTAAAGGCTCGTTATAGTAACCTGCGCTCAGTTCTAATGCTGATACACCAATTGCTTTGATGTCTGATGGATCAGCCTGAGCAATCTTTTCAATTGTAGCAGAGTCAGCGATTTGTGATGATCTACTAGCCTGATAAGATTTTTTTCGCTCATCAAGCCGTTCAAAATAATCATCTATCGATTTCAAGTCTTGGAAATCAATTGCACTATCTGATACTTCAAATGACCATATTTTATTGTCAAGGGAATTTGAACTTGAACCGATGATGCCCGTAGTTAATCCTAATAATTGAAAAATTTTACGAATGACAGTCTCATCAAAATGCCACTTCTGACTAACCTCTTCACTCGTAACTCTCACTCTTTCTTTATCCTCAGTAATGTACTTCTCGACGCTGTAGCGGATCACCTTCAGCAAGTCAGCTAGGTCTTGTTCTGCCTCTGGAAGGTGATGAATTTCCTTGAGAGTAATAGTTGTGGGAGAGTCAAGATTATGATAAAAGTGTGCAGCCTGGTTGTCTTCAATGCTCTTCGCAACTTCTATCACTCGAAAGTCTCGATGAGTGGGAAGGATTTTTCTCTGAACCTGTCTAAAGGTCGGCCATTGCAAGTTTTCTCGAAAATCGTCATAAACTGTCTGGATATAGAGAAGCTGATATTTGGTTAATTCCATTTGTTTTTCTCTTGCTGTTGAGTCACCAAATTAAACGGAATGAAATAGGTTGAGTAACCCTCCTTACAATGAGGGTAGGGAAGTCTTCGTAAGCGCATTGGTGACATGCTCCCCACCGTGTACTGTAGTTTTCAATAGCCAGTATAACACGGTTGTACAGAAGCACATCAGGTTAGATGGTCGCAGAATGAGACAAGGCGAAGTGGCATTTTTGAAGGTTCAGCGTGTAGTATGAGCAGGGTGTATATTTGCTGGTTTGGGAGTCAGGATAATAACACCGTTTTCGACAGCAACAATAAACTCATCTCCTGGGGCGACTCCTACCGCTTCAAGCTCGCTTTGCATCAATGTGATTTGCTTGCTACCGTTTATCGTTGCTGTCCTCATAAAGATGAGTATATGGAAAAAGAGGCAAAAGAACCAGAGGGAATTTTTTAGATCATCCGTTCAAAAATAAGCTCATCTCTCGTTTATATCAAATAAGCTGTCTGCAAAAGCAGTGTGACAAGTTGTGTATGTATTCGAGAAGAGAGGAGTATACCCAAAGCAAGCAGTCAAAACGAGAGTAAGGTTTTCTACAAGGGGTAGTCATCGTTGCAAGCGGTGGCTGCTTCTTGTTTCTGCATCCGTTTCCGAAACCGTTTATAATTCTCTTTTCGTACTTTGGCCGCAGCTTCAAGCACTCTCCGGCGTTGCTCGCGGGCTTCCTGGGATGCAATGGATGGTTAAGGTAGTAAGGGGTTTCAAGTGATAGTTGGTCATAGGTAAAGGAAGTATACGAGATGAGGAAAGAGTGAGAAATGAGGTTATTTCTTCTTCCGTACTGCTTGTTTGAGGAATGATCCAGGGCGAAACGCAGGGATGCGAACTGCTTTGTACTCCATGGGTTTGTTTGTTTTGAAGTTGCGTCCGCGTCCTCCTTTATGGATGCGCGTATAGAAAGTACCAAAGCCAATAAAGCTCACTTTCCGGCCTGCTGCGAGTTCCTGCCGGATAGTAGTGAGTAAGTCAGTGAGAACTTTGTTATAGAGCTGCTGGGTGATCTGCGGCTTCTGGTTCTTTTGTGTGACTCGTTTGATAAATGTTCCTTTATGCATGAGTTTATTGAAACATAGGTTGGTTGCTTTGTCAAGTGAGGAGTTCTCGCTCGGTGGCGGGGGCAGTAGGGTTCAGACTGGCGGAGGAGGTAGAGGGATGGAGTGAGGCAAAAGCATGGGTACGCCGAAACGCAGTACATGAGGCTTCTCGCCGGAGCATAGCGGAGGGTCTTGACCATTCGGGTACGCTCGAAGCAGAGAAACGATACGCCTGGTGGGGCGGCTGGCATCGGAGTGTATCGGGCGTGTCGTTTCGGCGCGTAATGCTGATCCGAATGAGTCAAGACAAGCCTCATGTACGTGCTACAAAGCGACCAGGTGGAATGTCTTTGGTGGGAAGCAACACATGGCGCATTCCTCCATGTGCTTCTCGTTCACTACCTGCGGTATATATTTCAGCGTATGCAATGGTAAAGCCTGGGAACGTGTGTCGTACTTGCTGATTGACGCTTTGCCAGGTCTGCTCATACGCTTCAAGTGAACATGCGTGATACAGGGTATCAAGTTCTTGAAGTCTGGTAAGAAGCTGTTTTTTCTCACTTGTGGTAAACTGTTCCATGAGATGTCCTTTCTCACGCAAAAAAAGCTTGAGGAATTTCCTCAAGCTGTAACGAGAGTTGTATTTTGTGGAAGAGTGATACCTAAAAGACGCGCCAAATCAGTGACAAGCCCGTCTAGGTTACGAGCGTGAATGAGTGGAGATTGTCGAGGTGCTCAACCTTTTCATGGTGCCTCAACAGGTGGAAATGCAGGCTGCGTTACCAGATAATGCCGAAGAACGCACCCTGCTCTCCCTGCTCAGCCACGACCCACGCCATATCGACGATCTGATCCGCGAATCGGACCTGCCAACAACGACGGTATCGTCGACATTGACGGTGATGGAACTCAAGGGGCTGGTCAAATCGGCCGGGGGGATGCAGTTTGTGCTGGCAAGATGAGAGGAAGACTCTCCTAACCATTCCGCGGCCTGCGGTCTCCAACTGCTAGAAACAGAGGACACGTTGATTCATCTCGAACATCTACTGAACGCTACAAACGGCTTCTTGCGTTATCGAGGAAAACAAAGTTCCTTCGATGGATTTAACCACGATAGCCGCCAGTTGATCCCGGGAGAGATGTTCGTAGCAGTACGCGGCGGGTATGGCGATGGACACTACTACCTGCTCGATGCACTACGCGGGGGAGCTACAGGCCTGCTAGTTGACGCGGGAGCCATTGCATCCATCTCAGAAGAAACCCGGGCATCATTGGAATTTGCCGGAGTAGCCACGGTCGTCGTGGAGGACACGCGCATCGCATTACAGCAATATGCCCGCGCTATCCTGGAGCGCTGGCGCCCAACCGTTATTGCAGTGACCGGCAGCACGGGCAAAACTAGCACCAAAGAGGCCATTGCATCCGTACTTGCTGGTAACTTTGCTACCTTTAGAAGCTGGCAGAACTACAACGACCTGCTCGGGTTACCGCTCTCGCTTGGCCGCCTGGAAGAACACCACGAGTATGCTGTACTGGAGTTAGGCTGCGATCACCCGGGAGAAATCAGCGAGTTGTGCCGTATTGCACACCCGCACATTGGTATTCTGACCAACATTAGCCCTACACGCCTCCAATACTTTGGCGACCTGGCAGGGCTGGCGGCAGAGCTAGGAAGCCTTTTCACACATCTGCCCGAAAAAGGGAGCGCGGTTTTTAACCAGGACGATGCCCTCATACCCGGCCTGCTGAGCGAACTACGAGCTACGAACGTGCCATTTACTCCATCAATGGTACGTAATGTACAGGTGATATGGAATGGCGTGAGCTGCGAATTACCAGATGCAGGCGCAACCTCCGGGAGACCTGCGCGGCTTACCTCTCGTTTACTGGGAGCGCATCATGTTTCTACCATGCTGGCAGCTTATACTGTTGGACGGCTCTGTGGATTGCCTGATGAAGAGGTGCAACATGCATTGGCAAAGCTAGGTCCCCTCCCCGGACGCCTGAATCCCCTGCCTGGGATAGGTCACACTATGCTGCTCGATGACACACATAATGCCGCGCCAGCGGCGGTCATCGCCGGCCTGGCAACACTCAAAGCCCTCCCCGCCAATCGCCGCATCGCGGTGCTGGGTGACATGCTCAACCTGGGTCCCCTCGAGGAAGAAGCGCACCGCGTGGTGGGGCGCGAAGCGGCACACTCTACGGATTATTTGATTACACGTGGAGAGCGTGCCGCTCTCATTGCCGAATCGGCCCGTCAAGCTGGTCTCACACCTGAGCAAGTAGTTATCACTTCGACGCATGAGGATGCAGCCCAGGCAGTCCACCGGGTTATCGAACATTCAGGGAGGAACACTCACTCCAAAGAACATATCAAAGACACCGTCCTGATTAAGGGGTCCGAAGAGATGCGCATGGAGAAGATTACTGAGTTCCTGATGTCGCAGCCAGAGCAGGCGCAAGAACAACTGGTGCGGCAGACGCCAGGTTGGAAGCAGATCGTGGTCATGCGCGCCGAGCGCCCCACCTGGGTCGAGATCGATCTAAGCGCCATAGGTAACAACACTCGCCGCCTTAAGTCGCTGCTAGGCCCACAGGTTCGTCTCCTTGCCACGCTTAAGGCAGATGCCTACGGTCACGGTGCGCTGAAGGTAGCGCGTACCGTTTTGCATAATGGAGCCAGTATGCTAGGAGTGGCAACAGTGAGTGAGGCAGCGCCACTGCGTAAAGCAGGCATCAACGCCCCTATCCTGGTCTTTGGCTATGTACCACTCTGGCAAATGCGTGAAGCAGTACGCCTGGACTTGACAGTCACCCTGTATACTGTTGAGTCGGCCCACGCGCTCTCACGTGCGGCTCTGGCCCTGGGACAGACAGTCAAAGTACATGTGAAAATTGATACTGGTATGGGGCGCCTGGGCATACGCTCCGAGCAGATCGATGAAATCCTGGCGCTCATGCGAGATATCACCGCGTCACCAGGCATCGAATTGGAAGGCCTCTATACGCACTTCGCCATGGCCGATACTCAAGATCAGACACATGTGCGCGTGCAACTCGCTCGCTTTCAACACGTATTGCAAGTAGTAGAGGGGCATCAACTGCGCCCACCACTAGTCCACGCTGCTAACAGCGCAGCAACAATCAGTTTGCCAGAGGCACATTTCGACATGGTACGGCCAGGCATTGCCCTCTATGGGATGGATCCGTCAACGGAAGTACGTCTACCGGCGGGTTTTCGTCCCGCGCTTTCCTTCAAAACCCAGGTGGCTCAGGTCAAGGTCATACCTGCTGGCGAGTGCATCAGCTACGGTTGCACCTATGTAACAGAGCGCCCTACCCGTGTCGCGGTGTTACCGGTCGGCTATGCGGATGGCTTCCGGCGGACTCCCCTCAACTGGGGAACGGTGTTGATTCACCAGCAGGAGGCACCACTGCTGGGCCGCGTCTGCATGGATCAATGCATAGTCGATGTATCCCATATTCCACAGGCTCGTATGGGTGACGAGGTTGTGCTCATCGGGCGCCAGGGAACGGCAGAGCTCACTGCAGAGCAAGTGGCACAACGCCTTGGCACGATAAACTACGAGGTCGTCTCAGAGATACTGGCCCGTGTACCACGTGTAGATTGATGATCGCTAGAGGGCAATTCATGGACATAGATACAGGAGCGCATAACCTGGCGAAGACCTACCGGGAACCTGCAAGAGAAGTAGCCAGACCCCTCTCCGCGGTTATCATTGCCAATCCAGTCTCGGGCAGCTTCCCGCAGCATTATGCTCACAGTCTGGATGAAACTCTCAGCTTCTTGCGTCAACGCGACTGGCAGGTCGATCTCCACATTACGAAAGCGCCTGGCGGGGCGCGGCAACTGGCGCGTGAGGCAGTGACGCAGGATGTTGATATCGTTATCGCAGCAGGCGGTGACGGCACGATTAATGAGATCATCCAGGAGCTGGCAGGAAGCAAAACTGCGCTCGGTGTACTCCCTTATGGCACAGTCAATATATGGGCACGAGAAATGGGCATCCCTCTCCAGATAGTTGACGCACGTAAAGTACTGCTGAACGGTCAAATCCGCTCGATTGACCTGGGCCGCTGCAATGATCGCTTTTTTTTGCTCATGGCAGGCATCGGTATCGATGGCGCAGTAACACAGGCCATCGAAAAAAAGCCTGTTAAACGACTGGGCGCCCTGGGATATTTGCTGATTGCTACCTGGCTAGGACTTGGTTATCCAAATTTCCAGGCGCGGCTGCGCATCAACAATAAGCGCCCGGTCAAGCTGCGCGCTCTACAAATCATCGTTGGAAATACCCAGCTCTATGGAGGCGCTCTCAAATTCACCTGGGAGGCAAAGTGTGATGACGGACAGCTCGATGTATGTGTAGTGCGCAAGCGTAGTATGTTGGGACGCATCTTTGTGGTGATAGACTTCCTACTCGGGCGAAAAAACCGCCAGCAGTGGGTGCGCTACTATACCGCTACCTCGATTGAAATAAACACCCGCCAGCCAGTGGCTATTCAGATCGACGGTGAGCCGGTAGGTCATACACCGGCCAGCTTTATTATTGCCCCCGGAGCGCTGAAAGTACTCGTACCGCAGAAGATACCGCGAGGATTATTCTCGAAGGAATAGAGGTAATACCATGGCACGACCAGTTGTTTATGGAGGCATGGAGGAACCTTCTCACGCAAAGGTACAGCCCGACCTGAGCGAGCGCAGGCTGCGCCAGGTGAGTGCCTGGCTTATGCTCTATTTGCTGCTGCAGGCCGAACTTGGCCTGGCATGGGACAGGCAATGGCACGACCTTGTTGGACGCGACCAGTTCTGGATTCCGCCTCATATCATGCTCTACACCGGCATAGGCGCTGCAGGGCTGATAGCCTTATGCCTGGTATTGATCGATACGCTACGCTACCGGCGAAGGGCACCTGGAGTTGATGATACCTCAACGGTCGGAGTGTTGTGGTTTTTTCACGCGCCGCTTGGCTTCGTCTTACTGGGCTTTGGAACACTCATCGACTTGCTCGCCGCGCCATTTGATAATTACTGGCACGAGTTATACGGCATCGATGTTACCCTGTGGTCACCCTTTCACATTATGGGAACTATAGGGGGAATTGTCGCAGGGTTAGGGCTCATCTATGCTTTCGCGTCCGAAGCTGCTCTTGAGCGTGAAGCAAAGCACCCAACTCGTCTCCTTCTGGGGCTCAACGGACCAGAATGGGGCACGCTCCTACTCCTGTCGGCCCTCATCGAGCTGACCTTGCCACCTCTGACAGCCTTTACCTCTATCACGTTTGGTTCATTGAACCTCCTGACGTATCCTTTCCCACTGGCTTGCATTGGTGGATTTTGCCTGGTAAGCGCAGTTCAGATTACTCGTAAGCCAGGTGCAGCAACGCTTACAGCCGCACTCCTCTGGATTGTGGCCCTGGTGACACAAACCTTCGTGCCATGGGCACTTAGCAATACCGTAGCAGCGTTTGGGCTCAGCTTTCGCTTCTCAGGGCGTCAGCCTGCCTTCAATGCCACGCTCGCCCTATTGCCCTTGCTGTTCCTCGTCTTCGCGCTTCTGGTGGATGGAGTCGCCTACTGGCAGCGCCGGCGCAGCAGGACAAAGGATGATTCTTTACGAGGCGCATGGCTACTTGGCGCTCTGTTGGCTCTACCGGCGGTGATAGTTCCAGCGTGGATAGTTCAGGCGCTTATGGTCTTAGCGCCTATCATTCCTCTGCCGCCAATACCACCTGACGTGACCAGGGTAATTGAGCTTCGCTGGCCCGATTTGCCACTCACTCTGCCTTTTACGCTGGCAGGAGGAGCAATAACGGCCGCGTTAGGAGCTGCTCTTGGGGATATCTGGTACTTAAGCCAGTTATGATAGGGACCTTAAAGCCATGAAGCAATTAATACGTACAGCTATACTCTGCATTGTGCTTGCGCTCATAGCAGCGCCGGGAGTAGCGCTGGCCGGTGGAAAGCCGACCCATAGTGAGACACTCACTGCCGGTCCTTACGTAATAGTGCTGAACCTCTTCCAGGACCCACCCGAAGTGGAGCAGCCGCTTGATGTGAGCGTCGTATGTTGTGCCGGTGCGCATCTCTCCGGTCGAATCATTGGAATACCAGGCCTGGGTACTGATGGAGTGATAGTACGCGCAAATCTTACTCCCGACGCGCAGCAGGCTGGGACGCTGGTGGGCTCAATCCACTTGCCTGTACGTGGAGCCTGGCGCCTCCTCGTGGACCTCAATGGAGCGCGCGGGCAAGGTACGGCAAGCCTCGATGTGACGGTAACCGCACCCAACGCGATCCCCACCTGGCTGGGGTGGCTCATTGGGCTTTCTCCCCTGGTTGGCTGCGCCTGGCTGGCCCGGCAGCAGTGGAGATATCGTCGAGGACTGCTAAGTAAGAGGCACGCTCCCGTGGCTGCCGGAGACAGCGCAGCAGTTCAATGACAAAACCGTATGGGTGTCACGTGAACGGGCGTAGCCGCGACATTATCGCGCAACTACCCATGCGTTCAATGTCTGATATTAAACACGACATTGACAACCATGATGGTGAGGCAAATCACGGCCAGCACAATCAGTCCGCCAAACAGCCCCAGAGTGCTGCCACTTGAGATACCCAACGTTATAGCCGTCAGCGGCACCAGCAGGCAGATCGAGACGATAGCCAGCGCCAACCGCTGTCCTGCCGAAGCCGTACTACTCGTATATTGTTGCCCGAGTTTCTGCCCGGACAGACCAGCGAAGGCGTCGTCAAAGCCGGGACCAGGACCATAACTCCGCTCGCTGCCAGCAGGATATAGAGGCTGCGCTTGATATCCACGCTCCATCTCTTCAAACTGTTGTGACATGATGGCTAGCTCCTCCCAATAATTGCATGTATTTACCGGTACAGTCACTGTACTTTACGAATGGCATATTGTAGGGTTGCACAAATACCTGTGGACCTGCTATCCGGGGACGCTCTCTCAGATTTGCTACTTTCTTAAGAAGTATAGCGTATATCAAACAGAAAATATAGGCTTCGTATTCACTCAGGTAAAATGTTACTGAGGCGGGTACACTTCACTCACATGAAAATGTTACCGAGTGAGGGGTGCCATGCCAACCGAAGAGCAGATGACAGTGAATGAACGTCGTAAGTATCTCAAACTGATGAAAG
>WNGD01007249.1_pt1 | contig 10473 bp, 9 predicted proteins | sample 5400671 | NCBI WGS metagenome assembly WNGD01 (sample SAMN13153369, study PRJNA577476) | soil metagenome | isolation source: 40 cm soil or saprolite under grassland replicate 2 | place: USA:California | collected 2016-06-15
CCCCAGCTGACCATCCTTGCCCTGCTGGTCGGGACCCTCTCCTACCCCGCCGCGCTATCTGCCCAGCAGCGCCGGGCACTCGTCGCCGGCCTTCGACCGGGTGTGGCGCTCGTCGACAACCAACACGATGCCACGCTCGAGAGCATGGGCTTTCAGGTCTCCGCGTACGTCGGTCGTCCGTTCGCTGCAGATTTCGCCGGCCTGGTCGAGCTCGGCGTGACCACGGCGAATCACCGGGCCTATTACCCACCCTGCGCCTTTCCTGGGTGCAGTGGTCCCTCCTCCCTCGGCGACGAGACGGCGATCAGTTTGGCCCCGGGCTTTCAGTGGTTCACCACAGCCGGCACTCGCAGAGCAGCCTTCACGATCACGGCTGGCGCGGTCTGGCTCGTCGGTCGGCCGGTGGGTACTCAGGCTGTCTTCCCAAAGCTGGGAGGGCGCTTCGAGCTCGGCTGGTTGCTCCCCGATGGGCCCCGTGTCGGAGTCACCCTGGGGGCTGAGTGGTGGGGATCCACTGGCACCCTCCCACGATGGGTAGTCCCCGTTGGGCTGGCGTTGGAGCTCCGTTAGGAGCACGCGCTCACGCCTCCCGGAGGGTCGCATGACGCCATCCCGAGTCGGCAGATCCGCATTGGCGCTCGTCGTGCATCCGCCTGATCGGCTGCAGCAATCCCGCTGGTCCGAGCGTTGACGACGTCCTCACTGAGCAAGCCCGCTGGTCAGCCGGGGCCGTGACCGCCTACTTGCCGGCCCGCCCAGATGCGAGCGGGTCAGAGTTCGCGGCACATCTCCGACCCTCCCTCTGAGCGAGCCGATCACTCACCCTCTCGGTCTTGAATCGGGTGTCGTCCGGCTCGTCGAGTACGACGCTCGCTGGCCGGCGCTCTTCGCTGCGGAAGGGCAACGAATACGCCAGGCGTGTGGGACGCTCGCGTTGCACCTGGAACACGCCGGCGGTACCTCCATTCCTGGTATGTGCGCGAAGCCGGTTCTCGACATCGTGGCAGGCCGCCCCGCACACGCGGCGGGTCCGGACTACGTTGCCGCGCTCGAGCGAGCGGGGTACGCTCACCGTGGCGAGCAGGGTGTGCCGGGTCGAGAGTTCTTTCGCCGCGGGCAACCTCGGGCCTACCACGTGCACCTGGTGGAAGCGGGCGGGTCTTTGTGGTGCGACTACCTTGCGTTTCGTGACTACCTACGCGCCCACACCGAGGCCGCACGCGCCTTTGCCGACGTGAAGCGGGCCCTGGCCGCGCGCTTCCCTCGGGACCGCGAGGCCTACATCGACGCCAAGTCGGCGGCCGTTCGGGAGATCCTGCTCCTTGCCGGCCGCGCAGCGTAACGTGGAGGCACCATGATATCACGCCCCAGCATCGCCCTTGCCGTCGCCGCCTGCATGACAATCGCCATCTCCCGGTGGGGAAGCGCGCAGGGCCGCGACACGGCCCACAGTCGCATCGCGCGCCCCGTGATTGCCGTCATCCGGGCACCAACGGTCATCGCCGTCGGCGACACCAGCATGCTGGCACCGACGTTTGGCACGATCCGCGCAACAGTCGACAGCCTGGGCTTCGCTCTTCAGGCGTTCGGGCGACCAATACAACAGGTCGTGGACCAGGCACACCATGCGGTCCATTTCGTTTCACGCGACCTCGCCCTCGGCTATGTGATCATCGCGCCCGGACGGCGCCCGGTCGCTGTGTACGGTCCGGTGAGCCAGGACTTCCTCCGCGCACGCATTGTGGGATACCTCCGGATACAGCGGGCACTGGAGACTGGGGGACGATAGGGCAGCGATGGACAGACTGTACGCCAAGGAGCGGCGTCAGTTAGGGCGCTTTCGCGACACGCTCTCCCACGTCGGCGCCGACTCTCGTAAGTTCAAGCATTGTATGGTCGGGAGGGCTAGACCTAACTGGTAAGGCGGCGGTCTTGAAAACCGCTGGGCGCAAGCCCGTAGAGGTTCGAATCCTCTGCCCTCCGTGTTGTCCCGCAACGAGTTCCCCGCGCGCGTGCGACGCGCGATTCCCGCCGAACAGGCCAGGTGTCCCCCAAGTGTCCCCCTGAGTGCCAGGGTGCTCCCCGAGGAGCGTCACGATGAGGCACGTCCTGGGGCGCCCTGGAGCGCGCCGGACGGCCGTGAGCGACCGCTCGCGGGCCGCTCAGGCGCCGCTCACCGACCGCTCGTGGTGCCGCTCGATTCGGGGGGACACTCGGGGGACAGCGGCGCGAGACCCGTTGCGGCGCCTGCACTTTCCCGCCCCCAGTGGTTCCGGCAACCATTTGGGAGCCGCGCGCGCGCGCGTGCGTGCGCGGCGGTGACACGCGCCCCGGAAGCCCCCCCACCGCGCCCCCGGCCCGGGGTATGCAGATCTACTCTCCACCTACGGCTCGATGCGAGCAGTTCGTCCCCCTCCAAACCTGGGAGGTGCAGCATGTCGAGGCTGATAGCGTCACTCGTCTCGGTTCTCTGTTTGGCGCCGATAGCGAGCGCGACCGCACAAGGCATTCGGCCCCACTTTGGAGTCGGCGGTGGCGTGACCCTTCCCACCGGCAGTTATCACAATAGAGACTCGCTTGGCGTGGGCTTCAACAACGGCTGGCAAGCCATGGCACTTGTAGACTTCGCCTTGCCCCGGTCGCCCATCGGCATTCGAGTGGACGTCACCTACGGCGTGAACAACACCACCAACAGCAACACCGTCCCGAACCGCGCGCAGACAAGGCTGCTGGGCGGCAGCCTGGACCTGACATACGTGCTCCAAGCGTCCACTCCTGTGAAACCGTACGTCCTGACGGGGGCTGGCCTGTACCACGTCAGGGCCTTCACCCCCGGTGGCGGCTCCGGCCCCGACACCTCCGCGACCAAGCTTTCGTGGAACGCGGGGGGTGGCGTACTCTACGGCGTGCGCGGCGCGAGCCTCTTCCTTGAGGCGCGCTATAGCAGCATGGCGCGCTCGTTGAATGCGTACAGCACAGAGGGTTTCTACCAGCCCGGTGTCCGAGTGAGGCAGGTCGGGGTCACAGCTGGTGTCCGGTTGGGCGGCGAATAAGAGTACGGTCCACATCATCCCCGGGAGCTGCCGCCGTCGCGGGGCAAATCGCGGGTCCGGCGCGGGGGGCTTGGCTATCCTGGTAGGTGTCGCCGCTGTCCCCCTGGTGTCCCCCCTACGAGGAGATGCGGGGAGGAACGGGGGGCGACTCGAGTCAGGCGGAAGTGTAGGAGTGGCGCGAAGTAATAGCTGCTCGTTGCTGCTGGGGCCTGTTCGTGGCGGCGCGTTCTCGACCTTGAAAACCGCTGGGCGCAAGCCCGTACAGGTTCGAATCCTGTGCCCTCCGTTCTCTCGTCCGAACAAGCGCTTACCCCGTGTCCTAACGCACCCCGCGAGCCCAAAAATCGGGCTCGTTGGGCATTGCATTGGGCATATCGCGGCCCCAGCAGCCAGAACGCCGGCCACAGCCCCTGCCCGCGCGGAATCTGCATGCGTGCCTCGATCCGGCCGCACTTCCACGCGCCCAACCCGTCACGGATGGAGCTTCGCGCTTTCTATTCCGGTGTAAAGGCGCCGCGTGACCGCAAGCCGCCCTCAGGCGTCTTCACGAATAACCCACGGACTGTATCTCCATGAGCGCAGGGGCGCAGGCGCGTCATCCGGCCGGCAGCGACGATGTCTTCATCACGTACCTCGATCAGAGCGACAGCTTCGCGCTCGGCGTAGAATTCGGCGAGTTTCTCTGCGCGCTCGGACAGGGCTACGAAGCCGTCGGCGGCCACTTTTCCGCGCGCCTCGAGGCGCAACTGCTGGTGGCCGCCTCGCGGCTGGGCTATGTGCGCGAGGAGTGGGCCGAGCGCGGTGATGGGTCCTGTTTAGGGCGGTTCAGGCGGTCTTGAAGACCGGCCTGGCCGAGGTGCTTCAAGCCCATCGTGGGGACAGGGCGCGGCAGGCCTCCGCGATCACGTCGCTTATCATGCCCCGCCACCCGGGCGCCTGGCTGCGGAACAGGCCGCTCGCCACCTCCAGCAAGGCCGCGGCGCACTGCAGCGCAAATCTCTCGCGCCACTCGCCTGGTACGTGGGCGAAGTACCCGTCGACGAACGCGGCGGCCACCGCCTGCGCCCGCTCTGCTGGCACGCTGTCGAGCCCGACGCGACCCGTCAAATAAGCGTAGAGACGGGCGGGGTCGCTGACGGGATCGCCCACGGCGACGCGATCGAAATCGATGATAGTGACCCGATCGCCCGCAATGAAGAGGTGATCGGCCTTCAAGTCGCCGTGGATCGGCGTCGGCGGCGCTTCCGTCAGGTCGGCGACGACCGTGGCAGCAACGGCCCGAATGTCGTCGCCCACCTCCGGGCACGCCCATTCGAGCAGCGAGGTCGCCCGCTCGACGTCGTGGATCTGCTCCGCCAGGGGCTCGCGCGGCCCGATGGCTCGCCCGCTCAGATGGAACGCGGCGAGGGCGCGCGCGGCGGCGCGCACCGCCGGCATCGGATCGTCGCGTCCTCGCAGGAGATCGAGCAGCGACGTGCCGGGCGCCTCGTCGACGACGAGCGTGTCGAGCTCGTCGAGATAGGCGAGGGGCCGCACGATGTCGTACGCCGATCGGGCCCCCGCGTGCCCCGCGCAGAGCGCCTCCATCAGCTGGAAGGTGGCGGCGCCACGCCCGGGACGGCACACCTTCACGTAGCAGCGACGCGTCTGGGTGCGTCCCGACTCCATGTCCCGAAGCTCCAGCGTGTAGCGCAGCGCAGCCCCGATTTCGGGACGATAGCGCAGCAGCTCAAGGCGCCCCGCGCCGGCGCGCCAGTCACCCGCACCTCCCTGCGCCCGCAGCAGCGGCGCGAGCTCCCGGCCGTCGGTTGCGAGCACCCGGCCGAGGCCGCGGAGCTGGCGATCATACGGAAAGACTTGCACCAGCATCTCGAGCTCGGGGACGTAGGCAAGCGGCTCGAAGGTGAGCCACCGATCGGGAATCGAGCGCTTCGGATCCGTGGCCCCGAGTTCCCGCCACAGGCGCTCAGCGTCACCCGCCCGCGCGTACAGTATGCCGGTGACCCACTGGTCGAACGCGCCTCCCGTCACACGATCGATCACGCGCAGCGAATACTGGAGGACACAACGCGAGGTGGACTGGCGGCACCGAAACCGGACCGGCACGCAGGCGTCGATGTGGTAGGCCTTCCCCGCGATGTGCTCCAGGTGTGCGCGGAACACCTCGAGCATCCGCGCGGGATCGCTCGCGACCTCGAGCTGCGGAAAGTCCGGGTCGACGGGAAACCCTGCCTTGCCACGTGCGGCGGCGAGCGCGTCTTGGCGCATGGCGGGTGACGCGATCATCCCGAGTTCGACTCGACCGCCGCGGCAACCTCCTCCAGCAAGCGCACGGCCTCAGTCCGCCGCCGTGCGAGCGCCGCGGGCTCCGGATGGCGGGTGGTGTCCAACAGCAAAGAGTGGATCTTGCGCAACAGCGTGGCCCGCTCGTACCAGCCGACCCGGTCCGCGAGCCCTGGCTCGCCGCCCGCGTGACGCGCGTAGGCATCGATCAGGGTCGCGCGCAACGTGGCGAAATCTCCGAGCCGGCCGGGCTTGCGCAACGTGCTGCGCCGGAACTGGGTCAGGACGTTCCCGAGGTCGAGCGCCGGATCGCCGAGCGTCGCGCGGTCGAAGTCGAAGATCACGACCCGGTCACCACGCCACAGCAGTTGCGCGGGACCGAAATCGCCGTGCAGGAACGCCGGAGCTCGAGGGTCGACGGGGAGTTCTCGCTCCAGCCGGGCGAAGGCGCGCCGCAGCACGCTCCCTGCCTCCGGGACCCGCTCGCACATCGCGGCGACTCGGGCCCGTACCAGCTCGAGGACCACGGCGGGCGTCGTGACGCAGGGAAGCGCGGCCGGCGGACTGACCACGTGCAGCGCCGCCAACGCGCGTCCGATGGCCTCCAGCACGACGGCGCCCGAGCGCGCGAGCGCCGGAGTCACCTCCTCGCCTGTCTCGTACGACATGAGGACGAGGTAGCGCGGGGCGTAGTAGCCGAGCAGGGTGGGCACGACGAACGCGCCCTGCCGGCTGCCGTCGCAGCGGGCGAGACGCTCGAGCAGGCCGGCGACCCGCCGCGCTTCCACATCCCCGTCGTAGAACTTCCCCACCCAATCGAGGCGCTGCGAGTCGGACCGGCTGGGGAGGCAGGCGTCGAGCTCGAAGTGCACCACGCGGCGCCGTCCATGCCGCGTGACCGGCGTCGCGGTCCATGCGTCGAGCCGCGCTGCGGGACCACTCACGTCGCCGAGCGTCGCGCGCAACGCGACCTCCAGCTCCGGAGACGGGAGCGTGACGGGCGCGCTCATCGGGCGCTCACGGCGGCGGGCGCCATCTCCTCGAGGGCCGCCCGGGCGCGCCGGGCCAGTGCGACGGCGAGCCGGGGCCACCCGGCCGGGTCAGTCCGGCACACCGTGTGGATCTTACGGGTGAGCGTGAGGGCGCGGTAGAACGCGACGTTGCGGGCCGATACCGCGGGCATCGACGTGCGGTAGGCATCGAGAAACGTGGCCCGCAACCGATCGGCGCGCGCCGCCCGCGCGGGATCCGCGAGCCCCTCCCGCTCGAGCTGCGCCAGGAAATGACCCACGTCGTAGGCGGCATCGGTATAGCCGAAAGCGTCCAGGTCGAGCAGCACGAGCCGCTCGCCCGTCCACAGAAACTGTCCCGCCCACAGGTCCCCGTGCACCGGTGCGGGCTCCGCCGGCTCGAGCGAGCTCACGGCGTCCGTGAGGGCCGACACCAGGGGTTCCATCACGGGCGCCGCCCCGGGGCAGCGCCGCCGCAGCCACTCGCACCGCGCGCTCGCCTGCGCGATGAGCTGTTCCGGCGTGGTTGGCGGCTCCGGGGCCAGCGGGAGGCGATGCAGCCTCGCGGTGAGACACGCCGCCTGCCGAAACAGCTCCGGGGCTCGGTCATCCTCGATGTCGGTGAGGCAGCGACCGTTCACCCACGGAAAGACCAGCAGGCGCTCGTGCACGACGTAGCGAATCGGCAGACACACGCCGCCCGGCGCCATCTCGCGGCACGCGGCCAGGGCCCGTGCGTGCGCCCACACCCGAGCGCCGAAGTCGTCGGCGTACGTCTTCAGCGCGTACGAGCGCCACTCGCCGAGTGGCGTGCGCACGCAGGCCCGGAGCACGAAGCGATCGGGGTGAACGCTCTCGACGCTACACGCTACGCCGTCGACGGCGACGTCGGTCCCGAGCTCGGAGCGCAGGACGGTCAGGACCTCGGTGGGCTGTTCCAGGCGCGCCCGTTGTGCGCGCAGCGAGGCGCGCCGCTCGGGGCTCGGAGTGAACTCGAGGCGCATCGCGTCAGTCTCCTCCGAGCCAGCGCGCGAGGTAGGCCGTGAGGCGCGCCGCGCCGTCGAACGACGGGATGACCTCGCGCACCCGGCGCGCGTAGGCCGCGCGATCACAGCCGAGCGCCCACTCGATGGCCTCGGCGAGTCGGTCCGGCGCGAGGTCGCGCGGGTGGACGCACGAGACGAGGCCACGCGCCGCCAGCAGCTCGGCGCGAATCGCCTGCTCCACCTTGTCAGTGGCCCGCGGCACGATGACCATCGGCCGGGCGGCGGCCAGCGCCTCGCAGACGCTGTTGTAGCCGCCCATGCTCACCACCGCGTCGGCGGCCGCGAACAGGCGCAGCGTGTCGGCCTCGCGGACGACGCGGCACGACGCGGTGGCCCGGCGCTCGAGCTCGGCCCGCTGGTCCGCCGGCATGAAGGGCCCCGTGACGACGATCGCGCGGAGCTCGGGGCGCTTCGCCGCCAACCGCTCGACGGCCGCGACCGCCGCATCGAGCACCGGGAACCCATCGCTGCCGCTCCCGACCGTCGCGAGCACCAGGGCCGCGCCCACGGGCAGACCGAGCTCGCGCCGCACCACCGCGGGATCGACCCGCGGGGGGGGCTCGCGCACGATGTAGCCGCAGTAGTGCAGCTTGGGGCGGATGCCCGGCGGAATGCCGTAGGCCTCGGCCACGTCGTGGAGCGCGGGCGAGCCGTACACGGCGATGCCGTCGTACAGATGGTCGAGCGCGTCGTACACGCCGAGCTCGCGCCACTGCCCGCGAATTCGCTCCGGGTCGTCCATGATGTCGCGCAACCCGAACACGAACCGCGTGTCGGGACGCGCGGCCTTCAGCGCGCGGAGGCCGGCGGCGAACTCACCCTTGGCGCCGAGCGGCTCGTGGTCCACCAGCACCAAGTCCGGGGCCAGCCCGAGCGCTGCGTCCCTGAGGATCGTGCCACGCAGCTCGCGCAAGTGCCGTTTCGCGTCCTCTTCCTCGAGCGCCGTCCGCTGCCAGCCGCCCGGGGTGAGTAGGGAGGGCAGTTTGATGTAGTCGCACCGCTCTGGCAACGTGACATGGCCCGCGAGCGCGGACTTGGTCACGAGGTACACGACTGCGTTCGGATAGCGCGCCAGCAGATGGCGGGCGATGGTGAGACTACGGGTGATGTGGCCGAGGCCCTGCCGGTCCTGTGCGTACAGGAGCAGCGTGCGGATGCCGGGCGACCGAACCGGCGTCATGGAGGAACCAACAACCCGATTGGCACCGCCGCCTCCCTAAAACCGCGCACAGCCGCGGGTCGGGGGCAGGGCTCGCAAGTCGTGTACCACTTGGAAACGTCGCCGTCACGTCACGCGCGACCAGTTACCGGGGTATTCTCCCACTCGCTCCGTCGCACGCGCCCTACAGCCGGTGGCGGAGGCGCCGCGACGCACTGGCGCCACGCCTGGGAGCAGCCTCCTATGAGGGGGAATCTGTCAAGCCCCGGAATTGAGCGTACTACCTCCCCACACGGTTCGTCGCCGTTCCTTTAAGAGTCTGAGTCAGCCCATCACCCGGTCGCTACTGGGCGCTCCCAGCACGTTCGGGGCGCGAAGCCCGCGAACGACCTCCTATCCGTGTCGGCCGTAGCCGAGCACCCAAACCTGTGTCCGCCCGTCGGGCGAATCGAAGCGCGGAGGAAGCGGACCCCATCTAACCTACGGTCCGCGTGTGCGGACCCGGCGGCATGCGCGGGCCGCTTCCCCAGCAGGAGCCGAGTGCTGTCTTGTACTGCTCCTACGCTTTCAGCACCGCGCCCTCCGGGATGCACCCCGTTTCGAGATATTGCCACAGCGCGATCAGGAGTTTCCGCGCCACCGCGACGATGCCGATCTTCCGCACCCGGCCACTGCCGCGCGCAAACCGCGCTTGGTACCAGCGCGTGAGGGCGCTCTGCGGCTGGTAGCGCAACCAGCCCCAGGCCACATCAATCGCGACCGCGCGGATGAAGCGGTTCCCGGCGCGTGAGATCCCCTGCTCGTGCCGGACGTCGCCGCTTTGGTAGGGCGTGGGCACCAGCCCGGCGAGGGCGCCGACCTCGCGGCGATTGCGGAAGGTCCGCCACCCGAAGAACTCCATCACGTAGAGCCACGCGGTCTCGGGTCCGATGCCCCGGAGCGCGAGCAGCTGGCGGACGCGCGCGATCGCGGGATCGTCGCTGGTTTCGAGGAGCGCCCGGCGGTCGGCCCGCAGGGCCTGGAGCCGCTCGGTGAGGGCGACCACCACCCTCCATTCTCGCTCGAGGCGGGCACGCAGGAGCGGTGGCACCGGGGTCCCATCCCACAAGCGGGCGGCCGCCAGCTGGGTGGGGAGGTCCACGAGCGTCTCGAGGACCAGGCCCTGGTTTGCGAGCAGCCCCTTGACGCGGTTGGTAAGCCGCGCGCGATCGCGCCGCACGAACAACAACTCGCGGTGCGGCTGCCGTCGGTCTTCATCAGTAACGCTCGGCACCCGGACCACGCTCCAGACGCGCGGCTCCCCGGCATCCGCGCGCAGCAGCATGGTCACCAGCTTGCACGCATCGAGTCGATCGCTCTTGGCGCGCCGGGCGCGGCGATTGACTTCGATGCTCGAGGAGTCGACGACGTCGTTCGCGACCCCGCGCGCGCGGAGATAGCGGTGCAACCAGAACCCGTCGCGCCCGGCTTCATAGCAACTCCCCACCGCCGCATGAGCGGGGAGCCCGAAATGGGCTTTGGCGCGGGCGAGCTCCGCCTCGAGCGCGACTAGGTCGCGCGCCGCAATGGTGCGCACCAGCGGAAGGTGATCGAGGCCAGGCGTGCAGGCGAGGCGCCATTCGCTCTTGCCGAGTTCGAAGGCGACAGCTAGCGTGAGAGCAGCACGCTCCAGCTTGGGACGGGTCGCTGCGGTTCGCATAAGCTCCTCCTGGTGTGAGAACTGGAAAGGAGCTTGAACAGTGGCGGCCCGTCTGCGTTGGCCGCCACCCCTACATAGGTTCTAACCCGGATTCGCCGGTGAACAAGCGCAGGATCCTACCTCTGATACACCCGCACGTAATCCACCCGCATCGTCTGCGGAAACACCGTCGTCGTATCCGGGTTGCCGGGCCAGTAGCCGCCCACCGCGACGTTGAGCAGGA
>WNGD01008821.1_pt1 | contig 10469 bp, 10 predicted proteins | sample 5400671 | NCBI WGS metagenome assembly WNGD01 (sample SAMN13153369, study PRJNA577476) | soil metagenome | isolation source: 40 cm soil or saprolite under grassland replicate 2 | place: USA:California | collected 2016-06-15
GGGCCGCGCTGCTCGCCACCGGCTCCGCCCTGGTATCGCAGTCGCGCCCATATCTACGGATATGGACGCTCCCTGCGTCCTCCCCAGGGAACGAGCATCGCACCCCGGCGACGAGCGGTATTCCGCCAAACCCTCCTAGGCCGCCAGACCGGCGACGCTAGAGTTTCGGCTCGTGCGCAGGTACCACGTCACGACCTTCGGTTGCCAGATGAACGCCCACGATTCGGAGCGGATCAAGGGCATGCTCGAGGACCTCGGGCTCGGGGAGTCGCCCGACCAGGAACAGGCGGACGTGATCGTCTTCAACACCTGCACGATCAGGGAGAAGCCGGACCAGCGCTTCGCGGCGCATCTGGCGCAGGCAAAAGCCCTCAAGGCGCGCGATCCCGAGAAGGTGATCGCCGTCGGCGGCTGCTACGCGGAGGCGCAGCGCGAGCGGCTGTTCGAGCTTTATCCATATGTCGACGTCGCTTTCGGGCCCGGTTCGATTCCGCACCTCGGCGAGTGGATCGGGGCGGGCGGCTTTGGCGTCCAGCGCGGGAGCTTCGGCCTCGACGACCGGCGGTTCGCGGGCCGCTTGCCGATGCATCGCGAGCGTCGCTTCCAGGCCTGGGTTCAGATCTCGATGGGCTGCAACTCGAAGTGCTCCTACTGCATCGTCCCGTCTGTCCGCGGCCGGGAGCAGAGCCGCCGCCCGGGCGAGATTCTCGCCGAGCTCGAGCGGCTTGCGCGGGACGGCGTACGCGAGATCACGCTGCTCGGGCAGAACGTCAACTCGTACGGCCGCGACCTCCCGCCCGACCTTCGCACCGACTTCGGCGAGCTGCTGCGGGCCTGCGATGCGGCGGAGGGGATTGAGCGGATCCGATTCACGAGCCCGCATCCGAAGGACTTCCGGCGGCCGGTGATCGAGGCGATGGCCGAATGTGCGGCCGTCTGCGAGCACGCGCATCTGCCGCTTCAGTCCGGCTCGACCCGGATCCTGAAGGCGATGCGGCGAACGTACAGCCGCGAGCGCTACCTGCGGCTTGCGGCAGAGATGCGAGCCGCGATTCCGGATCTCGCGCTGACCACCGACCTGATCGTCGGCTTCCCGGGCGAGACGGACGAAGATTTCGAGCAGACCGTGACCGCGGTCAGGGAGGTTGGCTACGACGCCGCTTTCACGTTCGTGTTCTCGCCACGACGCGGCACCGAGGCCGCGGCGATGCCGGATCAGGTACCCGAGGAGGTCAAGCGCGAGCGGATCGAGCACCTGATCGAGGTCGTCCAGCGGGTCGCGGAAGGGCGGAACCGACCGGCGTCGCCGTGGCGGGCGAGCTCGTCGCCGTCGAGATCGAGGGTGCGACGTCGACGACCCTTCGCGGGACCGCGGTCGCAGCAGTCGCCGCGTAGCGAACGCCTTCAGCCGGCGTGTGCCGCTCGCAGCGAGCGGAGCCCGAAGACCGCCGGGACGATCGGCAGCCAGAAGTTGACGATCCGGTAGGCGAGAACCGCGGTGACCGCCGCTGCGAGCGGCGTGCCGGTCCACAAGAGAGCGAACGGGAGCAGCGCCTCGACGGCGCCGGCTCCCGCCAGCGGGAGCGTCCGGCGCGTGAGCGCGTAGCCCGTCGCGTAGCCGATCAGAAGCGGCGCGACCGAGGGAAAGTGGCCCTCGAACGCCCGCAGGCAGAAGGCCAGGCACGCGATGTCCCCGAACCAGTAGATGCCGGTTCCGATCGGCCCGGCGAGGTGCTCGAGCTTGACGAAGAGCTGTCGGATCACGTGGATCGAGTCCAGCCACTGCGCGACGTGGTCGCGCCAGCCGTGGCGCCCGCGGAGGCGGTCCCGAAGCCGCATCGCCGAGAGGGCGAGCACGCCGCCGGTCGGAACGGCGATCGCCCACGGCATCGTCAGCCCGGTGCCCGGCTGGTGGACGTGGTCGACGAGGAGCAGGATCGCGACGATGCACGTCGCCGGCGCGAGCAGCGCGTACTCGAGCGCGCCGAGGCCGAGCACCCGCACGCGCGCTTCACGATCGCTCACGAACTCCTGGCGGAAGGCGTGCAGGTCGACCGAGAAGCCACCTCGCGCGATGAAAACGCCGAAGCCGGTCGCGACGAGTGCGAGCGCCCGTGAATGGGCGAGGCGTGGTCCATCCTCGACCCGAGCCACCTCGCGGTACGCGAGCACGTAGCCAACGTAAGCGAGCACCTCTGCCGCCAGTGCGAGCGGCAGCCAGCCGGCGTCGACGTGCTGAAACCGGTCGGAGACCGCGCCGAAACCCGCGGCCCAGGAGACGCCGACGACGGCCGCCGCCGAGAGGGCGGCGCCGAGCACGATGAATGCGACCAACTCACGCGGTTGCCGGTCCATGTGCGTGCGACCCCCGAAGATCCTCGGAACCTTCATGTGCGAGGTATCGGCACGCCGGCGCGGATGCAAACACCACAATCGGGGCATGCAGAGCCGCTTCGTGCTGGCGATCTTCGGGCCGACGGCTTCAGGGAAGACGGCTGTCGCGGAGGAGGTGGCATCCCGGTTGCCGGCCGAGGTCATCTCGGCGGATTCGATGCAGGTCTACCGGGGCCTGCCGATCCTGACCAACCAGCCGGCGACTCCGACGCGGCTGGTCGGAATCTGGGACCTCGCTCACGAAGCCTCCGTGGCCGAGTACCAGCAGCGTGCGCACGAGGCGATCGACGAGGTCCTGGCAGCCGGTAACACACCGATCGTGGCCGGCGGAACCGGCCTCTACCTACGCGCCGCGCTCTCGTCGCTAGAGCTTCCACCGCCGCCTCGCCCCGGGCAGCGCGAGCACTGGCAGCGCGTCTACGAAGCCGTCGGCGCAGACCGCGCCCACGAGCTGCTCGCCGAGCGCGATCCCGCCGCGGCCGCCTCAGTCCATCCGAACGACCGGCGTCGCGTCGTGCGCGCGCTCGAGCTCACGGACGCCGGACGATCGCTCAGGGCTCCCGCCGACCGGCTCTGGGGCGCGGATACGCGCCACCCGACGGTCGTCGTCGGCCTCGACCTCCCGCGTGAACAGCTGCTCCGCCGGATCGAGCACCGGACGCGCGTGATGTTCGAGGCAGGGGTGGAGGAGGAGGTGGCGCGGGCGCTCAGCGGGCCGATCTCCACAACCGCGCGCAAGGCGATGGGTCTGGAAGACATCGCAACGCTGCCACGAGACCAAGCGATCGAGGCGCTCAACCTTCGCACCCGCCGCTACGCGGCCTACCAGCGCAAGTGGCTGCGCCGCATTCCGGGCCTTGTTAGCGTCGCCGCCGACCGCCCTCCCCGTGAAGTCGCCGATGAGATCCTCGAAGTGGTCCGCGCACGGCAATTCCTACCTGCTCGTCGAGGGCGAGCGGCTGACGCCTGAGCGCGCGCGCGAGCTCACGGCGGAACACGAAGCGGACGGGGTGCTCGAGGTCGTCGCAGTCGACGGCGCCGAGGCGGAGATCGCGATCTGGAATCCCGACGGCTCCCGGGCCGAGTTGTCCGGAAACGGGACGCGAATCGCCGCCCGCTGGCTCGCCGAGCGTGCCGGGGTACGTGAAGTGAGGATTCGAGTCGGCGCTCGTCTGACGGAGGCGCGCGTCAGCGGCGAGCTCGTCGAGCAGGAGCTCGGGCCAGTCGAGGTCGGGCAAAGGGAGCGGCTCGAGGGGGTTGACTTCGTGCCGGTCTCGCTCGGAAACCCGCATGCGGTCGTCGAGGGCGATCCGGCGGAGATCGAGCGGGTCGGGCCGCTGCTCGAAAACCAGCCGCGGTTCCCGAACCGGACGAACGTGCAGGTCGCGCGGATCGACGGCCCGGGCCGCGTCACCGCTCGGATCTGGGAGCGCGGCGTGGGGGAGACGACCTCCTCCGGCACGAGCGCGGTCGCCGTCGCGGCGGCCCTGAGCGGCGAAGGCGAGACGGAGGTGAGCTTCCCGGGGGGCGTCCTCCGCGTCCGGATCGAGAACGGCCGTGCCTATCTGACGGGTCCGGCCGAGCGGCTCGAATAGTCGCGAACTCGCCGCAGACGCGACCCAAACCGGTGCGAGTTTCCGCGGTAGCGTAGGCATCAGCCGTAGCCGCCGAGGCCGTGCTCGCGCAGCGCGGCGTTGAGGCTGACACGCAGGTCCGTGGACGCGTCGCGCCAGCCGATGATCAGCGCGCAGGCGAGGTTGAACGTCCCGGCGGGGAACTCCTTCGGTCTCGTGCCCGGGACGACGATCGCACGCGGCGGCACGTAGCCGCGATGCTCCACCGGCTCCGGCCCGGTGACGTCGATCACCGGGATCGAAGCGCCGAGCGTGACGTGCGGCCCGATTACCGCCTGCTCGCCGACGACGACGCCTTCGACGACCGCTGCCCGCGAGCCGACGAATGCTCCGTCCTCGACGATCACCGGCCTGGCCCCCGGCGGCTCGAGCACGCCCCCGATCCCGACTCCGCCCGCGAGATGGACGTCGGCTCCGATCTGAGCGCCCGATCCGACCGTCGCCCACGTGTCGACCATCGTGTTCGGCCCGACCCAGGCGCCGATGTTGACGTAGCTCGGCATCAACACGACACCCGGCGAGAGAAAGGCGCCGTAACGCGCTGTCGCCGGCGGGACCACCCGCACGCCGAGCTGCTCGTAGCCCCGCTTGAGCGGAATCTTGTCGTGGTACTCGAACGGCCCGACCTCACGCGGCTCCAGCGCGCGGAGCCGGAAGTACTCCAGGATCGCGCGCTGCGCTTCTTCGTTGACGCGCCACTCGCCGTCGACGCGCTCGGCGACCCGCGTCTCGCCGCGGTCGAGCGCGGCGATCACCTCTTCGACTCGTTCCCGCGAGAGTTGGCTCACGGCTGGACGCTACCCGGCCTCGAAGCGAACCGGCGCAGGGCCTCGTAGGTACGCACCAGCTCGGCGATCTCGACCCGCTCGTCGGCCCTGTGCGCGTACCGCGTCGCGCCCGGGCCGAGGTTGACGGCGTCGAGCCCCGCCTCCGCGAACTGGGCCACAGGCGTCCAGGCTTGCTTCGGCTGCACGGCGAAACCGCCCGCTTCGCGGAGCCGCGTCACGAGCGGGCGGTCGACAACAACGTGAGCGGGCGGCGAGTTGCCGAGGATCTCGAGCTCGGCATCGCCCGCGAGCTCGCGCAGGCGCGCCTCGGCCTGCTCGCGAGAGCGGCCGGGCGCGTAGCGATAGTTGAGGCCGGCGACACAGCGATCGGGCACGACGTTGTCCGCGATCCCGCCTTCGATCGCGACCGCGCTGATGACCTCGCGGAAGACGAGTCCGTCGACCTCGACGTCGAGCGGATCGAGCTCCGCGAGCGGCGCCAGCGCGGCCGCCGCCTTGTGGATGGCGTTTTCACCGGTCCACGGCCGCGCCGAGTGCGCGCTGACTCCCCGAAACGTGAGTTGCGCGCTCAGGTTGCCGACGCAGCCGACGTGGAGCTCATTGTCCGTCGGCTCGAGCACGACCACGAGTTCGGCCTCTCTCGCCTCCGGACAGGCCTGCAGGAATTCCGGCACCGGGCTTTCCTCAGCCGGGAGCTCCTCGCGCACGAAGAAGAGAAAGCCGAGGTCGAGCTCGAGCTCCGCGGCGAGCGCCCACTCGGCCAGCTCGAGCATCACGGCCACGCCGCCCTTCATGTCGCTCGCCCCGAGGCCGACGACCGCATCGCCTTCTACCCGCCCCGGAAGGTTGTCCTGCGTAGGAACGGTGTCGACGTGACCTGCGAGCAGGACGAGTGGCCGCCCTGTCTGCCTTTTGGAGGTCGCGAACAAGAGATCTTCAGTCGACCAGACCGGCGCCAGCGGCAGCTCAGCGCGCACGTAGGCCATCGCTTCGGCTTCCGCTCGGCTAACCGACGGGATGTTGACGAGCGCCAGCGTGCGCTCGGCCAACCGCCGATCTGGCTCCGGGTCGGGCACATGCGGATTCTGCCGCGCGGAGGTCATAATCTCTGCGTGACGCTACGCCAGCCGGATCCTGCGCCGGGTGCCGAGCCCGAGCGCGGGTTTGTCGTCGCCGTGCTGGCACAAGGGATCGACGCGGATCGCGAGCTCGCCGAGCTCCAGGAGCTTGCGCGCACCGCCGGCGTCGAGCCGGTCGGCGAGCTGGTCCAGCGCTCACCGAGGCCGCATCCGCGCACGTACGTCGGCAAAGGGAAGCTGGTCGAGCTGGAGGAGGCGTTTGCGCGCTCGGGCGCGGAATCGCTGCTCGTCGACGACGAGCTCTCGCCCGTGCAGCAGCGTGAGCTCGAGAACGCGCTGCAGGCGCGGGTGATCGACCGGACGCAGCTGATCCTCGACATCTTTGCCCAGCACGCCGTCACGGCCGAGGGGAAGCTTCAGGTCGAGCTGGCGCAACTCGAGTACAACCTGCCGCGCATGCGCGGCCTCTGGCAGCACCTCGAGCGGCTCGGCGGCGGCGTCGGCACCCGCGGGCCTGGCGAGTCGCAGCTCGAGACCGACCGCCGGCTGGCGCGCCGCCGGATCTCGATCCTGCGCGGCCGGCTCCGCGCGCTCGAGCGCCAGCGTGCCACCCGCCGGAAGTCGCGTCGGCGCTCAGAGACGCCGGTGATCGCGCTCGCCGGCTACACGAACGCCGGCAAGTCGACGTTGCTGAACGCCCTCACAGGCGCCGACGTCTCGGTCCGGGACCGGCTCTTCGAGACACTGGACCCGACGACTCGCGGCTTCGAGGTCGACGGCCGCAAGTACCTGCTCACCGACACTGTCGGCTTCATCCGCCGCCTGCCGCACCAGCTCGTCGAGGGCTTCGCCGCGACGCTCGAAGAGACGCTCATCGCCGACCTCGTCGTGCACGTGGTCGACGGGTCAGCGTCCGACGACGCGCTCGACGAGATGCGCGCCGCGGTCGACGACGTCCTCGCGGAGATCGGCGTCACCGAGATTCCCGTGGAGCTGGTCCTGAACAAGATCGATCTCGTCGATCCGCTGCGGCGCCGGCGCCTGGCAAACCGGTATCCCGACGCACTGCAGGTCTCAGCGGCGAGCGGTGAGGGCTTGGACGAGCTGCGCGAACGGGTCGCCGTGCGATTCGGCGAGCGGTTCGAGAGCGTCCGGATGCTGCTCCCGTACGACGAGGGCGCGCGTCTCGCCGAGCTCTACGCGCTTGGAGCTCCGATCCAGGAGCGGGTCGACCAGCCGGACGGAGTCTTCGTCCGCGCGCACTTGCCGCGGCGCAAGCTGCCGCGGTTCGCGCCGTATCTCCTGGCGGAGGCGCGTGAGCAGCCTGCGCGCTCGGCCAGGTGATCGAGGTGGCGATCCAGCGCCTCCGCGAGGACGCGGTCGTCCCCGCGCGCGCCTATTCGGGCGACGCCGGGCTCGATCTCGCCGCCTGCGATCGCGTGCAGCTCGGGCCGGGGGAGAGGGCAGTTGTCCCTACGGGCCTGGCGGTCGCGATTCCGGACGGCTACGCAGGATTCGTCCAGCCCCGCTCGGGTCTTGCCTCGCGGCACGGGATCTCCGTCGTCAACGCGCCCGGCCTGATCGACTCGGGCTATCGCGGCGAGATTCGGGTCGTCTTGCTGAATACCGACAGCCGCGAGACGTTCGTCGTCGAGCCGGGAATGAGGATCGCGCAGCTCGTCGTCTTGCCGGTCCCCGACCTCGAGCTGGTCGAGACCGAGGAGTTACCCGAGAGCGAGCGCGGCGTCCGCGGCTTCGGGTCCTCGCGCGCGCGTTGACGTGACCGAGCCGAGGATCCGCGTGTCGGCGCTGCTGCGCTGGAACGACCGCGTTTTGCTCTGCCGGCACGAGAAGCCGGGAAAGGAGTACTGGCTGCTGCCCGGCGGGGGGGTCAACACGGGAGAGAGCCTCGTCGACGCTCTGCGCCGCGAGCTGTGGGAAGAGCTCGGAATCGGCGTCGAGGTCGCGGTCGAGGGCCCGGTCGCGATCGTCGACTCGATCTCGCCCGTGCAGAGCTACGCGGCCAAGCACGTCGTGCACATCATCTTTGCCGCCGACCTCGGCGGGCGCTCGCTCGAGGCCGTCAACTCTCGAGACGCAGCTGTTCGCGGGCACCGCCTGTTCGGGCTGGAGGAGCTCGACGATGTCGTTCTGCACCCGCCGATCCAGCGCTTCGTGCAGCGCTGGCGACCGGGGGACCCGGCCGTCTATCTCGGAGCCCTTTGGGCTCGTTGACCCCCGAAAGTCCGGCCCGCGCGGGTTATCACCAGTCCGAGGTGAGCTGCTAAAGGAGAGCGCGGGTGCGCCGCAGCCGCGCAGGTCGGCTGCGGCAGCGTCATTCGGCTAATGACGGCCGCCGCGGGTTTCTGCGCGGCGGGCCGAGATCGTGTGGGCCTGCTGTTCGAGCTCGTCCGGGAGGGGCTCGAAAGTGGGCGGAGCGCCATCTCGGTGAGCGATCGCCTGGGCCAGCAGCCAGTCCGCAAGCCACGGGTTACGCGGTAGCAAGGGGCCGTGGAGGTAGGTCCCGATCGCACGCCCGTCGCGGCAGCCCTCGTAGCCGCTGTCGCCGTCGTTCCCGAACCCGGCGACCACCCGCCCGAGCGGCTGTGCGCCCTCGTCGAGGATCGTCCGCCCGGCGTGGTTCTCGAAGCCGGCGAGCGTCCGCGGCGATCCGGGCTCGAGCTCGCACTCGAGCAGCACGTCGCCGATCATCCGCCTCGACCCGGCGACTGTGTGGAGCGGCAGTAGGCCGACGCCCGGCAGTTCCTCGCCGCTCTGGTCGCGGTAGAAGCGGCCGAGCAGCTGATAGCCGCCGCAGACGGCCAAGAACGCCGCCCCCGCCTCGAAGGCCTCGTGGAGCGCGGGCCCGAGGGCGGCGAGCTCGGGCGCGATCAGCGCCTGCTCACGATCTTGACCACCGCCCACGTAGAACAGGTCGTGTTCTCCGCGCCGGATCTCGGCGCCTGCGCCGAGTGGCCGCACCTCCAGCTCGTAGCCCCGCCAGGCGGCCCGCGCGCTCAGGACAGCGATGTTGCCGCGGTCGGCGTAGATGTTGAGGTAGTCCGGGAACAGGTGACCGACGACGAGGCGCCTCATTGGGGGCAACCGTACCTCTGGGCGCTCGCTTGCGACGCCGACTGGGAGGCCGGACGAACGAGTTTTTCGAGGCCGGGCTCTTCGTAGCGCTTGATCACTCGGAAGGGGGAATCGGCAGGGCCGTCACCCAGGCGGGGGATGTCGCGCATCTGACCGGCAAATACGTTCCGCCCAGTTCGATCTGCGCGGCGGCGACCGTCGTGCTCCTGCGGTAATGCGGACCCGCTCGGCGGGTGAGAGGAAGGATGGCAATGCTGAGGAACGGAGGAAGACCTGGTGGCCAGAGTCGCTCGAGCGCGCTCTGGGGCACAGGCAACAACGACGATTCGCGCTCGAACGCGCTCTGGGGTAAGGGCGGCCGGGGCCTCGTGACGCTGATGGCGGCGGTGCTCGTGCTGGGCATTCCGCTCGCTGCGAGCGCAGGTGGCGACCACCAGGCCGGTCCCCAGACGCAGACGTACGTCTCGCCGGGAATGCTGGCGAAGGCGTCCAAGCACCCGGACAAGACGATCCATGTGATCGTGACGGCGAACGCCGGCGAGCTGCCGAAGAGCAGGATTCTCGACAAGACGCTCGGAAGCGTCGATCGACGGCTTGGGCTGATCGACGGCATCGCCCTGGATCTTCGGGCGAACCGGCTCGACCAGCTTGCGAAGATCCCAGGGCTGACGATCACGCCGGATGCGCCCGCTCACCCGACGGGCGGTACGTACTCGTCCAAGCAGCTTTGGGTGCCGAACACCGGCATCGACAAGCTCTGGAATGCCCCGGTCGCGAACTCGACCAAGACCCAATCCGATCTAGCGGTGCCGGCGATTGCGGTCGTCGATTCCGGGGTCGACACGTCCAAGGTGGCGGATTTCGGTGCGCGCGTCGTGCAGCAGGTCAATCTGACCACGCTGCCGAACAACTCGCCCGGCGACGGTCGCGGGCACGGCACGTTCGTCGCGGGAATCGCGGCGGGTCAGGCCGCCGGCTACGCGGGTGCCTCGCCTCGCTCGAACATCGTCTCGCTCGACGTCATGGACGACACGGGCACGGCGCGAACGAGCGACGTGATCGCGGCGGCGCAGTGGATCCTCGACAACAAGGACAAGTACAACATCAAGGTCGCGAACTTCTCGCTGCACGCCTCGAACTCGAGCAGCTTCACCCACGACCCGCTTGACAAGGCGGTCGAGAAGCTCTGGTTCGCCGGCGTGACGGTCGTCGCGGCGGCCGGAAACTACGGCAATGCCGACGGCCCGAGCGGCGTCAAGTACGCGCCTGGTAACGACCCGTTCGTGATCACCGTCGGCGCAGCCGACATGGACGGAAATCCCAGCCCGAACAACGACACGGCGCCGTTCTGGTCGGCGTACGGCTACACGAACGACGGCTTCGCGAAGCCGGAAGTCGCAGCCGACGGACGCTACATGGTCGGCCCGATTCCGGTGGCGTCGACGCTCGCCTCCCAGAAGGCAAGCAACATCGTCTCA
>WNGD01012123.1_pt1 | contig 10469 bp, 9 predicted proteins | sample 5400671 | NCBI WGS metagenome assembly WNGD01 (sample SAMN13153369, study PRJNA577476) | soil metagenome | isolation source: 40 cm soil or saprolite under grassland replicate 2 | place: USA:California | collected 2016-06-15
CCCACATTTACGACATCCTTGGACTGGGACCCCCACGGACGCCTGCTGGACCGCTCGCTCCAAGCCTCGTTCGAAGTCAAGTTCCGCCGCGAGACGAAGCTTGTGGCCGGCAGGGAGCAGGCTTTCGAATTCTTCAACGGCCTGCCGTTCAACACGCACCGGACGAGCGTGACTCTCCAGAGCGAATGGTTGAAGTGGCTCGCCGGGGTCGCCAAGATCGGGCTCGGCACAGCGGTGAACCACAAACCGCCCAAAGGGCTGGCGCCGTATCTCGCCGATGCGGAGGATGGGTCTGTCGGGCTCACATTCCGGCCCATGCGCGCGTTGCGCCTCGACCACACGTTCCTCTACGAACGCTTGAGAACGCCGCCGGGCGCGTCGCCGGCGATGGACTCCCCCAAGCGAATCCTCACGAACCGCATCCTGCGTGAGAAGCTGAACTACCAGTTCACCCGCGCACTCTCCTTCCGCGCGATTCTGGACTATTCGACCGTGGATCGGGACTCGACCCTGTCGCGGGTGGAGCCGGAGCACCGCTGGGGAATGGACCTGCTGTTTACCTACCTGGTCCACCCAGGCACCGCACTGTACGTGGGCTACAGCGACCGCTACGAAAATTTTCGGCTGCTTCCAGGCAGCCCACCGGCGCTCGAGCGCAGCGGCTCGCCCGGATTGTCCGTGGGGCGGCAGGTATTCGTGAAGCTGAGTTACCTGTGGCGCTTCTAGCTCGTCATGTTGCGAAACTGTTTTGAGGGAGGTCTGTATGGTACAGAAAGGTGTCAAGATCGAAGGGCCGTCCGGAAAATTGGGTGTGCTGATACCTGGGCTGGGGGCTGTCAGCACCACATTTATCGCCGGCGTGGAGGCGATCAAGAAGAAAATCGCCCAACCCGTGGGATCTTTAACCCAGCTTGGAACAATTCGATTGGGAAAGCGCACGGAACGCCGGGTCCCGAAGATCCACGACCTTGTTCCACTCGCCTCGCTGGATGACCTGGTGTTTGGCGGCTGGGACATTTATGAAGACAACTGCTTTGAGAGCGCGGTCAAGGCCGGGGTTCTCAATCCGAGTTTGCTGGATACCGTGCGGCCCCAGATCGAAAAAATCAAGCCGTGGCCGGCTGTCTTCAGCCAGGAATACGTTAAAAGATTGCAAGGTCCCAACGTCAAGTCAGCCAAGAACAAGATGGAGCTTGCCGAACAAGTGATGGACGACATTGAGCAGTTTCGCAAGCGGCACAACCTGGCTCGATTGGTCATGGTCTGGTGTGGAAGCACGGAGGCGTACATGAAGGCCGGGGCCGCTCACGCATCGTTAGCCGCTTTCGAGAAGGCGCTGCACGCTAACGACCCGTCTATCGCGCCAAGTATGGTATATGCCTACGCCGCGCTTTCGAAACGCATTCCCTTCGCTAACGGTGCTCCCAACCTCACGGTGGACATCCCGGCCTTGACGGAACTCGCTCAGGAAAAGCGCGTGCCGATCTGCGGCAAGGACTTTAAGACGGGCCAAACGCTAATGAAAACCGTGATTGCACCCGGCCTGAAGTCCCGCATGCTCGGCTTGCGTGGGTGGTTTTCGACGAATATCCTGGGCAACCGCGATGGAGAAGTTCTGGACGATCCGGATTCCTTCAAAACCAAGGAAGAGAGCAAGCTTTCCGTGTTGGATCAGATCCTTCAGCCGGACCTGTATCCGGAGCTGTACAGAGATTTCACGCACAAGGTGAGGATCCATTACTATCCACCGCGTGGAGATAATAAAGAAGGATGGGACAACATCGACATCTACGGATGGCTGGGTTATCCCATGCAGATCAAAATCAATTTTCTGTGCCGCGATAGTATTCTGGCTGCGCCGATTGTCTTGGATTTGGTTTTATTCCTGGATCTCGCGCAGCGGTGCGGCATGCGCGGCATTCAGGAGTGGCTGAGTTTCTACTTTAAGAGCCCGATGCACGCCACAGGGTTGTATCCCGAGCACGACCTGTTTATTCAATTGATGAAACTCAAAAATACACTGCGTTATCTGAAAGGAGAAGACCTGATCACCCACTTAGGCATGGAATATTATGACTGAGGGGTCCTCAAGAATAGATGGATTTCACTGACATCCTCAACGTTTACTCGTCTACCGGCCCCCGGCCGACCGAAAGGATTCGTCCATCTGTCTTGAAGATGAAAGCGAACAGTGCGTTTTCCGGCGGCCCGGAACCGGTTACAGTCCAGACGTTATCGCGGAGTTCTGCTTTAATCGGGGACTGTCCTGCGACCGTTTCGCGGCCGTAGAGCGGCGTCCAAATTATCTCGGCAATGCGTATTGCAGTATCGGGATCCGGCACAATACCGGACGCGGGTAACGGCGGCATGGTCGAAGGCTGGAATACCATGCCGAAAATCCCTGTCGGTGGCTCTACCGGCCTCGGCAAGCTAGCCAATTCGCCGCGGATCGCCTCCAGTTTCAATCCCCGTTCTTGCAGAATCTGTGCGGCTACACACTTCTCTTCCCGCAGCATCCCAAGCAGCAGATGTTCCGTACCGATAGAGCCGTGCCTGAGTCTCTCGGCCTCTTCTGCCGCATAGGCGAGAATGCGTTTGCACTCGAGGGAAAGCGGCATGTCTATCGAGGTCGGCAGTTCAGGTTTTTTAGTAACTCGCTTCGTGACTGCGTCATGAATATTGGTCCACGCGGCCTTATCGCGGGTGAAACGTTCGGCGACGTTTCTGTCTTCGCGTAGCAATCCCAGAAGCAGGTGCTCCGTCTCAATGGTCATGCTACCGAAATTGCTCGCCTCTTGACGACCAAAGAAGATCACCCGCCGCGCTCTCTCCGTGTACCGTTCAAACATATCGAAGCTCCCTTGTCGCGTATTTTACCCGGACTATTGACAGGGCCTACTCACCCAATGACAACGATGGAGTATGTGGTTGATGCCGTGAGGTAGATAGGATTCAGGATAGCGTTACGGTGGTGATCTCACTCAGTAGCGGCTTGAATCAGGGGAGGCGATTACGCCTCCCCCGGTTCTACGGTTCTACTGTTCTACCCTAACGTTGAGAGTATCGCAGACGGGCGGGCCGCTGGACGGGTTTCCGCATGCTTGTGCCACGTTAGTGACACTCACATGGCCGGCAGTGATGTCCTGAGGCATGAGGGTATAGATGCCCGAGCAGTTTATCGACGCGCCTGGATTGAACGTCGTCACTCCGCCGCAGATCCCACCGGTCGCGAATGCAAACAGGCTTGCGTCGGTTAGGACCACTCCCGAAAGGGTGATACTCCCCGTGTTGGTGATCTTAAAGTTATAGTTGATGGTGTCGCCCGCCACCGGTGGACTGCTGAAGTTCGGCGTCGCGGTAGCCTTCAAATCGATGGACATCGTCCGATTGGCGGTCACCGTAACGGTCGCAGAGTTGGACGTGACGGCTCCGAAAGATGCTGTGGCGATGTTGGTGAGTGAGCCGGCATCGATGTCTGACTGTGTGACCGCGTGCGTTGAGGAGCAGGTTATCGAAGCACTCGGCGCCAGTGGACCGGTTCCGCACGGAATCGTACCTTGTTTGTCGTCCGTCACAGTGAAGGGTCCAGCCAGCGTCGTGTTTCCACTGTTGGTAACAATGTAAGTATAGGTGATAACTTGTCCGACCACGTTATAGCTGGTCGGGTTCGCGATTTTAACAAGTGTCAGGGCGGCCGTCTGTATAGCCGTTACCGTCACTGCTACCGAGTTGGACGTCACACCACTGCCGGAAGCGCTGGCCGTATTGACGATGGAGCCGGCATCGATGTCTGCCTGAGTGATGGTGTGCGTCGATGTGCAGCTGGTCGATGCGCCCGGAGCCAATGGGCCGCTGCCGCAGGGATTGATCGTCCCCAGTTTATTGTCCGCCACGCTGTACGGTCCAGCCAGTGTCGTGCTCCCGCTGTTGGTGATCGTGTAGGTATACGTGATGACCTGGCCGACGGCGCTGTAGGTCGTCGGGCTTGCGCTCTTGACGAGCGTGATGGCCTTCGTCTGGTTGGCGGTCACCGTCGCCGATACCTCGGTTGAAGTAAGACCATTGCCGGAAGCGGTGGCTTTGTTGGTGATCGAGCCGGTGTCGATGTCCGCCTGGGTGATCGTGTGCGTCGAGGTACAGCTTGTCGAGGCTCCTGGAGCCAGCGGACCGCTGCCGCACGGGCTAATCGCCCCCTGTTTATCATCCGCCACGCTGAAGGGTCCAGCCAGGGTGGTGTTCCCGTTGTTCGTGACCTTGTAGGTGTAGGTGATGGTTTGTCCCACGGCGCTGTATGTTGTGGGGTTTGCGCTCTTGGCGAGCGTCAGAACTTTGTTTTGGCTCGCGGTCACCGTGAAGGAAGCCTGGTTTGAGGTAAGACCATTGCCGGAAGCGGTGGCTTTGTTCGTGATCGAGCCGGCGTCGATGTCGGCCTGGGTGATCGTGTGCGTCGAGGTACAGCTTGTCGAGGCTCCTGGAGCCAGCGGACCGCTGCCGCACGGGCTGATCGTCCCCTGTTTATCATCCGCCACACTGAACGGTCCAGACAGGGTGGTGTTCCCGTTATTCGTGACCGTGTAGGTGTAGGTGATGGTTTGCCCGACGGCGCTGTATGTCGTAGGGCTTGCGCTCTTGGCTAGCGCCAGAACTTTGTTTTGGCTGCCGGTCACCGTGAACGAAGCCTGGTTTGAGGTAAGGCCATTGCCGGAAGCGGTGGCTTTGTTGGTGATCGAGCCGGCGTCGATGTCCGCCTGGGTGATCGTGTGGATCGAGGTACAGCTCGTCGATCCACCCAATGCCAGCGGGCCGGCGCCGCAGGGACTGATCGTACCCAGCTTGTCATCGCTTACACTGAACGGTCCAGCCAGCGTGATATTCCCGCTGTTCGTAATCGTATAGGTATACGTAATAACTTGTCCCATGGCGTTGTAGCTGGTCGGGCTCGCGCTCTTGGCGAGAGTCAGGCTCGCGGACTGCGGGAAATTCACCGTGGCCCTATCCGACGCTTGTGAATTACCGGCAGGTGAGGTTACGGTTACCGTTACCTGGTTGATCACTTGTGATGCGTTGGCATTGCCGAAAGTCACATCGTAATAGCAGGTCTTGGATACGCCGGTCCCAATGGTTGTGCCAATTAGCGACGCGCAACTGGGTGCTCCTGCAGGCGCGGTTGTGCTGCCGGTCAGCGTCAGGCTGCCCGTTTTGTCGTCGATGATCGATGAGATCGTTCCAGATCCGCCGCTGTTCGTGATGGAAACCTTGTAGGTAACGGTATACGGATATACGGCATTCGCCGGGAGAGTCTCGTTATCCGTGAAGAAAGTATCGCGGTTGCCGTCATTGTCCTTCACGACAGAGATGTTCGGTGTGTTCTCGTAGTTCGTGAATGTACAGGTCGTGGTCTTGCCGGACTCAATCGTAATACCGGTGACTCGGTGGTTCGCGTTGTCAAAACTCCCAATACCGGCTCCGCTTTCCAGCGTGCAGCCCGCTAGCGTGAGAGTCCAATTTTGAGGAACTGTCTCGGTAACCGTTTCAGAACTGCTTCCGATGGCGAGGCCGATGGGAAGAGTTTGGCCCGAACCAGTGATCGTATAATTCGAAGGCTGACCCGACGGAACCGGGTTCACCAGGAAATTGAAGCTGGTTGCCGAAGTCGTGTTCCCATTGGCCACCTTCTTAATTACGAGGAGGCCGCCACCGGGCGAAACGATGCAATCGAACGGATTATTGTTGCCGCCACTGCCAGCGGAAGGATAAGAGCAGACGTTGACCAGGATGGAGTTCGGCAAAAAAGTCTTTAGGATCTTCATGTATAACGTCGCATCGTACGGATAATTCGATCCGGGGCCATTTGGCACAGTCGGGCCAAATGGGTCCGTATCTGTAATTAGATTGCCTGCAGGGGTTGCCGTTGACCCAGGAAGCGGACCGGCCTGAATATCCGAGCCGGTGTTATAGCTCTTCGAGGCTGGGCTTCCGCAACGATCCGTTCGAGTGTTATTGCATGAAAAAGCAAAGGGTGATCCGGTTGTCTGGACGACCACGTTGGGGTTCCCGTTCTGGTTCGTGATCTCGCCGCAGACCGCGTAATTAATTTTGCCGTCGCCATCGTTGTCGAACAGAGCGCAGGCATCACCAGTAGCCCCGGAACCAGTCCACAGGTCGATTGAATCCCAACTCCAGAAAATCTGGTAATAGTTGGGGTCACTGTTATCTCGTCCCATCTGAGTCAAGTCGCTTTGGGACTGCACGCCCTTCTCATTCGCGCCCTGTTGGTCTAAAACGGCAAAGAACGTATAGGGTATGGTCAAACTGGACATCACGCCCGACTCGGTTGCGGTGGCTTTGATGGTTAGGAAACCGGCTGCCGGCTTTTCCGCCGGCAGTTCCACTTCGGTTCGGACCTGACCGTTTTCGTCAGCTAACCGAATCAGAGGTGCGCGGTTACGTCCGTCTTGAACTGCGATGTTCACGCGCTCACCCGGATTGAAGCCATGTGCCGTGATCCATGCTTTTTCTCCAGACTGGTACGACGACCCATCCGTGCTCATAACTGCGCCTCGGACGAACATCGCCTGTGCACTGGAACCCGAAGAGCCCTCCGCTTCGATGATGAAGCCGGCCCCCCCGGAGTCGCCAGAGTTCACTGTCCATGCGGCCTTAAACGTCCCATCAAAATCGGCGTTGGTCCACCACATTTCGTGACCCATGTTCGATTCCCTGTTGCCATTGGCATGCGTCACCCGCAGGCCCACACGCTCGTATGGGGAAAAGCCGCTGCCGAAAACGTTGACGGTTTCTCCGGCGAGGTAGACGTCCCTGTCCGTGCTGATGGCGGCGCCCAGCTGCGCGCGTTCGCCCAGGTTGGACTGCCGATGCGGTGAAGCTGACTTTGCAGACACCACAAATAGGGCAACCAATAAAGCCAAAACGACAAGCAGCCATGCCGGAGGCCTACTTGAACGCCGTTTTGTGTTTTTGTCTCCGGCCCGCCTCATCTCTTGATGGCTTCTCAAGACGCGCGCGATCGCGCTAAGGGACTGTAACCGGAACTTAGGTAAACGCATACTTCCTCTCTTCAGAATTCCCTCCTCAGTGTGGCTGGTCGAGCCGGTGGAAAGACTCCCACAACTTTCAATCACGTTTCGTTACGGAGTCGAAGGCAGTCGAAAATGTCCTGCTATTCAGCTCGACCTGGATCGCCGCCAACGTTAATCGAAATAGTGGAGTGCCGAAAATCGGACTAAGGTGGCCGACATAAAGTACGCATTAGGACTCGAGTGAAAATAGGACGAAGGTGCAAGACATAAAACACCAACAGGACAAACGTTAAATGTTTTTGAAGGCAGCAGTCGATATCTACAGAAAGTCCGGGCCCCCCGCCAGAAAAGCATGCATCGATCTATGCTCGCGGCGCGCCAGTACCGGAGTTTTGCAGTCTGTTTCTGATGCCGGCAATGACGCGGAGGCACCGCCGGAGCTGCTTCTCTTTGCGATGCCAGGTCCGCGCGGCCTGGCTCAGAAACGAGCGCGCAACGGCAGAGTTTTTGGCGCCATGTCGAATGACCAGATAGACGCAATACGCATATGTCGCTGCGTTCAACTTCGTCACTAATTCGAGCGCAGCATTTAAATCTCGGACGACCCCTGGACGCTTTTCGGCAAGACTATTTGCGATTCGGTCGGCCAGGTCGAACAAAGCTGTCGGGTCTCGTGGCAACCGGTTCCCTGTCATGACTTGGTCCGCAAGCCCAGCTCGTAGCCGCTCGCAGCGCTGCGAATGGTCAGTAGTTCGTTGCGCCGCTCCTGCCCTTCTTCGGCGAATCCCACGTGGCACCACCGGCCGAATTCGTGAATCACTTGGTCGAACGCAAGACCCGACCGCGCGATCCGTTCACAGACCTCCAAGGGCGTGCCGAATTGGGGGCAGAGGATATCGGCGGCCAATCCGCACGTGTGCATGGAGTGTTTCGATCCCCCCAGCATCTGATTCAGCCGGGCCGAGCGGAACCCGCTGGTGACGTGAATGGGCTTGTTGCCTAGCGCCGCGCGCACAAGCTCCAGGCCTGCCGCCAACCGGACCAGGTTCGGCATCAACTGGCCGGGAGGTGTATTGTCGATGCCCGCCCGGACTGCAGTGTCCGAGAGGGTCAGTTCTTCGAAAGAGAAGTGTGTGGACAGATTCATTCCTCAATCTCCTTTTCCGCTTTGATTAGATCCAGATCGAGTGGTTCTCCGGTGTGCTGCCGATAGGCCTCGGCGCCCGTCTCGATGATCTGTAAAAGCGTGTCGCCGATGCCGGCGTCGTGATCAGGATTGCGTTCGGCCTGCATTTCGGCGACAGCCACCGCCGCCTCCATGATTTGGAAAATCAGACTCGGATTCATTTGCCCTCCTTAAATATGCGGGTCGCGTTGCTGAGGTCCGTCAGATTCTTCGTAAGTTGATTGAAGTAGATGTCCGAGGGGACGTTGCTCGAAACGGCGCCGCGGTACGCCAACCAGGAAGTGCGGGTGATGTTGTAGGACTCGATCAGCGCCTCCAGCGCCGGCTTCGTTCCAGCGGGAAGCCGGTTCGCTTCGAATTCCACCCGAGCTTGATCGATCGTCGCTTGGGCGATCAGCAACGTGTCGTATGCGGCGGAATCCGTCGTGCTCAAAGCTCCGGGATGGATCGTGTAACGCGCGGCACAAGCCGGGGTTGCCAGCATCAGCGGAATCGTCAGGACGAGCACGAACGTCTTCAGCCCAGGGATCTTGCTCCCAAACGCCGTCGTGATGTTGCCGGCGATGCTGTGCAGGAATCGAAACAGCCACAGATAGCCCGGACTGCCGTTCGAGGCGGGCTCGGGCATGGACGATACCGCCGCGGAGAAAATCCAATAAATCACGACGGCGGTCCAGAATTGATGTTGTGTGACGAATTCGAACATGGGTCCTCCTTTCCTTCACTTTCCCGAGATTCCTCTGAACATGTAGAGGACGGCGGCGGTGAGAATGGCCCATCCGCCTTTGAGCCAGGACTGAGCCTGCTCGAGTGCGGACACGCGCTCGGAGAGCTTGCGAATCTGGATCAACTCGCCTTCGATGCGCCCGAGCGCACGTAGAATTTCGCTATAGGGATACATCGCGGTCTCCTTTCTGGTGTTGTAGGGGCGGTCTATGACGTCTATGACCGCCCGCGATGTCTCGGTTTCGACATCGTGGGCGGTCATAGACCGCCCCTACAGTTGTGGGACACTTAGGCGCAGATGAAGGTCATCGAGTCACTCCAATCGGTGTAACCCAGTTTGCCCAGCGCTCGGACCTGGAACGCGTAGGCCGCGCCGGGACTCAGACTGCGAATCGTGGTTTTCTTCGGGCTGGTGAGTGTGACCGTCGTCCATGATCCGGGCACCCCATTGGCAACGGGAGCGTAACGCACGTCGTAGCCGACGGCCTTCGGCAGGGACTTCGCCTTGACCACGACTTCTCCGGTGGAAGAACCACGGTCAATCCAGTCGAAGGCCGCCGGAGGCAGCGGCTGCGGCGCGGTACGGATCTTAGGAACCGCCGCGAATCCGCTGGTGTCAAACTTCGCCTGATCGCCGTCGGAGGTATCCTCGACGTAGTGTCCAAGCTGCGTGGCCATCTTGATCACCACTTCGCGTTGTTTCTTTTTCGCGCTGATGGCCTTCTTGCCGCCATCTTCCGCGTCGGAAACCAGAACCGAAAAGGTGTCCAACGCCGTTTTGAACGTGTCCATACTCAGTGGTGGATTGGCATAATTCGGATTCCCGTTCATGCGCTCGCGGACGGTGTTCAACTGCTTGAGGAGATCGGCGTCCGGGACTTTCTGGAAGCCGAGCACGGGCTTGATTTTCGTTACCTTTGGCATACCGATTTTCCTTTCTTTAAATTTCCGGCCGCTGACCACCGATCACACATCGAGAGGAGGCGGCCGGATTGAAGACCTCCTCCCGAAACTTTTAGAGGGTCAGGTCAGATCTCCCAAGGCGTCGATCGATTCTCCAGCAGTCGCCTCGGGTTCCCCGAGCGCGCGTTCGCCGGCGGGCGTAATTTTGGAGTAGCGTTTCAACTGGCCTTCAGGCTCCTGGGCTGGATGGGCCACCCTCGACTCCACAAGCTGGCGGCCTTCCAGGCGGACCAGCGATTCATCAACAGCTCGGGTCGTGATCGACTTTCCCGTCAGCTCACTAACCTTGTGAGCAATGTTCGCGGTATCGGCTTCCCCGCGAAGCAGGTGAACGGCCTTCAACACTAATTGCTCCAGTTGCGCCTGCGATTGGGCTTCCTCCGCATCGAGCGCCTTCGGGGGTACCGGCCCCAGGCCCTGGCGCTTTAGAATCGCCTTGGCATAGCTCACGCTTCGTTCGGCCAGGCGCTTTTCATCGATCCGGGTCCGCTGGGGCAGTTCGGCTTGAACGGCCCAGACCGCGAAGAACTCCTCCAACGCCTTCCGGTGTTGCG